>Ga0105049_10002767_pt1 | contig 20753 bp, 1 predicted proteins | sample MAT06_FD_78087 | JGI IMG/M metagenome (GOLD analysis project Ga0105049, IMG submission 78087) | Freshwater microbial communities from Lake Fryxell liftoff mats and glacier meltwater in Antarctica - MAT-06 | ecosystem: Environmental > Aquatic > Freshwater > Ice > Liftoff microbial mat | place...
CGCAGGTATGCAGGATCTTTGTGTCCACCTGGTTTTGCAAACACCAGTCTTGCACCTGTCAGTAATGGCCATATCAATTCCCAAACTGACACATCAAAACAGAAAGTTGTTTTTTGTAAAACACTATCTGCAGGCGTTAATTGATAATAATCTTGTGCCCACCACAAACGGTTCACGATACCACCATGTTCATTCATTACGCCTTTTGGTTTTCCGGTAGAACCCGAAGTATAAATTACGTAAGCAACATTTTCCGGCAACAATTGATTGGCAACTTTTGCAACTGGTTGTAGGGCAATTTCAGGCCAATCATTTACAAGATCCAGCAGGTGTAATTGCTCATTCCCAGCAAGTTCAGCCGAAACATCACTGGTTGTTAGTACCCATGCAGCGGCAGTATCTTCCAGCATGTAGGCAATGCGCTCTGCCGGATACTCGGGATCAACGGGCACATAGGCTGCACCAGCCTTCAATATCCCCAGGATGCCAATCATCATTTCAAGTGAACGGTTGATGCAAACGGGTACCAATGTTTCTTCCCTTACTCCCCGTGCCATTAAATAATGGCCTAACTGGTTTGACTTTTCATTCAATTCCTGGTAAGTTAATTGCCGACCTTCAAATGAAGTTGCGATGGCAGAAGGTGTCCTTAAAACCTGTTCTTCAAAAAGATCAACCAGGGTTTTATTACTGGGGTAATCTTTCTTTGTATCATTGAATGATTGCAAGAGCGATGCTTCCTTTAGGGTAAGCAATTCAATATCCTGCATACAAGCGTTGGGCAGTTCAATTAATTGCATCAGCACATTTTCAAAATGGGCACTAATTTCACTTACCTGTTGTTCGCTTAATAAAGTGGTATTGTAATTAAAATCAATATTGATTGCTTCACCGCTGTTGATAATCAGGCAAAGCGGGTAATTCGTTTGTTCTTTTACAGAAACATTCTCTACCTGCAGACTCCATTTCATTGAAGCCAACACCTTGCTAACCGGATAGTTTTCAAACACCAGTAAACTATCAAACAGATCGCCCTGCACGCCAGACCATGCCTGTATTTCGTGCAATGCTGTATATTGATACTGCCGGGATGCTACCTGCTCCTGCTGTATTTGCTGCAACCAGTTAACTACAGGCTGAGCTTCGGTTAAAGAAGTATGCAATGGCAGTGCATTGATGAACATGCCGATGCGTTGCTCTACATCGGTGAGGTCTTCCGGTCTTCCGGAAACGATTACTCCATAAACAATATCCCGGTTGCCGGTGTAGCGATGCAAGAGGTAAGACCACACACCCTGCATAACCGTATTCATAGTAATGCGATTTGCCTGTGCAAAACTTTCGATCTTAGCCGTATTTTTTTCACTGATATCCAATAAGAAAGAACTGTATGTTCCTATTCCTTTATTGCGCTCTGCCATGCTGGTAGCAATAAATGGCAGCAGCGTGCTTTGTTCAATATTGGACAAGTAGTTTTTCCAATAAGCAATTTCTTTGTACCGATCGATTTTTTCAATGTACCGGATATAATCTTCATAATGATCTTCGGGTAATTGCAATGAAGCATTGGAGGAAACATAATTTTCATACAGTTTCAAAAATTCGCTCATCAATATGGAACGAGACCAGCCATCAAACAAAATATGATGAGATGACCACAACATCCGGAAGCGATGTTCATCCAAACGCAGCAATGCAATGCGCATTAAAGGTGGCTGGGTAAAATCAAATCCTTTTGCTTTATCTGCTTCTGCAAATGCAAGAACAGCATTGGCCTGTGCTGCATCGTCCATTCCCCGAAGGTCAATCACATCTATCGGCAGCTTTATTTCTTTATACACTACCTGCACGGGAACACTAAAGGCATCGTGATAAAAAGCACTCCGTAAAACACTGTGTGTTTTCAATACCTGTCTCCAACTCTTTTTCAAAATATCCAGCTTGGGATCAACCAGGTCGCTCCAGAAATGATTGATGTATCCTGCACCACCTTCATCATACAAACCATGAAACAACATACCTTGTTGCAATCCACTCAGCCTGTACATTGATTCAAATGATTCGCTGCGTGCTTTGCCACGATAAGGAGCCGCCAAAAACCTGTCGAGCTCCTGGTAGGTAATTTCGTTTCCCAATCCATAATCACTTGGCGTGCTCACCTTGCCGGTGTTGGATTGTTTCAGACAATGATCAATTAGCTGCTCCAGGTTATATTGAAATTTTTCTACCAGAGCAATTACGGTTTCCGGTTGGTACTGCTTTTCACTATAGGTCCAATGAAGTACCAACTCGCCGCCCTGCACCATTCCATTGATGGCCAATTTATCTGTAACCACCCATTCCCCGCTTCTTTCAGCACCTGCAGACTCCGTTGCCACAGAAAGAAAATTGCCTGTATTGAACACATTATCGGCCTGCCCAAGATAGTTGAATACAATATCCCAGGAAGGTTTGATACGATAAGCAGGCTCGTTATTAATATATTTTAAAACACCAAAACCGATGCCTTTATCGGGCACCTGCCGCAGTTGTTCTTTAACTGATTTAATCAAATTTGCTGCATCCAGGTTTTCGTTTACCTGTAATAAAACAGGATAGTGCGTGGTAAACCAACCCACGGTTCGGCTGGTATCAATATCTGAATCCATATTTTCACGGCCATGCCCCTCCATACCAATTACGATGTTGGTAGTATTGCTAAACTCATGGATGGTTTTGGCAAGCGCTGCCAGTAAAATATCGTTGATTTCTGTGTGATACACTTTAGGTACATCATGCGTAAGCCTACGGGTTTGAGCCGCTCCCAAATGCATGGCATAGCGGGTTGTATCTTTTAATGAAATATCACCAGCATAAATATTGTCAACCGGAAGACTTTGGAAGGAAGCCACCACTTTGTTCCAGTAAGGCTTTTGCGCCAGCAGCTTTTCTGCCTGGCCATATTTTTCGAGGGCTTCGTACCATTGCCTGAATGAACTGGTCTTTTTACCAAGATCGGTTTGACCACCTGTTTTAAAGCCGCTCAATAACAATTCAATATCTTCCAATAATATGCGCCAGGACACACCATCTACCGCCAGGTGATGGATAACGATTAACAAGCGGTTCAGATTTTCGGATCCGGGTGTTTGTATTAAAACAAACTTTACCAGTTCTCCTTTTTCAATATCAAGGCCACGCTGGTAGCTATCGGAATGGCTGGTAATTAAGCCGGTAAGTTCAGTTGATAATGCGGACCGAAAGTCTTCAATAAACACCCTGTTAACTTCTGCCTGGTGCTCATACACCTGAAACCAACGGCCATCTTGTTTGTAATATTTAAACTGCAATGCGTCATGATGGGTAGTCAGTTGCTCCACCGCCCTTTTTAATAAAGCAGCGGTAATTTCTTTATCAATACTTAACAACAACGTTTGATTAAAATGAGAAACCGCAACGGGATCTTTATCAAAATACCATTGCTGAATGGGCAATAATCCACTTGCACCTTCCAGGATAAACTGTTCGCAAGAAACGCTGTTTGTTGTATCCGCCCGTTGGTCCAGCAAGGCCGATAACCTGGCAATGGTCTGATAGGTGAACACATCCCCCATCTGCAATTCGCAACCTGCCCGTCTTGCACGACTTACCAGTTGAATGGTAATAATGGAATCGCCTCCCAATTCAAAGAAATTATCATGTATGCCTACCTGTTCGATATCCAGTAATTCCTGCCATATTTCCGTCAAGATCATTTCTGCTTCATTACGGGGAGCCGCATACGCTCCGGTTTGAACTTCAGCCGTATCGGGATCGGGCAATGCCTTACGGTCAATTTTACCATTGGCCGTTAGTGGTAAACTTTCCAGCTCTAGCAAGAGCGCCGGTATCATATACTCGGGCAGTTTATCTTTTAAATAAGTATTTAGTGCTGCTTTATCATAATCTTCTCCCGGAACAATGTAAGCCACCAAACGCTTGTTACCTTGCTTATCTTCCCGTGCAAGCACAACGGCCTGGCTCAGGAGTTCGCATTGATTTAGAACGCTTTCAATTTCGCCCAATTCTATCCGGTATCCACGAATTTTTACCTGGTCATCTACCCTGCCAATAAATTCAATATTACCATCGGGCAAGTATTTTACAAGGTCGCCGGTTCCGTACATTTTAGCACCAGATTCTGCTGCAAAAGGATCCCGGATAAATTTTTCTTTTGTAATATCCGGCTTATTAAAATAGCCCCTCGCCACACCATCTCCTGCAATGAACAATTGCCCGGGCACACCGATTGGGCATTGCTCCATATTTTTTGTTAAAACATATACGCAGGTATTGGAAAACGGCTTACCAATTGGGATGGTACTGCCATATAATTTGCCTGGTTCGACCCGGTGCAGCAATTTACCGATGGTAGTTTCTGTAGGTCCGTAATGGTTTACAATTGCACAGGTAGCGCCTACTGCTATTATGTCTTCTACCATTGCTGTTCGCAAAGCCTCCCCTCCAAAAACCATCAGTTTGGCAGGCAACAACAATTCATCTCCCAAGCACAATGCCTTCCAATGAGAGGGCACTATTTTTAGACAGTCTATTTTATTTCCTTCAAAATAGGCATGCAGTTTTTCAACATTGGTAGTGGCCTCTTTTGAAAAAAGGTGCAAGGCGCCACCGGATAACAGCGAAGCATAAATAACTGTATTGCCCAAATCTGTAGCGATTGTAGACACCAGGGCAAAGGATTTGCAATCATTGATCTGCACTTTGTCATTCAATCCAAATACATAGTCCACCAGGTTTCGGTGTTCAATGATAACGCCTTTTGGTTTACCCGTAGAACCGGATGTATAGATCACATACGCAGCATTGGTTGGGTTAATTTCCAGTTGGTTATTCTGAGTTGGCTGAAGCCTGATCTCAATGCTATCCGGATCAATTTCAATGATGTCGATATCTGCTTCAATTTGAATACTGGCATAGCTTTCTGCGTTGGTTAATAAAATTGCAGCTCCAATATCTTCCAGCATATACTGAATGCGATCGGCGGGAAACTCAACATCAACAGGCACATAGGCTGCACCTGCCTTTAAAATCCCCATGATCCCAACCATCATGTCCAGCCCCCGCTCCATACAAATTGGCACCAGCGTTTCCTGTTTTACACCACGTCTGCGTAAATAATTGGCCAATTGGTTTGCCCGGCTATTCAACTCGCCGTAGGTCAATTGCTGTCCTTCAAAAACAAGCGCAACTGCATTGGGTGATTTTAAAACCTGCTCTTCAAAAATGGTGACTACCGTTTTATCTTTCGGGTATGGTACCGATTTATTGTTGACAGCAAGTAACAATTGCCGGTCGCTTTCAGCGAAAATATTGTTGCGGCTGATGGGTTCTTCATAGTGATTGAGATAGGCATCAATTACCCGGTCTATAAAGCCATTGATATCCTGTAGCGTTTTACCAGACTTTAATTTTTTCCTTTGTAGATAATTTAATTCCAATGCGTCACCTGTGATGATTACCAGAAAATTAAGGTAGGTATTGGTTAAAAAGCTACCCAAAGAATCTTCACCGGTTTCAGACTCCTCAACCGGTTGTTCGGGTTGTAAAAACCCGGTTTCAAAATTATCATACACATGAAAATTGATAAAGCTGTAAAGCGCATCGAAGAATGGATTCTCATACGAATTTTTCTCGCCGGTTAGCAGCGTAATTTGCATGAGTGTTGTGCGATCTCGTTGCTTGATTTCTTTTAGCTTATTTTCAATTGCATTGAAATATACTTTCCAAGTTGATTGATTTTGATTGTGTTTGATTCTGAAGGGAATGGTATTTAAAAAGCATCCCAATAACTGGTCCCCGTCTTCCATCAGCGGCCTTGTATTCGTTACCAACCCAACCGTTAATTCATCTTCGGGCGTTAACACGCTCAATGCAAAAAGATAAGCAGCATGAAACAATCCTTTGATGGATAAGCCGTCCTGGCTTGTTCTTTCCTTCAATAAGTCAAGGTAGCCCTTGTTGTATTTTTTAAAATATTTAGTATTTACCTCCTCTTCCGAAAAAATATCCAGCCGCTTATAATCCAACATTTCCTGTTGCCAGAAAGCGATGTTAAGATCATTTCTTTTTTCGGCGATGCTCTCTATTACAAAGTCTTTGTAACTACATTTTAATGGTTCCACATATTTCGCAGGAGTTATATTGGCGGCCATACTAATACAAAGATTATTCAACTCTGTGTTAAAGGATGCAACACTCCATCCATCCATCAATGCGTGGTGAAACTGGAATACCAATACCCGGTGATCTGCAAAGTCAATGATCGTAAAACGCCAAAGTGGAGCCTTCTCTATTTGAAAAGGGATAGCCCTTTCACTCTCCAGGTAGACTTCGATGAAGTTTCGGACAGCCTTATCAGCAAGCATTTGCTGATCGATGTATTCAATACAAACCGGTACCTTTTTATAGACTATTTGCAATCCTTCCGAATGAATATCCAGGTTAAAGCTGGTACGAAGTATTGCATGTTTATGAATCAATATCGAAATGGCCGATTCAAAGATTTGGGTATCAAAATTTTTATCTAAATGGTAAATAAACTGCTCGTGATAAATAGAAAGTCCCGGATTCATAAGCGATGCAAATATCATCCCGCTCTGGATATCACTCATTGGATAAATATCTTCCACATTGTCGGCATTGGACAACAATTTAACAGTAGCAGAAGACAATAAAGCAAGTTCTTCCTTAATTTTTGCTGTAGCAGAAATGCTGTTATTGATATCCGGACTTGCAGCTATCAGAAGTACCAGTTGCGATAAAGTGCCGGCATGGTAAATATCAAACACCTTAACATCTTTATTAAAAGAATGCTTCAATTTATTTACCACACGAATTACCTTGATTGAATCACCTCCGAGCTCAAAGAAATTATCATGTACCCCAACCTGGTTCACATTTAAGATTTCTTTCCAGATGGCCGCAATTTTTAATTCATCTTCTGTAACAGGTGCTACAAATTGTTTTTGCAAATGGCCGCTGGCATCCGGCTCGGGCAATGCTTTTTTATCTGTCTTTCCATTGGGGGTTAGTGGCAGTTTCTCCAGTTCTACCCATAAAGCCGGGATCATGTAATCGGGCAGTTTGGTCTGCAAATAAGTTACAATTGCTTCCCTGTTAAATTCGCCTTCGGGCACAATATACCCTATCAGTCTTTTGTTGCCGTCTTTATCCGCCTTTGCCAACACGACCGCCTGGCGAACAGATGATATTTCATGCAGGAGCGTTTCTATTTCTCCCAGTTCAATCCTGTATCCCCTGATCTTTACCTGCTCATCGATCCTGCCGAGGTATTCAATATTTCCATCGGGTAACCACAAACCTGAATCTCCAGTGCGGTATAATCTTGCGCCAGGTGCTTTGCTAAAAGGATCTTTTATAAATCTTTCTGCAGTAAGCTCCGGCCTGTTTAAATATCCCCTTGCAAGACCTGCACCACCAATCAATAGTTCACCGGCAACACCAATTGGCACCAGGTTTTGATTGCTGTCTACAATGTAGGCGCATAATGTTGGAATGGGTTTACCAATGATGCTTTTACCGCCAAGCGTGTGTTGCCATTCTATTTCCTGGTAAGTAACGTGTACGGTTGTTTCTGTGATTCCGTACATATTGATCAGTTTACTATTGGGATAGGCTTGTATCCAGGGTTGCAACCTGCCAGGGCTTAGTGCTTCGCCGCCAAAAATTACGTACCTCATTGGAATAGTGGTAGTCTTTTCTACCAGGGCTTCCTGTAATACATAAAAAGCAGAGGGTGTTTGGTTGAGTATGGTTACTTTTTCAGTCAACAATAATTCAGCAAATGCGGTAGCATCTTTAGTAACATGTTTTGGTACAACGACCATGCGACCACCATAAAACAAAGCGCCATACATTTCCCAAACAGAAAAGTCGAAGCTGAAGGAATGAAACACTGACCATACATCATTTTCATTGAAGTCGTATAAAGCTGATTCTGTTTTAAACAACCGTATGATATTTCTATGTTCAATCAAAACGCCTTTGGGCTTGCCGGTAGAACCGGATGTATAAATTACATAAGCCAAATGATGCGGTTCCAATGGCACCTGCAAATTGGCTATTGGCTGATTGTTATATATCACTTCATCGTCTATCAATATGTGCTCAGCCGCTGTTACTGCAGCTATCTTTGCGCTGGTTTCTTTACTACACACTATCAACTTTGCGCCGGTATCTTCCAGCATGTATTGAATTCTGTCGGCGGGATACTCCGGATCAATCGGGACATAAGCGCCACCTGCTTTCAGGATGCCTACGATTGCAATGATCATATCCATATTCCGCTCCAGGCAAACAGGCACCAATGTATCTGCTTCAACGCCTTTATTGCGAAGGTGATTTGCCAACCGGTTGGAGCGTTCATTTAGCTGCTGATAAGTAAGTTGGTTTTTCTCAAATACTACTGCAATATTGGAAGGGAATTTTTCAACCTGTTCTTCAATAAGATCTACAATCGTTTTATCTTTTGGATAATCGGCATCTTTATTATTGAACTGAATGAGTACCTGGTCCGTTTCTGCCTGTGTAAGCATTTGTAACCGGCTGATTACTTGGTCAGGCTTTTGTACAATGGCCTGTAACAATTGACGAAAATGTCCAATCATCCGAAGAATGGTTGGCGCATTATAAAGATCCGTATTGTACTCAACCGAACCGCTTAGTCCCGATCCGTTTGCTGTTATGTTCAACACCAATTCAAACTTGGAAGTATTACTGGCAAAGTGTTCTGCGGTCAATTCCACTCCACCCATTTGCATGAAATGCGACGGTTCTTCGTTTTGCAAAACCAGCATTACCTGGAAGAGCGGGCTCCTGCTCATATCACGGTCTTTCACCACTGCATCCACTACTTTTTCAAAAGGCAGTTCTTGGTGATCGTACGCCTCCAGGGTAGTTTTCTTCACCTGCTGAAGCAAACTACTAAAGGTTGTAGACTCTTCAAAGCTGTTTCGCAACGCAAGGGTATTTACGAAAAACCCGATCAGTTCTTCCACTTCTTTATAGGTACGATTGGCAACAGGTGTACCTACTGTTATATCTTTTTGGCCACTATACCGGTACAGTAGAACATTGAAGGCTGTCAATAAGGTCATAAACATTGTTGTGCCTTGCTGCTTACTCAACGCCAGTAGTTGCTCAGTTAAATGATTGTCCAATTCAAACCCGGTCAATGCACCATGTGTAGTTTGTACGGCAGGCCGGGGTAAATCTGTTGGCAACTGCAATGGTGAAATACCATCCAGTTGCACTTTCCAATATTGAAGACTATCTGCTATTGCCTGCTCATCCAGATGTTTGCGTTGCCACAAAGCGTAGTCTGCATATTGAATAGGCAATGGCTGCAACTGTGCCGGATATTGCTGCACGGATGCAGTATAGAAAGCCGCCACTTCTTTCATGATAATTGGTAATGACCAGGCATCGGAAGCAATATGGTGCATCACCACTACCAATATGTATTCATCGGCATGTAACCCAATTAAAGTTGCACGAAGCATATCGTCTTTCGACAGATCGAACGGTGCATCAATCAACTGCTGAATGGCGGTATTTAATTCCCGGCTACCTGATTTCAAATTTTCATTTTCAATCACACCTAGTTTCCATCCGTTGATATTTTTTATGAACTGGTAACCGGCACCTTCTTCTTCCAACACTACGGTACGAAGAACTTCGTGCCGGTTGATGGTATTTTGCAGGGCATCAGCCAGTGCCAGCCTGTTGATTGTTCCCTTTAACCGAAATACGGAAGGCAGGTGATATTGAACACTTCCTTCCAACTGATCGATGAACCATAAACGTTCCTGGCTAAAAGACAAGGGAATGCGGACGGGCCTTTCCTGCTTTTCTATAACCGGAAGTAGAATGGTTGTGTGTTGCTGTGCAAGGTGATTTGCCAATGATGCCACCGTGGGATAAATGAATAATTCCCGGATGGTAATTACTACACCTAATTCTTTCCGAATGCTTGCAATTAAGCGCATCGCCAATAATGAATGTCCGCCCAGCTCAAAGAAATTATCATGAATACCTACACGCTCAACATCCAGAAGTTGCTGCCAGGCAGCAGCCAGTTTTATTTCCAGTTCGGAGGAAGGGGCAGTAAATTGATTGTCCAATATTTTCGCTACATCCGGATCGGGTAATGCTTTTTTATTTACTTTACCATTGTTCGTTAAAGGCATTGCGGTTAGCTCTACCCAAAGCAAAGGCACCATATATTCCGGTAGCAAATTGCGCAGATAAGCGATCACGGCATCTCTATTAAAAGTAATTGCAGGAACCACATACCCAACCAATAATTTATTACCTGCTTTATCTTCCTTTGCTACAACAACCGCCTGCCTTACCATTTCACATTGCTGCAATACCATTTCTATTTCGCCCAGTTCAATGCGATAACCACGAATTTTCACCTGTTCATCTATCCGTCCCTGGTACTCAATATTACCGTCTGGCAACCAACGTCCAACATCACCCGTTTTATAAATTTTTAAATCAACATTTTCACTGAAAGGGTTTGGTATAAATTTCTCATTGGTAAGTTCCGGCTGGTTTAAATACCCTGCGGATAAGCCTGCTCCACCCAGACAGATCTCACCATTTACACCTACCGGCACCAATTGCAGGTTAGCGTCCAGGATGAAGGCATTACGATTGTTTAAAGGCTTACCAATTGGTACCGATTGATGCATCTCTTTTTCCCCTACCAAATAGGTTAAAGAAAACGTTGTATTCTCTGTTGGACCGTAACCATTGATGACATTGATTCCCGGATAAGTTTGTCTAAGCTTTTCAATGTGGGCCGGCGATAATTTCTCCCCCCCTGCCAATATGGTTTTAAGATTTTCAAAAATGGTGATATCGGCTTCAACTAACTGATTAAACCAGCTTGAAGTAAACCACATCAGGCTAATTCCCTGTGTGTTTATTTCGTCTTTTAATAATTGATTATCCAGTAGCTTTTCTTCGGTACATAACACTAGCCGACCACCATTTAACAACATGCCCCAATACTCGAAAGTGGTTGCATCAAATGAAGATGAACCCGTAGAAAGTAAAACGTCGTTGCTTGTTAATCCGACATAATCAACTCCCTTTACCAGGCTCACCACATTTTGTTGGGTTACCATTACGCCCTTTGGCTTTCCGGTTGAGCCGGAAGTATAAATGATATATGCCAGGCTGTTTGGTGCAACTGCTGCAGAAAGATTCGTTATGGGTTGCCCGCTAATATCCGGCCAGGCTTCATCTATGGAAATTATTTGAATAGCATTATTCAAGGGCAACGCCAACCTGCTCTTTTTACTGCTCAACAGCATGCAGGCTTTGATATCCTGCAGCATAAAACTGATGCGATCGGCTGGGTAAGCCGGGTCAATCGGCACGTAGGCAGCACCTGCTTTTAAGATACCCAATATGGCTACCAACATCTCCACACTTCTTTCGATAAAGATGGGTATCAGTGTTTCATTTATTACACCATTTGCCTTTAGGTAATGCGCCAATTGATTGGATCGTTCATTCAATTGCTGATAGCTCAATTGCTGATCTTCAAAAACCAATGCTACTTCATCAGCGAAATCAACAGCTTGTTCTTCAAAAACGGCAGCAATTGATTTCTCCCTTGGGTAACTTGTATTGTTACTGTTGAATTGTACCAGCAACTGTTCTTTTTCGGCATTGGTAAGCATTGGCAGTAATCCAATTTTCTGCGATGGATTTTCTGCTATTGCTTTTAACAAGGCTGTAAAATGAACCATCATTTGCTTGATGGTTTGTTCGCTGTATAAATCTGTGCAATATTCAACCGTCACTTGCAGTCCGCCCGATGTTTCAGACAAACTTAAATCCAATTCAAATTTTGCCAGATTGTTTTCAAAAGAGACTTCTGACAATGCCATACCGTCCAAATCAATGGCTTGCTTATCCGGGGTATTTTGCAAAACAAACATCACCTGAAAGATCGGGCTCCGGGTCATATCCCTTTCCTTCACTACTGCCTCCACCACTTTTTCAAATGGTACTTCCTGGTTTTCAAATGCACCCAGCGTAGTATGTTTTACCTGCTGTAAAAAATCAATAAATGAGGAATGGCCGTCAACCGTACTGCGTAAGGCCAAAGTGTTTACAAAGAACCCGACCAAGCCTTCCAGTTGTTGCTGCTGCCGACCGGCCATTGCAGTACCAACGCTGATATCCTCTTGGCCGCTATAGCGATATAATAACACCTTAAAAGCAGCCAGCAATGTCATGAACATCGTTACTCCCTGCTGATGACTTAATGCCTGCAATTGCTCTGTAAGCTGCTTATCAATTACAAACTCTTCAACCGATCCATTAAAACGCTGAACAGAAGCTCTCGGATAATCAGTTGGCAGTTGCAATGCGGTTACTCCATCCAATTGTTTCTGCCAGTAGCTCAGCTTTTTATCAAGCAAATCTCCCTGCATACTTTGCCTTTGCCAGATTGCAAAATCGGCATACTGAACAGGCAGGGGATCCAGTTTAGGCGTAGTGTTGGCAACATATGCATGGTACAGCGCTACCAATTCCTTTACGATAACGGAAGTAGACCAGCCATCTGAGGCAATATGGTGTAATGTGATCACCAATACATGCGATTCTCTGCTGATGTTAATCAGCTCTGCCCGCAGCAAATAATCTTTGGCAAGATCAAAAGGTAAATTGATTAATTGCTGGATGTATTGTTGTAATTCTTGCGTATTATTTTTAAACTGCGAACCATTGCACACGGACATTTTCCATCCGCCACTATTTTGAATGTGCTGAAAACCCTGTCCTGCGTTGTCTCTTATTATGGTACGCAGTGCTTCATGCCGGTGGATGATCTGGCCCAAGGCAAACCCCAGTGCTTCAGTATTGATTACTCCGGTTAACTTAAATACTGCAGGAATATGGTATTGAATGCTACCTTCCAACTGGTGGATGAACCACAATCGTTCCTGGTTAAATGACAATGGAATATATTGCGGCCTTTGCTTTACTTCAATCAAAGAACGAAATGCTGCCCCCCCTGTTTTCTTAGCATCAATCAGCAAAGCAATCTGCGCAATGGTGGGTTGCAGAAAAATATCGGTCAATGTAATATCAATCAAAAACTGAGTTGATATTCTTGATAATAACTGAATCGCTTTTATACTATTTCCTCCCAACTGAAAAAAATCATCCTGCACGCCAAAGCTGTTGTGGCCCAGCAAATCTTTCCAATAATTGAATAAAATCTGTTCTATTTCGCCGGAAGGTGTAATGGAATGTTGGGGTTGCAAATGGCTTACCCTTTCTCGCATCAGGCTTACAAGATCTTTCCCGGATTTCCCGGTCAGTGTTTTATTGAATTGCTTGTTCTTCATAATAGCTTAGGCACTAATTTTGTCGGTAATTTTCAATGGTCGTTTATACGTTTTGGCTACTGGATCAGTTACCCATTTTGTGCGGGTTAAAAAATCATCAAATGGTTTATTTTTTTCTGTTGTCTGAAACAATGCAGTCATCGTAGTTAAGCCTCGGGCTTCTGCATATTTCTGTAATTCTATCAGCATATAATCTTCCACATTTCGGCCCAATACCCGGCAACTTAACAGGAACGTATTTATTTGCAGTGCATCATTTTCTATTTCGGCGAGCACCAACCCAACGATGCCATAATCGCCAAAGCGGTCTTTTACTTCAATAACCCAGTTGACGACATTTTCCTGTTGCATCAATCCGGCAATTTCACCAGGTGTTTTGCGAATACCGTTTAAGTTGAACTGGTTGGTTCTTAAGGTAAGTTGTACCGCACGTTCCAGCTCATTGTCTGTAAGCGGGCTGATGGTAACATTTATATTCAGCGTTTCCAGGAAATCTTCCAACGATCCAAATTTCCCCTGTTCTTCTTTTCGTTGTTTTTCCAATTGGTACTGTTGATTCCTTTTAGTGTCTTCGTCCGTTACCCTGAAAGTATCGAAGGCCCAAATATTATCCAGAAAATTGCGATAATCTTCGGTGCTGTCTGGCAATGGAATAGCGAATACATCGGGACATTGAGCAGACATTTGTTCTATTTCAAATTTACTATCATCTAAATAAATGAAACTGCCAATGCCCAAATTCAGTTCAGTTGCAACCGATAAAAGGTTCCCCGATTTAGGTTCCCAATTGATACGGTGAGCCGCAATATGACTGCGTTTTAACTTCATCTTTGGATGCAGGTCAAACACCTCCCACACATCGGCCTCATTGTTCTTGCTGCATAAAACGAGCAGGTACCCTTGCTGGTATTTTTCAATCATAAAATCCTGTAAGCTGCTAAAGTTGTCATCTATGATTACTTCCATTGCCCCTAATTCGCCACATACACCCTTCCATAAAGTGTTATCACAGTCGAGTGCAATTACTTTATAACCCGAACCTTTAAATGCATTTGCTTTTCGGGCCAGGTAAGTACCCAACGCAGCATAAAATTCCTGGCTGAATGGCATGTGGCCCAGCTCATCTGATTTGGGATCAAATATTTCTTCCACTTCATACAGCCGTGCAATTTTTGCAAGATCCAATTCATGAAAACAAGGTTGCCTTTCTACCATCTTTTCCAACAGTTGATTCAATCGATTGATGGTTTCAACTACTTCCACTGAAAAGGAATTACTTTCACTAACAGGTACAATTCCTATTAAAAATGGTACAAAAGAAATGCTGCCAGCATTTTCAATGGCTTTAATAAAATCAATAAAGGTTTTCTGTAAAAAATTGACCTGCCCGGAGTCAGACTCTTCGGCTTTTTCTCTCAACCAATCTTCTAGTCTGATAAAAAGTACGTTAAGTCCTTTGGCAGTATTTAACAGGCTACCAGGGTTAACCAGTTGCTGAAAAACCTGGTTATAGGGAGCAAAGGAAAGTCGCACATTCAGTTCCATTTCGTTACTCCAGTATTCAACAAATTCCTGTACTGGTTCCACAACAAAAGACGCACAAATATTGAGCGGTATTTCAGGAATGGTTGCTGTTGTTTCGTTCATGTGATTATCCGATACAATATTTTCTTCCTCCATCCAGCTGCCATAATCCTGCAGGGATTTACCGGGCTCATCTACCACCTGCCTCAAAAGTTCCAGCAACTCATCCATAAAGGATTGCATGGTTTCCTTTTTAAATAATTTCGAATTGTAGCTTAGGTAAAAATCAAGTGCATTTCCGGCAGGTTCAATGTCGAGTTTGAAATCCAATACGGATTGAAACAAGTCTTCCTGTATTTCCTTATATGGCTTTATTATTAACCCAGTTTCTGCCGTTGCTTCTGATGCAGGTCCTTCTTCTCTGCCCGACATTTCATTTTGCAGATGAAAATTAACCATGGTATCAAAGAACGGATTGCGTGACATATCCCGTTTTGCAATACATTCCTCCACCATCAGATCGAACGGATAATCCTGATTATTGTAAGCCTGAACCAGCACCTCGTTGCTGCTTTCCAGGTAGGCTGAGAAATTCAGTGATCTTTTGGGTGCTAATTTTACCGGAAGAAAATTAATAAATACACCCACAAGGTTTTCGAGGTCGAGGTGGCTTCTTCCTGAACTCAATGAACCGATCACCACTTCATCCTGACCACTTAAGCGGGCTGTAACCAAACCATACAAGGCAAACAATAAATTATTTAAGGACATCTTGGATTCAATGGCCTTTTTGCGAAGATCCTGCGTTAATGATTCGGGAATCCGGGACTGTAACATGGAACCAAAAAAAGAAAGCACTTTAGGCCGCTCAAAATCCACCGGAAAATTTAATACCGGGATGCCATTTTTAAATTGGTTCCTCCAATACTGCCCCTGGTATGCAAATGATGTTGAATGCCAGGATGCATAATCCTTATATTGAATGGACAATGGCAATAAAACAGGCTGAATAGCTTTGCAAAATGATTGGTAGCTATGCAGCACTTCTTTTATCAATATCCCCTTTGACCATCCGTCGCTAATGATATGATGAATATTGAAAACCAACACAAACCTGGCCGCTGATTCCTGGAAAACCGCAGCCCGCAGCAAAGGCCCGTTTGTAAGATCAAAAGGCCTTTTGGCATCTGCCTCCAGCCATTGTTTGATAATGAGTGGCGGGTTTGCTTGTTGCTGCAAATCAATGGTTTCAATTTCAAAACCGGATCTATCTGCTGACAGAATTTTTTGCATTGGTTCACCAGCAGATTCTACAAAAACAGTTCTTAATATTTCATGCCTTTCAATTACAACATCAAATGCCTTTTTAAATGCATCGATATTAAAATAACCATCAATGGAAAAAGCGCTGGCAACATTGTATGCGGCTGAACCGTCTTTAAAATGGCTCAATATCCAGAAGCGCTTTTGAGCATGCGATAAAGGATAATATTCCTGGTTGGGCAGTCGGTTTATTTCAACAAACAATTGCTGCTTTTCCCGGGCTATCGCAAGGCTTAATTGCCGTATGGTAGGATTGGAAAAAATTGTACCGATGTCAATTTTGATATTTAAGCGTTTATGCAGTCTTGATGTGAGTTGAATGGCATTTAGACTATGCCCTCCCAGTTCAAAAAAATTATCCGTAACCCCCACTTTATTGACCATCAAAATTTCTTTCCAGATGGCCGCCAAACTTAATTCCATTTCATTTTCGGGAGCTGCATATTCATTACGCACCAACTCGCTGGCATCAATGCCTGGCAAGGCTTTTCTATCAACCTTTCCGTTGGTGGTTAATGGTAAACTTTGTAGTGGCACCCACAAGGCAGGCACCATATAATCCGGCAATTTCTTTCGTAGGCGTATTTGTATTAGATCCTTGTCAAATTTTCCTTCCGGCACAATGTATCCTACCAATCTTTTGTTACCTGCTGCATCTTCCCTGGCTAAAACCACCGCCTGCCTAACCATTTCCAATTCCTGCAACACATTTTCAATCTCCCCCAATTCAATCCGGAATCCCCTTATTTTCACCTGTTCATCTATACGTCCAAGGTATTCTATATTCCCGTCAGGCAACCATCGTGCAAGGTCGCCGGTATTGTACATTACCTGTGCGGCATCACTGGAAAAAGTATTGGGAATAAATTTTTCGGCGGTTAATTCAGGCCGGTTCAAGTAACCTCTTGCAATGCCTGCTCCTGCAATATACAATTCACCAGCCACGCCAATTGGTAGCAGATTTTTATGCTGATCAACAATATACAAACGGGTATTTGCTACTGGCCTGCCTATTGGCAGTGAATAAGTAAACACTGGCTGGTCGGGTTGATCGTGGTACTCCAATGCAGTGATAGTTGTTTCGGTTGGACCATACTCATTATAAAAATTCAACCGTTGCTTCCAATGCGCCGATAACTCCTTTTTGCAAATATCACCGCCGGCTATCATCCTTTTTAAACTGCCTGTTTCAATCGAATGCAGGTTCTCCAGAAAGGATGGTGTAGCGTGCAAATGGGTGATTTTATTTTCTTTCAGATAACGATCAAACAAATCAATGTTTAATGTTACTCCTTCGGAAACAAGGTACAGCGAAGCTCCATTAAAAAGCGCCAGAAAAATCTGCTCCACGGATGCATCAAAGCAAAAGTTTGAAAACTGCAGAATCCTTTCGGTACTGTCAACACCAAAATAAGCGGTTTGGGCAGTTACCAGGTTTACAACGCCGCTATGTTCAATCATAACCCCCTTTGGCTTTCCTGTAGAGCCGGAAGTGTAGATAATATATGCCAACTGTTTGGGCTGAATAATAACATCAGGATTGTGAACTGACTCCTTGCTGATTGCCGGCCATTCTTCGTTTAACAAAATACAATGGGCAGCCGTGCAAGTAATTATTTTTGGGGCGGCTTCACTATTCGTTATAACGATGGTGGCATTACAATCTTCCAACATAAACCGAACCCTTTCGTCCGGATAACCAGGTTCAATGGGTACATAAGCTGCACCAGCTTTTAAAACACCCAAAATGCCCACGAGCATTTCTACAGACCGGTGGATGCAAATGGGGATGAGTGATTCTTTTTGAACACCCTTTTTTATTAAGAAATGAGCCAGTTGATTGGATCTTTCATTCAGTTCTTTATAGGTTAACTGCGAGTGCTCAAAAACCAGTGCTATGTTATGAGGAAATTTGGCAACTGCATCTTCGAACAGATTTACTATTGTTTTATTTGCCGGATAGTTCTTTGTTGTATTATTCCATTTATCAAGCAAAGCCTTTTCCCAGGCGGGAACAATGGCTATTTGACCGATTGGCTGATGAAGTGCAGCGGGAAACTGCTCCATTATAAAAAGTATGCGCTTTACAAATAACTCAATTTCAGTTTTATTGAAGAAGGCATTGCCATAATGCACCTGCAATCTTAGCGGCTGATCATTCCCATAATCAAGCCAACACAATTGCAATGGATTTCTTTCCTGATCATTGGGCACCCTTAAAATAGCAGCCTGCAATTGATTGCCAAAATCCGGTTTAAAATTCAGCGGCTCGTAGTCGATACTTACCTGGTATAAATAACCTTCTGAAGCAGTCGCTTTTAAATTACGGCCAAGGTCACCAATGGGATAATGCTGGTGCCGGTAATCTGCTTTTTGAGCGGAAGCAATTTCTTTAATTAGTTCGGCCAATTGCCTGTGGGGCTCATAGGCCACTTTACAAGCAAGCACTCCGCTAAACATTCCCACAATATTCCTCAGTTTTCGGGAACCTCTTTTATGAACGGGTATTCCAAAAACAAATTCATTTTGTTCTGAAGTTTTTCCAAAAAAGATAAGCAGTGCTGCTGTTGAAAGTTGTTGAATACCTGCCTTGGTTTTCACCTGCAATTCCTCCAGTAACTTTTGCTGATCTGAAGTTAATTCAAGAATAAAGGTGTCACTTATTTTGCTGTCCAAAGTATTTGACAAATATTTTCCAGGTAGTATTTTTTTGGGAATTTCGGCGATCCTAGTCTTCCAATACAAGGCATCCTTTTCGTATTCGGGAGAACTGAAATACGCAAAAGCACTTTCCAATTCTTCGTTGTAGGAAGGATAATCGAATTCGATTCTTTCTCCTTCCACCAACGAGCGGTATTTTTTGGCTAAGTAGTCTACCAATACTATGAATCCATAACCATCGGTAATCAGGTGATGGTATTTGCCAAAGAACCAATGTTCGTTTTCAGCAATTTTAAGCAGACATTCTTCAAATGGCAATGACCTTGTTTTTATGAATATCGGCGTATTGAAACTTGTCTGCATCCATAGCTTAGCACTTTCGGCCGGATTAGCGTGGCTGCTAAAATCCAATTGCGGGAGCGGTTGCTTTTCAAATTCATCATCGATAAAACAAACCGGTTCTGCCTCTGTGTGATTAAATCTTTGTTTAAACGCATCAAAGACATCCGGCGTAGTTCGAACTACTTCCCGGAATATTTCGATATTTAATAAACCCCTTAATTGAATATACCCCCCAATATTATAAAGGGCACTGTTGATATGAATCAACTGGTCCACGTAAACATCACGTTGTGCCGGGTGTAAGGGTAAAAATGTTCTATCCATGCAGGTTTTAATAAGAATTCAATAAAAAATAGCTGGGATCTTTATAATTATTCTGCATTAGCGAGCGCATGCTGTTTTGCATACAACAATTCCTTTTCGCCAAAAAGCCTTTCAGCAATCATTCCCCTTTCTTCGCACAGCTTAACCAGTTTATTGGATTGTACTATCGGGTGAGAATCGGGGGTGTATTTTATACTGCTAATGAATTCGCACCATGGCTCCTGCCCCATGGCGTACACGTATATTTCTTTGGGTTTAAAAATATCTACCAATGCCATCCCCTTATCACAATCGGAACCTGCCAGGCGGCGGCTGCCATCCATATCTCTTGCCAGCTTTTTGGTTAGCAACGGTCCATATAACCAGGTAAGGGGGGCACCATCGCATTCCATCCCCAAAAACATAACATCTACATCGCCTATCTCGCTGCGGATATGGCTGTATAATGCAGATTCCACAATCCTTGAATCTGCCAGGAACAACAATTTGAAATCGCCAATCTTAACCAGGTAACACAATTTGGTTAGGATGTTCAGATCGGAATGTTCGCCAATAAATGGCAACCCGGTTAATACTACATCGCTAAACCGCATGGTTTCCATCTCGTCCATGGCGATAACATTGTTGAATCCTACATTTTCAAACATCAACTTAAGATCAGGATCCTCCAGTTTACCACTTGTGGTGCGTGGTACAATCAGGTTTTTTATTTTGTGCCTCAACGGCAACAATGTTTCAAACAAAATATGATCCTGGTGATTGTGGGTAATTAGTACATAGTCGATTGTATCCGGAAGATCCACATCCGAAAAATGTTCTACATCCGAATGATAGCCGTAATAACTAATCAACGGATCTACCAATATGCTTACATCCTTTGTTTCCACCAAAATACAGGCGTGACCGAAATAACGCATGCGTATTTTATCGCCCGTGTACTTTTCGTAAGGAGGCGGCGCAGCTTCGGTAAAGAAGGTTTCAAAAAGTGCTTCCTGTGATGGAGATATGCCCGTGATGGCTTTGATATAATCCAGCGATTGTGGCTCCCGGCGCATTTTGGCCAGCTCATCTATACCGGGATGATCAAAACTAACCTGCAGATCCAATACGTTGTCTTCCTTCAGCCGGGGCGTACTTAGGCAA
>Ga0105049_10002770_pt1 | contig 20750 bp, 14 predicted proteins | sample MAT06_FD_78087 | JGI IMG/M metagenome (GOLD analysis project Ga0105049, IMG submission 78087) | Freshwater microbial communities from Lake Fryxell liftoff mats and glacier meltwater in Antarctica - MAT-06 | ecosystem: Environmental > Aquatic > Freshwater > Ice > Liftoff microbial mat | place...
ATCAATGTTGCCAAAAGGTTTATCATATAAGTCTGTTGTAGTTTGTTCAATTTTATCGGCCATTACAATGCCTTTCATATAAGCTGTAGGCGGCGCGGTTACGTTGCGACGTCGGAGAGTATTTTCATCAATTTTTAATTTATACAATGTCTTTTCGTCGCTTTGTCTGGTCACCTCACTCACCTGGTTTTTATCACCGGCAATCCTCGTTTCTGCAACACTGCTTTCATAATTGGTTAATGGGAACGTATAGGCTGAATCCTTCGAAACTGCTACTATGGCAATAGAATCCACATCTGTTTTTTTGTACACCCTTAATGTGCTGTCCACATCTTTTGCTGATGGGTTTCGCAAAATCTCATCCGCAATCAATACCAATGTATCTGCACCTGCTGCTTTGGTGCTGAAGAAACCAGCATACCTGTTGGCAACGCCATTTTCATCACTGATGAAGGTAAAATGGTTTTCGTTGTAAGGCATTGGGTAACGGGCATTACCATACTTGAGATGCGATAATTGCGAAATCTGGTTCAGTTCAGATTTATTACCAAAGTTGGTGATAAGGAAAACATTGTAACGGTTATCACTAGGTAAAACAGTATCACCTGTTTTTGCAGCCGGGTTAGGCCGGTTACTTGAAAATATGATTCCCGTTTTGCCGGGAAAGGAAACATAGGTAGCATCAAGATCATCGTACACATCATTGGTGATCTGTTGTACCTTTTCATTTTCAAGATTGTAAGTAAATATATCAGTATGCCCGTTTTTGGTAGCGCTTAACAAAAGTGTTTTACTATCAAGCATATACTTTACGTCTTGTATCTGTTGAAAATGTTCTGTCAGATCAAGTTTTGGGTATTTGATCCTGGTTACCACATCATACACAAATAGCTTGATTCTTCCTTCCTGGTTATAGATTACTGTTAGTCTGGTTCCTTTTGGATCCCATGCCATAATTGGGTAATCAGGATTACTCTCATTTTTATAACTACGGATGCCGTATTTCAGCAAAGTCGTGTAACTGAAATCTTCACTTAATTTTAATTTTACAATCCCCTTTTTATACTCTACTACCGCAAAAGAATTGTTACGTGCAATTGGATTTACATTAATCCGGTAATAATCCTTTCTTTTATTGATGTCAAAACTTTCAATATAATTTCCTTTTGGATAAGCCTTTCTTCTGGAGATGTCTTTGAAATATTTATCCTCTTCAAATTCCATAAAATCTGCCAATACTGCTTTAAATTTTTTCTTACAAATTTGTTCGCAAGCCCTGTTTAAATTTTTATATACTCTTGCCAGGTAAAGCAGGTAAGTCACGTTTTCTTTTTTATATTTCTCCTCAATATAGTGCCAAAAGGCATGTCCGGCCAACAACGGCTTGTCAAAGGCAAACTCATAAAATTTAGTGTAATTGCCACTCAGGATTTCGCTTTTTAGCTCATCATCCAATTTGGTACTCCAGTTTTCTCCGGCAAATGCTACATAACCATCCGTAAGCCATTTTGGCAAATCCAGTAATGCCTGGTTGCCTGCAAATTCGCCAAGGTCATCACCAAATAAAATATTGTCAGTCAGTATTCGTGCAATACCCTCCCTGATTTGTTTGCGTAAATGAGCATGATCGCCATTAAAATAAACTACCATTTTATTGTTTACCAACTGGGTGGCTCCGCCAGTAACTTGCCAGTCAATACCAAGACCAATATTGGACTGTTGCAGATCTGCAAATTCATTATAAACAATGATGTTAGCTCTCCGTTGAAGACTATATTCTGTAAAGGCTTCTATTTTTGGAGCTTCTTCTTCTGCCACCTGAGCTACAAATTTTGCAAGCTCCTGTCCATTTTGATTAAAATAGGTATTGAAATTCCGGCTTTGATAATATTGCCACTTGAACTTTTTATACTGTACCCTGTTTTTACCAAACTCCACAGTGTTTACCTGGCCATATGTTGTGAAAGCACCAAGCAAAAGAATACAGAGTGATGTGAAAATTATCCTGAACTTTACCATACTAAAATTAATATTTGATAATAAAATTAATCTATTCAACCCAATCATAAAAATATCGCTTTATTCTACAAACAATTTGATATGTTAAAAATAAAATCCTTCATATTCAGTCCAATACAAGAAAATACGTATATTTTGTACAATGAGTTTAAGCAATGCATCATTATTGATCCGGGGTGTTATTTTGAAGAGGAAAAAGAGACGCTAAAGAAATTTATAAGTCAAAATGATTTAGCGCCAACACTTTTGCTAAATACGCATTGCCACTTAGATCATGTGTTTGGTAACAAAATGATAGCAGAAACCTTTCAACTAACGCTTCATATAAACGAAAAAGAAAAAGCAATACTCAGTTTTGCAACAACTTCAGGATTGATGTACAACCTCCCATTTGATAATTACACTGGAGATTTTATCCTTCTAAACGAAGGTGACAAAGTATTGCTGGGCGAAGATGAGTTGCTGGTAATTGAAGCACCTGGTCATTCTCCAGGCAGCATTTGTTTCTATTGTGCCAAACAAAATTTTATAATAAGCGGCGATGTTTTATTTAAAGGAAGTATCGGTAGAACAGATTTGCCCATGGGCGACCACCAGACCTTGTTGGATAATATTAAAAATAAGTTAATGGCTTTACCCGGAGATACAGTTGTTTACAGCGGACACGGAACTACAACAACGATCGGAGAGGAAAAGACCAGCAATCCATTTCTGGTATAGTGATTTTAGAATTAACAACAATCTCATTATCATCAATAATGGTATTATAAACGGCTGGTATGGTTTGGGGAGAAGTAAATCTGATCAATCATCTTTCAATTTACAGTCTCTCCATACATAATTCTATCAATACACCATTGGTAGTTTTTGGATGTAAAAAACAGACTAATTTATTGTCTGCACCGGCTTTAGGTATTTCATTCAATAGCACAAAACCCTCCCCTTTTAATCTTGCCATTTCGGCTTCAATATCAGTTATTTCAAATGCTATGTGGTGAATACCTTCTCCTTTTTTATCAATGAACTTTGCAATTACGCCATCATGGGTGCTACTTTCCAGCAGTTCAATTTTTGAATCGCCGATCTTAAAAAAAGCAGTATTAACCTGCTCAGTTGCTACCGACTCCGTTTTGTAGCAAAGGCTATTTAAGAGCTTCTCATACAAGGGTATTGAAGTTGTAAGGTCTTTAACAGCGATACCAATATGCTCAATTTTTAACATAGAAAAAACATTTATGCACTGATTGTTTACGAAATAGGTAAAATGAATGAAGCGGTGCCTTTAACGCAGCTAAAATAAAACCTTTTATAGTAATTTCGTGTTATAAAAAATAAAATAGAAGAATATGCTGAAGTTGCCGATTTACTTAGATAATAATGCTACCACACCAATGGATCCAAGGGTGCTGGAAGCTATGACTCCATATTTTTTAGAGCATTTTGGAAATGCGGCCAGCCGTAACCACCCGTTTGGCTGGGAAGCTGAAGAAGCGGTTGATTATGCCCGTGAACAGGTAGCTAAGTTGATAGGTGCCGATCCTAAAGAAATTATTTTTACCAGTGGTGCGACTGAAGGTGATAACCTTGGAATAAAAGGAGTTTTTGAAATGTATGCCAGTAAAGGCAACCATATTATCACTGCCACCACTGAGCATAAAGCAGTACTGGATACTTGTAAGCATATAGAAAAATTAGGCGGCGAAGTAACTTATTTACAGGTAAAGCCGGATGGTTTAATTGATTTGAAGGAATTGGAGGCAGCCATCAAACCAAGCACCATTTTAATTGCAATCATGTATGCCAATAACGAAATTGGTACCGTTCAGCCCATTAGGGAAATAAGTGCCATTGCAAAAAAACACGGGGTTCTTTTATTTACAGACGCTGTTCAGGCCGTAGGTAAAATACCGGTTGATGTAAACAAAGATGGCATCGATTTAATGGCGTTTACTGCTCATAAAATGTATGGCCCAAAAGGCGTAGGTGCATTGTATGTAAGGCGTAAAAACCCAAGGGTGAAAGTTACTGCTCAGATTGATGGCGGTGGTCATGAAAGAGGGATGAGAAGCGGTACGTTGAATGTGCCTGGTATAGTAGGTTTTGGAAAGGCTTGTGAACTTTGCATGCAGGATATGGAAGAAGATACCAAACGCATCAGTAAATTGAGAGATAAACTGGAAACCGAATTGATGAAACTGGAGGAAGCCTATATCAATGGTAGCACCGAACATCGTTTGCCGCATGTAACCAATATCTCTTTTAAGCATGTAGAAGGGGAGGGTTTACTGATGGGCTTTAATAAGAATATTGCATTGAGTTCAGGTTCTGCTTGTACATCGGCTTCATTAGAACCTTCATATGTACTCAAGGCATTGGGTTTAGGAGATGATCTTGCACATAGTTCTTTAAGGTTTGGCTTAGGTAGATTTACCAATGAAGAGCAGATTGATTACACAATTAAAGCGATCAGCGAAACTGTGTTGAAATTACGGGAAATGAGCCCATTGTGGGAAATGTACAAAGAAGGAATTGATTTAAGTACAATTGAATGGGCAGCTCATTAATTAGCAAATTAAGTATATTAAATTCGGGCAATATAAAAAGGAATACACAAACAAGATTAAAGAATTAGCACATTAGCTAATCAGCACATTATAAAATTAAACACCATGGCATATTCAGAAAAAGTAATCGATCATTACCAGAATCCTAAAAATGTAGGAACACTGGATAAAGGCAGTAAGAATGTAGGAACCGGGCTGGTAGGTGCACCGGAGTGTGGCGATGTGATGCGTTTGCAAATTGAAGTAGATGACGCAACAGGGATGATAACTGATGCGAAGTTCAAAACTTTTGGTTGCGGTTCTGCAATTGCATCCTCTTCTCTTGCAACCGAATGGTTGAAAGGAAAAAGTATAGACGAGGCACTTACAGTTGATAATATGGATTTTGTAGAAGAATTAAATCTCCCACCTGTAAAAATCCACTGTTCTGTATTGGCAGAAGATGCTATCAAAGCCGCAATTAACGACTACCGTGTAAAAAATGGTATGGAGCAAATTAAGTTTGAGGAAAGCGTAGTACATTAATCGATGCTTTGCATGCTTTTTTCAATTGAACTGGTATGTCAATCATCTAATAAAAGTTTAGAACATAATGAATAGTAGCGTTTCAAATAAGTCTGTCGAAACAGTATTGGAGGAATGTCCGCAAGTACCATTGCCAGAAGGCGTTGAAGTTGTTATGGCTGAACAACCAAAGCCTTTGGAAAATGCAATTTACATCAGTGATAAAGCCAAAGCAAAAGTTATCAACCTGATGCAGGATGCTGGTTTGGTGGATGATGCTTCTTATTTTTTGAGGGTAGGCGTAGTAGGTGGCGGATGCAGCGGGTTAAGTTATAAAATGGATTTTGACAATGAGCAAAAGCCAATGGATCAGGCATTTGAAGACAAGGGTGTCAGAATTGTAACAGATTTAAAAAGTTTTTTATACCTTGTTAATACAGAATTGGAGTTTAGTGATGGTTTAAATGGCAAGGGTTTTTATTTTAATAATCCCAATGCAAGCAGAAGTTGTGGTTGTGGTGAGAGTTTTTCAGTGTAATTATTTTCAATGAAATAAGCCCGTTCCATTTAGGAGCGGGCTTTTTTGTTTTTGTTATATTGTAAAAGTTGCTATTTCTTTATCTTTTTCAATTGCGGCACCAAATTTTTTCCTTTTTTTAATCTGTTAGGGGCCAAATGCAGTTGTGGCTGTGGCGGTCACGGTGGGGTGGTAACTTGTTTATTTTAGTCGCAAATGGTGGCGTTGCGGGTATTATAGGTTGGGGGTAAAGGACATTTTAATACCTTGTGGTTTTGGTGGCGGTGATGGTAGTATTTTATTTGTTTGAGCCGATAGCTATAATGTTATCAAACTAATCGTAATCAAAAGGATCATTTTTTTCTAGCTGAGATTCAGTCATGGCATAAATCCATAAAAAAATCCCGCCAGAAAAGGCGGGATTTAGCAGTTGGTTTTGGTAAACAACTATTGTCTCATTCATCCTTGAATTTCCATGATCCTAGCAAGTTCAGCTAAAAATCCGGCTTCAAAGTTTCGTATAGGGGTGTTAATATAAGTAGTTAGGAAAGGTTTAAAGGTTTCTACTTCATATGACAGTTGCCTTATCTTTAATGCTGCTTGGTTTTTTATTTTTTTTATTTTTTTTAAAATCTAAATTTCCATCTTTAGATTTTAAGTTACAATTTTGAATTTTTCAGGGATTAGATACAAGAAAATGATTGGGAACTGTCATTGAGTTATTGCAACTTAAACGTTTATGCATTTATTTATCAATTTGTGTACGTGTTATAACAATTTCAAAATTATCTTTCAAAATTCTGTAAATATTTTAGGTTAATTTAAAAAGAAGTGTATATTTGTGTTCCATTTTACTTCTGAAGTAAAAGTCCCCAAATCCCAAATATCTTCTAAAGAACTTTTCTTTAAAACTCCACTAAATTTTTTATTATTCTTACAGATTCGTAAGGTGTATATCAATCCAAGATATCTTTTGCATTTCCGCTTACTTATTTTTTATTAATCTCTAAATCACAACGGAATGAAAAAGTTCTACACAGTAATGATGACTGTATTATGTTTAATCAGTCACGAAATCTCCAACGCACAATGCAATGGCGTAAAAGGTCCAAATTTATTAGGCGCTAAGGGTACTTTCAGTGCTCCTTTTATTACTCTGAATGGCGCAGCAGGTGCTTGCACGTCTTCAGGTTCAAACACATTTAATCCGAACGGAAACATCGGGAACGCTCTTTCAGGTTGTTCTACTCCTGGAGTTGCAATTCCATGTTCAGATTATGTTTATACTGATGCAAGCGGAGGCTTGCAACCAGAGTTCAGGTACACCATAATCAAAAACATTGGCGATGCCAACGGAGGCAACTGTATAAAAGGCGATTGGAGAGGAAAAGATCGTACGGGTGACGGTGGCTATTTTATGGCTGTAAATGGTGCACCAAGTAATACTTTTAGTCCGGTTTTTTATAAAATAAAATCTATCCCCGTTTGTATTGGAGCTACCTATGAATTCTCGGCCTGGGTAATTAATTTATTACCAGGAAGCGGCACCAACAGTTCATCACCCAATATATCTTTTAAAGTAAATGGTGTTACTATTGCCAATTCTGGTCTTATCGCTGCGACTAATACATCAACATGGATTAAAGTGGGAGGTTCTTTTACTGCAACTACAAGTACAGTTGATTTGGAAGTAGTTAATGCCACTGCAGTAGCAAACGGTAATGATTTGGGTTTGGATGATATCACATTCAACGTTTGTGAATCGCAAATTAGTGTTTTAGGCGGTTCGGCTGCAAAATGTTCTGGTGACAATGTTTCTGTCAATTTTGTTGTAACTGATAATTCTCAAACCAATACCTGGTACAAATGGCAGGAAAGCACTGACGGTGGTAATTCTTATATTGATGTTACGGCTGGCGCTCAATCTACCTATGTCGGCAACAATTATACATTAACTAACAATGTCGGTATAGTTACATCTGCAATGAATGGTTATAAATATCGTTTGGTTGTTTCTACTTCGCAGGTAGGTCTTTCAACTCCGGCTTGTATTTACTTCAATGATTTCACTTTAATTGTTGCTGATTGCGGACCATTACCGGTTCAACTGACTTCTTTCACTGGTCGTTATTCAAGCGGTAAAGCTTTATTGGATTGGCAAACCAGTCAGGAAATGAATAGTGACCGTTTTGAACTGTTCAGAAGTACAGACGGATTGGATTTTATCAAAGTTGCTAGTATTAAGAGTGCTGGGAACAGCAATTCAGTTAGGAATTATAGCCATCAGGATAATATAAGTGGTAATTCCGGTAACAATGTTTACTATCGTTTAAAGCAGATTGACATCGACGGTAAGTCAACTTTCTCGTCAGTGGTTAAACTGTCTTTAGGTTCTAAAAGTACATTTGATATTTTCCCGAATCCATTTACAAGCAACTTTACCGTTTCTTTCGGGGCAGTAAAAACTACTACTGCGAACTTAAGAATCCAGAATAGTGCCGGCAACCTGGTATATTCTAAAACAATCAATGTATACAAAGGGAATAACTCAATTTTATTGAACAGCCTGCCAACTTTAGGCTCAGGTGTTTATTATGTAACGATCTATAATGAGGAATTAAACTTCAATGGCAAATTGCAGAAGTTGTAATTCTTAACCGATAGCAATACTATAAAAGCTTCCTCCAAAGGGAAGCTTTTATTTTTTGTTTTCTTTTCACCGGATTCGTTCACCGTTGGAATCTAACTTTCTTTACGCTTTTTCATAGTTGCCTTAGTTAAGTTTTGATTTATATACAATTTTATGCAGGTGAAAGCATAATCAATTTTCTAAACAAAAATTTTTATAGACGCTAAATAGTAAATTGCACCCAATTTTATATGCATGTGGAGTATTTGTAAAAAAGAATTGCACCAGTTTTTCAGTAATCTAACGGGTTATATTGCCATCATTTTATTTCTGTTGGTGAATGGACTTTTTTTGTTCGTATTAAAAGATAGTAACCTTTTTGATTTTGGGTATGTCACATTGGATACCTTTTTTGAATTGGCCCCCTGGATCCTGATCTTTTTGGTGCCAGCCATCACCATGCGCTCTTTGTCGGAAGAGTTTAAAACGGGTACATTTGAAATTCTGCAAACAAGACCACTTACCAAATGGCAAATTATTGTTGGAAAGTATGTGTCTGTTTTAATGGTAATTATTTTTGTAATAGTACCAACCTTCATTTATGTATATACCATAAAAAGCCTGAGTGCCGCAGGCGGTATTGACAGTGGCGGAATTGCCGGCAGTTATATTGGTTTGTTTTTACTGGCTGCGGTATTTGCTGCCATTGGCTTGTGCTGTAGCAGTTTTACCAATAATGCGGTCGTGGCATTTTTAATTAGTGCATTTGTTTGCCTGCTGCTTTACTTTGGCTTCAATGCCCTAAGTAAACTGCCTGTGTTTGAAGCAAAGGCAGACTATTTAATTGAAATGCTGGGTATCGATTTTCATTACCGCAGTGTTAGTCGTGGGTTGTTGGATAGTCGTGACGTCGTTTATTTTTGCAGCCTTGTTCTCTTATTTCTTTTAATCACTGTAAAAAATCTGCACAAGCGCTAAGTAAACTTCTCAATGAAATCAATTTTTAATAAAATAGTTAACAGTAAGGCGTGGTTGCCACTTGCAATTTTATTGCTGGTTTTGATAAATTGGCTTGCAGCTACCTGGCATGCCAGTATTGACTTTACCAATGAAAAAAGATTTACGCTTTCCAATTCAACCAAATCTGTTTTAAGGAATCTGGATAGTACAGTTGATATTACTGTGTTACTTTCCGGCGATATCAAGTCGGAATTTAAGAAGTTGTCCAATAGCACACGGGAATTACTGGAGAACTTCAAGAACTATGGTGGAAAAAACATTCAATACAAATTTGAAATACCCGGAGAGGGATTGGATGATTCAGCAAAGTCAAAAGTATTTGAATCGTTGATTCAAATGGGTTTGAGACCAACTAACCAAAAGGTTCAAATGAAGGAGGGAGAGGGCAACAACAATCGCCAAATTTTCCCTGCTGCCATTGTTAATTACCACGGTAAATCCATTGCCATCGATCTGTTGCAGGGGCAAGTGCAAAAAAATACCTTTAATTCAAGCGATATCCTCGACAAGCAATCGCTCAACAGTGCCGAAGCTTTATTGGAATATAAATTTGCCAATGCCATCCAGAAATTAACACAGCAGGAGGTTCCATTGGTAGGGTATGCTTACGGTAATGGCGAGCCGCAATATGGTTTTTTACCGGTGAATGATGTTTTTGAAACGTTGGGCAGCAATTTTATAGTGGATACCGTCAACGTACGAACCCAGCCATTTATCTCTCCGGAATATGATGCGCTGGTAATTGTAAAGCCGGTTGATAAATTTACCGATGAAGATAAATTTAAGCTGGATCAGTATGTAATGAATGGGGGTAGATTGTTGTTTTTTATAGATGTCTTGTATGCCGAAAGGGATAGTTTGCAAAACGGAGACCTTATTGCTTATGCAAGAGACCTTAACTTGAATGACATCCTGTTTCGCTATGGTGTTAGAATCAATACCGATCTGATTGCAGACAAACATTGTGACGTGATTCCAGTAGAAGTAGGAAGCGTTGGCGGCCAAAGCCAGAAGCAATTGTTGCCATGGCCATATTCCCCATTGTTGCAACCTGGATCAGAAAATGCCATCGTGAAAAATCAAGCTGACGTGGTGGCACAATTTGCCAACTCCATCGATACCGTAGAAGCAGCCGGCATTAATAAAACAATTTTACTGGCAACTTCTAATAACTCTTATACCATGGCAACACCTGCCCGGGTTGAGTTAAATAGTTTACAAACTGCCGAAGATATCAGTAAATACAACCGTACAAATATCCCCGTGGCGGTATTGCTTGAAGGTAAATTCAGTTCCCTTTATGCCAACCGGGCAAGCAAGGCTCAACTTGATACTTTAAAACATTATAATATTCCATTTGTAAAGGAAAGTGCAATGCCGGGCAAGGTAATTGTAGTAGGCGATGCAGATATTGTTATGAACCAGGTTTCTGAAGCAATTGGTCCATTACCAATGGGGACTAATAAATACACAAAAGTGGGCTATGCCAATAAAGATTTCTTTTTAACCTGTATTGAATATCTCGCCAATAGAAATAATATTTTGGAAGCCAAAGGGAAAGATTACACCCTTCGTTTATTAGATGTTAAAAAAGTGGAAGAAGAACGTACCTGGTGGCAGATTGTCAATATTGTTGCGCCCATTACTTTGGTGTTTTTATTTGCTTTGATCTATCAATGGTGGAGAAAAAGAAAGTACACAAAGTAAGATGATTAATGAACAAAAATTATAAGTAATAAAAAATAGAGATGGATAAAAATTTATTGATTTACCTGGTTTTTGGGGCAGTTGTAACTATTGCGCTGGTTTTTGATCTTGGCCTGCTTAGCAAAAAAAATACTGTGATTACGTTGAAGAATGCATTGGTACAAACCATCTTTTGGGTGGTACTCGCACTAGCGTTCTGCGCCTTTATTTGGTTCGAAAACGGAGCAGAAGATGCGTTGCAATATGTTTCAGCTTATTTTTTGGAGTGGTCACTTTCGATCGATAATATCTTTGTTTTCATTATAATCTTCGCTTTCTTTGGAGTAAAAGAAAATAATTATTCAAGGGTACTCCTGTTGGGTATTTTAATGGCTATTGTTTTCAGGATACTCTTTATAGCAGTAGGAAGCGAACTAGTTGCAAGGTTTGACTGGATCATGTATATATTTGGTGTTTTCCTTTTATACACCGGGGCTAAAATGTTTGCAAGCAAAGAAGAGGAAGAATTTAATCCGGAGCAAAACTGGGCATTTAAAATGATGAAAAAATTCATGCCTACTACCAATGAAGAGCCCAATGGAAGATTTACAATAAAGAAGGGCAATAAAACTTATTTTACCACTCTCTCAATGGTAGTAATCATGCTCGGGTTGATCGATATTGTATTTGCGATCGATTCTATTCCGGCAGTATTTTCTATCATCCCAGATCCCAATAAAAAGTTACTGATTTATTCTTCTAATATTTTTGCGGTACTTGGATTAAGAAGCTTGTTCTTTCTGTTAAGGGGAGCCGCCAGCAAGTTCGATTTTTTACAGCAGGGCATCGCCATTGTACTGGTGTTTATCGGTTTAAAAATGTTGGTGGCAAAATGGGTTCATATCCCTGTCTGGGTATCTCTGTTAATGATCATTTTTTGTATCAGTGGTTCCATTGTTTATTCAATCTATCACAAAAGAAAAGGGACACCGGAAGAGATAGCTGGTTAGCAATATTGAATGAACGGTTTTATAGAATGTTTATTCAAATAGTAAAGGTTGTTGCTGGGAATGTGTTAAAATAAGTGAATGTGAATGGCGCCTGCGATAGAACGTTGCGCTTATAACCCGTGCATACAAGAGCAGTTCGTCTGGGTATTTACTTTTATCAAAATGAGCAGCCCTTGATGTAAATGATATGAAGAACAATCATCACTTCAACTGTTTTTTATTTCGCAATTATAAAGCTTAATTCTGAATTGTATCGTCTACCAAAAAATATTTATAAATCACTATTTTGAGTTACCTGGTTTCACAAATCAAAAAAATAGTAAGCGGCCAATTTTTATTGCATGAAAATTCAGCCGTTGCAATAGATCATCTTTTACTGGATAGCCGAAAGCTTTTATTCCCCGAAACTTCCCTTTTTTTTGCATTGAACGGACCAAGACGCAATGGCAATTCATTTATTAAAGAGTTATATAACAAAGGCGTAAGAAATTTCATCGTGGATCAAGGCAGGCCGATTGATGAACTTACCGCTTATGCAGGATCTAATTTTATCCAGGTAAAAGACGTGCTGGAGGCGCTTCATTCCCTGGCAACCTACCACCGGATGCAATTCAATATTCCTGTAATTGGCATTACAGGTAGCAATGGTAAAACCATTGTAAAAGAATGGTTGTACCAGTTGTTGCAGGATGACTACTCAATCGTTCGCAGTCCTAAAAGCTACAATTCGCAAATTGGTGTTCCACTCAGTGTTTGGCAAATGAATGCAACACATACCCTCGCTATTTTTGAAGCAGGTATTTCACTGCCGGGCGAAATGCCGCATCTGGAAAAAATCATTCAGCCAGGCATTGGCGTATTTACCAATATTGGCGATGCTCACAGCGAAGGGTTCTTAAACATCCGCCAAAAAGTAAACGAAAAACTCACACTATTTAAACGCAGTACTGTACTGATTTATGATGCAGACAATCCGGATTTAAATGCTGGCGTAAATACCTTTGCCAATAAGATAAGAGGTGGCGATGACTTTTCGCTTTTTTCATGGAGCCGCAAAGAGACGGCCTTCTTGCAAATTGTTTCGATAGAAAAAAATATGGGACAGGCAATCATCACTGCCATCGACCAGCGTTCATCCAATGGCGATGATGCCATTGATATCATCATTCCTTTTACAGATGACGCTTCTATTCAAAATGCCATTACCTGCTGGTGCGTATTGTTATACCTGCAAACGGATGCGGCTGTAATTGCCAAAAGAATGTTGCAGTTGCGTACTGTTGAAATGCGGCTTGAATTAAAACAGGGCGTCAATAATTGTTCTATCATCAACGATAGTTATAGTGCCGATATTAATTCATTAACGATCGCATTGGATTTTTTGGTGCAGCAACAGCAACATCCCAATCGTACACTGATATTAAGTGATATATTACAGTCCGGAAAAAATAGCGCTGAACTGTACAGGGAAGTGGCGGCTATTTTACAGCAAAAAAATATCAATCGTTTTATCGGGATCGGTCCTGAAATATTTAGGCAAAGGAATGCTTTTACCAACCTTCCTCAAAGCTTTTTTTTCTCTTCCATAGCGGAGTTTATGCAACAGTTTTACTCCGTGCATTTTTACAATGAAACCATTTTATTAAAGGGTGCCAGGATATTTGAGTTTGAGCAGATCAGTCATTTGCTGGAAGAAAAAGTACACCAGACTGTATTGGAAATTAATTTAAATGCGGTAACACACAACCTGAAAGCGTACCAACAATTATTAAAGCCCGGGGTAAAACTGATGGCTATGGTGAAGGCTCTTAGTTATGGTAGTGGCGGTTTTGAAATAGCCAATCTGCTGCAGTTTCACAAAGTAGATTACCTGGCAGTAGCTTATGCCGATGAAGGCGTTGAATTAAGAAGGGCAGGGATTACCTTACCCATACTAGTGCTTAATCCAGAAGAGGCTACCTTTGATGTGTTACTGCAGTTTAATCTTGAACCGGAACTATATTCCTTTAGCATTTTATCCACTTTCGAAAAATATTTACAGCAATCCGGTTTAAATAATTATCCGGTACATATTAAGCTGGATACCGGCATGCACCGCCTTGGTTTTGAAGCAAAAGATCTGCCTGCATTGGTCGGCTTATTGCAGGCAACAACCGTTTTTAAAGTACAATCTGTTTTTTCGCATTTTGCAGCCAGTGATGCGCCGGAATATGATGCTTTCACAAAATTACAGGCCGATGATTTCCTGCGTGGATGTGAAGTGTTGCAAAAGGCGTTGGGGTACACTTTTATTCGCCATATTTCCAACACGGCTTCTATACACCGTCATCCTCATCTTCAACTGGAAATGGTACGACTCGGAATTGGCTTATATGGAGTGGATGGCAATCCGGTGATGCAGGGGAAACTTAAAAATGTAAGCACGTTAAAAACAACCATTTCACAAATCAAACAAGTGGCTGCTGGCGAAAGTGTAGGCTATAGCAGGAAAGGAGTAGTAACCAAAGACTCCATGATTGCCACCGTACGAATAGGTTACGCAGATGGTTATCCCAGAATACTCAGCAATGGAGTCGGTAGCATGTGGGTGAAGGGAAATCTGGTGCCGGTGATAGGAAACATATGCATGGATATGACCATGCTCAACATAAGCGGTACCACCGTAAGGGAAGGCGATGAAGTAGTCGTATTTGGTGAAACATTACCAGTAAGCGAACTGTCAAAATGGGCCGACACCATTCCCTATGAAATTTTAACAGGAATATCACAAAGGGTGAAAAGGGTGTATTATGAGGAATGAGCAATGAGCAATGAGCAATGAGGAATGATGAATGAGCAATGAGCAATGAGCAATAAGCAATTAGCAATAAGCAATTAGCAATGAGGAATGAGCAATGAGCAATAAGGAATGAGGAATGAGCAATGAGCAATGAGGAATGAGCAATGAGCAATAAGCAATGAGGAATGAGCAATGAGCAATAAGCAATTAGCAATTAACAATGAGGAATGATGAATGAGCTATGAGGAAAAAGAGAGACTCTGATTCGGGGTTATATTCACCAGCTTTAATAGATGTTGATTTCAATTTGAGTAAGAAGGAATTAGCCAGCTTTAAAATCTCTAATCGTTTAGTATCTATAAATATTGAAGCAGTCAGATAAAACTAACAACCAAAAACTCCCTTCAACCATATTCTATTATATTTGCCAATAATTATGAAAGCAAGACACGTTACATTGATTATTTTATTGGTAGTAATTGCCGACCAGGCACTTAAATTTTATATTAAGACCAATTACTACATGAACGAACACCACAATATTTTAGGCACCTGGTTTCGCTTACATTTTGTTGAAAACGAAGGCATGGCGTATGGATGGAAATTTGGTGGCGAAGCCGGTAAAATGATCCTTACCTTATTCAGATTGGGAGCCGTTATTTTCGGCCTTTGGTACCTTGGTAGTATTATCAAAAAAAAACAACATACTGGTTTCATTATTTGTGCCTCTCTGATATTTGCAGGGGCATTGGGTAATTTGATAGACAGTATGTTTTACGGGATGATATTTGAAGAAAGTGTGCAAGGAAGCTTTACTGTTGCCAAGGCATTTCCGGCTCATGGCTATGCAGGTTTTCTTCATGGTAAAGTGGTAGATATGCTTTATTTTCCAATTATTAGTGATGCTCATTTTCCAACTTGGGTACCATTTTGGGGAGGTGAAGAATTTGAATTTTTTCGCCCCATTTTCAATCTGGCAGATGCTGCCATCTCAACCGGCGTAATTACTATCCTCGTATTTCAAAAAAGATTTTTTAATCAGCACGATCAGAAGGGAAAACATAGTACCATTGAAACAGGTGCCGTGGTAAACGATAATGCGCAGGTTCAATAAAAATAAACAGCAGGCATTTGTTTAACCTGTTTTCAAACGGAATCATTTCACAAAAAATATTAAAAAAGGTCTGTGTTCAACAGACCTTTTTTAATTGGAAAGATTGATTGTTTTTTAGGGGTAAATCATCTTTATATTTTCTTGATTCATACCAGTGCTGTAAAAGGAATAAAATGACGGATCGATTTGTGAATGGTCAATTGTCAATAGCGAAATATTCACCATTCACCATTGACAATTCAAACTTAATTTAACACTGTGCTATGCCAGGAATAAAATGACGTATAAAATTGTGAAAGGTGAAGTGTGCAATATTGACCATTCAGCTTTTACAAATAGTTCAATTACCCTCAAGTGCATCGATTTAGTCCCCTGCCTTTATCTTCAATTCACCTTTACAACCCGTTTGCTAATGCGCATATTTTCAAAGGTAAGATGGATGGTGTAAATGCCAGCAGCCAATTGATTCAGTCCTTCCAGCGTAGCCTTATTGGAACCACTTGTAGCTTTTTGAGTAGCTCCGCTTACCAGTTTACCATAACTGTCAAACAGGTGAATCAGTAATTCGCCGTTGTGCGGTGCTATATAATCAACTGAAACTTTATGTTGAATCGGATTGGAGACACTGTTAATCATAAATCCGGTTGCTGTATTGCCTAGCAAGATTGTTTTACTGTACTTAAAAAGTTCATCTTTTCCGGTCATCTTTAACCGATAATAGACAGGAGCACTGATGGCTGCCATATCAGTAAAATCATAAAACGAAGTGCTGTTTCTGTTCCATGCCACAAGGGATCCTATTTTTATAAAGTGCTGACCATCTTCACTTTTTTCAATTTCGTAATGGCTAAGATTGTTTTCGTTGCTGCTAAACCATTTTAGCGAAGCTTTTTTATTGATCACCTGACCGCTAAAGTTGTTGAGGTGTACATCCACAATATGTGAGCAATCAATTATTTTCAACATCGTATTTTGATTATTGCTATAGGCACAGGAACTACTGGCAAGGTTGGCAACCGTTGTGGCTACTGCTACCCGATATCGGTGTCCGCTGTCAATATAATTAGCGGTAAATGCCGGGTATGTAGCAGTGTATTGCCATTGGCCGCTGATATTCGCCGGTGTTTCATTGCCAGACACCCCTGTGTCAAACCATGTTGCGCCACCATCTGTACTTTTTTGCCATTTATAAAATGTGTAGTTTGGGAAATAACATTTTACCGTAACACCAAAATTCACCTGCACACCATCACAGCCCAATAGTACCGGGGTGATATTAAGATCTACATTCGGTTCACAGGTAGAAAGGCTTACATCATCCACCGCCCAGTCGTTTCCACCCCCTCCGGGTGAATTGTTGCGGATGGTTAATGTAAAAGCGGTTTGTGTGGCACCCGTTAAATAGGTAAATCCTTTCTTTTCCCATAAGCCAGTATATGGTAAATCTCCGGTGGTATAATAATCAATACCATCCAGTTGAAAAGTAAGATTTGGTTTTACACCTGGTTTGTAAGGACCGTTGAATGCAGCGTTGGTAGCACCTCTACCATTTGAATCGCAGGCGCAAAGCGAGCAGATATTTCTAAACCAGGCACCGAAATCATAGTAGGTATTGGTACATAAATTTGCAACATCCTGTTGTATCGCCGGACTGGTAGCATAACTGGCATTTACAACCGCCATATATCCTCCGGGCAAGCCTGGTGCAACGGCATTGTTTCCTGCCGCAGGATCTGTTGCACCCGTATGATCGCCGATAATATCCCAAATGGTAAAAACCCTGGATGCATGTGGTTTTAAAACCCCATTGTTGGTAGCTCCGGTAGCACTACTGTTATTGGCAATTCCATAAAAGCCATCGTTGGGTAAGTTTGAGGAAAAATTCGTGAAAGCATAGCCCGGAATAATCGCAGAAGCGGTGCGGTTTTGAGTAGTACCACTACCAAAAGTTCCATTGTTTTCAATCACCGCATTGGAACCAACAAAATTGCTACAGCGGCCTAAATTTTGAAACAACATAATATCATTGGGTAAAAAATTTACCGTCATAGCGGTGGATGATTGGATGAATCTAAACGCACCGGACGGTAAGCTAATCATAGTATTGATGCTTATAGACGCTTTTATTTGCACCCTGAATGATGCGACCATAATGCAATAGTTGCCATAAAAGGAAGGCTTGTTATTATATGCAATGGTGCCTGCTGTAGCTGTTGCAGTCCCGGTATTGATTGCATTGGTAGCGGTAGGTCCCAGGTTGATACGGAGTGTTTTAGTAGTGTTGTCAAACATTGCCGGGTCGTCACCGGCGGCATCTGTATATGCCCTGAACGTAAGACCCTCATTCGTTAAAATTTTTAAACTATTGGGCAGGTAGGTAAAGTTGGTATCAATGGAATCATTGTACCGTACTTTGGTAATGGTAGTACCTCCACCAACAGCAATGGCAGCACGAATCTCCAATGTGTCGCCCGGTTCAAAAGTTCCGCCAGTAACGCCCTTTGAAATATTGACATAGCTCCTCCCTGTTTGAACCTGGCCGAATATTGGTTGTACGTTCAACAGCCCTGCTAAAGTTAGGGACAGCATCAAAAGCATACTTAGTAAATAGGGTTTCATAGTAGGGTACTTTTCCAGGGAATTGGTACCCAAATTTAACACATATTACAACGTCTTTTTCGCCTGAATACGCTGTCTACAGTAAGATAGAAAATCCGCTACAACGGAAGTGGAGCGATTGTTAGGGTTATCAGGTAGATATGTTGAAGCACAATCGAAAGGGGCCTTAAAGTGTTGGTATAAACTTGAATTACCATCATCTCTCAAAAATTAATTTCTCCTCCAGCCGGAATGTTATTGAGAACAGTTTGAAATCTTTTGTGTAACAGCGATTAACTATACACCGTTTTTTGGGTCAACAGTATATCAAGTGCAATGCTACAAATACGAACCCTGCAAATTTTATCCTGATAAAATGATCTTGTCAATTGTAACAAAGAATATCAACAAAAAAGAGGTGCTTGCGAAGGCACCTCGTTTCTTATAAAGTAAAAATTTAAACTAATATTCGGCTAAGTGTGAATCGACAGTTGCGAATGGTCAATATCTCACCATTCACAATTGACGATTCAAAATTCACCACTCATCATCCGATAGCTATCGGGTCATCCCTCATCCCTGATTCTTCCCCTAATCAATCTTCCCCACCATATTGGCCGGAACTACCCATGCATCAAATTCTTCCGGAGTAACATAGCCTAGTTTCACTGCCATTTCTTTTAAAGTCGTTCCTTCCTTGTGCGCTGTCTGTGCTATCTCGGCAGCTTTGTAATAACCAATTTTAGTGTTAAGCGATGTAACCAGCATCAAACTATTGTCCACATGTTTTTTAATATTGGCTTCAATCGGTGCTAAACCAATGGCACATTTATCATTGAATGAAACACAGCCGTCACCAATCAACCGGGCACTGTGCAAAAAGTTATAGATCATCACTGGTTTAAACACGTTTAATTCAAAATGCCCCATGCTGCCACCGATGCCGATGGTAACATCATTACCCATTACCTGTGCCGCAATCATAGTGAGCGCTTCACATTGCGTTGGATTTACTTTGCCCGGCATGATGGAGGAACCCGGTTCATTATCCGGTATAAATATTTCGCCGATACCCGACCGTGGACCTGAAGATAACATACGAACATCACTGGCGATTTTCATTAAACTAACGGCCACTGTTTTTAAAGCACCATGCGCTTCTACGATTGCATCGTGTGCTGCCAGTGCCTCAAATTTATTTTCTGCAGTAATAAAAGGTAAGCCAGTTAAGGTTGCGATATGCTTCGCTACATTTTCAGAATATCCTTCCGGTGTGTTGATGCCGGTGCCTACTGCGGTGCCGCCCAATGCCAATTCGCTCAAATGCGCCAGCGTGTTTTTAATGGCTTTTAATCCATGACTTAACTGAGATACATAACCGCTAAATTCCTGTCCAACGGTTAAAGGAGTGGCGTCCATAAAATGCGTACGGCCAATTTTAACTACATGCATGTATTCCTTGCTTTTGGCAGCCAGGGTATCCCTTAATTTTTCAATACCCGGGATGGTGGTTTCCATTAAAATTTTATAAGCAGCAATATGCATGGCTGTTGGAAAAGTATCATTGCTCGATTGTGATTTATTCACATCATCATTCGGGTGTAAAAATTTTTCTTTATCCGCCAGATTGCCGCCGTTTAATACATGACCACGGTAAGCTACCACTTCATTTACATTCATATTACTTTGGGTACCGCTACCTGTTTGCCATACAACCAGTGGAAACCACTCGGCCAACTCTCCTGCTAAAATTTCATCACATACTTTACCAATCAGGTCTGATTTTTCCTGCGATAAAACGCCTGCATCCAGATTGGTTAACGCAGCCGCTTTTTTCAGGTAGGCAAAGGCTGCAATAATTTCTTTAGGCATCTTATTGATGTCCTGTGCAATTTTAAAATTATCAATACTGCGCTGGGTTTGAGCGCCGAAATAAGCGTTCACAGGAACTTTTACTTCACCCATGGTATCTTTTTCAATTCTGTAGTCCATATTGTAAATTTTTTTTAGTTTATTAATTCCCGCAAAGGTAAATACTGATAAACGAAAAATGTATCATTTATAATTATAAGACGCTATGATAATCGTCATAGTGATTAGCTATTATGCTCAACCGATTTATTATCTAATTGTACGGATTGATTTTTATCTATTTTGGAAGCACAATTACAGTTATACTGCGCAAGGAATAAATTAATGAGTTGGTATTTTGCTACTCACCCAAATCTATCAAATGATAAAATGTATAACATTCGATCAATTGGATGAAAAACTTCTGCATGGGCATAAAAAAATATTGTTTAAATCATA
>Ga0105049_10002771_pt1 | contig 20748 bp, 18 predicted proteins | sample MAT06_FD_78087 | JGI IMG/M metagenome (GOLD analysis project Ga0105049, IMG submission 78087) | Freshwater microbial communities from Lake Fryxell liftoff mats and glacier meltwater in Antarctica - MAT-06 | ecosystem: Environmental > Aquatic > Freshwater > Ice > Liftoff microbial mat | place...
GCTCATTACCAAATTCTCGCCGATGCAGGTTGGTATATCGTTAACTGGCATTGTTATTGCTTTTAGTTTTTCGGCGGTGATTGGTATTTTCTTTGGGTTTTACCCGGCGAAGAGAGCGGCGGGCTTGAGGCCGGTGGAGGCGTTGCGGTATGAATAGGCGGCGCTGCGATGGAACGTTGTCTCGCTCCCGCTGGGAGAGTTGTCGCAAAGAGAGCGCCATGCCAAGGCACAAAAAACCGCGGGTTATGCGAGTACCGTATGCAACTTCCTGGCACTGAATTCTTTTGGGAGCCGTCGCTCGGCGTACTTGAGCGTTGGTATTGCCGACTGTGGGGTATGCCAATTGTCGGACTACGAATCCGCTTGCGCCGCCTTGCAAAATTGTTGCCGAGCAATGCAACTACCGTACTTGACGCAGGTTGTGGTCGCGGTGTGATGACGCGCATGCTCGCGCTGCGGTATGCGAATGCAATGATTGACGCGGTCGACGAAAACGAGTCGGCACAAAAAACGAACACACAACTGGCAGCGCATATGGGGCTGCAAAACTGCCAGTTCCTCGTCGCCGATGTCACCCAATATGAAGCGCTGGATCGCTACGACCTGATTGTCTCGGTCGACAATCTGGAGCACGTGAAGGACGATCAAGCGGTACTGGGCCATTTTTTCCGTTCGATGCGCAACGATGGCGTACTCGTCGTTCACGTGCCGCATTTTTATCGACGCTGGCCACTGTTTCACTGGTCTGAAAATTTTGACGTACCAGGTCACGTCAGGCCAGGCTATCACTTGCCGGAGTTGCTCGAGCGAGTGCGGCGCGCGGGCTTCGTTGTTTCTCGCTTCGGCTTCAGTTACGGGTTTCTGGAAAACCTGATCAACAATATTTCATATGCAATTACGGGGGCGAAAGAACAACGAAAGATGGTCTACGCGGTATTGTTTCCCCTGTTAAACGCATTAGCTTGGCTGGGACAGTGGTCCAACCCGCAAATGGGTGCTGGTGTCTGGCTGGTGGCGAAAAAGCTCTCTGCGGTAAAGGCGTTGCCTAGACAAGAGGAGGAAGACGAGCCGCTCGTCTGAATAATGGGACAAGCGCATCGAAGTGCGGGGGACCAAATGCCGCGTCAGCCTTTCTTTTAGGCGACTCACCATGCCACTAGGCAGACTGATCTCCTACCTGAGAGTCCTCTTCGGGCTAAGCCTGCTGGGTGGACTTGTATGGTACTTCGATGTGAAGTCAATTGTAAGGCCATTGGCAGACATGGAGGTCGCATGGGTTTTGGGCGCGGCGACGTTGATCGTGGTGGCGACACTGATTGGTGCGTTCAATCGTCATCTTTTTGTCGATCTTGAAGGTCGCATTCCACTGGCCGCATTTTTGCCGATGTATTGGGTGGCTTGGGCAATCGGATTGGTCATTCCTGGTCAGATCGGGGAAGTTGCGGCGCTGAGCGCGATGCTTAAACGAAACGGGATGCAGTGGCCAACGAGTCTGGGCCGCAGCCTTCTGGACAAATTCATTTCGTTTTCATTGATGCTGGTGTTTGGCCTTGTTGGCGTTTTGTACATTGCAAAACCCGAAATACCCACAGGGAGCGTGCCGCTGATGGTGGCTGTCCCGGCACTATTGTTTGCACTTTTGGTCTATTTTGTGTGGCGTGGCGGGCAGTTGAAAAATTTCGAAAGAAAAAAAAGAAGCGCATTTGTCGACGTCATCATCGACACCGCGCGTGAGTTCATGGATACGTCCTCTCGCTTTCCAGAAAAAGTGCTTCTCAACGCCCTCCTGACTCTGCTCGGAATATGTGTTATCGGTACCGCTTATTGGTGCGTATTTATGGCTCTCGGGTATACCGAATTGTCACTTTGGAGAATTGTTCCGCTTGTGGCGGCATGTTCAATCGTCGCTTATGTTCCTGTTAGTTTTAATGGAATCGGTACGGTGGAAGTTACCGGGATCGTCTTGTTCGGATTTCTGGGAGTACCCGCGCCGGCAGTTTTATCGGCATACTTGTGCTTGCGTTTGATTGTCTTCGCATTGGCATGGTTACCCGCCGCTACAATTCTTGTTTTTCGCCCTCTATTACTTCGTGAATGAAGCAATACCCCAATATGACCGAAGAAAAAACCCATTACCGCCGTGAACAGGATTTCTGGGATGAAAAAGGTCGTGAGGATTATCAATCGCTCTCTCTTTTTGATCGTCAGAGAATTGGCAAGTGGATCGACTGGAAGGGCAGTGGACGTGTGCTGGATATCGGCGGCGGCTCGGGCATGATCAGCCGCATCCTCATGACAGAGCCAGCGACTGAATGTGTCTGTATCGATATCTCATTGCCGATGCTAAAGCACTCTCCAGTGCCGTCGGTACAGGCCGATGCGTTACGACTACCATTTAAAGATAGTTGTTTCGATTTGATTATGGCTGCGGCTTTTTTTCATCATCTCCCTGGTCTTGAACCGCAACTACTTAGAGAGTGCCACCGCGTCTTGCGACCCGGCGGGAGACTCATTGGTTATGATCCGAATGGCCACTGCTTGCAGAACCGCATTTTCATGACAAAAAATCCGCTACGCCTGAGCGTATTCAGTCCAGACGAGTTGCCGGTGATTCCGGAAAACCTTTGCAAACAATCGCACACTGCCTGCTTCACAAGATTTGAGCACTTTGTTTTCTCATTCCGGAACCAGAAAATCACACCGTTTGAGGCAATCCAGCGTTTCGTGCTGAGTCCAATTGCCATCGGACCGCTTCGACGTTTCCTTGAAAGGTGGATTTTTTGGCAAGCCTGGAAATAGTGTCCGTTCGCGCCATAACGAGGTCGTCTCGACGATTACCGTATGCTTGACTTTAGCCTCTGGCAACGACTCCGAATTAAAATTGCCAGGATTCCTGGCGCGAGCAAACTTTATGGCGTTTTGCGCCTTCTTTTCGTGCCGACTTTTCGCGAGGACGGACTGTCGACCAGCCACAACTGCGACTTTATTCGAGATCCTCAGTTCCTCAAAGCCTTCGAGGCAGCAGAGAAGCACGAAAGTGGTGTGAACATTCGCTGGCGCATGCACGTCACGCAATGGGCTGGGTCACATGCGATGCAACTTGGCGGTGATTTCGTCGAATGCGGCGTAAACCGGGGATTTCTGTCAGCGTCAGTGATGTCTTACCTGAATTTCAATTCCCTGCAGGATCGAAAATTCTTCCTGTTCGACACCTATTCTGGACTTGTGGGTGCACTGGTTACTGACGCAGACGTCGCAGCATACAGGCACCCCTATCCTGACTGCTACGATTTCGTCGTACACGCGTTCAAGGATTATACCAACGCGGTCATCGTCAAGGGCGTGGTTCCGGAAAGTCTCAGTACAGTTCAGATAGATCGGGTTGCGTATCTTTCCATCGACATGAACTGCGTTCAGCCGGAAATTGCGGCAATGGAGTATTTCTGGCCAAAATTAACTCCCGGAGGAATCGTCATTATTGACGACTATGGATTCTCAGGACACGAAGCACAAAAAATTGCCGCCGACAAATTCGCCATTTCGGTCGGTGTAAAAATATTATCACTTCCAACTGGCCAAGGGTTGTTATTGAAGCCCAACTTGTCACAGCAATCCACTATTTTTGCGGGCCAAGCAACCTGAATCCGCGTTGCATTGAGTTGGCCAGTGTTGGCAGGAATTCGCCGGGAGACAAACGCAGGTTTTCCTCGCCATAACAAGAGAGAAAACACTTGGGGCAATTTCCTTTGTACGCGTCGTCTCGTGCTTGACGATGTTTGTCAGATGTCCAGATTTCCTCCATGTCCTGCGACACCAGGTTTCCCAGTGGTTCGCTCACAAACGAGCAGAGCGTGACGTTGCCATAGGCGTCAATTTCGATGCGGTTTGAACCCTGCAAACACGGTGTGGGGAAATAGTTTTTCTGATCTTTGTAGAAACTCGTAACGCGCCGCAAGTAAGCCTCGCTATTCTTCACTATCCCGGTTCTGCGTTTCAAATCGATCAACTTTTCGATTTCTCTTTCAACCAGAGCATGAAAGGTGGGGTCTACGTATTCCGAACCAACCGGGTCAGACTGAGGATTGAAATAAGCGTCATGGTAGGCGGTGTAGCGGACACCGGAGAGGCCCTTTTCCACAGCGAACTCGGCGAGGCTGACCCACTCGTATACATTCTCTTTCATCAGAACTGTCCCCAGCCCGACGTTCTCTATTCCCTCTCGCTTGAGGTTATCAATATGGCGAGACACTTTGGTGAAACCGTTCTTCAGGCCGCGTGTCACCATGTACATGGCGTCGCCGACACCCTCAAGCCCAATGGTCACGGCGCGGGGTCCTAGGGCCGCCAGCTTCTTTGCCCTGGTCGGAGAAAAGAGCGTGCCGTTGGAATTCACGCCGAATGCCATATTCAGATCGCGCAAGTGTCCGAGGATATCGAATGCATCGCGTCGGGTGAACATTTCTCCCGACGCGTTGACACCGACAAAATCGACACCGAACGCTTTCAGCCTCGAAAACACGACACCCCATTGCTCGCTGGAGAGCTCCTTGGGATCAGGCTCGTTCTTCCAGAAATCGCACATAGTGCAGCGGGAGTTGCAAACGCGGGTAATGTAGATTGCGGCGATTGTTGGACGGATGTGCGTTGACGCGCGGCCCCCGGTAGCGGGCGACAGCACGGCCCGCAAGCTTTCATTGCGCAATAAGTGGAACGATGCCATTTCTTATCCTCTGGCTATTTGGTAGCCGTAATCATGATGTGCCAACCGCAGAAACGTGACAACAAATCGTGCAACCAGCGCGGCGTCAAGTCGAACAATTTTCCGTATCCTTCACCATACACGTACTCGAGCTTCTGTTCGACCTGCGCAAACTCCTTGAATAGCTGTCGCACTTCAGCAACAGTGTACCGGCGCACCACAGGACACAATTCGTCGCGGTCTTCAAACGGCACCTTGACGAGCCGGTGCACTAACTCATTCAGTGAATGCCGATTGTAGAGCATGATTCGCGCCTGCCCACCCGGCTTAAGCACACGAAAGACCTCGTGAATGCTTTTGTCGGTTTCGGCGACGTGATGCAAGACGCCGAAAGAGTAGACATAGTCGAAGGAATTGTCGGCGATGGGCAGATTGCAGGCGTCGCTGACCGAAAAATTACCCGGTAACTGATGTCTCGTGAAACGATTCCGCGCGGCTGAAACGCCGACCAGCGTCAGGTCGAGGGCGGTGACCTGCATGCCGTGCTGCGCCAGGGTAAAGGTGTCGAGCCCGACACCGCTGCCGACTTCCAGGACCGACTTTCCCGGCTTCAACGCCTTAATCCACGGCAACAAGTGGCGGTGGGACCGATAACGCTGCGCCTCCAGATCGGCGAAGTACTTGTCGTCACCGCGGGTATGGGTGGAAACGTCCTTGCCCATGATGCGCTCGGCGTTGACGCGTCGCGACCAGAAATCCTGGATCTGGCTGGTCAACTTGTCGTGAACTACCGGGGCGATGGGCTCAATTTTCTTCATGTTTGTCGATTCAGAATATGCGTTGCCATTGCCAAGCACATCCAAGCGTTGCACCATCGGATAAAAGTGAATTTCTTGGTATAAAACCGGGTCTCCTGATAATAGAAACGACCCTCAGGATGATACATCCGCACCAGCGCCCAATCCATGATCTTGGCAGCCAATCCGGGGTAGTCTTTCAGGTTTTGCGGCTGGCTGAAGGTTAGGATGCCTTGTGCGGCACCGTGGATATCGTGCGGATAATTCTGGTCGCTCATCCAGCGTGGTGAACCATCGGCGTTGAACAACTGGCTTGCGTAGAACGCGACGCCACGCTGGTAATTTTCCTGCCATTCGCGCGTCCCCAACGCCTGCATAACGCGCAGGAGAGCATCGAGAATGAAACCGGTGTGGTAGTTGTCGATCTTGACCGGGGAGTCCTGCGGCGGATCGGTGTAATACCAAGCGCCGTCGGCCGTCTGGCATCGGACCACGAAGCGCGTCAGGCGCATGGCAGTCGCAGCCAGGTGCGGGGCGGGTTCGATATGGTGTAACTGCGCGAGCACCGCCGCGACCAAGATGCTCACGTCCATCACGCGCATAGACATGCCCAGCGGCATGTAGCCCAGGCAAAGTTCTTCGTCGGTCGATTTGAGCAAAGCAAGGTCGTTGAGGAGGAACTCCGCGCAGGACGACACGACATCGAGGTAGTGGCGTTTTCCGGTGACAGCATGCGCTTTCAGGAACGCTTCACAGACAAAAGCCGAAACTACCGCATTGGGGGTGCCCGCCGGGGCGAAGAAGCCCAGGTCCTGCCACGGGTACTGGTAGCCCCAGCAATCGCCCTTCCAGGCACCGCGGGAACGCAGCGTGAGAAGGATTTCGAGGAGCCTTTCGGCTTCGGCAAGGTCCGCCGCCTGGCCGCGCACTGCGAAGCTGTCGAGCAGCGCGAGCACAAATAGTGCAAGGCCTTTGGGGTTGTGACTCTTCCGTACGCCGAGCGCGCCGCGCAGATTGAACGGAAATCGCATCACTACCTGCGTTGCGAATATGCGCCCGTAACGTGTGCCGCCGAATATCCGCGTGAGGAACGGGCTATTCAATGCGTCGTGTTTGGTATGTTCAAGATAGGACTGTGCTTTGCTCCAAGCCAGTGTCTGGTCAAGCGCCACCCACACCTTGGGGATCTCATTCGACATCAAAAGCCTCCACCAGCATATGTGTCTGTGCCATCAAGTAGAGCATGAAGTAGTGCCAGCGCCTGCTCTGTCGATACGGCTGTCGCAATACCTGTCTCACAAACTGTGGATTAAACAAGCGATGGCGGTCCATCCGCTCCGGAGTCAGGTACTCGTCGATCACGGGCTTCAACACGCCACTAACGGCCTCAGCGATATTAAGCTGAAATCCGCTCTTACGCCGCGCAAGCACGGCAGACGGCAGGATGGTGCGCGCGTATTCCTTGAGTACGGCTTTTTTTGAGCCGCGCGGCATCAATTGCTCGCTCGACTTGGCGTTGGCAAAACCGACCAGGTCCCAGTCCAGAAACGGCACCCGCACTTCCAGACCCACGCGCATGCTGACGCGGTCCTCATGCCACAGCAGGTCGTTCACCATCTTGTTGCGAAACTCGAAGCGTTGCATCGCCTCGAGCGGATTCGCATCGCTGGGAAATTCGCGCGCAAGCCAGCCAAAGCTATCCGTTGGTGCAGCGTCGAGCATTCTCTGGCCGTAAACAAGGACGCGCAATTGCGGGCTGTCCCAAACATTTCGCAGAATTCCATATACGCGCGACCAGTCAGGCATCGCGCCATACATTTCGACTGCCCGTTGCGGCTCGCTCCAGGCCGGACTCGAAAACAACGCGCGTTTGAGTGCGGCGGCAAGCATGCTATTCGCCCTCCCTGGCGTGAGCCGGTTGGCCTGCTGCGCCAGCCTCATGATGCCGTGTGCGTTGTAGCCGTAAAACAATTCATCGCCGCCAAGTCCCGACAACGCCACTTTCACGTGCTCCGCAGCGAAGCCAGCCAACATCGCGCTTTGCAGCGCGTTGACCTTCGGTACTTCGAGGTGCGAAACCAGACTCTTATGCAGTTCGATCACGTCATCAACCTGAAAGCTCTGCTGGAGATTGGGCACTTTCAGCCAGCGCGCGGTCTCGGCAGCATTCTGCGCCTCGGCCGGATCATCGCCCACATCGAGCGTAAAACTGCTGATCGGCCCACGCGCCGAAGCCAGTCGAGCGATGATGGCCGAATCGATCCCACCAGAAAGATAACAGCCGACCGGAACGTCGGCCACCATATGCCGATCCACCGCCTGCTGCATGAGTTCCGACAATTTCTGGGACGACGCTAAGTGGCCCTGTGGAACACCCAGGTGGAGAATCTCGCCTTTACGCCAGGAAATAGCTGTGCCCGGCGCAACCTGATGGATTCCATGAAACAAGCTGGCGCTTCCAACTGCGTAGCGAAAGTTCATCAAGTGATGTAGTGCTTCAGTGTTCAGTATCGCCCGCCCGCCCTGTGCCAGTATCGCCTTCGCTTCGGAACCGAACACTAACCGCCCGTCGTGCTGGCTATAGAACAACGGCTTGATGCCAACCGGGTCGCGCACCAGCAACCCTGCCTGGCGGTGTTCATCCCATAAAGAAAAAGCATACATACCGCGTAATTTGCCGAAGCCCGCGATGCCATCAATCGTGTAGGCAGCCAAGATAACTTCAGTGTCCGAGCGCGTCTGGAATGGGTATTGCGAATAGTGCTCTCGCAATTCACGGTAGTTATAGATTTCGCCGTTGAACACGATGCACAGATCTCCCGCATGGTTCAGCAGCGGCTGTTCGCCTGTATCGAGGTCGATGATCGCGAGACGGTTATGTACCAGCGCGGCATGCTCAAAAACCTTTGTGCCGATGGCGTCGGGGCCCCGATGCCGCAACGATCGCTGCATTCGTTCAAGCCCCGCACGCTCCTGCGCAGCATTGATTGGTGCAACTGAAAAAAAACCGCTGATGCCACACATGGTTTGGTCAGCTTTTCGCAGTCGCGGACTGCTCAATCGTTTCGACCACAAATGCCGCGACGTCAATGGTTTCGTCCAGCAATTTGCGCCGGCGCTCTTGCCAGTTATCCTTGGGGAGTACCAGCCAAGATTCGATCTGTTCGCGCAGCCGTGGCCAATTTAACTGGCGAATATTTGCCACTAATGCGTAGCGCTGCTCCTGTTCATCGGTGTAGCCACGTCCGGTGTGAGCCGCATAAATGGCCGGCACACCCAATACTGCGCACTCCGACGCCATGGTCGCACTCTCGCCGATGAACATTCGGCAATACGCCATCAAATGGTGTACCTCGCTAACTTTGCCGCGATAGGCGTACTGGCGCAGTGAGTCTGGCAAGACCGCCTCCGACGAGATGTGTACTTTGCCCAAGCGTGAAAGGTAATCAGTCACCATAACGAGCAACTTTTCATTCCAACCAGCTTCGCCGACATCGTGATTGGCCTGCCAGGAAACGGTCCGGATAAAAAAATTGTCGCAACTTGGATCAAGCCCATTGCGCTCTGCGATACCAACGTCGGGCCTGAAACGGTCCGGATGCAGGTACGACAGCTCGTGGTAGCCGGCGTAGCGCACGCTGCGCCTGGGTGTCCACGACTGGTAGCATCGCGGCACGATGACCTTACTGGCGAAAGGATAAGTAATGGCGTTTTGCAGCTTTGCATTTTCCGTATCGTAGAACACCAAGGACGGAATGCCCGTTAGCCAACCCACATGCGCGACAAAAGTTCCGCCAATAGCCGCCATTGCGTTCGGCTTGAAAGTACGAGCGACTTTATAAAGCGCCACATCGCGCTGTATCAGTTCACGCCCAAGAGAGAACAATCCCCCACCGCTCTTTTGGCTGCTGAGCACGGCGTGTTTGATATTGAGCTCGTCTAGTAATGGAACCGCTACCTCTTTGTTCCGGCTTGTGATCATGACTTCATGTTCACGCTCTTTCAACAGTGCAATCGGATTGCGAAAGAAATGCACGTGCGCGGGATGATTGATGTCAATCAGGATTTTCATGGCATTCGAGTTTGGGTCGTCATCGGCACGGATTGCGTAATGGACCATTGCGTCTCACCGACTGCATGTGCGCGACGAGTCATCGATTCAAGTACCGAGTTCCGCTGCACACGTGCAATGTAATTAGCGATTTCAGCCACCGATTCAACGGTGCCAAACGCCAGCAAGTTGCATCTTGGTGATTTCGATTGATTGGATTCCGGCGCTGCGGATTGGTTGCCGTGCAAGCTTGTGTCGATAACTCCCACGCAATCCGTTACCCCAGCCTGTCTTGGTCTGAACTCGCTGGTCGCTCGTTCAAAACGTGGCCCATCGAACTTATCTGATCAGGTCTTTGGTTTTTACTGCCATCGGGCAATCCGTCGACATCAATGTTCACGTTGCTATCTTTATAATTCAGCGCGCTAATTTGCTCCGAAACCAATCCCATCAAGAACACCTGAATAGCGGTGATAAATAACGTTGCGCTCATATTTGTAAATCGATGGAAGGCGAAAAACGTATAGAGATAATAGCCGAGTCCTGTAACAAAAAAAGCGAAGCTAATTGGTACGAATAACTTTAGTGGCGAATATAGCGTGCCGACCTTGAAAATGATGAGAAAGAATCGCGTGCCGTCACGCAAAAGGTCAATGTGGCTTTTCCCAATTCTGGGCGGAGCGACGATGGGTACGTAGGCAACCGAATATCCAGCACGAAAGAAGCTCATCGTAATGGTTGTCGGGTAAGAAAAACCGTTGGGCAGCAGGTACTGAAACTGCCGGAATTTCTTCGCGTTAACCGCTCTGAAGCCAGAGGTTAAATCCAGGACCGATTTACCGACCATCCACGTAGCCAGCCTGTTGTATACGCCATTCGCCAGTGCCCGGTGCACTCCGGCTTGAGACTCGGATGACCTTGCGCCCACAACCATGTCGAAGCCGTTCGCCAACTTGTCTAGCAGCAGCGGAATGTCTGAGGCTTTGTGCTGTCCATCGGCATCCATGAAAACCAGTGTTTCGCCGCGCGCAATTCGCGCACCCGTCTTTATGGCGGCGCCATTCCCCATACTGACCGGGTGTGAATGCACTGTGGCGCCGCACGCACTCGCAACTTGACACGTGTCATCGGTTGACCCGTCATCAATAACCAATAGTTCAGCATTCGGAGCAACTTCGCGTATCCGTGGCAAGATTTGGCGTAATCCCGCCGCTTCATTCTTGGCCGGAATGATAATGGTTAACTGGCACATGCCTGATTATGTCCTCTTATTCCATCGCCCAAAAGGTTGATGCACTTAACTTCAGATGCGATGTTTCGCGACATCGCGTTCCAATTTTTTCTTCTCGTCGCTAATTGAGATGCGATAAGTGGCCAACGAATCGAAACGTGTTGCCTGCTCAAGGTATAACTTTGCCTGGTCAAATTTGCCCACCACCCTAAACACCCTCGCAGCTGACAGGTGCAAGACTGCCGACTGTGGATCTCGCAGTAGCGCATTCTGGAGCGTAAGAATAGCGAGATTTCCATCGCCCATCTTGTCGATTTGATATTGTGTCAGGTAAATTGCAATTTGCGTGGTGACACCACGAACCGCGCGTGGGTTTTTTAATGCTGCATTTGCTAGGCGCATCACGTCTGCGTCAGACAATTTGCAATGGGCAAACATTTGGCAGTCGATCAGTGCGCGAAATGCCGGCGCAGCAGACGGTGGCACAGGACCAATCGACAGCACACGTTCGGCAGCGTCGATTATCGTGGGGGAAGCGGGTTGTTTGATTGAGGATTCTAATTGGATTAGCGCGAAATGGGCGGTGACCGTTGTCTTTGAGAGATAAATGCTCTTTTCAAATGCGGCCTTGGCTCCCTCGTAGTACTCTAGGCGCGGATTTTCAAACATCAGCATCATAAAACTGCGCCCGAGCTGCAATTGCGCACGTTCGGAGCGAGGATGATTTTCGGCTTCGCTGACGGCGTGTAAAACGCTGTCGCCCCACTGCTCAGCACGCAAGAAGGTAACAACTGAGATAAGTGACATGTACGCCGCTACTGCAAAAAATATTGGTCGACGCAATGTGGCGCTAGGGCCACGTTCAAGAAGCAAGTAGCATCCTGCAAAAATCAAACCAAAAATCGGCAAATAGTTCCTGTGTTCATGAACCATTTCCAGTGGCAACACTGTTGATTCCATCAAGTGACCGCACAAGAACCAGAGCACCCCAAATGCGAGTACCGGAATTTTGCGTTTCAGTACAAACACCGAGACAACCAATCCGATCAGGCCACTCCATGCAAAAATTGTTGTAACGGGGCTCAGGATTCCAGTCGATATGTCGAAGTCATCGTGGTAAAGACCCATGTTGCTGACACTCGGAAACAGCACCATGCTGACATAAAGCCAAATCACGCGCCCCTGAGTAAGCAAGCGCTCAACAACACTGAAATCCCTGAGTTCGTAACTCCCCATCAATCTGGGGTCCTGCGTAAGTACGGCCAAAACAACCAAACCCGTTGGAACTGCAACCGTAACCAGGGCCAGGACACCCAATAGAGTACGGTTTGTACTACCTAGTTTTTTGTAGTTGAACGCCGTAATCTCGATAGCAAGTAACAAGAATGGAATCAACAGCCCATTCTCCTTGGAAAACGCGGACAACGGCACAAGTACGACAAAGGCGAGGCCGACGAATGCCCATCCATGGGGCTGGCTATTTTCCATCCTGCGCCGCCCTATGCAATATGCAGCCGCGGCTAGAAACGCAAACAACGCCGAAAGGCTTGTCATGCGCTGGACGATATATATGACGGTACTCAGATTGAGCGGATGCAGCAGCCAAATGCCGGTAATCATCAGGCGCGTCCAATCTGGTCCGGCCAACAGCACCGAGTGATTCGCTTGCGACCGGAACCGCTCAAGGAGCAGACCCGCAAGCCAGAAAACAGCTAGGCCCGTCGCCAAGTGAACGATAAGACTGGTCAGCTTGAAAAACAATGGTGCACCAAACCCCGTTGTGGATGCGTTAAACGCAAACGTCAACATACTCAAGGGTCTTTTTAGAGGTCCCGAAAAGCTTGATGTCGCGGCTTCCCGGATGGCTTGCCAGGAAAACTCACTTATTTGCAGGGAGGTATTGGTTGTAATATTTGAGATGTCATCAAAGATATAGTCCCCATACAATCCAGGCTGATAAATCAGAAATGTAGCCGCCAATAGCAACGTAAGCAGTAACACATTACTGGACAGGAGTTTTTTCATGGCCGCCATAAAGTAAAAGCCCCGCTATCGCGGGGCTTTTTACTACAAAAAAACCGAATTAACGACAGGAAGAAGGCAACCACTGCGCTTTGAGCACTAATGGGTTCTGCGCTTTGCATGTCCACTTTACACCGCCAACACCTGTGATGGGCGACAAATTCAAAATTGCGGCAGCGTCAACCTTCGAGGTGTAAAGGATCGCGATGAGGCCGTTCGTGACGGTTACAGAAGTCACCGCATTGCCGTTGATCGATGCAGGCGCAGCAACACCGGCGGAAAGGTTAGTAGGCGGCAATGTACCTTTGGAGTTGAAAAACTCGGTTACGGCTGTCTTGGAAGCAGAAGCCAGTGACAAACCTTCCGTCACGTGAGCACGCTTGGTGTAATCCTGATAAGCCGGAATAGCAACAGCGGCCAAAATACCGATAATCGCGACAACGATCATCAGTTCGATCAAAGTAAAGCCTTGTTGAATTTTCTTCATATGATTCTCCAATAACTAGTTAGGTGAAATTTCCAACACATCGCGATGTGTTGCCCAGATATATGCAATCGCCATGCCAAACTTTATGTTTTTTACGAAATGTGAGTTGCGACCGGCTTCAAAAGCATTTCGCTTTAGTACACTTGAAATTTCTCTTTATTTTTCATTGTGTTAAGAAACAATTTTCATAAAAATTGCATTTATTCTGGCAGTAGTGCGAGCTATTCGAGTATTGTCGGCATTTTCACGCCAAAAAAATAAGATAGAGCTGATCTGGTTGTCCGTACGGCCTTGCTTGGGAAAGACCAAACACAAGTCCAAATGACAGGCCGCGCCGAAAGTGACAATTTCCGTCATCTGCCGGCAGCTGCGAATCCCGGAATTGCCCCTTGATCAACGTCATCCACTTGAGCAGCATCCAAAAACTGCTCCGCATATTTCAGATACACCTTTTCCCGCACAAAAACATCAAACAAATCCGGATCGACATGTCCATTGAGTTTCATCTTGCCAAGGATGTGCAGGGATTCTGAAAGCGTCTTGCCAACTTTGTATGGCCGATCTTTCGCCGTGAGTGCTTCAAAAATATCGGCAATCCCCATTACCCTCGCTTGCACGCTCATTTGGTCGCGCGTCAAACCACGCGGATAGCCCTTGCCATCCATGCGTTCGTGGTGGCCGCCGGCATACTCGGGCACTTTCTCCAGATGCCTTGGCCAAGGAAGGGCCTCAAGCATTTTGATGGTCGCATCAATATGATGATTGATTGTTTTTCGTTCTGACGGCGTTAAGGTGCCATAGGGAATATTGAAGTTGTCCTTCTCGTCGCTGGACAAAAAAGCAACGTCCTCGCCCTTCTCATTCTTAAAGCGATAGCCGGCGATTTGATCAACGCGGGTCTGATCTTCAGTGCTCATCCTTTCGCTACCAATGTTTGACTGTCGCAAGAACGAGCGATCTTCATCCAACTGTTTTACGAAGGCAAAATAATCACGCTCGGCACGCTCTGCACTTTCAGTGTCCGCGTTGCCAAGCGCCGCAGACTTGGCCCTGAGCATTGCCAATTCCGCATCACGTTTCAAAATCTCAAACCGCTGCGCGACAAACTCAATACGGTCGAAAATGGTTTCCAGCTTGGTTGCTTTGTCGACAACATGGACCGGCGTGGTGATTTTTCCGCAGTCGTGTAACAACCCGGCAATTTTGAGTTCGTAACGATCCTTTTCGGTCATCTTGAAGTCTGCAAGCGGACCGGCTGTTGCGTTTGATGCCGCCTCCGCGAGCATCATCGTCAGCGCCGGGACCCGCTTGCAGTGCCCACCCGTGTATGGTGATTTATCGTCGATCGCGCCATTAATCAAGTCGATTAGCGACTCAAACAATTCCTCCAACTGGTTGATAAGCATCCGGTTGGTTAACGCAATTGCTGCCTGCGACGCCAGCGATTCAGCCAGGCGCTGGTCCTCGGCTGTAAATGCAATGACTTTTCGGTGCTCGTCCTGGGCATTTAACAACTGCAATACGCCGATGATTTCTTCCTCATGATTCTTCATCGGAATCGTCAGAAACGACGTGGAGCGATAGCCTGTCTTCTTGTCGAAGTTACGAGTACCAGAAAAGTCGAAGCCTTCGGCAATGTATGCGTCGGCAATGCTGACGGTCTCGTCATGCAAGGCCGCGTACGCTGCGACCATATTGTTGTTCTCCGAACCGTCGGGCTGATGCAGTGGGATGGAATAAAAGGGGACCCCGACCCCGGTTGTCCCGCCCATTGCAATATTCAAACTATCATTCAAGACAATCTCAAATTTGAGCTTGTCATCGATCAGGCGATATAGCGTTCCGCCGTCTGCGTTAGTGATAGTCTTTGCCGCCGTAAGAATTGTCTCAAGCAGCCGATTAATGTCTTTCTCTTGGGAAAGCGCAATACCAATTCTGTTGAGATATTCCAGCGATGTGAGAAGGCGGTTGCCAGTGGCAACGCCCACCCCGGCCGCAAGTGCCGAGTCCAGTGCCTGCGTATTGGCCTCTGCATCCATGTCAACAATCGATCCCGGGATCATTTGATGGCGACGGCTCTCACCTGCTTCATGTCTGTAACCCCCATCATTACCTTCTCCATGCCATCCATCTTGAGAGTAGACATACCCTCTTCCACGCATTTTACAAATAAGTCTGCGACACGCGCTTTTTCCTGAACCATTTTCTTGACAGCGTCAGTGGCGACCATCAGTTCATGCAGACCAACACGGCCCTTGTATCCGGTACCACCGCAAGTGTCGCAGCCCTTGGAGCGGAAGAACGCCAGCTTGCCGTCCTTACCGTACTCCTTGAGCCAATAGTCATACATCTTCTTCGCTTCGCCTTGCGGATCTTTTTTCCAGGGCTCGGTTTGACGGAGATCGACCGTGTATTCGGTCATGAATTGTTTCAGTTCCTCCGCGTCCGGCGTGTACGTCTCTTTACACTTGCCGCACAAGCGCTTTGCCAGACGTTGAGCAAGTATTCCCAACAGCGCATCTGCGAAATTGAACGGATCCATACCCATGTCAAGTAGTCGAATCACGGCTTCAGGCGCCGAGTTCGTATGCAATGTTGCAAACACCAGATGGCCCGTCAGCGAAGCCTCAATGCCAATGTGCGTAGTCTCGGCGTCGCGCATCTCGCCCACCATGATAATGTCGGGGTCAGCACGCAGAAACGCTTTCATCACAACCGGAAAGTCGATGACCTTCTTGTTGACCTGCACTTGTCTCAGACCCTTTTGCGTAATCTCGACTGGGTCTTCGGCAGTCCAGATTTTCGTATCCGGCTTATTGAGCGAGCCCAGCACAGAGTGCAGCGTTGTGGTTTTGCCGGAGCCGGTCGGGCCACAAACAAAGAACAACCCGTAAGGTTTCGAAATCGCCTTTTCAAGGTTCGTCTTATTTTTTGTCGTCAGACCGAGTTTATCGAGCGGAATCGGTTCGCCTGCGGCCAAAATCCGCATGACGACATCCTCGACGCCGCCAGCAGTAGGGATAGTAGCCACGCGCAATTCAATATCCAGCGGGCCGTATTTTTTGAATTTGATCTTGCCGTCTTGCGGCTTTCGCTTCTCGGAAATATCCAGATCACACATGATCTTCAAGCGTGCGGTCAGCGCATTTCGATAACTTGCAGGCACTTCAATGTAGGTCGCTAGCGAACCATCTTTGCGGAAACGAATTCCCGTCTTGCCCTTGCCCGGCATCGGCTCAATGTGTATGTCCGACGCGCCCTGATTATATGCATCGATAATGATTTTATTGACCAGCTTTACCAGCTCGTTGTCTGCTGCGGCAGACATTTCATCACCGCCGATATCTCCCGGCTCTGCATCATCATCCAGATTCGATAGTAAGTCGCCGATGTCCTCAGTGGCAATTCCATCGGCCCCAAAGAACTGATTTACCGTCAGGGTAAAGTCGCGACTTGTACAAACCTTATAGATCGGCTTCAATTTTGGAAAAATATTCTCGACGATTCGCGAACTCTTGACATGCTCAGGGTCTGTTGTCAGCACGATCAAACCCGCTTTGCTATCCTCAATCGGCAACCAATTTGCCTGCTCAGCGTATTCCTTCTTGAGGTTTTTCAGTAGGTCAATAGGCTTGATCCTGTCGGGTTTATACGGCTCGTATTCGACGCCGAAATACTTCGCAAGCGCTGCGCCAAGTGCCAATGGCTTTACTTGAAACTCATCGATCAGGATGTCTTCAACGTTCTTGTTTTTGCGTCGTGCGGTGCGTGTTGCGAGCTCGAGCTCGGCGTCAGAAATGACGTTATCAACAATCAAATACTCAAATTTGGATTTGATTTGCCCAGGAATCTGTTGCCGCACCCGGAAAGCAATCGCCAGCGTCTTTGATAGCTCGACCAGTCCTTCTTCTGCCAACCCTGGAAATGGCGTACCCGGAAGATGATTGATAACCTGAATGACGCCCAGCAGTTCACCGCCGCCTTCGCCACCTGTTATGGGAACGACCATCATCTGTTTGGTGCGATAGCCTGTCCTCTGGTCTACCGCTTTCAGAAAGGCCAAATTCGGTGAGAAGCTCTTTAGCTCAGTATCGTCATAAACATCCTTGATGTTCATGAACCGCTTGTTCAATGCGCTGCAGCCAGCAATCGAACTTTCGGAAAGCGGCAACTTGATATCTTTAAACGAATTGAGCCCTGACTTGACCTTGGAAATGATCGACTGACCGTCCTCGGAAAGCGTGTATATCGTAAGCCGATCCGCGTCGAAGAGCTGACAAATGTCGCGCGTCACATCGAGCATGATTTCGTCGATGTTTGTCGTCGAGTGAATGCGATTCGTGACCGCCTGGAGTTTTTTGGAAAACGCCAGCTTTGACGACATATCCGCGACGTTTGCGGGTCCACTGGTTTTCGGTTCCAACACGGCACTCATTTGACAACCCCGTCTTTCTTGATGGTCTGCAAAGAGCAGACATTTTCAGACTACAACTATATCGTCAGTTCCATACCATTCTCAAGCATTCTGGGGCGCCATTTGCCAGCATGCCGGCCTATTTCACTCATGGTCAAGTAAATTTCGCCGGGTTTGAGATGGGTAACAAAAACTTCGACTGGCCGCGTCAGCTTGGACAACTCTTCCGCAAGCATACTCGGGCAAAGGTGTTTTGACGCCACCGCGATCTCACGTTCCTTGTTCGGAAACGCAGTTTCAATGATCAGGTACTTGAGGTTATAGGCGCGATTTGCGATATCCCAGAGCGCGTCGTTATAGGTGGTGTCGCCACTGAAAATGAGTGTCGCCTGGCCGCTGTCAAGCAGATAGCCTACGGCGGGAACCGTGTGGACGGCAGGAATCGCCGTGAATTTTCGGCCATCGAGCTCTACCGTCTCACCCACCTGAATTTCACGGTAAACCATCACGGGATTCTCAGCAGTTGGAATCTGTGAAAAATCCGGCCATATTTTCCAATTAAACAGATGTTCTTTCAGGATTTGAATAGTTGCCGCCGTGCTGAAAATGGTAAGGGGTCGATCCCGCATCCAGCAGACCGTATCGACGAGAAACGGAATACTCGTAATATGGTCCAGATGGGAATGGGTGACGAACACATAGTCAATCTTGACCAATTGCTCAATCAGCAGGTCACCGACGCCGGTACCCGCATCGATGAGAATATCTTCGTCAACGAGCATGCCGGTAGTTCGGAGATCACCCCCGATGCCACCGCTGCACCCCAGAATCTTTATTCGCATAGCTTCTCCGCGCCCCTAAGACCGCCAGTTTTCATTCGATTCGGCCTCTGCGATGACAAACACTCTGATGGATCCTGAATCTCGGGCGAGGATTTTATTATGCTCGTCACAGACCGAAAAAGCTGTGTGATAACTCACAGTAAAAACGGGGGAACAACTCGCACGCTGCGCACACAGCACTTGTCTGCGGCATCATTTCTCAAAGCCAAAACGAGATCGGTGCCGCGGACATTTCCGGCAACTGTGCCCGATTAAGGCTTGTAGAAGAACTCCATTTTTATGCCAGCTATCTCGATCAGGTCGTGATCCACAAGTTGCTTCGCCTGTCCGCTAAGCGCAACCCCGTTGATCGTCGGAAATACCGCACCTTCAACGTGAGTAATGAAGAACCCCGTTGGACGACGGGTGATCACGGCCACCTGAACACCGGGCTTGCCGATTGTTGTCAGATTCTTCGTGAGGTCCAAAGTACGACCTGCAGCCGCGCCCGAAAGGACCTGAATTGCTGAATCGCGAGCCGGACTATTGGGGTCATGGAACTGTGCAGGTGCAGGTGGCGCGGAAGGTGCAGTTGCTGGCGCTGCAGGAGGCGCCATCGGCTTCATGTTGGTATGCGTATCAGAAAGATTCGCCGCTGGCGCCTGAACTGGTGCCGGGGCTTGCGGTGGAGGCGCAACCGCCGCCGGGGCAGATGCCGCCGGTTTCCGAATGATCATGGTCTTTTCAAAGTCGCCCGCTGTCGACGCGACTGGTGCATCGTTGAAATACTTGAGCTTGTGTTTGCCGATCTCTATGACGTCGTTATTCTGCAAAAAGTGCTTCTTGATCGGCTTGCCGTTAACCAGAGTGCCATTGGTCGAATTCAGGTCTTCGATGAAGGAGTCGTTCAGGATGGTTATGATTGCTGCGTGCTCGCCAGACACTGCCAAATTATCTACCGGAATATCATTGTGTGGCTTCCGGCCAAGCGTGGTCCGCTCTTTGCTGAGCGTGATCTCCTTCAGCACCGTACCATCGACACTCAAGATCAGTTTTGCCATAGCCTTAACCCTAACCCTAAAAAAGTTCTTTCAATTACACTTTTGTCGCAACCCTTGTGCCCTTTGCGACGCATTATCAATGTCACTCTGAATTATCTAAACCAGGATTTCACGGTTGCCCAGAATCCTCTTTCAACGGCATAGCTTTTAAGGACGCGAACCAGCATTACCGATACATTGTCTCGTCCACCGGCGTCGTTCGCTGCCTGAACCAACTGCTGCGCGGACAACTCCAGATTTGACTGCAACGCAATCAATGTCATCTGGATTTCCTCATCCTCGATCATGTCGTTCAGGCCATCCGAACAGAGCAAGAAAATATCGTCTGGCAATACATCATAGGTGTGCACTTCGGTCTCAACTTCGGGGTCAATGCCAACCGCGCGAGTCACCAGGTTCTTGTTATGCGACGAACGTGCGTCTTCTTTCGATATCAACCCTGAATCAATTTGCTCTTGCAACAAGGAGTGGTCACGGGTGATTTGATCGAGAACATCATTTCGCAAGCGGTAAAGCCGAGAATCACCAACATGCCCAACGGTCAGGAAATTGTCATAAAACAAACAGGTAACCAGCGTTGTTCCCATCCCGGCGCAATGAGGGTCTTTCTGCGCGGCAGCGTAAATTGCAGCATTGGCCTTGGCGGTCTGATTCTGGACCACCTTTTGAGACAGCGCCATGGCCGCGTCGCGGTCGAGCCCCTTGAGCGTCTCTCGGGTCCAGGATTCCGCAAGGCCTGCAGAAATCGCAGAAGTCGCCATTCCGCTGGCAACTTCGCCAGCGTTATATCCACCCATGCCATCGGCCAGCACCGCTATGCCGAACTCTGCACGAGATTCGACGCAATCCTCATTATGGCCACGAATCTTGCCTGGATCGGTGAGGCTTACAACCTGCAGAACATCAGTCAGCGCCACATTTCCTCCCAACACCCAGTTCGCTTGATTAAATTTTTCATTGATACTTGGGGTGAAACAGACCACCTGCGCAAAAGCTGCTACTCGCTCCTGGTGCATTCTCTCCCAAGCCAGTGCGCTTTGCGAACCTAAAATCTTGTATTAATAATAACTTAAAATGGTTTTTTAGGAAACACTTCTACAAAAAGCCCAATGTATCTGATTTTTCAACAATAAAATCAAAAGCTTGGCGCGGACCACGGTTTGCA
>Ga0105049_10002773_pt1 | contig 20746 bp, 17 predicted proteins | sample MAT06_FD_78087 | JGI IMG/M metagenome (GOLD analysis project Ga0105049, IMG submission 78087) | Freshwater microbial communities from Lake Fryxell liftoff mats and glacier meltwater in Antarctica - MAT-06 | ecosystem: Environmental > Aquatic > Freshwater > Ice > Liftoff microbial mat | place...
CCGGATAAGATATTTGTTTCGGGCCATTCTGCCGGCGGCCACTTAGCCGCATTGATTTCGGTAAGGGATGACTATTTTGGTAAACTGGGAATTGTCAATCCAATCAAAGGAACCATCCTGATAGATGCTGCCGGACTGGATATGTATAGCTTTTTAAAACAGGAAAATTATCCGGCTGATAATACCTACATCCAAACTTTTACCAACAATCCTGATAACTGGAAGGCAGGCTCGCCCCTATATCATCTTCATAAAGGGATGCCGCCCATGCTGATTTATGTCGGTGGCAGAACTTATCCGTCCATCAAAATTGGAAATGATCTCTTGGTAGCAGATTTAAAGAAGCTTGGTTACAATCCCCATTATTATATTTTAGAGCGCAAGAAGCACAAACCAATGATCACCCAGTTTCTTAATTCAGGAAATAGGCGGTATAAAGAAATCACCAGCTTTATGCAAAATAGTAAATAGGAAGACCGCTTTTTTAAATCAATTCATCAAATAAACCAATTGGCCGACTGATTAAAGCACTGCTTAATGAATTATGAGTAATGACTACTGGCTGTTCCTCTTCATACTTCTTAGCACAATGTTCTTCATTGTAAGAAAGAAAAAATTAACGTCCGGTGCAACAATCGTAGCGGCCGCAATGGGTTGTATTATTTTTTTAGGAACAGGCTTCACTGGTATCGTCATGATCGGTTTATTTTTTCTGTTGGGAACATTGGCAACTTCATTTAAACTAAATGTAAAGGAAAAGCTGGATGCTGCAGAAATAAATAAAGGTAGAAGAACAGCAGGACAGGTTATGGCAAATGGGGGAGTGGCGGCCATAGCGGGAATATTGGCCAGTTATTTTACCACGCAGGTAGAATTGTTCGCACTGATGATGGCTGGTGCATTAGCAGCCGCAACAGCAGATACACTCTCTTCAGAATTGGGAACCTTGTATGGTAAGCAGTTTTATAATATCCTCAATTTCAAGAAAGATACCAGGGGAGAAAACGGCGTTGTGAGTTTGGAGGGTACTTTGATTGGAATGGCAGGAAGCGCAATAATTGCAACTGTTTTTTCAATTGGATACGGATGGGATGACCGGTTTTGTTGGATCATCATTGCGGGCACCACCGGAAATTTTGCAGACTCTTTTTTAGGTGCAACGTTAGAGCGAAAACAAATCCTGAAAAACGATGCAGTTAATTTTATCAATACGTTGGCAGGTGCTTTTACGGTATATATTTTAATTGAATTTTTATAAATGGTTTTCCTTTGTAGGCGCTATTTTTTTTACAATTTTAATCAAATGACTTTTGTGAAATTGCGGTATAGTATTCTCTTTGGTTGCAACACTATTGCCGGGTCGTAAACAGCTTTTTTACATAAGCGTTCCTTTAGTGTTTTTCAGATGCAGGTGCCAATTATAAACATATTCGGCTTACATTTATTTTTCAATTCGGGCCTCATTGCGATAGGCTGTTTTTAATTGCTACTTTTGTTTGCAAATCATTTTTTATGAGCATTCGGATTTTTATTACCGGCGGAACTTTTGACAAGGAATACAATGAACTAAATGGAAGTTTGTATTTTAAAGACACCCATTTAAGTGACCTGCTCGAAATGGGCCGTAGCAGGGTTTCGGTAGAGATTAGAACGCTGATGATGATCGATAGTTTGGAAATGACGGACGAAGACCGTGACTTGATTTTGCACCAATGCAGAAACTGTGAGGAAGATCAACTTGTAATTACCCATGGAACAGATACCATGGAAATAACAGCCCAGAGGCTGGGAAAGGAAAATATCAACAAAACAATCATATTAACCGGCGCTATGATTCCTATTAAGTTTGGCAGCTCGGATGGCTTATTTAACCTCGGCAGTGCGCTGGCCTTTGCGCAGGCTTTACCTACAGGCGTTTATGTAGCTATGAATGGAAGATATTTCAATTGGGATAACGTTCGAAAGAATAAACAGACCGGCGTGTTTGAAGAACTGAAATAACTTCGCAGTCTTTCCTTATTTATCCTTTCCTTTAGGTTCGGCTATTAGCTTAAAGTACGTTGCTTTAAACCGGCCATTTACCAATTCGCCCTGTACTTCCGCTTTTTTGATTGTATTGCAAAAACCATTATTGGCATGTGCATCTCCTTGAGAATCGATATCGGCACCATCTAAAAAATAGGATTTGCCGTCGATTCGAATTGCCAGATTGCAGGCAGTACCCTTTAACCCCAGTTTACATTCGCCACAGGCTGCATCAACAATCTGGATTTTTTTTACAGGATTAGGATTCGACTGATCTGTTTCTTTATTCTGGCACCATGCAGTTAAAATTGAACAGCATAAAAATACCAGGGTAACTAGTGGTTTCATAACATTGAATTTATTTTGGTTCAAATTCTGTAGATTAAATGTAGTGAATGTTTTAGAAGAAAAGCATTCAATGTTAGATGTTTTTGTTTTGGAATTCCCCATATTATAGGAATCTCATTGGCATTTGCGCTGGTTTGAGCCAGTGCTAATTTTTTTAGAAGAGGCCGCATTAAAGAATGCCTCTCCTTCAATCAATCATTGAAATCTCCTTTAAATGTTTAACCAGTTATCACAGTTAGTTCGAAATTGAATTCCAACCTATAAGTCAATCCCCCTTTAGCTTGTTAGAAATTATAACGTTATTTTTCATTACAAGATTGCAGTTGATTTAACATATTTTCGCCTCACCACTTTTAATAAATCAATCCATAAAGTACACACTAAGGCCACACCAATACAACCTGCCACCACATTCAACGAAAGTGAATTCAGCATGAAAAGATTCCTCACAAAAGGCACATAAATCAGCGCAGCAATAAAAAACAATGTGATACCAATGATAAGCGGCACCAGGTTATTCTTATAGGTGATCGTTTTAAAAATGGTATAGGTAAACGACCGGTTTACCAGTGTAAGAAAAATATTGCAAAACAAAAGAGTTATAAAAACAACGGCACGGATGCTTGCTTCGTCGCTGCCTTGCTGCATATAATAAAACCCAATACCCAGACAACCTGCCGTAATCATAAGGCCCTGAAGGATGCTGATGGAAAGTTGTTTAAGCGATAAAAAGGATGTACCCATTTTCAGTGGCGGACGAAGCATGATGCCTTTTTCCATCGGTTCGTTTTCATAGATGATGGAACAGGTGGGTCCCATTATCAGCTCCAGAAAAATTACATGAACTGGTGAAAATATATCATGCAATCGCCAGGCAAGCAGCAATGGTAAGGTTACGATGAGAATAATGGGAATATGTATGGACACAATGTATTGGATCGCTTTTTTAAGATTATCATAAATCTTTCTTCCCAATGCAACGGCATCTGTCATATGGGCCAGGTCATCATCTGTAAGAATCAGTGAAGCCGCACTTTTAGCCACTTCACTTCCCCGCTGACCCATAGCAATTCCAATATGAGCGGCTTTCAATGCCGGACCGTCATTCACGCCATCGCCTGTCATGGCAACCACTTCGCCATTTTCTTTCAATGCATTAATCACTTTCAGTTTTGCATCCGGAAACATGCGGGCATAAATATTTACGTCTTTAACCTGCGTCTGCAAAGCTTCTTTTCCCATGTCCATTACTTCTTGTCCTGTTAATACTTTTGTGTTGTGATCTAATTGAATTTGTCCGGCAATAGCAACGGCTGTTTCTGCATAATCGCCGGTGATCATCTTTACAGGAATGCCTGCATCACGGAATGTTTGAATGGTTTCAATGATATTTTCTTTAGGAGGATCCTGGAACGCCACCAATCCTAAAAATTCGAATACAAATTCCTCTTGCGATACCGGCCATTTTTTTTCTTTCCAGCTTCCTTTGCCAACACCCAATACCCGGAAACCCAATTTGGCATATGCCAATGATTGTTCTTCTATTTGTTTTAAAGCAGCGGCAGACAAATTGCTTTGCCGCATGATGCCCTCAGGTCCACCTTTTGCAGCAATAACAATCTCGCCCTTTTCATTTTTAAAAATATGCGTCATCATAGGCGGCTTGCCACCGATGGGGTATTCATGTTCCTGGATAAAGGATGTTCTCTTATCTGTAACAGCCGTTTGCTGGTATAATTCATGGATGGCTTTTTCCATCGGATCAAATGGATTGGTTTCACTGCTCCACATGGCATATTCAATCAGTTCCAATGGCAATGACGTGCTGCCCTTCACGGTGATAGATTGATTGGCAGGGAAATCATACAAATATTCAATGCTCATTTTGTTCTGCGTAAGTGTACCCGTTTTATCTACACATATCACCGTTGCAGAGCCAAGCGTTTCAACATACTGCGGCTGTTTAACAATGATATTATTTTTCAATAGTCTGAATGCACCGAGGGCTTGAAACGTACTAAAGGCAACAGGGATTTCCTCCGGAAGTATGCTCATCGCCAAAGTAAGACCTTGTAAAAATGACTGAATTAAATCGTGCGATTGATAGTAATTGAATCCAACAACAATTAAAAATGCAATTGCGCCTATCCAAACCATGCTTCTCACAAACGAACGGATTTGCAGTTGCAGCGGCGTTTTTACTATTGTAATTTCTTTTAGAGATAAACCGATTTTACCAAAGGTGGTTTTTAACCCTACGGCTGTAACTTTTACGGTTGCGCTGCCACTGGTTACCAATGTGCCTTTGTTGACAGTACTTTCATTGTCGGCAGATTTATTTACAGCAAATGATTCGCCTGTTAAAATTGACTCGTTCAAAGAAAAGTCGTTGGCCGAAACAATGAGTCCATCTGCAGCTACTACTTCGCCTTCTTCCAGCAGCAACAAATCATCTACTACAATTTCTTCCGTGGGTATTTGAATTGCCGCTCCATTCCGCATCACCTTCGCAGTGGATGCAGATAGCTTTTTTAGTGCCAGCACAGCATTCTTGCTGCGATATTCCTGAAATAGGGAGATGCCGGCTACTATAAAAATAGATACCAGCATGATAATGCCTTCCTTGTATTGCGCAACGGCAAAGTAGATGATACAGGCAGCCAGCAATAAGATAAACATCGGTTCTAAAACCACCTCTTTTAATACATTCAGAAATACCCGGTCTTCCTGCATTTCGAGTGTGTTGCTGCCATTTTTTTGACGGCTTGCAGCAACCTGTTCCGTTGTTAACCCTGTATTTTTATCTAAATCGTTCATTTTTATTTTAATTAAAGGGCGATTGACGTGCAGGAATTTAAATGGTGCTTATCCTGCTCGTATGTTACGCAATAAAAAACTTCATTGATAAGTCATTACCTGTTTTGTAAAGGAGTTTGTAGTATGAAAACTGTTGATTTTTGTTAGATGAGATATTGATAGTAAATCCTGAACGAACCTGGGGAGGTTGGCAAATAACGGCAGTATATTCCACCGATAGTTTTAAGTGATCTGGTATTTCCAGAACCTGGCAATGGTAAAATTCCGGCGCAATCAACGTTGATGCAAATATTGCAGTAGGCAATGCGATCAATGACTGTGATAAAGTAGGATGGGGAGCCTTGAATGGCAACTGCTTGTCTTCTTTCGACTTATTGTCGTTTTCGTTATTGTAATGTGCTTTTAGAAAGGAAAAAATACCCAATCCTTTGTTACAGGTTTCATGGTGGGAATAATGTTTCAGCAGTAACGGTAACTTTAATAATTCAGCCGTTGCAGATGCCGGCACTAAATAAATTGTCAGCAAAAAGCCGGTTGATATTTTCTTAAATAACTCCAAGGTGCAAAGTACCCGATATATCCTTTAGCGGCAAATGATATGAATCAGGTTTTAAACTGACATTTTACTGTGAAATTATACATGAGGCAATCATGATGAAGCAGTATTTATTGCGGGATAAAAGTTTAGTAAAACGGATTGTCCGTGATTAGATTAGGGATAGGTACAAAAAAATAGTCCTTCCGTAGAAACGGAAGGACTTTAACGATTGCTTGCTATATGAAAATCTTAATATTTTTTTAACATAAATGGCTTTTTTATCAAACTAGCCATTATATTTGCGGCGTACTAACGATTGATTGCCTTTTTTTACGATTGCTTGTTTATTTATTACCCCACCTTTCTTATACAAAAGTAAGGGGGGCTTTTTTATTTTTAATCCTAATTTTCAATCCTTTTAATGATGGCTAAAGTTTAAAATTACTTGAAAAGCCGCTACCTTACTGCATTTTATCAGATTATCGTTATGATGTCCATCCATTTTCTTTACTAATTATTAGCTGTTTTTTTATCAATTTATGGTAATATAGTATTAGATAAATGTTTTTTTTACCTTTTATTTTGGCCTTTAATCTTGATTTTGCGTTTTTTTGCCTTGCAATTTGCCGGTTTAATGCAGCAATTTGATTTTAAAACATCATTTCCTGGAAAAACAATTACTTCTAATTTGAAATACCCACCTTTTGTTGCAAAAATTCTTTTTTTGTTACCTCATTCAGCATGAATAATGCGAGGTCGCCTGCATTGATTTTATTAGAATTGCTTGCTGGAGGGTATCCTGCGGAAGTAATAAAATCTCCGGTTGGTTCCGCATTGATGATATCTGGCGGGCAAACAAAGGTCCATTCCAGATTGGATACCTTCAATAATTGGTAGGCCTTATAATGTTCCCTGCTAACCGGTAAAAATTTTTCAGGAAAGTCTGGTTTGTCCATCACCAATGTATCCTCATCGGCATTCAACGATCCCATTCCGCCAAGTGCTACAATGCGGCTGACACCCGCCTTTTGCATTTGTGTCACAATATTTTTCATGCCAAGTGAGCGGGTTAAATCTGCACCTGTTCTATCTCCGCCCAAGGCGGAAAGCACGGCATCACATCCTTTAATCGCTTCATATACTTGCTTCTCATCAAACAGCGCACCCTGCAACAGCTCAAGCAAATCATTTTTTGGAAAGTCAGTGGTAAATACATTTCTGCCAAAAGCCTTTACTTCAAGTCCATTGTGTAAAGCCTGTTTTACCAAATGTTGGCCCACCATTCCGGTTGCTCCAAAAACTATTATTTTCATATGTCTCGTTTTAAATTTTTTAAAGGTTGGTTTTTTTATTCCTAAAATTACCACTTAATGGTGGTTGAATCATTTAAAAAAGTCTTTTCTATTATTTGAAAATGAAACAGAAATATTCAGATGATCACAGGGAATCGGTATAAGATTTTCGGGTCTGCTGAAGGTATGATCGCTTTGAAGAGGCGGACCACCGACAGGGAATTACTGTGAAATAATTGGTTTGATATTTAATATTGATGTAGCATCCGGTGTTGAATTTTCCTATCCGGTTAAAAGGAATAAACGCCTTTTTTTATTTGTATGAAATTTAAAAAAAGTTTTTTTATTCAATCATTCCCCCACATCTTTGCACAGCAAATGAAAAAAAACAATTTAAATAACAATGGTTGGTGGTGGCAGTCAAAATTTTGATGTGTCGCTTTGCTATTGTATAAATATATTCAAGCCCCGACACAATGTGTTGGGGTTTTTTAATTTTCTGCCACCAACGGCGGGAGGGGATTGGGAATAAAAAATATTAGTTCATCGCATAAGATTTAGCCGCCGCTTCAATTGAAATGTTCTGGTTAACACTTAAACAAAAAGCCAACAGGCTGACGGAATATGAAAAAAATAAGCATCCACACCAGGTACAAAAAAATGCTTGCAGATGTGTACACACCCGTAGGGATTTATCTCCGGCTCAGGGATCGTTTTCGTGATACCATTTTATTGGAAAGCTCCGATTATCATTCAGTTGATAACAGTTACACCTTTATCGGCATCAACGCAATCGCCGGCATTGAAATAAGAACGGCCGCTACCCTCGAATATAAACTGCCCGGGCAAATACCGGAGAAAATTCAAATCACCGATCCCTCAAAAGTACCTGACCTGCTTTGGGATTTTATGCAACGTTTTGAAATTACACAGGCTGAAGCCAGACCGGTGAATGTTGCCCAGGGATTATTTGGATACAGTTCTTATGATGCAGTTCAATTTTTTGATACCATCCAACTCGACAACAGCCATCAGCAACCGGGCATCGAAATACCATTGATGCGGTATCGTTTATACCAGTACGTGATTGCCATCAATCATTTTAAAAATGAATTGTTTATTTGTGAAAATGCAATTGATGGAATTGATAGCGAAGTGGAGCTAATTGAAAGTCTGATCAAGAGTAGGGATGTGCCTGCGTTTCCTTTTAAATCGAAAGGCGAAGAAACCTCCAACCTAACGGATGATGCGTATATCGAAATGGTGAAAAAGGGAATTGCCAGCAGTCTCAGGGGCGATGTTTTTCAAATTGTGTTAAGCCGGCGTTTTCAACAATCTTTTTCCGGCGACGAGTTCAATGTGTACCGGGCACTTCGCAGTATCAATCCCAGTCCTTATTTATTTTTCTTTGATTATGGTGATTATAAATTAATGGGCTCCTCACCGGAAAGCCAGTTGATTGTACGCAATGGAAAAGCCATTGTACATCCGATTGCAGGTACATTTAAGAGAACGGGCAATGATGAAACGGATAAGGCATTGGCCATTCAACTGGAAAACGATCCTAAGGAAAATGCAGAACATGTAATGCTGGTTGACCTTGCACGAAATGACCTGAGCCGCATGTGCGACCAGGTGGAAGTAACACAATATAAAAAGGTAAATTATTACTCACATGTAATTCATTTGGTGAGTGAGGTAACCGGTGTAGTAGGCGCAGAAAGCAATCCATTTAAATTATTGGCGGTCAGTTTTCCGGCAGGCACATTGAGTGGTGCTCCCAAGTTTAAAGCCATGCAACTCATCAATCAGAATGAGCCTACCGGCAGAAGTTATTATGGTGGTGCCATTGGCCATATTGGCTTTGATGGAAGCTGTAACCATGCCATTATGATCCGCACTTTTTTGAGCAAAAATAATACGTTGTTTTACCAGGCCGGTGCCGGCATTGTAGCAGCGAGTAAACCAGAGAGTGAGTTGCAGGAAGTAAACAATAAATTGAACGCATTAAAACAAGCCATCGTAATGGCACAAAATATTTGAGATGAAAATATTGGTATTTGATAATTATGATTCCTTTACTTACAACCTGTTACACCTGGTTGAAAAGATATTGCACCAGAAAGTAGACGTATTTCGCAACGACAAAATTTCGCTGGAAGATGTGAAGGTCTATGACAAAATAATTTTATCGCCCGGTCCGGGTGTACCAGAAGAGGCAGGATTATTATTACCACTGATAAAGGAATATGCGGCAACCAAATCTATACTGGGTGTGTGTTTGGGGCACCAGGCCATCGGACAGGCATTTGGTGGCAACCTCGTAAATCTTGATAAAGTTTATCATGGTATTGCAACACCGATAAACATCACCAATCCCGCAGCAAAAGTTTTGCAGCATCTGGGTGGTAGAATTGAAGTAGGTCGATATCACTCATGGATTGTAAATGAAAAAGGTTTCCCGGAAGAGTTGGAAATTACTGCCGTGGATGACAATGGCTTCATCATGGGATTGCAACACAAAACCTACGATGTGCAGGGCGTGCAGTTTCATCCGGAGAGTGTGCTTACGCCCGATGGAGAAAAGATGATGCGGAATTGGCTGGCGATGTAAACGGGTGAATGGTGAACGGTGAATAGTGAATGGTGAAAAAAAGGTTGATGATTTAAAGCAGTTAATGACCCAATAGCCTTTGGATGGTGAAAAGGGTATGTGAATAATCTTAAACCTAATGTAAATAGTATTAATGGGGAAGGGTAAACCGATAGTTAGCGATTTTTGAAGTTTAAATTAGGACTTTTATTGAAAAACTAAAACTTAGAAAATGTGAACTATATCCCAAATTGATAATTCACAATTCATCATTCATAACTTATCATTCACAACTCATTATTCACCTTTCACCATTCACTATTGACAACTAAAACTTCACAACTACTACAAATACATACAATGAAAAAGATACTGAGTTTTTTATTTGAACACAAAAGTCTTTCCAGAGAGCAGGCGAAGGAAGTGCTGATTAATATTTCAAAAGGAGCTTATAATGAAAGCGAACTTGCTTCTTTCATAACGGTTTACCTCATGCGTAGTATTACCATCCAGGAATTGCAGGGATTTAGAGATGCCTTATTGAAATTGTGTGTAAGAGTTGATTTACAGGGGCAGGAAGTAATGGATATTGTGGGTACCGGTGGTGATGGAAAAAATACGTTTAATATTTCTACACTGAGTTGTTTTGTGGTAGCAGGCACCGGGAATAAAGTTGCCAAACATGGTAATTACGGTGCCACTTCTATCAGTGGATCCAGCAATGTAATGGAGCAATTGGGCTACCGCTTTAAAAATGATCCTTCGGTTTTAAATAAAGAACTGGAATTAGCCAATATTTGTTTTTTACATGCACCGCTGTTTCATCCTGCATTGAAGGCTGTAGGGCCTATCCGCAAAAACCTGGGTATCCGAACATTTTTTAATATGCTCGGACCAATGGTTAATCCTGCTCTTCCTAAGCACCAGTTGGTAGGGGTTTACAACCTTGAAATGGCAAGAATTTACAATTATTTGTTGCAGGAAACCGGGAGCAATTTCACCATCATCCACAGCCTTGATGGATACGATGAAATTTCCTTAACAGGTGATACTAAAGTGATCACTAATATTGGGGAGCGCATAATGACGCCCATTGAATTGGGAAAACGATCTGTAAGTGCTGCAGCTATTTATGGCGGTGATACTGTAGAGGAAGCCGCTAAAATATTCCTCCATATCCTGGAAGGAAATGGTAGCTGGTCACAAAATGCAGTCGTGCTGGCCAATTCAGCCATGGCATTGCAATGTACAGGTCATTACAGCAGTTATGATGAATGTTACCAAATGGCAGTTGAAAGTTTGGAGAGTGGAAGAGCCCTTGGAGCGTTGAAGAAACTATGCCCCTAAACTCTTTTAGAATTAATTGCTGATAAAATTCGGATCAGTTTAATTTTTATTTTTAGTAGCAGTAGATAAAAACGAAAAGACTTGATAGTAGTTGGAATTAAAATTTGCCGTCGTTAACCGGAATAAAGTATGAATATTTTAGATAAGATAATAGCGCATAAAAAAATTGAAGTAGCAATTGCTAAAGCAGCAGTTTCTGTAGATGAATTAATGCAACAAGAATTTTTTAAAAGGCCAACTTTGTCATTGAAACAATTTTTGCTGGATGAAACCAAAACCGGCATCATTGCAGAGTTTAAGCGACAGTCGCCCTCAAAGGGTGTTATCAATGACCAGGCCGATGTGGTAGCGGTAACGGCTGCCTATACATTGCATGGTGCCAGTTGTTTATCAGTACTTACGGACGAGCATTTTTTTGGAGGATCGGTTGATGATGTTAGAAGGGCAAGGGTACATAATATTCCTATTCTGCGAAAGGATTTTATGATTGACGAATACCAGATTGTGGAGGCAAGGGCAATGGGCGCAGATGTGATTTTATTAATTGCGGCCTGCTTAACACCGGAAAGGGTAAAAGAACTCGCAGTATTTGCAAAGTCATTGCAACTAGAAGTTTTACTGGAATTGCACGCAGAAGAAGAGCTGCAACATATTTGTGATGAAACGGAGATAATAGGCGTGAACAATCGTGACTTAAAAACATTTACCGTTGATATCAACCGATCGATTGCATTGAGTAAAAAAATACCTGCGGATAAAATTAAAATTGCAGAAAGTGGTATTCATGATGTTGAAACAATCTGTATCTTCAGGCAGGCAGGGTTCAAGGGTTTTTTAATTGGAGAAAACTTTATGAAACAGCCTGACCCAACGATTGCTTTTGCCGGCTTTGTTCAACAATTAAATGCAAAAGTACAATGAGAGTAAAAGTATGTGGCATTACGCAAATAGAGCAATTAAACCAATTGCCTGAAGTGGGTGCAACATTTGCCGGACTGATTTTTTATCCCAAATCGCCGCGGTATGTGCTGCGTCACATGACTACCAGTCAAATAAAAAAAGAAACCAATACCAATAAGGTAGGCGTTTTTGTAAATGCCTCTATTGAAGAGGTGTTGCAGATGGTGGATGAGTGCAGGTTACACATGGTGCAATTGCATGGCGATGAAAGCCCCAGGTACTGTGAGAAAATTGCCGATTATATTTCTGTGGTAAAAGCATTCCGCATCAGCGTTACGGATAATGTTGGCTGGCGGATACAGGAATATATGGAGGTGTGTGATATGTTTATGTTTGATACAGAAGGCGCTGGTTACGGCGGCACTGGTAAAAAGTTTAACTGGGATAAGTTGAAGGATGTGGAGGTGGGTAAACCTTATTTTTTGAGCGGTGGTATTGAACCGGACGATGTAGCTAAATTAAAAGAATTTGAAACAAAGCCAGAGGCCAAAGCGTTATTCGCAATAGATGTGAATAGTAAGTTTGAATTGATGCCCGGAGTAAAGGATATGGAATTAATCAGAAAATTTATACAACAACTATAATAAAAAGAAAACAACGCACAATGAATATCAAGGTATGTGGCATTACACAACTAAAACAATTGCAACAATTAGATGGTTTAAACATCGACTTTGCCGGATTAATATTTCACAAAGAATCTCCCCGTTATGTAGTGGGGAAAATTTCTAAAGAAGAATTACAAACAACCGATTTTGATATAAAAAAAGTAGGTGTGTTTGTAAATGCAGGCTACGATGAAATCATGGAAATGGTGGATGATTATGGACTGGATGTAGTTCAGTTGCATGGCCAGGAATCACCTGAATTATGTGAGCAATTATCCGAAGATGTAGAAGTAATAAAAGCATTTTCAATCGGTGATGGTGTTGGTTCCATTGATGAGCTGGTAGCCGGTTATGATGAAGTATGTGATTACTATTTATTTGATACTGCATCAAAGGATGGCCTTGCGGGTGGTACTGGTGAAAAGTTCGATTGGAAGCTGATCAGCAAAAGCAAGATTGAAAAGCCATTTTTTTTAAGCGGCGGAATCAGTGTGGAAGATGTTGCTAAAATTAAAGCCTTCAAACATCCCGATTATTTTGGTATCGATGTAAACAGTCGTTTTGAAAAAAGCCCTGGCATAAAAGACATGGCGCTCTTGCTACAGTTAAAGCAGGGATTGAAGAAGTAGCAACAGCGGTCGGCACCGCAGGTCAGACCGCTGTTTAGGAGTGATTGAATGATTGAATGAGTGAATAATAGAATGAGTAAATCGGCTTAAGACCAGACCATTGTTGATGAAGTGGTTGGCACCGCAGGTCAGACCATTGTTGATGAAGTGGTCGGTACCGCAGGTCAGACCGCTGCAGATGAATCGGTCGGTACCCCAAATCACATTGCTGTTAATGAAGTGGTCAATACCGCAGGTCAGACCGCTGTTGACGAAACGGTCGTTACCGCAGGTCAGACAGCTGTAGATGATTGATTTCCTAGCTTCGTTACTACGGTCTGACCTGCAGTACCGACCGTAAATTACCTTGGTATTAAAAAATTAATTGTAAATCCTGATATTTTTCAGGATAAAATTGAAATACAAATGATGATGACAAAAGAAGCAGTCTTTTCAGTAGATGAGCATGGTTACTATGGTACATTCGGGGGAGCCTTTATCCCGGAAATGTTATATCCAAATGTAAAGCAGTTACAGGAGCAATACCTGCAAATTATGTATGATCCTGTTTTTCAGCAGGAATTTCAGCAATTGCTGAGAGACTATGTAGGCAGGCCAACACCCTTATTTTTTGCAGAGCGTTTAAGCAAAAAACACCATACCAATATCTACCTGAAGCGGGAAGATCTTTGCCATACCGGTGCACATAAAATCAACAATACCGTGGGCCAGATATTATTGGCAGAAAGGTTGGGTAAAACAAGAATTATTGCCGAAACAGGTGCAGGTCAGCATGGTGTGGCTACTGCTACGGTATGTGCATTAAAAGGATTGGAGTGCATCGTTTACATGGGTGAAAAAGATATTGAAAGGCAGGCGCCAAATGTAGCAAGAATGCAAATGTTGGGCGCAACCGTGGTGCCTGCCATCAGCGGAAGTAAAACCTTGAAAGATGCCACCAATGAAGCCATCCGTGACTGGATCAATAATCCGGTGGATACGCATTACATTATCGGCAGTGTTGTAGGACCGCATCCTTATCCGGACATGGTAGCACGTTTTCAAAGTGTGATCAGCGAAGAAATTAAAAAACAATTACTTGAAAAAACCGGTTACGAATTACCTACGCATGTAATTGCGTGTGTAGGTGGTGGTAGCAATGCAGCCGGTGCGTTTTATCATTTTCTGGATGATTTATCCGTGAAGTTGGTAGCAGTAGAAGCAGCCGGTTGTGGTATTACAAGCGGCATGAGTGCAGCTACAACACAACTTGGTAAGCCGGGTATTTTACATGGCAGTAAAAGTTTACTTATGCAAACGGAAGATGGCCAGGTAGTAGAACCACACAGCATTTCAGCGGGATTGGATTACCCTGGTATTGGTCCATTGCATGCACATTTATACACCAGCGGACGTGGTACATTTATGAGTGCAACGGATGAAGAAGCGCTGGCTGCGGCCTTTGAAATTAGCAGAACAGAAGGTATTATTCCAGCATTGGAAACGGCCCATGCTTTTTCAATTTTAAATGATATGAAATTTGATAAGGATGATGTGGTAGTCATTTGTTTGAGTGGGAGAGGTGATAAAGATTTGGCGACTTATATGAAATATATTTAAGAGGAAAGGGATCTGAGGTAAAGAAAATTTGCACAATAGTGCCAACCCTTCTACTTACGATAATGCGCATTATTTAAGGATGGCACAAACAGAGGCGGAAGAGAAGTTGTGGCAATCACTCCGCAATAGAAAATTGATGAACCTAAAGTTTAGAAGACAACATCCTTTTGGAAAATATGTGTTGGATTTCTATTGTCACGAAGTAAAGTTGTGTGTAGAAGCAGATGGAAGTATTCACAATGAAAAAGATATTTCAGAATATGATGAGCACCGGACAAAAGTTTTAAATGAAAGTGGAATAACGGTATTGCGTTTTACAAACCAAGAGATCATAGAATCGATCACTTCAGTCATAATCAAAATTGAAGATTTTGTAAATGCGCTGAATGGAAAGCGATAGTTGGATTTTTTATTTAGTTAAAGAAAAGACCTAAAAAATTCAGAAAGCCAAACCGGCGCCATCCATAAAAGATATTCGCATCGAATATCCTTCTCCTGAAGGAGAAGGTGCCCTAAGGGCGGATGAGGTGAAAAAACAAAATGCCAATAACTAAGTAAATTACAACCCATACCAAATAATAATAGCCGCATGAACAGAATTGACCAACTATTTGAAAAAAAGCACCACGAGGTTTTAAATGTGTATTGTACTGCAGGCTATCCGCATTTAAACAGCATGCCCGAAGTGTTGGCATCCCTGCAAAACAATGGCGCCGATCTGATTGAAATCGGAATGCCCTACAGCGATCCTTTGGCAGATGGGCCCGTGATTCAACAAAGCAATTTGATTGCACTTGATAACGGGATGAGTATCCCGGTATTATTTGAGCAATTAAAAACCATCCGGGAAAACATTCACTTGCCGATTATCCTGATGGGTTATATGAATCCGATCATGCAATTCGGACTGGAACATTTTTGTGCCGCAGCCGAATCAGCCGGCGTGGATGGCATCATTCTACCCGATTTACCCATGTATGAGTTTGAAACCGAATACAAGCAGCTTTTTGAAAAACACCACCTTCGATTTATCTTTTTAGTAACACCAGAAACCGGTGAAGACAGGATACGAAAAATAGATGGGCTGAGCAGTGGATTTTTGTACGCCGTGTCTTCCTCGTCCACTACTGGTAATAACAAAGCGATTCAGGACCAGTCAGCCTACTTTAAAAAGCTACAGGATATGCAATTAAAGAATCCCATCCTGGTTGGCTTTGGTATTAAGGACAAAGCAACCTTTCAATCGGCCTGCGAATATACGAATGGCGCCATCATTGGTAGTGCGTATATCAAGGCACTGGAAAATAAAACCGACATCGAAGCAGCTACTAAAGAATTCTTAAATAGTGTAATGGCTTAGATTCATCTCCTTAAAACCAATTATATTGCGGTCCTAAATATTTATTATGAAGAGAATATTCCTTTTTGCAATGCTGATTCCTGTGTTTGCTGTGGCTCAAACCAAAAAGAAAACAACTACTACAAAAAAAACTTCCACCAATGCTACCACTACTACTAAAAATACAGTTGCTGTAATTCCGGTGGATGGTTTTGTAATCAATGGCACTGTAACGGGATATCCTGAAGGAACTCCGGTTTCGCTGTTAAATGGTCAAACCGGTGCGCCTGAATCGGAAACAACCCTGATTAAAAACTCATTTAGCTTTAAAGGAAAGGTATCAACGCCCGACTTTAAGATCATCCTGTTTAATAAAGTGCCACCTTACATCACCTTGTTTATTGATAATAGTGCTGTAAAAGTATCAGGCGTTAAGGATTCGTTGGAATCGGCGGTAGTTAATGGTTCTGCTTCGCACAATGATTATGTGAAACTAAATACAATACTTGCACCCTTCCAAAAAGTGTTTGCAGAAAACGCCATTTATGATTCGGTAGCCATTGCAGGTGCATTGGCCGCAACCTCCAATTTTATCAAAGAAAAACCTGAATCCTTTATTACTCCGCTGGCCATCATCCGGTACAATCAATTAGCAGATGAAACCGCTAAAACGGAAGCCCTGTTCAATTTGTTGTCACCTGCTGTAAAAATGTCGCCGATGGGAAGTTATGTAGCCCAGCAAATTACTGAATCAAAACGCAATGCGATTGGTACGGTGCTGGCAGATTTTACCCAGGCAGATACAACAGGCAATCCAGTAACTCTTGCCTCCTATAGAGGCAAGTATGTATTGATAGATTTTTGGGCAAGCTGGTGCCGACCCTGCAGACAGGAAAATCCAAATGTGCTAGCCAATTACAATCGCTTTAAAGATAAAAATTTCACAGTGCTCGGTGTTTCACTTGATAAAACCAAACCAGCCTGGGTAGACGCCATTAAAATGGATGGCTTAGATTGGGGCCATGTAAGTGATTTAAAAGGCTGGGAAAATGCAGTATCTCAACAGTTTGGTATCACGAGTATTCCTCAAAATTTTTTAATTGGTCCCGATGGCAAAATCATCGCAAAGAACCTGCGTGGTCCGGATTTGGAACGCAAGCTGGAAGCGCTTTTAAAATAACATTGTCGAAAATAAAATAAAAACCACCTTTTAAAAGAAGGTGGTTTTCTAATGTTTGCGCAGCGGCTTTTAGTTAGCTTTCCAAACTAGCATTGCCAACTTTTCACCTGATTTTATAAAAAGCTTTTACGTTGATATATTGGGGGAGATCCTATTTAGCGAATATCTTTCTCTCCATAGGGTTGCTAAGCTTTCAAAGGTTGGCAACCCTTGCGATCATGGTAGCAACATATCCTGTGCAACCATACCCTCGATTTTAAAAAAGAGCTTATACATTGAAACACCAGCGGAATTTGTATTTAACAAGTTTTACTCAAACCATAAACTTGCCAACTTTTCAAAGTATGGCAACCCTATCACCCACGAAAGCGAGATGTCCCGATCAACGCTTACCCTGATATTTACAGCAGTGCCTGTTCATTGATGCGCCTGGAGTTATCCTGTTTAAAAATATCCACTCCTTAAATTGCAGGATTTTTATGTTCAATTTCAAACATTGAATATTTTTTCCTACTTTTGCCAGCTAATAAAAAAGATAAATTAACAAAGACGTTATTAAAAAAAAAGAAATGCCTTATTTAACAATCGAAAAAAAAGCGAAAATTTTTACAGACTTTGGTGGTAAAGCCACTAACACAGGTTCAATCGAAGGTCAGGTTGCGTTACTAACAGAGCGCATCAACCATATCTCGAATCATCTTAAAATCAACAAGCATGATTTCTCTTCTCAAAGAGGTTTAATGATGATGGTTGGTCAAAGAAAACGCTTGCTTACCTACCTTAGCAAACACAATTTGACAGGTTACAGAGCTTTAATTGAAAAATTAGGTCTACGTAAATAAGCTAATCTCCATGTTTAAATAATTTAATTCCCAACTTTCTATTAAGCAGTTGGGAATTCTTTTTTGTTTAAACAAATTTTAACAGGGGTGATCTCAGCGCCTCTTTCAAATTTTTAAATAACAAATATGAGTTTTAATATTAAATCAGAAACCTTTGATATAGGTGGCGGCCGTATGGTAACCATCGAAACAGGGAAGATGGCCCGCCAGGCTGATGGAGCCGTTACAGTTACCCAGGGGAATTGTATTTTATTAGCTACGGTTGTCGCAAAGCGTGAACCAAGGGAAGGGCAGGATTTCTTTCCATTGTCTGTAGACTACCAGGAGAAATTTTCTTCTGCAGGCCGTGTACCAGGGTCTTTCTTTAAGAGAGAAGCCCGTTTAAATGATTATGAAATATTAACCAGCCGTTTAATAGACAGGGCCCTGCGTCCGTTATTTCCGGAAGATTATGTGTGCGACGTGCAGGTATTAATTAGCCTGTTGTCAAGTGATGCAGAGGTGATACCTGATGCATTGGCTTGTTTGGCTGCGTCTGCAGCATTGGCTGTTTCAGATATCCCTGTTCAGGAAATTATTTCTGAAGTGCGTAACGGCAGAAAAAATGGCGAATTTATTATCAATCCTACCCGCTCTGAATTGGCGGACTGTGATCTTGAATTTATCATTGCTGCTACCGAAAAGAATATCATGATGGTAGAAGGCGAAGCAAAAGAGTGTCAGGAAGAAGACCTTGTAAAAGCGTTGGAAATTGGACATGAAGCGATCAAAGTTCAAATACAGGCTCAAAAGAATTTGAGAGACCAGGTTGGAATCACTACCAAAAGAGAATACACCAGGCCTTATCGCAATGAAGAACTGGATGCTAAAATTGTAGCTTTTGCTAAAGATAAAATGTATGCGATTGCTTCAGCAGCTTCTGCAAAACATGCAAGAAGCGATGCGTTTGATGCATTGAAGAAAGAGGTAAAAGAATTTTTAGGGGAAGAATTGCCAGCAGAAGATAAAGGGCTTGTTAGTCATTATTTTGGTGAGTTGCAATACAATGTTGTAAGGGATATGATCCTGAACGACCGGAAGCGTTTAGATGGAAGAGGTACGGAAGACATTCGCCAGTTGACAATGGAAACAAATATTTTACCAACTCCACACGGTTCATCTTTATTTACAAGAGGTGAAACACAATCTTTAACCACGGTAACTTTCGGAACTCCGTTAGATGAATTACTGGTTGAAAGTGCATTTAAATCTGAATACACGAAGTTTATATTACATTATAATTTCCCTCCATTCTCTACCGGCGAAGTGAAGATGATGAGAGGCGTTGGTCGTAGAGAAGTTGGTCATGGTAACCTTGCCATGCGTTCATTAAAGAAAATGATGCCTGGTTCTGAATATCCATATACCGTAAGAGTTGTGAGTGATATTTTAGAAAGCAATGGTTCTTCTTCAATGGCTACTGTTTGTGCAGGTTCACTGGCTTTAATGGATGCAGGTGTGCCCATTAAAAAGCATGTGAGTGGTGTTGCAATGGGATTGATTAAGAAAGCAGACCAATTTGCAGTGTTGACCGATATTTTGGGAGATGAAGATCATTTAGGTGATATGGATTTCAAAGTAACCGGAACACGTGATGGTATTTGTGGTGTGCAGATGGATATTAAGGTGGATGGTTTAAGTATGGATATTATGCGCCAGGCTTTAGCCCAGGCTCGTAAAGGTCGTTTACACATCCTTGATGCCATGTATGAATGTATGCCTTCTCACAGGGATGATGTGAAACCACATGCTCCAAGAATGGTTAAGTTAACCATTGATAAAGAATACATCGGTGCGGTAATCGGACCCGGCGGTAAAGTAATACAGGAAATTCAAAGAGAAACTGGTGCTACGGTAAACATTGAGGAAGTGAATAATGTGGGAGAAGTAAGTGTGTTTTCTGCATCTAAAGAAAGTTTGGACAAAGCGGTAAACTGGATCAAAGGCTTGATAGCAGTACCTGTTGTAGGTGATACTTACGAAGGAACTGTGAAGAGCATTAAGGAATTTGGTGCTTTCGTTGAATTTTTACCAAAGAAAGAAGGTTTGTTGCACATCAGTGAAATAAGCTGGAAGCGTTTGGAAACAATGGAAGGAATCTTTAAAGAGGGCGATCGTGTGAAAGTGAAATTGTTAGAGATTGACCAACGTACCGGTAAGTTTAAATTAAGCCGTAAGGCATTGATGCCAAGGCCGTAATTTATTTATTTAGTTCAAAAGCTCCGAAGATTTCTTCGGGGCTTTTTTTTGCCTGGTCGATACTAAAGATCTTAACCCGGTCGGCACCGCAGGTATTAACCCGGTCGGAACCGCAGGTCAGACCGGGTTAAGACCTGCGGGTAGCAAATACATCCGGTCTGACCTGTGGTGCCGACCGGATGCGGCTTTTGATCTGCGGGTAGCAAATACATCCGGTCTGACCTGCGGTGCCGACCGGATGCGGCTTTTGATCTGCGGGTAGCTAATACATCCGGTCTGAGCTGCGGTGCCGACCGGATTCGGCTTTTGATCTGCGGGTAGCTAATACATCCGGTCTGAACTGCGGTGCCGACCGGATTCGGCTTTTGATCTGCGGGTAGCAAATACATCC
>Ga0105049_10002774_pt1 | contig 20743 bp, 17 predicted proteins | sample MAT06_FD_78087 | JGI IMG/M metagenome (GOLD analysis project Ga0105049, IMG submission 78087) | Freshwater microbial communities from Lake Fryxell liftoff mats and glacier meltwater in Antarctica - MAT-06 | ecosystem: Environmental > Aquatic > Freshwater > Ice > Liftoff microbial mat | place...
AGATTGGCAATCTCATGATAGGCGCCATAGAGCGCCGGGCGGATCAGGCTGTTCATCCCTGTGCTCACGCCCACGTACTGCACCTGGCCCTTACCCTTGGTCTGGGTGACCGTGGCCACCAGTACGCCGGCTTCGGCTACCAGGTAGCGACCAGGCTCAAGCCAGACCTCAAGACCGGGCCGCGCCGCCCGGATCTCGGCAATCCCGGCATCCACGGCTGCCATGTCCAGCGGCGCCTGGCCGACCTTCTCGGGCACCCCGAGACCACCGCCCAGATCCAGGTAACGTAGGTGGGGAAAATCCTCGGCCACAGTGACCAGTTCCCGACCGACTTCCTGCCAGTTCTCGGGAGTCAGAATGCCGCTGCCCACATGGGCATGGAGACCAACAACGGTAGCGCCGCAGGCAGCGAGGAGCTCCCGAGCCTCCTCCAGCTCAAACAGGGGAATACCAAACTTGGAGTGGGAACCGGCCGTCTTGACGTGCTGGTGGTGACCGCGGCCGTGCCCGGTATCGATCCGGAGGAAGAGTTCCCGGCCCCGGAAGAGGTCGCCCCAGTGGCGCAGCGGGTGCAGGTTATCAAGCGTCAGCCAGACGCCTCGTTCCAGCCCATACTCATAGTCACAGCGGGGGGCAAAATTGGGCGTGTACAGGATGCGCTGGCGGTCAATTTCAGGGAAGAGCTCCAGAACACGGCCAATCTCGCTCGGCGACACGCATTCGAAGCTGAGCTTCTCGTCATGCAGAACCCGGAGGATGGCGCTGGAGTTGTTGGCCTTCATCGCAAAGAAGATCCGGTTCACGGACTTCAGGCCCTTCAGGCGACCCGCCGCGCTGCGAACCGTCTCCAGGTCGTAGACATAGGCTGAGCCCTGCTCCCTGCCTATGGCCACCAGCTCACTTCGGCGTCGCACCCACCAGGGGTCGTGATGCACCACCGCCTGATCGGTCCCGCGCTGGAGTTCCTCCCAGGTACTGCCAAAGACCTCGTCGTCCGGACCCGGATGAACCAGGGTGCCATGCAGCTTCTGGATTAATCGGACCGCCTGCCCTTCCTCCACGACGAAGGACAGATTCAGGTCGGTCGCCGACTGGCTGACCAGGTGGATCCGGTGCTCTTCAAAGGCTTCCAGAGCCGGTCCAATCTCGTGCAGCGCCGCGCGGATCTTCTGGCCGACGAGGCTCACGATCTCCACGCCCTGGATGATCGTTACCTTGCACAACCGCTCGAGGCGCCCCTGGAGTTCGGCGAGGATGTTTGCATCGATCGGGTTCACGCCTGGGTCCAGGGTGACCGTCACATTGCTTTCTGAGGTGGAAACCAGATCAATGGAAAGACCGAGATCGGAAAAGGTGCGGAAGGCATCAGCCAGAAAGCCGACCTCGTGCCACATACCGAGTGTTTCCATGGATACGAGCGTGATTCTGCTCCGTCCAGAGATGGCCTTGACACGGGGGGCATCACTTCCGGCACGGACTGTCACGAGCGTTCCAGGGAGCTCGGGCTGCGTTGTGCACAGGACCTTCAGGGGGATGCCATGGCGCCGACAGGGGCTGATGCTCCGTGGGTGCAGAACAGAGCCGCCGGTAGACGCAATCTCCTGGGCCTCGGCGTAACTGAGGGTCCGCAGCAGCCGCGCACCGGGCACGACCTTCGGATTGGCACTGAACATACCGGGAACGTCGGTCCAGATTTCCAGTGCCGTGGCCTGCAGTTTGGCGGCGAAATACGCAGCGGACGTGTCGGAGCCACCGCGGCCAAGCAGTACGCCCTCACCCCGGGCATTGCTGGCGATGAACCCCTGAGTCAGTACCACCCCGTCGATGGCAGCAAAGCGCTTCTGCAGGGCGGGATCAGTCTCGAAATCACAACTTGCAGCAAGATAGGCGCCGCGCTCGTTAACCCCGGTGGCTGGCAGGCTTTGCAACAGGTCCCGGGCGTCGAGCCAGGTGACCCTGACCCCCTGGCTCCTGAGGTAGGCGGCGCCGAGGCGCGTTGCCAGCAGCTCGCCCATCCCCATAACGCGGGCCTGGATGCGGGGGCTGACCTCACGAATAAGATGGATGCCAGCCACCAGCTGTTCGAGTTCGGTGAAGTACTCAGTGAGCTCCAGAGGGCCATCAACGCCCAATTCCGCTGCCAGTTTGAAGTGCAGAGTCCTGAGGTCCTCGATCGAGGGGCGGACAGCCGAGTCAGCGGCAGTCCGGAGGAGTTCATCGAGGCGGTTGGAGACGGTGGCAAGGGCAGAGTGCACAACCAATGGCCGCATTCCATCTGCCTCGCGCTGCTGGACGAGACGGAGGATCGTCGCCCAGCGCGCTGCGGTGGACACGCTGGTTCCGCCGAACTTGAGGACTACCCAGTTCGGCGGCGAGTGGGAGGGTGACGGCCGCTTGCCACCGGTGCGCTGGGTTGCCACGATGAGCGTCCTACCGACGGGTCGTGACGGCGCCAAGCGAGGCCGAGCTGACCAGCTGTGCGTACTTGCTCAGAACACCGAGTGGGGCCGTGCTGGCTGGCTGGCTCCAGGCGCTGCGGCGACGGTCGAGCTCGGAGGCTGGCAGCTCAACGTCGATGGTTCGGTGCTCGGCATCTATCGTGATCCGGTCGCCATCCAGCAGCAGCGCTATCGGGCCACCAACCGCAGCCTCCGGAGACACATGACCCACGACAAAACCGTGACTGCCTCCTGAAAAACGTCCGTCAGTGATCAGGGCAACCTTATCGCCCAAGCCCTTGCCGACGATCGCACTGGTGGGACTGAGCATTTCCCGCATACCCGGGCCACCCCTGGGGCCTTCATAACGAATCACGACCACATCGCCGGCGACGACGGTGCCGTCGAGGATGGCCGCGAGGGCTTGTTCCTCTGAGCCGAACACCCGCGCCGGCCCCTGAAAGCGCAGGCCCTCCTTGCCGCTGATCTTGGCGACGGCGCCTTCGGGCGAAAGATTTCCATATAGAACAACTAGATGGCTGTCTTTCTTAAGCGGATCTTCAAGAGATCGAATGATGCTCTGACCGGCCGGATAGGGCGCCACGTTTGCCAGGTTCTCCGCCAGTGTCCGGCCACTCACCGTCAGGCACTGACCGTGCAAGAGCCCGGCATCAAGCAGCAGCTTCAGCAGTGGCTGGATACCACCGATGGCGACCAATTCCGACATTAAATACTTGCCGCTCGGCCTGAGGTCGGCCAGCACCGGCACACGCTGACCGATGCGGGTGAAATCGTCCAGCGTCAGCGGAATGCCGGCTTCGTGGGCCATGGCCGGCAGGTGCAGCACCGCATTGGTAGAACCTCCCAAGGCAATCACCACCGTAATGGCGTTTTCGAAAGCCTCCTTCGACAGTATCTCGGAAGGGCGGATTCCGCGTTTTACCAACTCGACCACCGCGGATCCTGCCCTGAGGGCATCCTCGCGCTTCTGGCTGGAAACCGCCTCCTGACCGGAGCTGTTGGGCAAGCTGAGCCCCATGGCCTCAATAGCCGAGGCCATGGTGTTGGCCGTGTACATACCACCGCAGGAGCCAGGACCCGGGATGGCCGTCTGCTCCACTTCCAGCAGCTGAAGCGCCGACATTTTGCCGGCGGCGACAGCGCCCACAGCTTCAAAAACCGAGACGATATCGCGGCGCTCTGCACCCGGCTGGATCGTGCCGCCGTAAACGAAAACCGAGGGTCGATTGAGGCGGGCCATGGCCATGACACAACCGGGCATGTTCTTGTCGCAACCGCCGATGGCCACAAAGCCATCAAACCCCTCAGCCGCGACGACTGTTTCGATGGAGTCCGCGATCACTTCCCGGGAAACCAGCGAGTAACGCATGCCCGGTGTGCCCATGGAAATGCCATCGGAAACCGTGATCGTATTGAAGATTACCGCCTTTCCTCCAGCGCCGTCGGCACCGGCACCTGCCGCCCGGGCGAGGCCGTCAATGTGCATATTGCACGGGGTGACCATGCTCCAGGTGGAAGCAATCCCGATCTGACTCTTGTGGAAATCGGCCTCGGAAAACCCGACGGCCCGCAACATCGCGCGGCTGGGCGCCTGCTGCACACCGTCAACTATGACGCTCGAATAACGGCGTTCGCTGCTGCCGGCGTTATCGCCGGCGCCCTTCTTTGGGATGCTCATGTCACTCACACTGCCTCGAGGCACCGCGCCTCGGTCCGAACAACCTCAAAGTTTAGCACCAGGAAACTGGAACCGGGGCGCCAGCAGGCGCCGGGATCACTCAGCCTGAAACAACTTGCCGGGGTTCATGATGCCGAGCGGGTCGAGAGCGCGTTTGATAACCCGCATGAGGTCTAGGGGCACCCCGCCGCGCCAATGGGCAAGCTCGGCCACCTTGAGCGCGCCAATGCCGTGTTCGGCACTGAAGCTGCCGTCAAAGCTGACGGCAATCTCGTGAACGCGGTGGCTGATCTCGTCCCAGCGGGCCAGGAAGGTGGGTCCATCCGAGCGCAGGGGCTGACTCAAATTGAAGTGCACATTGCCATCACCCAGGTGGCCGAAGGCGACAACCCGAACCCCGGGGACCAGCGATCCCACAGCAGCTGTGGCGTCGGCCAGGAAATCCTCCATGCGGGCCACCGGCACTGAGACGTCGTGCTTGATGCTGGCGCCCTCCAGTTTCTGCGCCTCGGACATACTGTGCCGAAGGCGCCAGAAGGCATCGCGCTGCGCCCGGCTAACTGCCACTACGCCATCAATGATCTTGCCCCCGGCCTGCATGGCCGTCAGGAAGTCCTGAACCCGGCCCTCGAGACCGGAGTCATCCCGCGGCGTACTCACTTCCAGCAGGAGATTCCAGGGACCCGAGTCGTCCAGAGGCGCGCGTGTGCCTGGAATATTCTTCAGAACCAGTTCAACAGCGAACTGACTGGCAAACTCAAATGCTGTCAGATCGTCACCCAGCTGATCCCGTGCCGCGCCGTACAAGCCGATCGCAGCCGGAACGCTGGGTAGGGTCACCCAGGCGGTAACTACACTCCTTGGAGGTGGAAACAACTTGCACGTCGCCGCGGTAACGAAGCCCAGAGTGCCCTCGGCGCCAATAAACAACTGCTTGAGGTCGTAGCCAGTATTGTCTTTGCGCAAACTCCGCAGGCCGTCGAGGATACGGCCATCGGGGAGCACAACCTCGAGGCCAAGAACGAGGTCCCGCATTGTTCCGAACCGCAATACGGCTGTTCCTCCAGCATTCGTCGAAATATTTCCACCGAGCTGGCAACTGCCCTCTGCTGCCAGGCTCAGGGGAAAGAGTCGTCCCGCTTCACTGGCAGCTGCCTGCAACGTGGCCAGCACGCAGCCGGCCTCCGCGGTAATGCTGAAGTTTCCAGCATCGATCGAGCGGATACGATTCAGTCGCCGAGCAGAGACCAGCAGCTCCGGCTGCCCGGCGGTTGAGTGGGGGATCGCCCCGCCAACCAGCCCCGTATTTCCCCCCTGTGGTACCACTCCGATGCGGTGCCGGGCGCACAGTCGCAGGATGTCCGCCACCTGGCCGGTGGTCGAAGGCAGCAACACGCAGGGTGTCGTCCCGGAGTACAGCCCACGCCACTCTGTCAAATACCCCCCGAGGTCTGCTTGGGCCGTCAGATAGCCCCCTGGCCCCACAATTGACTGCAGGTCGGCGGCAAGCTCTGGGGCTAATGAGGTCATATCCGGGGGCCTGTGGTCGAGCCATTGCAATGTCGCGGATGGCTCATGCATCCTAAGTGTCCACGCGCCTCCTGGCAAAAGCTGCCGGCGCCCTCAGCCCACCCTCTGGCCACGGAAGGAACCTGAGGCCTGCAGCCCGCACAGATGCTCACGGACCCATTGCAACCTATTTCCCTCACTCTCGATCTCCGGCAGCGCGGCAACCTGCTGGACCTGGATCGGCAGTTCTACGAACACTGGAGCCTCGGGCAGAACCTCGTTCTCGCCTGGTCGCCCACGAGTGATGGAGTCCTTGTGCTGGTCGTGCCGCACTATACCGTAGCCGCCTACGGCGCAGAGACCCAGCCGGCAGCCGGGCCCCTCAGGAGTGAGACGCCAGCTCATCAGTTCATCATGCACCTGCTGTCGGGGGCTCGACAGTTTTCAGAACGGCAGATGCACAACGCTACGCGCCTTCTGGCTGTAGAACCGACCCGGGTGGTCCTTCGTCAGCCGCTGCTGGGAACCCCGGAGGAATCGGCAGCGATTGAGCGACTCGTCAAGCGCTACAGCGTGAGCTACGTTCGCAATCGTGCGGTGGCGCTCTTCGACATCGTCGGCTTCGGGCTGCTGACTCCATTCGAGCAGATGACTCAGCTGAACAGTCTTTCCTGTTCACTTAACGCAGCCCACAGCCGGCTCCTGGCCAGACGGATGCTGGTTAACTTCGCACGCTCCAGCACCGGGGATGGCTTCTACATCTGGAACCGGGATGTAGGACTTGAAGCAAACACCAACCTGTACCATTTCATGCATCTGGTTCTGGCTGACAACGCCATTGCCAGGCAAAAAGGCCACGGGCGGTGCGTACCGCTTCTACGCACGAGCTTCCATGTGGGCAGCTGCTATGAGTTTAATCACGCAGAGGGCCTGAATCCAACCGTCTACTGTGATGTCGTGGGAGAAGTAACCATCGGCCTTGCTCGCATGATTGAGCATGCGCTACCGGGTCAGATTCTTGTGGGAGAGTTCTGTGTACCTATGCTTCAGATGGGTCATCAGCAGAACATGGACGACGGTACTGATTTCGACGCGATACGTTTCATGGAGCAGGCCCAGGGAAGTCTGTCTCAGCTCAACGGCCTGGAACTTTCTGGAGAAGTGGTTGACTCCATAAAGTGCTACCTCACCGGCGAGGCCTGCCCGGATGGAACCTTCTCAATCCGCAAGCTGGCCATTGAGGATAAGCACGGGCTGCGGCGTACTGCGTTCAATGCCAAGGTCAACATCCACCGCCGCGGAGCAGAGCCCATCCTCCTGGGGATCGAGGACCGGATGCTTCGCGAGGCCCCAGACAGCACGCTAACCACTGCCCAGCTTATTCAGGCTTCCCAGTTCCCCGCCGACGCACCAATTTGACAGGCTCGGCACTTGCATTGCCCCACATGACCCTGCCGGTCTCGTCGACAAAACGTCCAAGGAACCAGTACTCGTCGGCCTGAATGGTGACTGCATCGTCAGCAGTCAGCTCCTTGTTCAGCCCCTTGCTGAAGAATCGGCAAGCTCCCGCGCGCATGGGACCCGCCACTTGTTTTCCCTGGGACTCAAGGGTGAGCAGAAAGTCGCAGCCGGAGTCGGCGTGGAACTGATCAAGGGTCAGCTGCCGGAGGCGCTGCGGGTCCAGATAAGCATTCTTGAAAGGACCCGGCTCCTTGAAGTTGAGCTCGCGCTGACGCAGCTGGCCCGCATCGTCCACAAAAAACTGGAGAAGCCCGACCCGGAAGATCGCCTCCGGATCATCTGATCCATCCACTGAGGACTGCTGAAATACGAGGTAACCGGGTATCGCCGGGACGGCGACCGTGACAGGAACGAAGAGCTGATGCATCAGGCGATGCTTCTCGGCGTCCGGAACTCCGGGATCAGCAATATCCCGCTCCGTCTGGGCCGCGTTGTCGTAACGACCGCTCACCCAACTCCGGATCAGAGTCAGGGCGTGTTCAGCCGTGCCTGCGGACTTGACGCCCGACGGGTCGGCCGGAGCAACGGCAACTGCGGGCACAGTGACCAGCAGCAGGAAGGCTGCTGTTATCGCGGCTCTCACGCGCGACACCTTGATCTAAACCACGAATGGTCGGGGCGACAGGATTTGAACCTGCGACCCCCTGCACCCCATGCAGGTGCGCTACCAGGCTGCGCCACGCCCCGTCCTTGAATGGTCATCGATCAGTTCAAGACCGCTTGAACTGCCCCTGAGGATCATACCCGAAATCGCTACGCCGACGAGGCTCAGGTTGCGTTCCAGGGCCTCAACGCCGCAAAAGGCGTAGCACTTCTTCCAGTTCCAGACGCAACTGCCTAATGATCTGCTGGCTCTGGCTAAGGTCTGAACGAGCCTCCTGGCCGGTCAGCTTCTGCCGGGCACCGCCGATGGTGAAGCCCTCACTGTAAAGGAGACTCCGGATCTGACGAATGATCAGGACATCCTGCCGCTGATAATAGCGGCGATTACCCCGCCGCTTGACCGGCTTTAGTTGCGGAAACTCCTGCTCCCAGTAGCGCAGAACGTGCGGCTTTACGGCGCACAACTCACTGACTTCACCGATCGTAAAGTAGCGTTTCCCCGGGATTGGGGGCAGGTCGTCGTTATTTCCCGGCTCCAGCATAAGCTTCTACTCGGGCTTTCAGTTTTTGTCCGGGACGAAACGTCACTACACGCCTCGCGGTGATTGGGATTTCCTTGCCCGTTTTTGGATTTCGGCCCGGCCGCTGGTTCTTATCCCGCAGGTCGAAATTACCGAATCCGGAGAGCTTGATCTGCTCCCCACTGGCAAGCGCTGCACGAAGATCCTCGAAGAACAACTCTACAAGTTCCCTCGCCTCGCGCTTATTGAGCCCCAGATCATTAAACAGGGACTCTGCCATATCCGCTTTGGTGAGAGCCATGCTCATTTATTCACTCTCTTCTTCTTATTCTCTTATGGTCGCCCCGAAATCCAGCCCCAGTCGGCGGACAACGGTGCCGACGATTCTGTCTCCGTCGGCATCAGTAAGGGTGCGGGATGTTTCCTGCAAAATCAAGCCCAAAGCGACGCTCTTTTGTGCGGCGTCGATGTTCTCGCCGGCGAAAATGTCAAATACGGTGACCTCCCGCAGAGCGGGTCCCGCTGCGTCCCGGACGGCTGCTACCAGGCCGGCTACCGGCGTCTCCCGCGCCACCAGCACAGCCACGTCACGCCGAATTGCCGGGAAGCGGGACACGCCCTCGTAAGCGGCCAGTGAGGCAACGCTCAATCCAGCCACCGCGAGCTCGAACATCATTGGCGCTTCGTCCAGGCCGCAGCGCTTGGCAAGCACCGGGTGCATGGCCCCCAGCCAGCCCAGGTGCTGTCCGCTACGCGTCAAGCGGGCTGACCTCCCCGGGTGCAGCGCGGGATGCAGGTCCGCGACCCACTCGAACTGCTGAGGATCGCCGAGCAGAGCAAGGACCGCCTCGACGTCTGACTTGGTATCGAAGAAATCCAGCGGTCTGGCCGAACAGCCCCACTGCTCGGGCACTACGGCTCCGGCAGCAAGCCCGGCCAGGACCTCTTCCTCCACAAGCCCGTCAGGCCCCGGCAGGAACCGTATGCCGGCCTCAAACAGCCGCACCCGACGCTGCTGACGGGCCAGGTTGTGCTTGAGTGCCTGAACCAGGCCGGGCCAGAGGCTCTGGCGCATTACGGCCAGCTCAGCGGAGAGTGGATTGAGCAGAGCTACGCCCTGCTGCCCACCCGCGAAGAGACGATCCTGCTCCCGCTCAATGAAGCTGTAGGTAATGGCCTCCTGGTAACCCATTTGGACCAAGGTCGCGCGCAGCAAGTCCGTACTTACCAGAGCGGCTGGAGCCTCCCCGAGACGGGTCGCCTGCATTCCCGGATGCATTGCGATCCGGTCATAACCGTGGACGCGGGCAATCTCCTCGATCAGGTCGACCTCAACAGCGATATCGAACCGAAAGGCAGGGGGTTGAACTTGCCAGCCCTCGACCACGGCCTCGACCGCCATGCCAAGGCCACGGAGAATCTTCTCCACTGCGGTATCCGGTACCTCATCGCCCAGCACCCGGGCAAGCCTGGCCCGGCGAAGGGTGACCGGGCCGCGCGGCAAAACTCCAGACCCTGAGGACTCACAAGCACTGGCCGCCCCGCCCGTAATGGCGAGCAACAGTTCGGCTGCGCGCTCAAGAGCACGCTGCTGACCCGTGGGATCAACACCGCGCTCGAAACGGGTTGCTGCATCCGTCTGCAGGCCCAGCCGGCGGGCTCGACCCGCAATCACTGCGGGACTGAAGAATGCCGACTCCAGAAGAATATTGGTGGTTGTGGCGGACACCGCCGTACGGGCGCCGCCCATAATACCCGCGATACCGACGGATCCGGTCCGGTCAGCATCACGAGAACATCGCCATCGAGACTGACGTCAGCGCCCGTCAGCAACTTAAGCGGCTCGTGCTCCCGGGCGCGACGTACAACCAGTGGACCGTCGACCTTATCCAGGTCATAGGCATGCAGCGGCTGCCCCAGCTCAAGCATCACGAGGCTGGTGACATCAACGACGGGATGGATGGACCGAATCCCGCTTCTACGGAGACGCTCCTGGAGCCAGACAGGTGATCGGGCCTCTGCGCTAATACCCTGGATGGTGCGGACGACGAACACCGGACAAGCCACCGAATCCTTAATGCTCACGACTACGGAGTGAGCGGCTTGGGTAGCTACCGGCAACGGCGCGGGCTCTGTGAAGTGCAGCCCGGTGGTGGCGGCCAGATCCCGTGCAATACCAAGGATCGAAAAGCAGTCGGCCCGGTTTGGTGTGATCTTGAGATCGAGAATCTGATCATCGAGCCCCATGGCCGCCACGATCGGCTTACCAGGCACCGCAGAGTGATCAAGCTCAAGAAGGCCCTCGGCGCCTCCAGCCGCACCCATATCGCCCAGCAGTCCCAGTTCGGCCCTTGAACACAGCATGCCCGCAGAATCGACCCCCCGCAGGGCGGCCCTCCGGATGACGAGGCCTCCCGGCAATGCGGCCCCCGGCAAGGCGACCGGATATGTGCCGCCGGCGCGGACATTTGCAGCCCCGCAGACGATCTGCAGGGCGCTACCACCAACGTCGACCTGGCAGACCCGCAGGCGATCCGCATTTGGGTGGGGCGAGATTGCCGTAACGCGCCCCACAACCACGTTGTCCAGTGACGGCCCGGCCTGCTCTACGCTTTCAACTTCAAGACCCTGCATGGTCAGCTGGTGCACCAGGACGCCGGTGTCTCCCGGCGGGTCAAGCAATTCGCGCAACCAGCGTTCACTGAACTTCATGACTACTACCGATTAGCCGCTTCAGTGGAACTGGCGCAGGAAACGAAGGTCGTTCTCGAAGAGCAGGCGTATGTCGTCGATGCCATAACGAAGCATCGCCAGACGCTCGACGCCCATGCCGAAGGCATAGCCCGTATACTTTTCCGGATCGATTCCTGCGTTCTGCAGGACCTGTGGATGCACCATTCCGCAACCCAGCACCTCGAGCCAGCGGCCCGACTCAGACAAGACATCCACCTCTGCAGAGGGCTCGGTGAACGGAAAGTAGGACGGCCTAAAGCGCACGGTCGCAGGGCGCTCGAAGAAGCGCTCAACGAACTCCGCCAGCATGGCCTTGAGATTGGCAAAGCTGACGTTGGTATCCACAACCAGCCCCTCAACCTGGTGGAACATCGGCGTGTGGGTGGTATCAGAGTCGCAGCGGTACACACGGCCCGGCGCGATCAGGCGAAGCGGCGCGCCCAGCCGCAGGAGGGCCCGTATCTGCACGGGCGACGTGTGGGTGCGCAGGAGGCGGCCATCCGGCAGGTAGAAGGTATCGTGCATGGCCCTGGCGGGATGGTCAGCCGGGATGTTAAGTGCCGTGAAATTGTGAAAATCGTCCTCGACCTCAGGCCCCTGGTGAACCGCAAAACCCGCTCCACAGAATATCTTCTGGATACGCTGAAGCGTCAAAGTAACAGGATGGAGACCGCCGGGACTTTGACCACGCCCACCGAGGGTGACATCGATCGAGCCATTACGCAGCTCTGCGTTAAGCGCCTCAAGCTCGAGTTGCTGCCGACGGCCGTCGAGAGCCTGCGTCAGCGACAGCTTGGCCAGATTGATGGCTTGACCATCGGTACGCCGCTGCTCCTCAGACATGCTGCCCAGCTGCTTGAGGAGAGCGGTAAGCTCGCCCTTCTTGCCCAGATAGCGCACGCGCACGGCATCCAGTGCCACCAGGTCATTAGCAGCCGTCAGCGCCTCCCGGGCCTGCTCCAACAGCGACTCGACGTTATCCATCACCGCTAATCATTGGAATGAGGAGGGACGGGAGTAAGGGATCATCGGTCGCTGGGCGGCCGATGATCCCTCCAGTTCAGCACGACCCCAAATCTCAGGCAGCAGCGACGCTGTTCTTGAGACTGGCCTTGGCCTTCTCGGCGAGGGCACCAAAGGCTGCGGCATCGTGCACTGCGAGGTCGGCAAGCACCTTGCGGTCGACTTCAATTCCAGACTTCAGCAGGCCGTTCATGAATCGACTGTAGGACAAGCCGTGCAGGTGAGCTGCCGCATTGATCCGGGTAATCCAGAGTGCGCGGAACTCGCGCTTGCGGACTCGACGATCCCGAAAAGCATACTGACCGGCCTTGATGACGGCCTGTTTGGCAGTCTTGTACAACTTGCTCCGGGCCTGGGACATTCCCTTGGCCTTCTTGAGCATCTTCTTGTGACGGGCTTTGACCGTCACACCACGTTTAACTCGTGCCATGAATCGGTCCTCCTATGAATACGGCAACATCTTCCTGACGCCAGGCACGTCGCACTTGGCCACCTGGTTCATTGCTCCCAGTTGGCGCTTTCGCTTCGAGCTCTTCTTCGTCAGGATGTGATTGAGATGAGACTGCGCGGCCTTGAAGCCATTGGCAGTCCTCCGGAAGCGCTTTGCGGCGCCCCGTTTGGTCTTCATCTTGGGCACTGACTTCTCCTTGAGCCTGGTCCGAACCGGGCTGGAACAAATAGCCGTCCAGCCTTAGGCCATCACAGGCGGGTTCTGGCAACCCCCAGGGCGGTATTGCCCAGGCGATCAACCATCACTCACTTTCTTTTCGGCACTCACTTTTTCTTGGGCGCGATTACCATGACCATCTGCCGGCCTTCGAGCCGCGGAAACTGCTCCACGATCCCCACAGCCTCCAGATCCTGCCGGACCCGCTGAAGCAAACGTACGCCAATTTCCTGGTGAGCCATTTCACGGCCCCGGAATCGCAACGTCACCTTGGCCTTATCGCCCGTCTCAATAAACCTGAGCAGATTGCGCAACTTGATCTGGTAGTCGCCTTCTTCAGTGCCAGGGCGGAACTTGACCTCCTTGACCTGGATCTGCTTCTGCTTGCGCTTCGCCGAGTGGGCCTTCTTGTTCGTCTCGAACAGGAACTTGCCAAAATCCATGATTCGGCAGACCGGGGGTACTGCTGTTGGAGAAATCTCCACCAGGTCCATCCCGACATCCTTTGCCAGCTGAAGGGCGGCCTCCCGACCAAGGATCCCGACCTGCTCGCCACCGGCCCCGATCACACGAATCTCCCGCGCATCGATCTCGTCGTTCCGGCGGACTCGTTTATTCGCAGCGATACTTTATCCCTCCATAACAGTGCGGCCGCGGCTCGCGATCTCGGTGGCCAGGCCCTGGACCAACCGCTCGAGCGGCATCGTGCCAAGATCCTTGCCACCGCGCGTGCGCACGGCCACCACTTGATTTTGTGCTTCCCGGTCCCCTACCACGACCAGATAGGGGACGCGCTGAAGAGTGTGCTCGCGAATCTTAAAGCCAATCGTCTCGTTGCGCAAATCCACCTCAGCCCGAAAGCCCTGATTTCTCAGGCTTTCCTGTACCTGCTTGGCTAACTCCCCCTGCCGGTCCGTAATGTTCAGGATGGTCACCTGCACGGGGGCCAGCCAGGTGGGCAGCCGACCGGCATGGTGCTCCAGCAGAATCCCGCAGAAGCGCTCCAGGGAGCCAAACATGGCCCGGTGGAGCATTACTGGCACCCGGCGCTGGCTGTCGTCCCCAATGAAGGTGGCCCCCAGACGCTCCGGGAGGTTGAAATCCACCTGCAGGGTGCCGCACTGCCAGTCCCTGCCAATAGCATCCCGCAGGACGAACTCGAGCTTCGGGCCATAGAAGGCGCCCTCCCCCGGGTTGTACTCGAGGTCCAGTCCGCCCTCCTCAGCAGCTGACCGGAGCGCTGCCTCCGCCCGGTCCCAGATGGCGTCGGTTCCCACCCGCGTGGCGGGCCGATCGGAGAATTTCACGCGGATATCATCGAAACCAAAGTCCCGGTATATGCCCAGGATGAGATCGGTCACTGCCACGGACTCCGCAGTAATCTGCTCCTCGGTACAAAAAATATGTGCATCGTCCTGGGTAAATGCCCGGACCCGCATGAGTCCGTGCAGGGCGCCGGACGGCTCGTAGCGATGGACCTTGCCGAATTCGCACAGACGCAGAGGCAGGTCCCGATAGCTCTTGAGACCCTGGTTGAAGACCTGCACGTGTCCCGGACAGTTCATCGGCTTGATGGCAAAGACCCGCTCATCGGGGGTCTTCGTCAGAAACATGCTGTCGCCAAACTTCTCGATGTGGCCGGACTTTACCCAGAGGCCACGGTCCATGACCTCCGGCGTGTTCACTTCCTGGTAACCGGCAGCCAGCTGCTGCTCCCGCATGTAGCTGATCAGCTGCAGAAAGAGGGTCCAGCCCTTGGGATGCCAGAAGACGGCGCCAGGCGCCTCCTCCTGAAAGTGGAACAGGTCAAGTTCTCGCCCAAGCTTGCGATGGTCCCGCTTCTCGGCTTCTTCCAGCCGGGTCAGGTAAGCCTTCAGTGCGGCCTCATCGGGCCAGGCCGTGCCGTAGATGCGCTGGAGCATCTCGTTGCGGGAATCACCGCGCCAGTAAGCTCCGGCCAGCTTGGTGAGCTTGAAGGCCTTGAGCTTGCCGGTTGAAGGCACGTGGGGACCCCGGCAGAGATCCACCCAGCCCCCTTGACCGTACAGACTGATTTCCTGGTCCGCCGGGATCGCCGCAATGATTTCGGCCTTATAGCGTTCACCAAGATCCGTGAAGAACTTCACGGCAGCATCCCGGGACATGACCTGTCGTTCCACCGGCAGATCAGCAGCGACGAGTTCCTTCATCCGGGCCTCGATGGCGGCCAGGTCTTCCGGCGTGAAGGGCCTCTTGAACGCAAAGTCGTAGTAGAAACCATCCTCGATCACGGGCCCGATGGTGACCTGGGCCTCGGGAAACAGGGACTGGACCGCCTGGGCCAGCAGGTGCGCCGTGGAATGCCGGAGCACCTCCAGGCCGGCGGGATCCTTCGACGTCACTATCGAGAGCCGCGCGTCCTGCTCGAGCAGACAGCTAGTGTCCACCAGTTGATCGTTGACCCGCCCGGCCAGAGCGGCACGGGCCAGGCCGGCGCCGATAGCTGCGGCGACCTCTCCCACAGAAACGGGGTGGTCAAATACTCTCTGGCTGCCATCTGGCAGAGTGATGATGGGCATGGGTGCTGTACGTTAATGGTAGGCGCGAGTGGAGTCGAACCACCGACCCCTTCCATGTCAAGGAAGTGCTCTAACCACTGAGCTACGCGCCTGCTTGGGGCTGGGCCGAACGATACAGAACTGGGGACGCCCTTAGCAAGATCAGGACCACATCAGTGGCCCCGGCAGCGTTACCGTACAAGGCTGGCGGGCAGGCCCAGTTCGACGCGCCGGAGGCCCTGAAGCTCGTCCCGAAGCCGCGCCGCCTCCTCAAACTCCAGATTCCGGGCATGTTCAAACATCTCCCGTTCCAGCTTGGCGATTCGCCGGGACGCCTGCTCCGGGGTCAGCTGCCGGTAGTCCGGGGGAGCCTCTGCGGCCCGGCGCCCCCTTCCGGGAGTGGCATCCCGGGCGCCATCCATGATGTCGCGCACCTGCTTCACGATGCTGCGAGGCTCGATGCCGTGCTGGCGGTTGAATTCCAGCTGCTTGTCCCGGCGCCGGTCAGTCTCTGCAATCGCCCGTTGCATTGAACCGGTCACCTTGTCGGCGTACATGATCGCCGTGCCGTTCAGATTTCGTGCGGCCCGTCCGACCGTCTGGATCAGAGAGCCCTCCGACCGGAGAAAGCCCTCCCTGTCAGCGTCCAGTATGGCGACCAAGGAAACCTCCGGAAGATCCAGGCCCTCCCGCAACAGGTTGATTCCCACCAGAACATCGAATACACCCAGACGCAGGTCCCTGATGATCTCCATGCGCTCGACAGTCTCTATATCCGAGTGCAGATACCGGACCCGGATGTCGTGGTCCTGCAGGTACTCCGTGAGGTCTTCGGCCATCCGCTTGGTCAGCGTCGTAACCAGGACCCTTTCCTGCCGTCCGGCCCTAATCCTGATCTCGGACAGCACGTCATCGACCTGCGTCGACGCCGGCCGGATCTCGATCGGCGGGTCAACCAGCCCGGTTGGCCGGACGACCTGTTCGACCACCGCATCGGAATGCGCACGCTCGTAGGGGCCTGGCGTGGCTGATACGTAGATAGTCTGGGGCGAAAGGGCCTCGAACTCATCAAAACGCAGCGGCCGGTTATCCAGTGCAGACGGCAGGCGGAAGCCGTACTCCACCAGGGTTTCCTTCCGGGAACGATCGCCGCGATACATGCCCCCGAGCTGGGGAACGGTTACATGACTCTCGTCGACTACCAGCAGCGCGTCATCGGGGAGATAGTCAAAAAGGCAGGGTGGCGGTTCCCCCGGCAGGTTCCCGGAGAGGTAACGGCTGTAGTTCTCGATGCCGTTGCAATAGCCAAGTTCTGCCATCATCTCGAGGTCATAGCGGGTTCGTTGCTCGAGCCTCTGCGCTTCGACCAGCTTGTTGGCATTGCGAAGTTCCGCGAGCCGGTCGACGAGGTCACTCTTTATCTGCTCAAGCGCACGCAGCACGGTATCCCGGGGAGTGACGTAGTGACTCTTGGGAAAGATGGTCAGCCGCGGCACGCTGCGCAGGATCTCTCCTGTGAGGGGGTCGAACCAGGCGAGGCTCTCGATCTCATCGTCGAACAGGGTGACACGAACGGCCTCGCGCTCTGAGTCTGCCGGAAAGATATCAATCATCTCTCCACGCGCCCTGTAGGTACCGTTGCCGAGCTGTACGTCGTTGCGCGTGTACTGCATCTCGGCCAGTCGTCTCAGCAGGTCCCGTTCCGGCAAGCGATGTCCCCGAGACAGGTGGAGGACCATACTCAGATAGGACTGGGGATTGCCGAGGCCATAGATCGCCGAGACTGTGGCTACGATGATGCAGTCGCGCCGCTCGAGCAGAGCCTTGGTTGCCGACAGGCGCATCTGCTCGATGTGCGCGTTGATGGCTGCATCTTTCTCGATGTACGTGTCGGATGAAGGAACGTAAGCCTCAGGCTGATAGTAGTCATAATAGGAAACGAAGTACTCCACCCGATTGTTCGGGAAGAACTCGCGCATTTCCCCGTAAAGCTGACCGGCCAGCGTCTTGTTGGGCGCGAGTATCAGGGCGGGGCGTTGCTGCGCCTCGATGACGCTGGCAATCGTAAAGGTCTTCCCCGAGCCAGTAACTCCGAGCAGCGTCTGCCGGGCGAGGCCACTGGTCAGGCCGTCATTCAGGGCTTGGATCGCTGCGGGTTGATCGCCAGCCGGGCTGAAACTGGAAATAAGTTGAATTCTGTCCATCGGGCTGGAAGCGAATGGTCTTGGTCGGTAGTTGGATGCGGAACCCGAATCCCGTAGAATTTGCGGCCCTCTTGAGCCACGAGTCCAGCGAGGAAGTGAAGTGAGTTTAGCAGTTTCGCAGCGTTGTCAGCGGGTCAAGCCTTCTCCGACGATGGCCGTCACAGCCATGGCGGCCGAACTCCGGGCCAAGGGGCGCGATGTAATCGATCTTGGGGCTGGGGAACCGGATTTCGACACCCCGGAACACATTAAGGCGGCGGGCATCGAAGCCATCCGCAGTGGCCAGACCAAGTACACCCCCGTCGAGGGCACTGCAGCACTGAAACGGGCCGTCATCGAGAAGTTCAGTCGCGAGAACCATCTCACTTACGGTATGGACCAGATCGTTGTTTCCTGCGGGGCCAAGCAGACCTGCTACAACGTCTGCGGCGCAGTCCTGAATTCCGGCGACCAGGCCATCGTCCCGGCACCCTACTGGGTCTCCTATCCCGACATGATCAAGCTGTGCGATGCGGAGCCTGTCATCGTCGCGGCCATGATGCAGGACGGCTTCAAGATCACTCCTCGCCTTCTTGAAGCAGCGATCACGCCGAAAACCCGCCTTATCTTCCTGAACAGTCCATCAAACCCCACGGGCGCCGCTTATACGCGCGCAGAACTTCAGGCGCTCGGCAAGGTACTGGAGAAACACCCGGACATAGTCATCGCAGCCGATGACATGTACGAGCATATCTACTGGGCAACCGAACCCTTCGTGAGCTTCGCCGAGGTGTGCCCGGCACTGTACGACCGGACCGTGACCATCAACGGTGTCTCGAAAGCCTACGCGATGACAGGCTGGCGCATTGGCTACGCTGGTGGCCCACAGGCAATCATCGGGGCCATGAAGAAGATTCAGAGCCAAAGCACCTCGAACCCGTCCAGCATTTCGCAGGCTGCCAGCATCGCTGCCCTGTCAGGCGATCAGGCCTGCGTTCGCGAAATGACCAAGGCCTTCAGGGAACGGCACGACTACGTTGTCGCAGCTCTCAATGGCATTCCAGGCTTCAAATGCCTCCCATCCGCCGGCACCTTCTATGCCTTTCCGGACGCCAGCGACGCCATTCGGGCCAAGGGACTAAAGGACGACCTGGCGCTCTCCGAGCTGTTGCTGAACAGTGGCGACGTCGCGGTCGTGCCAGGTTCAGCCTTTGGAGCCCCAGGCTATCTACGGCTCTCGTTTGCCTGCAGTCTGGACACCCTCAAGGAAGCGATTCGAAGAATTACCCGCGTTATTGGCTAACGTGCCGGGCGTTCTTGACTTGCCACGCCGCGATCGCTGAGAATTCGCGGCCTTCACGGCTATCTCCCGCTTCCCCGGTAGCTCAGTGGTAGAGCAACCGGCTGTTAACCGGTTGGTCGCTGGTTCGAATCCGGCCCGGGGAGCCAATTCAGCGCGAGTGGGTTCATCAGCTGAGCGTCTTCAGGTGAGCCCTTAACGGGCCTGCCAGAGTTGCATCGGCCAGGGCGTAGTCCACCGTCGCCTCGATGTACCCAAGCTTGCTACCACAATCGTAGCGTCGCCCGGTGAACGGAAGCGCATAGACGGGCTCGACCTGCAGCAAGCGGGCGATGCCGTCCGTGAGCTGGATCTCCCCACCCGCACCCCGCCCGGTGGACTCGAGTATCCCGAAGATCGCGGGCGTGAGCAAATAGCGCCCTACAACGGCAAGCCGCGATGGAGCCACCTCCGGCGCCGGCTTTTCGACGATCTGGCGCAGCTGGTGCGCTTCGTCCACGGCAACAATGCCGTAGTCGCGCGTCCGCGCCTGAGGCACTTCCTGAACGGCAAGGACGCTGGAACGGTACTGCTCGTGGTGACGGCGAAGCTGGGTAAGGCAACCAGTGTCGGCCTTGATGAGATCGTCGGGCAGGTGCACAAAGAAGGGCTCGTCACCGACAGCCGGCTGCGCACAAAGAACCGCATGACCCAGCCCCAAAGGTTCGCCCTGCCGAATGTAAACGCAGGAAACGCCTGCCGGGAGAATGGCCCTGACAACATCCAGGAGATCCTGCTTGCCAGCGACACTCAAGGCGCGCTCCAGTTCGGGATCACGATCAAAGTGGTCCTCGATCGCCCGTTTACTGCTGCCGGTAACAAAGACGAGACGCGTCACCCCTGCCTCGAGCGCCTCCTCAACGGCATACTGCACGAGAGGTTTGTCGACAATCGGGAGCATCTCCTTGGGCATGGCTTTGGTGGCCGGCAGAAAGCGGGTGCCTCGCCCTGCGACAGGAAAGACGGCAGTGCGTACGGGGCTCGGCATGCGGGACGCTCCAGAGGCCTGGCTTCTCGAAGCTTTCATCATAGCGAATCCCCAGGCAGCATGCTGCGCCCGGATGAGCTGGACGACGCAGTGGGCGCCACGTCGTCCAGCTGCTGTTACGGCTTGCTTGCAGGTTTAGCAGGCTGCCCCGTGCGGATGTTGTCGCGATTCAAGTTAAGCACCTGAGGACCGATCCCGCTGACCTTGAGAACGTCCTCCGGTGTAGCAAAGCGCCCGTTCTTCTCCCGATACTCGACGATTGCCTTGGCGCGACTCGCTCCAACGCCATTCAGTTCCTGGGCGATGGTAGCGGCATCGGCCGTGTTGATGTCCACCGGCCCTGCGTTCACGAGGGCAGGAAGTATTCCCAGTAGGCTAAGGCACATGATTCTTCGCACGAGACTCTCCTTTACTTTCGTTGCGGATGACAGATCTGTCAGTAGCTGACAGCGTGCTCATCCTAAGAAAAGAGGCCATGCCGATTGAAGCGGCATTTCCGCTGAGTTGATGCAGTAATGGCCTAGGAAAGCATTCCTGCAAGCACCGTTGAGTTCACTGGCTGCACCGTGTCCCAGGATCGACAGCCGGGGCACTGCCAGTGCATAACCGCACTGCCATAGCCACAGTTCTTGCATTGAAACCGGGCACCGGCGCCCACTATCTTGTGCAGAAGTGACCGTAGCGCCTGGATTCTTGCCACAGACTGCCCGGACTCGCCCTCCCCAGGTGCCAGCAGCTTGCCCAAAGCCGGCTGTCCTGCCAAAAACTGAACCAGGTACCGGACTGCCTGCGGATCCGTAATCCGGGAGTCGCTCATGACTCCCAGAGCAATCCCGCGCAGGCCCTCGGGTGTCGCAGCCAGCTGATCAATAACCTGACCAGGACCAGGCCTGCCCTCAACGGCCAGCGACAGGGCCAGAAGTCGCGGCAAAATCTCGCCAAGTAGTACCGGGTGGGCCTGGCCAAGCCGCGCCAGAGTCGC
>Ga0105049_10002777_pt1 | contig 20726 bp, 16 predicted proteins | sample MAT06_FD_78087 | JGI IMG/M metagenome (GOLD analysis project Ga0105049, IMG submission 78087) | Freshwater microbial communities from Lake Fryxell liftoff mats and glacier meltwater in Antarctica - MAT-06 | ecosystem: Environmental > Aquatic > Freshwater > Ice > Liftoff microbial mat | place...
AACTGATTGGGCCGATCGTATATCGTCGTGAAATTACGGAGATGTCCGGCCAGTATCTGGCGTCGTACGATGCGCGGAAAGTGTTCATCGACCTCACAAAAGAGGAGATGCAGACGTACCAAACTTGCCGCGAAGAATATCGCCGGTTCATCTCCGATAGTGGCATCAGTCTGAGCGGCCCGAACGGCTGGCAGCGATTTATTTTCGAAGCGAGTCGTACGTCCGATGGTATCAGGGCACTGCGTGCGTACCGCGAACAGAAGCGGATTGAACGGGCAGCATCGGGTAAGTTCGAGATGCTGCAAACATTGCTAACGCGGCACGCCGGGGAACGCACGATCATCTTCACCGCCGACAACGCCACGGTGTACGCCATCGCGCGGCGATATTTTATCCCGCCGATTACTCACCAGACGAAGATCAAGGAACGCAAGCAAATTCTCGAACGATTCCACTCCGGCGAATACTCGGTCGTCGTCACCAGCCAGGTGCTCAACGAAGGCGTCGACGTACCCGCGGCGAGCGTCGGCATCGTGCTTTCCGGCAGCGGGAGCACGCGGGAGAACGTACAGCGGCTCGGGCGGATTTTGCGAAAATACGCTGGAAAACAAGCCGTGTTGTATGAACTCGTCGCACGCGGCACCGCCGAAGAGTTCACGAGCGACCGACGCCGACAGCACGGAGCTTTTCAATAATGCTCACCGGTAAACTCGTCCGCGTCAAGCACGCACGCAACAAACTCGTCCCGATGTACATCAACGCCGCCGACCCGAACTGGCTCGGCGTGGCGGAACAATTGCTGTTCATTTATCGCGATAGTCCCGGCCACACACGCGGCGAAATTGAGGAAGAACTCGCGAACGCGATCGACGAAGGGGCGGGGCCCCTGATCCATCAGGGGCTGGCGAAGCTCCTCGAAGATCGTTGCGAATACGAAGTGGTGGCCGACCTGCCGCCGGAGCAAATTCGCGAATCGGTGTTCCGCATCGCGACGATCCACCGCCAGTTGGCGGCGAAAGCATCGGTTGCATTCGACCGCATGGCCGTGCTGAAACAAGTCGGCGAGGAACTCAATCAAGCCCCCGAAGACATCGATTGCGCACTGTTCGCAGACCTCAAGGGCGAGCAGCGCGTACTCAAATTCGACGATCTAACTGCGGAGCAATTGCTCGACCGTTACAACGTGGCGCTCGCGCAATCGGTGCTGCTGCGTTGCGTGAAAATGGAGGTGCGCGTCTGGGGCGAACCGCCCGCGCGGTTTCGCCAACTCTTCCGTGCGATCAAGTTCCGCAAGCTGATCGCCGCGATCCGCGAGACACCGGGGAACAGCTACACGATCTCGCTCGACGGCCCGCTCTCGCTGTTCTCTTCCACGCAAAAATACGGGTTGCAGTTGGCGATGTTTCTGCCGTCGCTATTGCACTGCAAGGCGTTTCAGTTGACGGCCGATGTGCGTTGGGGCGTTGAGAAAAAAGAGAAGAGTTTCGAGCTGAGTGCGAACGACGGTTTGCGAACGCACTACCAGGACTTCGGCGTTTACACGCCGAAGGAGTTCACGCTTTTTCTCGAGAGTTTCCGCGCAAGTGTCAGCGATTGGACCATCGACGATAACCCGAGCCTGATCGCGCTCGAAGGCGGCGTCTGGGTACCAGACTTCACGCTGACGCACACGCCGACGGGCAAGGAAGTCTACGTCGAAATGTTCGGGTTTTGGCGAAAGCTCGATTTGGAGAGCCACTATAAAAGGCTGAAAAGCCAGCGTCCGGGGCAGTTTTTGCTCGTGGTATCCGAAGCGATGCGAGCCGATGAAGACGTCGAAGCCACCTTCGGCGACGAAGTCTATCGCTACAAACGTACGCCCTCCGCCGAGGCCATCGCGAAACTCGCGGCAAAGATTTCCAGCGTCACGAGGCGGGTGGTGTGAGCAGAGGAACAAGAAAAGGAATCTAACCGCAGAGGGCGATGAGAACGCAGAGTTACCATTCGTGAATCGGGAAGCGAATCAGGCTTTGAGTGTCAGCTGTTCGAGTGGAAATTTCTTATTTCTATCCCAGCGTTCTTTGCGCCCTCAGCGGTTAATGTTCGATAGATTTCACTTTTGCAACAGATAAATCGCGATCCGCAGGCGCGGTTTCGTGCGGAGTGCGAAAGGGGTTTTGCCGCCGTAAAGCGTCGGTATCGTTTGAAAACGTAAGTCATCGTCCCAGACGATTGTGGCGAGGCAACGGTAACCGTTTCGGTCGAACATTTCGCACGATTCGATGCCGCGAACGCGAACGTTGTCGATCGGTTCGGCGACCGCAATCCAGTCGCCTTCGTGCAAGATCGTTCGCCCCGGAATGTACGGCTTTAGGCCCGCGCGTTCGCAATAATACTGGTAGCCCCAGCGTCCATCGAAGTAGCCAGTGCCGTCTAAATGTTCAGCTTTCGCGAATGCGACGACACGTTGTGCCGCATCGCATTCGACCCATGCATCACAGGTGTCGATCGCTGCGAACAACAGTCCCCAGATGAGTGCGATCCCGATTGTCCATCGCGCACGTTGCGGCAATACTGGCGGTAATTTTTGCAGCGCAATCAGGATCATCACGAACGCGATACCGAGAACGCGCCGCCCAGCCGGGAACGGTGACAGTACGAAATACACCACGATTTCCAGGACCAACCACCCGATAAGTGCGTGCAACGCGCGCGGATAAAGCATCGCTGACATTGCACTGACACCGAGGACAACGAAGAGCACGTTCGCAATCGTCAGCGGGTCCGATGCCGCATCGCGTGGGGTGATAATCGTGATCCAATTATCCGGAAGAAGTAGCACAGCCAGTACGGAAATCGCGAGAATTCCCACCGCGATTCGATAACCGCGGCGGTTCGCCCAGATCGCAAAGCCGATCCAGCCAACCGCCCCGCCCAAGTGTCCGAACAACGGCAACACGAGTGCGACAGGCGATGTTTGCGAGTTTAAATTCGCACTGCGTTTTAAGGCGTGATATAGAAAGTGCGATTCGCCAGTCGCGATGGAAATTAACATTTCTATCGCGACAAACAGCAACAGGCCCGTCGTCAGGGCGACGGTCGTGGCGCTATACTGTTTGTGTGCGATTCCCCAAAAGAGGATGATCGCCGGCAACGCGAATACCGAATATTTCGTCTCGATCGCCAAAGCCATGCAAAGCCCGGACAGCAATAGAATTGGAGTACGCCGCGGTCGATTTACGTCGTTCAGGAACAGCGAAAACGATGCGAGTTCGAGTGCCAACGCAGGCATGTCGAGCATCAGGTTCCAGAACGGCAACGCCGATGGGCCGAGCGTGATGATGACTAAACCGAGTGTTTCGTGTGCGGGTGCGAATCGTCGTAGCAACGATCGCGCGGAGAATGCTGCGATGGCCGCGAACGGAAACAGCCAGAGTTTCAGGAGCGGTATCGATTCGCCAAAGATGGCGATTCCCGCCGCGAGCCAGTACGGCACCACCGGCGGTGCGAGGATCGTCATCGCCGGTCGGGGTTGCTCGTTCCAGAGCATTTCGAAATCGTACGGGTGCAGCGGCTGCATTGCGATGTGCCGAGCGAACGCGATATAAGCGGTGTCATCGACGAGAACGGGCTTGCCGAGATTGACAACCGTTGCCATGAGTGCGAGTAACAGCGGGTGCGCGATGTAACGACGCCAGACCATCGCGGCGACCCCTTAGGAAAGTTCGGCTGGGTACGAACCGGCTCGAATGCTAAAACAGTGAGCGTATCGAAACGCACAGTAGCAGGATACGAACGATGGGGCGGACGCTAAAACTGACGAATGGACGACAGCCGCGTTCCACGTTGCGAGTGTATTTTCTCGGGACGATTCCGTTCGATGAATTTCTGATTTTTCAACGACGCCTCGTTTACGACGTCAGCGGCGATGCGAGCGAAGCGGCGATCGTCATTTGCGATCACTCGCCAGGAATCAGCATCGGCCGCGATGGCAGTCGTGCGGATGTTCGACTGACGCCAGAGGAACTGACGGCGCGCGAATGGCCGGTGCGTTGGGTGTCGCGCGGCGGCGGCACCATTTTGCACCTTCTGGGCCAACTTTGCATTTACCCGTATCTGCCGATTGCCGAAATGGGCTTAACCGCAGGCGAATACGTGAGAACGCTGACGGTCGCGGTAGCGGAAATCGCACGCTCTACGGTACAGCCGATCCCCGTGCGGGCCGATGCGACCACAGTCGCGATTGGTTCGCGACGCATCGCGCAGATCGGTGCCGCGATCCGTAATGGCGTGAGTAGCTTCGGTGCGGTGCTGAATGTGCGACCGGATTTGGAACTCTATCGCGGCATCGATTGCAATGGCGACCCGACGCCGATGACATCGCTGTTTCGCGAAAGTCCGAACCGCGTCCACATCGACACCGTTCGCGACCAAGCCATCGAAATCCTCGCACAACACTTCGGATACGAACGACATACAATTATCTACGATCACCCGGCACTGAGGCCACAACCGAGAAACCATGCAAACTTTGCCCGTCGTTGCCGTATCTGAACCCGCACCCGTTTCGTCGTCGCGACGGTTGCCGGACTGGTTGAAACGCAAGTTGCCATCGGGTAACGAGAACTTCTTCACGCACAATCTGCTCCGCGATCTGAAGCTCGAAACGGTGTGCGAAAACGCGCGTTGCCCGAACCGCCCCGAGTGTTATTCTCGGCGCACCGCCACGTTCATGGTCCTCGGCAACGTCTGCACGCGGCCGTGCGGATTTTGCTCGGTACCGCGCGGCGAGACGGTCGAACTCGAAGCCGACGAACCGGCGCGACTAGCCGAAGCCGCCGAGCGATTGGGCCTGAAGCATGTCGTGATTACCTCGGTCACGCGCGACGATTTGCCCGATGGCGGGGCCGAGCATTTTTATCAGTGCGTAACCGCCGTGCGCGAGCGAACCGGCTCCGCCGTGGAAGTGCTTACACCAGACTTTTTGGGGAACGTCGCTGCGATCGATCGGGTGATCGAATCGAAGCCCGATGTTTACAACCACAACCTCGAAACAGTGCCGCGGCTCTACCGACGGGTGCGTGGCCGTGCGGATTACCGACGCAGTTTAGACCTGCTTTTGCAGGTGAAAAACCGCGAGCCAAACATGGTCACGAAGGCGGGCCTGATGTTGGGCATCGGCGAAACGGTCGAAGAATTGTTCGATGTCCTTGCCGATTTGCGAGCCGTAAAGTGCGATGTCCTCACGCTCGGACAGTACCTCGCACCGACGCTAAAACACATCCCCGTGGCACGCTATGTGCCACCGCAAGAGTTCGACGAAATCGCGGTGCGGGCACGTTGGCTCGGCTTCAAGCAAGTCGTGGCGGGGCCGTTCGTGCGGTCGAGCTATCATGCCGATGAAATGGTGCCGAAGTCGTGACCCTCGTTCCGATCGTACTGGAAGACCTCGGCACGCCGCGTGCCCGGTTCAGCCTGTGGTACGTGCAACCGGGCGAACCCGTAAGCTGTGGCGACCGTGTTGCAGAGATCGTCATTCCCGGTGCGAGCGTCGATGTCGCCGCCCCCGTCGACGGTACGCTTCGCGAGTGCCTCGCCTTCCCCGGCGATGATGTGGAAAGCGGTTCGCCGCTCGGGTTTATGGAACTCCAGCCGGAGTCGCAATTGTGACCGCCGCAACATTTCTTTCGTTCGACGGCATCGATGGCACGGGCAAGTCGACGCAATGCAAAATGCTCGTCGAATGGCTACGCAATTGCGACCACGCGGTGACGGCGTGCGTCGATCCAGGCGGCACGGACATCGGCGCAAAACTCCGCGAGATTTTACTCCACGCCCGCACCACGCGCCTTTCGGCAAAGACCGAAGCGCTGTTGTTCATGGCCAGCCGTGCCGAACTCGTCGACGAGATTATTCGCCCCGCGCTCGCCCGTGGTGACATCGTAGTGTCAGACCGCTACCTGCTGGCAAATGTGGTTTATCAGGCGCACGCGGGCGGCTTGAATTCTGGCGACCTTTGGAGCATAGGCGAGTTCGCGACGGGTGGCATCCTGCCCGATCTTACACTGCTTTTCGATCTGCCACTCGAAGCGGCACGTGCGCGTCGGGGCCACGCGTCGGACAGGATAGAAAGCCGCGGCGATGATTACGATGCGAAGGTTCGCGATGGCTTCTTGCTCGAGGCGACGAACCCCGTTCGTCGCATCGCGGTGATCGATGCCGCACCGATGGCGGACGTCGTACACCGGAATGTTCTCGAAATCGTCGTGCCATTCTTGCAGTCGAGAGGGCACAAAATCGAGGAGTCATCGCGATGGCGTGGCAACGAATAAAGGGGCACGACCCGATTCGCGACCGGTTCGTGACGGCGTACGAACGCGGGCGTTTGGGCCACGCCTACTTGTTCGTCGGCCCTATGGGTGTCGGCAAAAAATTCTTCGCGACCGAACTCGCGAAAGCGATGCTTTGCGAAGCCTCGCCGAGTCCGCTGACCGCGTGCGACCGCTGCGCCGCCTGTTTGCTAGTCGATGCCGACACGCACCCCGACTGCCTGACGGCCCGCAAGCCCGACGACAAAATGGAACTGCCAATCGATGTGATTCGAGAGCTTTGCGTATCGTTTGGGCGGAAGCCGAGTCGCGGCATGCGGAAGATCGCCATCGTCCAAGATGCTGACGATTTCAACGAAGAATCAGCTAACGCATTTTTGAAAACGCTCGAAGAACCACCGAGCGGCTCGCTGATTCTTTTGCTCGCCACGTCGGATGAAATGCAGCTTTCGACGATCCGCTCGCGCTGCCAGATCGTGCAGTTTCCACCGCTTTCTAACGACACCATCCGGAGCATTCTCGCGGACCGCGGCATCGTCGTTACGAAGACCGTCGCACGGCTAACCCGCCTCGCTCAAGGCAGCATCGGTCAGGCCCTCGCGATGAACGACGAAGCGTTATGGCAGTTTCGCAGTTCGCTGATTGCGATGCTCACGTCGCCGAAACCGAACGGCCACGAACTCGCGACGCAGTGGATCGCACTCCTTGAGGCAGCCGGGAAAGAGTCAGCAAAACAACGGCAACGCGCGTCGTTGAGTATTAAATTGTGCGCGGAACTTTTATCGCAAATCCTGCGATTGAGCGAGGGCCTACCCGCCGATGGCATCGACGAAGATATGCTCGAAAAGTGTCAGCATTTCGCGACAAGATTAGGCTCGGAGGCAATTCTGGAGCGAATCGAAAAGTGCATGGAAGCGGATCGCCAAGTCGAGCGCAGCGTGCAACTCGTACTCGCCATCGAAGCACTCGTCGACCCATTGACAATGTTCGATTCAATGTAGACAGGATAAGCATGATTAATTGATTTTAATCCTGAAAATCCTGCCCTTCCTACCCAAGCAAAGTTCAACCTAATGTAGACAGGATAAGCACGACGGTTCTGGTGCCTAGAGCCGCAATGTCGTGCAAGAATTATACGGGATGTTTTTGGCGCATCGCATCGTTCGGCAAGTGATCTTCGACGCGGCCACGGACGAGAAAATCGACCCCTACCGCCTGTCGTTTTTGGACTCGCTTCGGCTGATCCAGTGCCGTGCCACCTGCCCGAGGTGCCGCATCGGACGCCGGCAGAGTGGTACGAGCGACTGCTCGCCGAGATCCGCCAGCAGAAATTGCCCCCTCGACGCAACCGTCAATATCCGCGTGTGATCAAGCGGAAGATATAAAAGTGGGACAAGAAGCAACGCCATCATAAAAAGCCCGAACAACCGACGCAAACCTATGCCAAAGCAACGGTTATCCTCTAATTTACCGGCATTGGCTAAGTAGTGAGGCCGGCTATATTTGCCCGAATAACCGCGGTTTGGGGTAGATTCGTTAAGATTTGTGAAATCGTTGCAATTTTTTCGCTAACGTCATCTCCCCTAACTCGATATTTCGTGCAAATATTACAAAACCGTTTAGGTGGTCACGAAACGTGACGCCTTCGATTTGGATACCACGCATGGCGACACCGACTTCGACGAATGATTTTTTGATTCTCCTTCGTAGCAGCAAGCTATTAGATGTAGATTCGCTGAATCGTTACCTCGTCAGTCTGGAAAATCTCGACTCGATGACGGCGCTGAAGCTCGCACGAAAGATGCTCAGAGATGGCCTACTCACCTCGTTTCAGGCCGATCACCTGCTGAAGGGGCGATACAAAAACTTTTTCATCGGGAAGTACAAAGTTCTTCGCCCGCTCGGTTCCGGCGGGATGAGCCAAGTGTTTCTGTGCGAGCACGTTGTGATGCGCCACTGGGTTGCGCTGAAATTGTTGCACGTGAGTGAAGGGAACGACCCGAGCGCGGTCTCGCGGTTCGTTCGGGAAGCGCGTGCGGCGGCTTCGGTCAACCACCCGAACGTCGTTCGGGCACACGATTTCGATCAGGCCGAGGGCAAGTACCACTACATCGTAATGGACTATGTCGACGGGGTGAACCTGCACGATTTGGTGAAAAAACTGGGGCCGTTACCGCCCGAACACGCTGCAAACTATATCTCGCAAACGGCCAGTGGATTGCAGCACATTTCCGATTGCGGGCTAATTCACCGCGACCTGAAACCGAGTAACCTGTTACTCGACCGTGCGGGCGTGATTCGCATTCTCGACCTCGGACTGGTCCGCTACGCCCAGGAAGGTGCAGACGACAATATCACTCGAAATCTGAGTGGGAATACGATCATTGGTACTGCCGATTATCTGGCACCGGAACAAGCGCTCCAGTCGGAATCGATCGATATTCGTGCGGACATTTACAGCCTTGGTGCGACGTTTTATTTTTTACTCACGGGTCGCGCACCGTTCGATGACCGGACGATCGCACAGAAACTCCTCGGCCACCAATTCCAGAACCCCGACACGCCGGAAAACGTCCCCGAACCGATTCTCGATGTCTTGCGGAAGATGATGCGGAAAGCGCCCGAAGACCGTTACACACACCCCGAAGATGTCGTTGAAGCGTTAGCCCCATTTCTGCCCGAAACAATGGTACTGCCTAGCGACGATTTTTTCCCGACGATATCGATCTATGGCACCGGTCCTACGACCGGTGGACCACGCAGCCAAGGGCCGAATTCGAGCAAGAAGCCAAGTTCGAGAATCCAATTGGATAGCAACCTGACCGGTGGTTCGCGTGTTCGGAATACGCAAAAAAGTGGTCGTATGGCTGCGCCGACACTACCAGATGACACATTGCCGGAACGGATTGACAAGAAAAAATGGATCCTCATCGTCGTTGCCACGATGACCTTTACGGTGATTGCGGCTGTGTTGGTAGCAATGTTTGCCAATCCCTTCTCGGCCCCGAAGATCGTTGTCACCAAACCGGAAGCGACTCAACCCACGCCAATCATTATTACGCCGAGCGTAACAGTTCCCGCTGGAAGTTTGGTCGTCGGGCCGAATGGACAGTATCCGTCGGTTCGCGATGCACTCGCTGCGGCGAAGTCTGGCGACCGGATTCTCATCGTTGCAAAGGACCATACCGAATCACTTGAGATGACTGGGATTCCAACGAAAGTGACGATCCAGGGTTGGCCGGAAAGCACGCCGATCCGCTGGCGTTCCGCATCGGTCGACAAACCGGCGATACGCATCGAGAACGCGGAGGGGCTTACCGTCTCGCACATCGCGTTCACGGGTGAATCGGGAACGGCAGTCGAATTGAAAGGCACTGTTGCTGGGTTTCGCTTCGCCAATTCGAGCATCGATGGATTCCGCACCGCACTCCGGTTGAATAACTGCGAAGCCAACACGGCTAGCCCACTGATCTTGAACAAACTGCGATTCCTGACTGCGAAAGAGGCACAGGGAATCGTATTGCTCGGTTCGGCGAAGCACGTTCGCGTCGACGAGTGTCGCTGGGAAGGCCCGTTCGCACCGGCGGTCGAACTTGGTGGCGAACTCGTCGATGTCGCGATCACTGCGAACCGATTTTCGGGTGCGAGCCAGGCGATTGTTTACACCAGTTCCGCGGCGAAATCTCCCGTTCGCATTCGCAATAATGCCTTTGCAACCTGCCAGGCTGGAGTGATGTTTCAGGCGTTGCCGATAAACCCTGCGACCTTCGAGATCGCGAATAACTTGTTCTTCAAGACGAATACGATCTCGAAATTCGCCGGTGCAAAAGAGACCGGACGTGCCGGTGCCGTATGGATCTGGCACGATGAAGGTCGCGATGCGTTGTCGGAAACGAACGTCCCAGCCTGTATCCGGCACTTTCGGCGAACGTTCGATCTGAAGGACATTCCGCCCGGCGAGGTGACGCTCGATGTCGGCTGCGTGACCGCGTTCAAAGTCTGGCTCAACGGCATACTCGTCGGTGAAAGCACGCCGAAGTTTTTCACCCGGCGCGTGTTTGCATTTCCAGTGCGTGCCTTGTTGAAGCCCGGCAACAATACGATTGCCGTCGAGGCGAGCCACACGCTCGACCCGATCAACCCCGGCTTCGCAGTGGCGGCGGGGCTAACCGTGCGATTGGGCAACGTTGGTCTGCAAACCGTGCCGATTGTCGCGACTGATGCGAACTGGAAATCGATAGAAACGGCTACCGTCGATTGGCAGTCGCCGGCGTTCGACGATTCAAAATGGAAAGCAGCGAAGGTTTGGGACAAGCAAGGTTATGTGTTCCCGTGGACGGGTGCAGTTTGGGATTCGGTCGTGAGTGAGCAATTGCAGGTATTAAGCGGCGCGGGGTTGAACGCGAACGGAAATGTGCGAGATTATGCATCGACGGATGGTTTTCCTCTGCTAAACTCCCTTCGTGGTTACATCCCGAAGTTAGCCGGTGACGACCCGGCCGACGATGCGACCTTCCTGCGTACGCCACGGCTGATGCGGCCGCTGCTCACCTCAGGGGAAAACGGTCAACCCGTCGGTGTGCCCGCCGAACGATGACCGCCTTACTTCACTACAAATGTAGGTTTCTATGACGTTATCTCGTCGGGCATTCGTTGCGGCTTCTTCTGGGGCTTTACTCTGCCGTTTCGTGCGGGCGGCAGAAAATGGTAAAGCCGACATCGTCATTATCGGTGGCGGTACCGGTGGCGTGGCGGCGGCACTCGCGGCATGTCGGGGCGGGGCGAAGAAGGTCATCATGACCGAAGAAACCGACTGGGTCGGTGGGCAACTCACTTCGCAACTCGTGCCGCCAGACGAAAATCATTCGATCGAATCGGGCGGGGGCACGAAATCGTATCGCGACTTCCGTAGCGCCGTGCGGCAGCATTACCGCAAGCGAACCGAGCGTGCGATGCGGCCCGAATTTCGCGACACGACCAACCTCAATCCCGGCAACGGCTGGGTCTCGCGGTTGTGCCACGAGCCGCGTGTGGCGGTGATGGTGCTCGAAGAAACCCTGAAGCCGTTTGTGGCAAACGGCCAACTGACAATCCACCGTCAGTGCGTGCCGATTTCCGCAACCCTCAGAGGTGACCGCGTCGAATCGGTGACGCTGCTGGATCGCAGCACGGGTAACCACTTCACGTTGAGCGGCGATTACTTCATCGATGCGACTGAAGAAGGCGACCTGCTGCCGCTGGCGAAAGTCGAATTCGTTTCCGGTTCGGAATCGAAGGCAATGACGGGCGAGCCGAACGCTGCCGACAAGCCGAAGCCGGGAAACATCCAGTCGTTCACGTGGTGCTTCATTCTGGAACACGACGATGGCAAAGAGCACATCATCGACAAGCCGAAGGACTACGAATTCTGGAAGAGTTTCCCGAGCACCGACAAGCCGTTGTTCCAGTGGAACGACCCGGAATTCAGCTTCTACCCCAAGGGCGACCGCGAACCGGCAGCGACCAAACCGAACTTTTGGACGTATCGCCGCGTGATCGATTCGAAGATGTTCGTGCCCGGCAGCTACGTTGGTGATGTCTCGGTTATCAATTGGCACATGAACGATTACACGCTCGGCAGCCTGCATGGCAGCACGCCGGAGAAGGCGGCCGAACACCGCAAGCGATCCCGCCAGATGAGCGTGGCGCTCGTGTACTGGCTGCAAACCGAATCGCCGCGCTCCGACGGCAAGAAAGGCTGGCCCGGTTTACGACTGTGCCCCGAACAAACGGGTACCAAAGACGGCCTCGCGATGGCGGCGTACATCCGTGAATCGCGGCGAATAAAGGCTGACTTCACGATCCTCGAACAGCACGTCAGCAAGCCGATTCGCGATCGCGAGTTCGGCAAAGACAAAGCCACCGCCGAACCATTCAAAGACTCCGTCGGCATCGGGCATTACCTGTACATGGATTTGCACCAGACCAGCGAAGGCGAGAAGAAGGGTGGCTCGCAGGTGTATCCATTCCAGATCCCACTCGGCTCGCTATTACCCGTTCGCGTACGGAACGTCTTGCCGGCGTGCAAGAACCTCGGTGTCACGCACCTGACGAATGGCTGCTACCGGTTGCACCCCGTCGAATGGAACATCGGCGAAGCGGCGGGGGCCTTGGCGGCGTATTGCATTTCGAAGGATCTCGAACCGAAGCAAGTTCGCGCCGATGCGAAACGGCTCGCCGACTACCAGAGCCAACTCGCGAAACTCGGCGTGCTGCTCGAATGGCCCGCGAATACTCTCCGTAAATTCTAATGGCGAACGATTTCCCTTCGGGTTGCGTCTTAGCGTACAATTGTGCCGACGCGGAACACCTGGAGGTAACCCATGCGCCAAATTCTATCTCGTTGGACTGCCGCACTGTGCGTGATGGCGATCGTGGCGACCCCGTGTTTTGCGGTCATCAAAAAGCTGACGCCACTCAAAGAAGTCGTCGAAGGCACGAAGCTGATCTTCACGGCGGAGGTCGAGAAGATCGACGCCGATAAGCCTTCGATGACGCTGCAATTCAAGGAAAATCTCAAGGGCAAGTTCGATATCGAATCGTTACCGGTGAACCTGAAGGGCGATAGTTTCGCAAAGAAGGACAACCACGCGAAAGTGATGCTCGAACGCCTCGCACCGGGCCGGAAGCTGATTTTGTTTGCAACGAAGGAAGGCAAAACTTATCAGGTGTTTGGCTATCTCGAGGGCACGTGGTTTCAGATGCAAGGGAGCGAAGACGCCGACGGCAAATCCGTGCGTTGGGCGTTCCTGCACTGCGAGCCATACTTCCGCCGCACGTTTAAGGGCACCACCGCCGAGCTGAAAGACGTTCTCGAAAAAGCCCTCGCCGGGAAAGCCGAACCACCCGCACCCGACGAAAAAGAACCCGCCGGTTACGGGCCGCTCCCCGAGAATAAAAGTCAGTTACTGACACCGGATCGTCACTATTCGCCAACACTTATCGGCGTGATTCCCTCGTTCATTCTCGTCGGCCCGCTCGCGATTATCGCCGCATTCTTCCCCGGCGTATTTGCACGCCTCGCGATGAGTATGAAACGCTGGCGGGCGTTCCTAGTCGTCTCGAGTACGAACAGCACATTCGCGTTCGCTTACTATTTTCTCAGGGAATATCTGCCGGATACGCGCTGGTTCGGCACGTCCGCGTTCCTCGGTTATCTGATCGCGATGATCCTCGCCGGCTTACTTTGGGCGGGGTTACGCTACCGGAAACTCGCGACGAGCGACCCGTCGGTCACCGTGTCGCCATCGCGCCGCGAATGCGTCTGGTTGCTCGGCCTGACGTTCGGCACTGCCATCGTGTTGGCGTTACTCGGTTGGGTGTTCGGACGCAGTAGTTTGTTCGAATTACCGGGACGCGAGATGACCGCCGTCGGCTTCGGCCTCGTGGCGGCTACGATCTACGCCATTTACCGCGTCCTCACCCGTCGCGTTGATTCTTCCACTTCCACGACCTTCCTCAGCCTTTCTGGCGAAGCGGCGGGGCTGTTTGGGTTACTGGTGTTTAGCGGTACGATGCTCTATTCGACGTGGCCAACGACGGCAGCGAATGCGATCGCGACAACCGAACTTGGCGATGCGGCAAACATCGAATCGTCCGTAGGGCCAAAACTCGTCGATGTGCAACTTCACACGTTCGACGAAGCCACCGAAGTGCTTTCCGGCGTCGCGGTTGGCAGCGAGGGCCGGATCTATTTCGGCACGATGAAGCAGAGCGGATTCTCCACCACGGGCAGCGTCATTTGCGCCGATGCGGCCACGGGCAAAGTCGTCTGGACGTTCAACAACGATGGCGAAATGAAGCCCGTATTCTGCACGCCGACTGTCGCCGGAGGAACCGTGTTCGTTGGCGAAGGGCTGCACACCGATTCGGACCGCAAGCTGTTCGCGCTCGATGCCGCGACGGGTAAGCCACTCTGGAACGCCGCGACGACGAGCCACACCGAAGGCTCACCGCGAGTCGCAAACGATCGCGTCTATTTCTCGGCGGGCGACGATGGTCTGTATTGCGTCAACGCGAAAGACGGCAAGGAAGTGTGGCACTTTAAGGGCAACGAAAACAAGCTGCACATCGACACGCCGCCCACCGTCCACGGCTCGCGCGTGTTCTTCGGCAGCGGCTATCAGACGCTCGCGATTCTTGCCGCCGATGCCAACACAGGCAAGGAACTCTGGCGGCTACCGCTGCCATTGCGTTCGTTCGGTTCGCCACTTGCGCGGGGCAACGAAGTTTACTTCGGCCTCGGCACGGGGAACCTCAGCGAAGATCTTTCGACCGAACCCGAAGTGGGCATTCCACCCGAAAAGGAAGCGAAAGGCGCGGTGATCTGCGTCGATGCGAAGTCCGGCGAAAAGCTCTGGCAGTACGATCTACCGAAGTCCGTTCACACCGAACTCGCCGCCGACAAACGCACGATTTACGCCTGTTGCAAAGATGGCTCTCTTTATGCGCTGGATCGTGCGACGGGCAAACTCCGATGGAAGCGGGGCGTCGGCACCGCGTTCGCATCGGGGCCGGTGCTCGCACAATACGCAAACGGGGCAGCCACTTTGGCGGTTTATGCGGTATCGCTCGAAGGCCGCGCGGTCTGCCTGAACCCCGCAACGGGCAACCCGTTCTGGTTCCGCGATCTTGCCGAACACACGAAGAAGAACGTGCAGATCGGTTCGACGCCGATACTCATTAGCGATGCGACCGGCGCGAAACGGACGCTTTGGTTCGGCGGGCAGACCGAAAACAAAAACAACGCCTCCAAAACGGCCGTTGTCGTCAATATCCACGACGAAATCGAAGAGTAACGAACGAGAAGATTGCTTCATGATAATGGGGCAATATGCACGATATAAGTAATGCCGGATGACGGGTTTCGCTTGAGACCGACGAGGTGTCTATGACCTTCGCAAGGTTGGTTATCGTCGCGATTGCGACTTGTATCGGTGCGGGTACGGCGACCGCGCAAGTTCGTACCGCGAAATCGAACTCGCCATCGACTGCGTCGACCGAGCGGAACGCCGTCCTCGATGCAGTGGCTGTTACCCATCGCGATGCGGTGGCGAAAATCCTGTCGAAACCGACGCTTTCCGCGAAGTACACCGAGGAGCCATCGACCGTTCACGCGACGGTTTACGAATGGCTTCTCGATCATCCGGACCGCACTGCACTCGCGTGGCGACGCTTGAACGTTCCTTGCGTCGAGATCGCCGATGCTGGCAACGGCAAGTTCACGTGGATCGAAGATGGCAGCGAATTGACGTGGCAAGTCGTCGGCAAATTTAGCGGCGGGTTGATCTGGTACGCAACGGGGAAAGTGAAGGCGGCCACGCTGTTACCGCTAATCCCTGTCAAAGTGGTCGCCATCGTGCGGTTCCCGATGAAGCCGACCGATAAGGCAGGCGTCGTCACGGTCACGCCGGAGGTTTCCGTGTACTTCCACTCCGACAGCCTCGCCGCCAGTGCCCTGTTACGGATGGCAGGCCCTGCCGCACCGAAGATGGCAGAACAAGGGTCCGAACAGCTACTCTTTTTCTTCAGCGGCGTCGGCGAACACATCTGCAAAAACCCAGACAAACTGGGGATGTTACTCGGACCGAAAGAGATGAAGTAGTCGAAATTCGACGCAAGTCTGAGTCGTATTACGTCGGATTTTTGACTGGCCGCAATCGTTAGAGTGATGCGGCATTATTCCTCGCTTGCGCGTAGGGCTAACGGGATTCCACCGCCTCGGCGTAGCGGTGGGTGGGTGTGGGGCGGCCGGGGCGTAGGCTTTGCGATTGGCGGAATGTGGGCGTGATCCCCAAGCGATCGCATTCTTGCGAGACGATCCGACGGACTTCGGCTTCGAGGATGCTCGGGTCGATGGCCACTCGCGCATTGACGATCAGGTCGGCTCCGGCTGTTTGGCAATACGATGGCAGGGATAGCTGGGCTGGGCTTACGCTGCTAATAACGTTGGCCACACCGAACGCGCCGCCATCGTCCTGACCGATGACCTTCAGGTGTGCGACTTCGCTTTCGGAACGGTTCAGGACTTCGTGCAACCGCGATACGACATCCATCAAAAGCGAATCGAGCGAAAATGCTTTCACGGATTCAAGGCGGATGCTCGCGTTTAACCAGCCGAGTTCGGCTTCCCCCTCTGCATAAATGTCGTAATCGATGTCGAGAATCTTGCGGCCAAATTGACCGTTGCTGGCGAGCAATTCCATGAAAGGCTCGAAACCTTCTCCGGTCGTGGCCGAGACGCGGAGAATCGGCGTGCCGGGGTAGCGTGTCGTCACCAGCGCGACGAGTTCGTTTGCCGATTCGGGCGAAAGCTCATCCATGCGGTTGATGACAATGGCGTCGGCTTCTTCGAGTTGCTTCGTGAAAATGTACGCGGCCTTGGGCGAGAAGCCGGATTTTTGTTCGCCTTTGAGGATGCGTAAACCGTGGCTCGGCTTGAACAGAACCGCGTACGGTGCGACTTCAAAACGGCTGGCGTAAAGGTCTTTCAGCGGTTGCACAACGGTAGCGACGAGGTCGGTGCAACTGCCGACCGGCTCGGCGAGAATGATATCGGGCCGGTCGTCTTCTTGCAGTTCGCCGATGCGGGTGGCGAGTTCGTCGAAGCGGCAACAGAAACAGGCACCCGCGACTTCTTGCACGCGAAAACCTTGCGCACGCAGCGAATTCGTATCGACGAGGTCGTTCGCCTGGTCGTTCGTCACCAGCCCGACTTTGTGCCCGCGTTCCTGGTAAGTGCGTGCCAATCTAGCGAGGGTGGTTGTTTTCCCGGCACCCAAAAAGCCGCCGATCATAATGAAGCGAACTGCCATCGAAAATCTCCTGTTATCGAGAAACCGTACCGAATTCGGCACTGCCCGTCGGCCATTGTTCTTGTGGTGCATAACCGATAAGTTGCATCGTTTCCGCGAGATCGTAGCGCACGCGATGCAGCGGTTGGCTCGTTGCATAGACGATTGCGAACGACGGTAACGCAACGGCTTCGACGGTTGATGCAAAGAACCGACCGGCATCGTTGGGGCTGAGGTAAACATCCTGCCCAAGTTCGCTATTCCGGATCTCCGAGACTTGACCGGGATCGCGCGGACACCAGCCGAGACGCACCGCAAGCACCGTCATACCGTGCTGTTTGGCGTAAACGTGCCCGAGTGCTTCGAGAAACACTTTGGTCGACGCATAGAGGTAACGCGGATCGGGCGGCGTCGAACCATTCACGGGGATTCGACCGGCATGAAGGTGCCCTTCGACGACTTGGCCGGTGCTTGCCAGAATCACGCGACCGACGTTCTCTTTCCGCGCCGCTTCCATCACGTAATACGGTCCGATCACGTTGTTCGGTACGAGTTCGCTAAGGAAATTGTCGCCATCGTCGGGTGGACTGCCTCGCGGGAACTTCGCATCGTCCGGTGAGGCCGCAAGATGGATGAGGCAATCGACATCCACTGCTGCCGCTTCCAGCGCAGCCGCATCGGTGACGTTCGCCACGATCGATTCGGAAAGTCCCGGCGTGGGAACGCGGTCGAAACCGATGACGTGATGGCCGCGCGCCACGAGTTCTGCGACGGCGGCCCGCCCCAGACGCCCTGCCGACCCGGTGATGAGAACTCGCAACGGCATGGTGAATCGATTCCGATAAAAACAGCAGGTGGTGCGACAACAGTATTGCGTTAAACTACACAAGAGAGTGCGAAGCTGTTACGATCAGACGCAATTCTACGAGGACCGCACATGAATCGTCGCGATTTTTTGGCCGCAACCGCCGTCGCACCGCTCGCGGTGGCGACCCTCACCGCAAGGGAAGCTGCTTCTATGCCTGCCGTAATCGATACGCACCAGCATTTGTGGGATCTTACGCAGTTCAAACTCGGCTGGCTAAAGGCCGGCAGCGATTTCGATCAGAGCTTCACGCCGAAGGAATACGCCAGCGCCACCGAGGGGCTGAACGTCGTGAAAGCGGTGTACATGGAAGTCGACGTGGTGCCCGAACAACAGCAGAAGGAAGTCGATTATCTGCTCGAACTATGCAAGAGCGAAAAAACGCCGACGTGTGCCGCCGTCGTTTCGGGTCGACCGAACTCGGACGGGTTCGCGAAGTACGTTACACCGTTCAAGGGTAACAAGTACATCAAAGGCATCCGTCAGGTGTTGCACGTCGATTCCACGCCTGCCGGGTATTGCCTCGATCCGAAATTCGTGAAAGGGATTCAGCTTCTCGGCGACCTCGGCTTGAGCTATGACTTGTGCCTTCGCCCTGCCGAACTGCCCGACTTTGCGAAACTGATCGACGAATGCCCCGGCACGCGGTTCATTCTGGACCACTGCGGTAATCCGAACAAGAACTTCACCGCCGCCCAAACCGAGGCATGGAAGAAGGGCACCGCCGGAATCGCGGCGAAGAAGAACGCCGTGTGCAAGGTGTCCGGCTTCCTCGCGAACGGCTGGGAAAAGGGCAAATGGAAGGCCGATGACATCGCCCCCGTCGTCGATCACATTCTCGACACATTCGGGCCAGACCGCGTGATGTTCGGCGGAGATTGGCCGGTGGTTTTACTAGCCGGAACGTACAAGGACTGGCTGACGGCACTAAAAGTGATTATTAAGGGCCGCCCCGAGGCCGATCAGAAGAAGCTGTTGCACGACAACGCTGCAAAGTTTTACGGCCTGTAAACTGTTGCCACTGGAGGCCGTGATATGGTGCGGTCACTGACGATCGCGATGCTTTTCGCCGCTACTGCGGTGGCGGCCCCCGTACCGAAATCGCCGCCCCCCGATCCGTTCGGGCAAGGCTATCTGGGTGTACGGGTCACCTCTGGAACGATGACACTGAGCGTCGTCGAGTTGAACACGCCTGCCGCAAATGCGGGAATGAAAGCGGGCGATTCGCTCGTAAAAGTCGGGCCGATTCAGCCGCAAGAATTCGAGGAAGTGCGTCAACTCATCGGCGGTATGCGCCCCGGTACGATCATCAAAGTAACGGTACGCCGTGGGAACGACGACGTGCAAACGCGAATCGTACTCGGCGCACGCCCCGCAAATTTCGACCAGCTTTCCGGTACCTTACCTATCGAGCCATTTCCATGAGTTCGACACTCGCAAACTCCCGGGCCATTCCCAAACTCGCATCGGGCGACCGACTCACACGCGACGAGTTCGAGCGACGCTACACCGCGATGACACACGTCAAAAAAGCCGAACTCATCGACGGAGAAGTGTACATGCCACCGGCCGTGACGATCGATCACGCGGAACCACACGCGATTTTAATCGGGTGCTTCATCCAGTACTGGTTTGCCACGCTCGAAGTCACGGTTGGGGACAATGCCACCGTCCGACTCGACGACGACACCGAACCGCAACCCGATGTGAGCATGTTCGTGCAACCCGAATTCGGGGGCCGCGTATCCTTCGTCGATAGCTACATCGACGGCGCACCCGATCTGGTTGCCGAGATCGCGACAACGACGGCGAGCATCGACCTTAACCGGAAAATGCTGGCCTACCAGCGAAACGGTGTCACCGAGTACATCGTTTGGCGTACCCACGATGAAGCGATCGACTGGTTTTTGCTACGCGACGGCCTGTTCGTACGGCAACAACCCGACGAACGCGGCATTCACAAAAGCGTCGCATTCCCCGGACTCTGGCTCAACGTGACGGCACTACTCCAACGCGACAGGCAGGCGCTGCTGGAGACGCTCGTTCGCGGAATTCATTCCGATGAACATGCACGCTTCGTAGACGGATTGCGACAGAAACGCAACGAGGTAGGTACGCCATGAGTTCGACACTCGCAAACTCCCGAATCATTCCCAAACTCGCATCGGGCGACCGACTCACGCGCGACGAGTTCGAGCGACGCTACACCGCGATGACACACGTCAAAAAAGCCGAACTCATCGACGGAGAAGTGTACATGCCGATGCCCGTTAGTTGGGAAAATCACGGCAGCCCGCACGCTGAAATGATGTTCGTTTTCAGCATGTACAAGATTCACACAAACGGCGTGGATACCGGCGACAATGCGACGGTTCGCCTCGACGACGACACCGAACCGCAACCCGATATTACGATGATCGTCCGACCCGAATCCGGCGGTCGTATCACGTTCGCGGACGGCTTCATCGAAGGTTCGCCCGAACTGATTGTCGAAATTTCGGCAACGACGGCGAGCATCGACCTCAACCGGAAAATGCTGGCTTACCAGCGAAATGGAGTCTCCGAATACATTGTTTGGCGTACCTACGATGAAGCGATCGACTGGTTTTTGCTACGCGACGGCCTGTTCGTACGGCAGTTACCCGACGAATGCGGCATCCACAAAAGCGTCGCGTTCCCCGGACTCTGGCTGAACGTGACGGCACTACTTGCGCCCGATAT
>Ga0105049_10002780_pt1 | contig 20717 bp, 11 predicted proteins | sample MAT06_FD_78087 | JGI IMG/M metagenome (GOLD analysis project Ga0105049, IMG submission 78087) | Freshwater microbial communities from Lake Fryxell liftoff mats and glacier meltwater in Antarctica - MAT-06 | ecosystem: Environmental > Aquatic > Freshwater > Ice > Liftoff microbial mat | place...
CGGACTACCTACCGCCTGAACCCCCCATCTACACTGTGAAAACGGCGAATGCTCAAGAGGCGCATGAAGCCATCCGCCCGACCGATGTGAACCGCTTGCCCAAAGACGTGGACGGCGATGGTGCGGCGCTGTACGCCCTGATCTGGGAGCGGTTCATCGCCTCGCAGATGTCACCCGCCCTCTACACCGTCACCGGCGCGGTCATCTACGCAGGTAAGGCACCGGGTCAGCCCTTCCCGTTGGAGTTTCGGGCGCAAGGGCGTTCGCTCCTGTTCGACGGCTTCCTCAAGGTTTATGAAGAGCCTGCCGACGAGGGTGAAGACGGGAACGAAGAGACCGGAACGCTGCCGCCACTGAAGGATAACCAGCTTCTTCAACTGGTCGCGCCGCAGGTGGAAGACCACCAGACCCGCGCTCCCGCCCGCTACACCGAAGCGGCACTGGTGCAGGCACTCGAACAGCGCGGCATCGGGCGACCTTCAACCTACGCGAGCATGGTCAAAACCGTGAAGGATAAGGGCTATGTGAAGGTCGGCCAGAAGCGGCTCGTCCCCACCGAGAATGGCATCGCGCTGTGCGATTTCCTGACAGCGCACTTTGCCGATGTGCTGGCGTATGACTACACCGCCCGACTGGAAGAGTCGCTAGACCGGATTGCGATGGGCAGCACAACCCGACTGGAAGTGCTGCGGGCATTTTGGGAGGGCTTCAATCCACGCCTGGGCAAAGCAACGGAATACGCCCTCGCGCAGGTCAAGGCGCGGCATACACCCAAACCCCTGATGCTGCGTCCAGCGGAGGAGTAGGCCCATGAGTGACATCGACATGATGCCTGAACCGCCGCCGATGGACTATGACGATTGGATGCCACCGCCACCGGATGAGGCTTATTTCATGCCAGATGACCCCTTCCCGGACGACCTGTTCAGCGGCGCACCGTCGGACTACGACTATGTGCCTGTCGATAACCCCTTCGTGGCAGAGGATGTCCAGCATCTACCGGATGTCCCACCGCTGGCGCAGGACGGCGATCAACAAGTTGATTCACAGGGTTTCGAGCAGCCCGAACCGCTGGATGAAGGTTGGGGCTGGCACGATGCCCGTCTGATCGGCGTGGAGCGTGAAACCGACGACGGTATGCGCTACGAGATTGGCGCAATCAACGTGTATGCCAACGTCAACACGGGTGATCTGGGCGGGAGCTACCTGCCCGTCGCCTCGTTTGAGGATGTGGACGTGGCAGCAGCGTTCTACCACAACTTGCAAGAACAGATTCACGATCAGGGATTACCTGCCTTTCAGGTGCCGGAGTTTGCGGAAGTCTGCGCTGCCGAGATGAACCCCGAACCGGAGAACTGGCGCGGCGCGACCCCCGAAGAATATGCCGCCTATGAACACCTGCGCGATCTGGAGGATGAAAGCATCGCCGGGCACGATGAACCGCTGGATCAGGCTGTTGACCCGCTGATTCAAACGGCAATTGAACTGGGCGGGGTCGTAGTTGAGCCAGAAGTGGACGCACCCCAGATCGAAGATGGATCGGCATTTCAGGCATTGAGTGCCATCGGCATTGAAGCCGAGAACTTCAACCCGACTAAAGACCCGCCGCCTTTCTATGATGCCGAAACCGGGACTGCCTACTGGATTGGGGTCTTCCAGCCCGATAAGGAAGATCGTGAAAACTGTGTCACCAGTATCCTGTCGCTGGGGCGTAATCCTGAAACGGGTGTGATGGAGGCGCAGCTTGCGCCCTGCTTCCCCGGCGAATGGGATAAAGCCTACAACGCCGCCGAGTACTAGGTGCAGATCAGCATGGCGGCGGTGGGCAAACCTGAAGACAACGGCTATGCCGAACGCCTGATGCGTACCATTAAAGAAGAGGAAGTTGATCTATCAGAGTACCAGGATTTTCATGACGCTTATCGCTCTATCGGGCGCTTTCTGGACGAGGTCTACACCCGCAAGCGCATTCATGCAGCTTTGGGGTATCTCACCCCTGCCGAATTTGAGCAAAATTGGCGGGCTCAACAAACAGAGCCTGTACTAAAATAAGCATACGCACTTTCGTGTCCAACTTTTTGGGGTCATTACACTATGACAAATCTACGTCTTCTGGTCTTGTTGGTACTGCTGACATGTGTATTCAGCACCACGCAAACGCTGCGTGTGATGGCGCAGGCGCAAACGTACCACGTCAGCAGCACCAATCCCGCCGCTGCCGATAGCAACCCCGGCACACAGGCTCAGCCGTGGCGCACGCTGGCACGGGTGCAGCAGGTAATTGCGACGCTGCGCGCAGGTGACCAGGTCTTGTTCGAGCGCGGCGGCGTCTATTCCGGCACGCTCGACCTTAACAACGTGAGCGGCGCGCTCGGCAACCCGATCATTTTCGCCGCTTATGGCACTGGCGCTGAACCGATCATCAATGGGTTGGAGACGCTGACGAACTGGACAGCGCTCGGCAGCAGCCGCTGGGAAGCAACCTGTTCCGGCTGCGGCACGGCCATCAATCACCTGTTAATCAATGGGCAGACGCAGCGCATCGCTCGCTACCCAAACATCGATGAGGGCGACGAAGGCTACCTGTACATCGATTCTGCCAGCGGGCGCACCGCCATCACCGATGATGTACTGGCTGGCGGACCGAACTGGGTCGGCGGGGAACTGGTCACGCGTAGCATCGCCTGGATACTTGACCGAATGCGTATCCAGACGCAGGTCGGCAGCACACTGACGACCGCAAACCCTGCGAATTATGACCTGCTGCCAGGCTGGGGGTACTTCATCCAGAACCATCCGGCAGCGCTGGATCGTCAGGGCGAATGGCTGTACAACTCGACGACAAATAAAGTCACATTGTATTCAACCACCAATCCCGCCAGCAGCCGCGTACAGGTGACGACCGTTGACACGCTTTGGCGCATGGTGAATGTGCGTTATATCGAACTGCGCGATGTGGCGCTGCACGGCGGCGACGAATTCACGCTTTTGATTGACACCTGTACCAGCGTCAAGCTGGAGCGCGTCCAGCTTCTGTATGGCGGTGGAGAAGCGCTGAGAACAGGCGGTTGCAGCGCGCTGGAGATAGGTAACAGCCGCGCGGCATGGGCGCTCAACTTTGGCTTGCGCATTTCCGACTGCCAGAACTGCCGCATCCACCACAGCGTCATCGAACAAATCGCCATGTTCGCCGGCATGGGCAAAAGCGGCGACGGGCAGTATAACGGCGTGGTGCTGAACGGCAGTAATTCCATCTTTGAGTACAACACCGTGCGCTACACGGGCTATCTGGGAGTGCGCGTCGAAGGTGCCAATATCATTCGCTATAACGTCGTCAGCTACTTCAACAGCGTCAAAGTCGATGGCGGCGGGATTTACTGTTGGGAAAGCAACGGCAGCAGCATCATTGGCAACGTTGTGCTGCATGGCGAAGGCAGCGACGCAGGCATTGCCTGGACCAGTACGGCAACGCACGGCATCTACATTGACGATAACTCCGAAAAAATCGTCGTACGCGATAACAGCGTCGGTTATATTACCGGGAGCGGCATCCTGCTGCACAACACGCGCACTGTGGAGGTGGTCAATAACACCCTCTTTGCCGTCCAGGAACAGGGTATCTCGCTGGCAGATGGTGATCTTAGCACCTATAACGTTGAGGCGAGCCTGATTGAGAACAACCAGGTCTTTAATCTCGGCACACAAAGCGCTGGAGTAAGCGCCATCTCGCCGATGGGGGCATCCTTTTTGCAGGGGCTGGGGACGCTGCGTAACAATGCCTATTGCAATCCGACCATCGATATGACTGCCCGGCTGAATTATCGACCCGGTGGTGTTACTTTCAACAATGAACTATCGCTGCCGCAGTGGCAGACACTGAGCGCAAACGATGCCGGGTCAAGCGAATGCTCGCTCATTTATCCAGCATATGTCGAAAGCGGCACAGCAGGCAGCAATCTGATTATCAATGGCATCTTTGCAGCCAATATCGATAACTGGGTGCGCTGGCCCGAAGCGAACGGGACGATGGCTGGTGATGCGCGCATGGGCGGCAGCCTGCGGTTTACGCAATTGAGCAGTACTCAGGAAGTGCTAGCCTATCATCCCATCGGCGCGGTCACAGGCGGGCAGGTCTACCGCGTGCGCTTCCGCGGGGTGACGGATGCTCTTGGCACATCCGTTGGCATTAATCTTCAGCAGCATGGTCCAGATTATGGCTGGCTCACCGTTCCGCAAAACGTGATCCTGACAGCGACAGAACGCGATATCGTCATGTACCTCGTGCCGACCATGAATTATGGCAGTGCGCGGCTCAACTTTATCCTGCAACCCGGTTCCGCTCCCATATGGGTCGATAATGTCGAGGTGACTACTGTAAACGCTGCCCCCCTGCGTTACGAGGATGTGGCACGCTTCGAGGTAAACACGACCAACGCGGCACGTTCGTTCACACTGGATCAGGCATACACCGACCCGCGCGGCATGCTTTATGCGGCGGGCAGCACGGTCACGTTGCAGCCGTATACGTCGATCATCCTGCTGCGCCCCGCCCCAGCGACACGACGGCGCTGAATGGGCGCGTGAGCATGCAAGGTATGTCCAGTGTGCCACCGCTGAACGCGACAGTTACATAGGGCGGCACACAGGTGTATGCCGGGCAGGTGACGCCGAATGCCAGCGGTGAGTTCCAGCTAAGCGCCCTGCCGCCCGCAGCGCTGGTGGTACGCCTGAAGCATCCCCATCATCTGGCGGTGGCGCAAACCGTGACACTGCCCAACGCGGCAGTGATCAATTTCGGGCTGCTGCGCGCAGGGGATGCCAACAACGATGCAGATTTCGATTTCGGTTGGGAGGAGCCGCTCGATGTGCGTGCCAACACCAGCGCTTCCGATTTTGATGCTGATTTAGTGGTGGAGCAGCCAACAGTCGTTGTTTTGACCTGTCCGGGGCGGATGCGCGCCGTCTATGCGTCTTATCTGGGGGCAACCCTGCGAAAATTGATGCTCGACCTCGATACGATTGGCGAACGCAATAAAGGCCCGCTGCCCGTACCCGTCGGCATCATTCTGGATGAGTTTCCGACGTTGGGTAAGCTCGACAGTCTAGTGGTGGATGTGAACCTTGTCCGTAAACGCCGTATCTCGATCATGATTGGAGCGCAGACCAAAGGGCAGTTCCACATGATCTACGGCAATGAAGGTACTCAGGCGCTGTTCACAGGTCTGGCAACGCAGGTGATTTACGGGGGCTGCGATGCGGACACCGCTGAGTTCTACAGCAAGGCAAGTGGCACCGCGACCACCGATGCCAACGCCGATGATCCGAATTCGCATCTGCGCCAGCGTCCGCTGCTAACCGTCGATGAGGTGGTAACCCCACAGCTAGGCAACTGCACCATTTTCGCCCGTTATGTCGAGGCGGGTTTTGCCACGCAGGTCGTCCTGAATGCCCGCCTGACCCGCTTCTACGAGCGTGACGATTGGAAGAAACGCTTGAGTGCAACGAAGGATGTGCAACCCTTGCTGTTGGAACGGGGTATTTCGCTCAATTTGCAGCCTGTTGTAACAGGTATACCGCCTATTCCCAACTCGAATACATCTGCATCCACTGTGAATAAACCACCCACACTGGAAATAGCCGCATTGATGGCAAGAGTCGCCGCTGAAACCCAGAAGCAAACTAATGGCAAAGTTCAGGCCATAAGCACGAGTGAAATGCGTAATAGGCATGAAAAGCGCAAGAGAGATGTGAAAGAGGTGACTCAATGACCCTGACCAAGAACAAAATGGTGCGCGGAATCGGACGACGCACCCGGCTGAAGAACCGCGATGTGCAGGTGATGCTGGAAGCGCTGATTGAGGTCTGGACTGAAGAACTGGTTAGCGGCGGACGAATTGAACTGGAAAATCTTTTTGTCCTGGAAGTCCAAACGATTGACCGGGGCGAACAGTGCGGCACACTTGCCAGCGGCGAAGCTCCGCGCATCATCAGGCGGGTGTTATTGAGAGTAAGTAAAAGACTCAAGCATAATCTAAATATTTGAACTAGTACACCAAATCATTAAGGATGAGGTTTCATTGGGCAATTCTAGCGTGCAATAACGCGGAACCACTCCTCACCTTCACCAAATCACGATACTAGAATCGGTTCAAACTATGTTTGAAAAGGAAAATCAATGTCTGAAGTGCCGTCAGAACGCAGATCGATATGGGTGCAAATCAAATTAGAAGGAAGCTGGTTTCCAAACGACCCAGAATTTGATCTGCGTTACACGCTTGAGGATGCGGTTACAGATAGTGGCATCGGCAGCCCAGAAGGTGCTGGTTCAGGTGGTGGCTGGATGGACTTTTCATTTGGTGTCGCTAATATTGAAGCTGCTGAATCCGCTTTAGTATTTTTAGTTAATTTGATGAAAAAATATGATGTGCCTCCAGAAATGTATCGATTCGAAATCTTTAGACAGTCGGACACGGTATGTGATGATTTGCCTGACTTTCTGCCCGGTGACTGTCTGAACTTTCGTTTTGAAGATGGTGACTATGGTGCTGCGCTTGTCCTAAAACGTGGAAATGAAGACAAATCTAATTCTCAAGTTGGCAAACCTCCTGTTAATCCTTTATCTGATGAAATACTGGTGGGGGTTCTCGATTATAAACAGTCTGCGCAACCTGCGATCGCAGTATTTGAAGAACGCAATTGGTTACATAGCATACATAGGGAGAGTGAAGGCCAACCCTATCTTGTTTGGTTAGGTTGCTTTGGCGGTTTGGAAGTTGAAGTAATTACCAGAACTGATCTGCGAAGCGATGATCCTATGAAATGTCGTTTTCACCTATCTTGGGAAGATTTACCCGGGAATGTCGTTCATAATAAAGAGCTTGACGACACAACTAAGTCTGTTCAAGACGTGTTTCCTGTCTACGAGGTTGGTACTGGAATCAGTTATCAGTTTCCAGATGGTGAATACGGTGCTGCTCTGGTTTTGTCAACATCAACTGAAGGCCCGAACACGGGTGAGACATTGCTTGGCGTGTTGCATTACAAAGAGTCACATTTGCCGCCCCCAAATGTATTTACAGAACGTAATTGGCAAAGGGTCGCGCGAGAATGGCGTAAGAACCAGCCTTTCCTCGTTTGGGCACTTTGGACGCCTGAAGATATTGAACTTCAGGTGATTACCCAAACTACAATTAGTGATGACGATCCGAAATCTTGTAACTTGAACTTGAACTGGTCGGACATTCCAGAGTTTATGCTTCTAGAATGTGGAATTCAGAGCATAAACCAGACAAAAGATGATTAGCACGGCGGGGTGCCGGGCATTTACTTACAGATCAAAATCCGGTGGCAGTGGCTCGACTTTCGACTCATCCTCACCTTCATCCAGCTTCACAAACTGCTGGATCGGGTCTGTGTACAACGCCTCCGCCGCGATCCGGGCATTGCGCTCGGCGTTCGGGTTATAGGGATGCCAGTCTGCTGGGGTATTATCCCCCATTATTCCCCTACCGTCTTGGAAACCATGCGTCCAGGTCGTCGGGTGCTGGCTGTTCCGGTTCAATTTCCAGTTCTTCGCGTAGAAGCTGCCAGTCAGGTCCGACAATGCGATCTAGGGCTTCGCTGAAATGACGACTGGCAATTTCGCGGAACAACACATCATGCCCGCGCTCTTTGTTGTTGTACACCGCTGCCCGGTCTACCCCGTCAAGCGGCGCAGTTCCGGGTAAGACAACGTGCGTGTGAAGCTGCTGCAACGGTTCGCTGCCATCTTCGGGTTTGGTCAGACGGTCATGCAGCACATAGCTGTATTCGGGTACTTCAAAACCGCGTGAGGTGTAATATTCTTCCACGATGCGTTCCGTCAGGTCGAGAACAAGGTCGGGTCGCTGATCTTCCGGTACTAGCGCCATCAGGTCGGGGGCAGGTGAAATCACCCATGTCCAGGCGAGAACGTGTTTGCTTTGCAGCTTGTCGCAGTTCTCGAAGATAGCGCGGTAGTGCTGTCCCAATCCATGATCAACCCACCGCTCAGTCTCTTCACCTTGCTGAATGTGCTGGTTGCGGTTGTCCCGATACTGTAAATATTTGAGTGTGGCACGCAGCCCCTGATGACCTGTCCCACGCCCTTTGCGTTTGGGGCCTTTGTAGGCAAAATCCGTCACGATTATGGCTTTCATTTCATCTCGCGCACGGCTTTAATCTGCGCCAACAATGTATCGCCATCGCGTCGTGCGGCGATGATGGCATCCGTAATCAGCTCGTCACTGGTTTCAGGTTCGAGTGATGCCAGCAGGTAAATAAGAACATTGAGATGAAATGCCAGTGCCGCTTCGAGGGTGTCCAAACGCTCTTGAAGCGATTTCTGGAAATGTTTGCGGCTGCCGATGATGTCTTCCTGGTTGTCCAGATACAGTCGGACTGCTTCGCGGATTACATCAGATTCAGTGGTATCACGCGGCTGCTTGCTCACCAGCAGTGCCAGACGATATCGCATTTCCTGCGTCATGGTGATGCTGCGCTGCACCGATTTCTTTGCCATTGCTGGTCTCCACACATGCGAACTTCTAGCTCATTATCGCAAAGTGAGGTGCAGTGACCTGTGAAATTTTGCAGTTTGGAGTTGGCAATATTGACAGAGACAGGGGAAATTTGCACTGATTACGGTAGCTAAAACAATAACAATTTCTAGAAAGAAAATAATTAGGATAAAAAACCTGTTACCAGATCGCTGATTGATTACAACTCCCCAGGATCAGGCAGGTCAAAATGGTGATATTATGCGACAATAGGTGTGAACAGAGTCACAATAATATTGTTCCTAACCTGACAACACGGGTCTCCAGCAGATTGTTCCTTGCGAGAGACAGACCGATTTACTCAAGGATATTGGTGATGGATGTATTTGCCTTGCGGGATCGCTTGACCGAAGATTATGCTACTTATGCCAGCAGTTTTATTCAAATCCGCGATCAGCGTATTTATAATGATGTGCGCCAAAGCCTCAATGCCGGTGTCTTCTGGCCCAACCCCCTCATCCAGCTCAACCCCAGTTTTGCCAACGGCGGCACCGTGCAGGAACTGCTGGCGGAGGGGGTGCTGCACCCTGAATGCAACCGTATCTTCCTGAAGAACAAACAATCAGGCGGTCAAACCTTACGCCTCCACCGTCATCAGCGCGAGGCGATTGAGATTGCCCACCAGGGACACAACTATATTCTGACAACGGGTACCGGTTCGGGCAAAAGTCTGGCTTACATCGTGCCGATTGTGGATCATGTGCTGCGGCGGGGGAGCGGCAAGGGTATTCAGGCGATTATAGTCTACCCGATGAATGCGCTGGCGAACAGCCAGGCGGGAGAACTGCATAAATTCCTGAATGAAGGCTATCCACAGGGGCAAACTCCCGTGACCTTTGCCCGCTACACCGGACAGGAAAGCGAGGATGAGCGCCGCCAGATCATGACGCACCCGCCGGATATCCTGCTGACCAACTATGTTATGCTCGAACTCATCATGACCCGTCCCCGTGAGCGTCAGTTAATCGAACGGGCGAAAGGACTGCGCTTTCTGGTACTGGATGAACTGCATACCTATCGCGGACGGCAGGGTGCGGACGTGGCGCTGCTGGTGCGGCGCGTGCGGGATCGGTTGGAAACACCCGAACAGGGTCTGCTGGTTGTGGGTACATCGGCGACGTTAGCGGGCGAAGGCAGCTATAGCGAACAACAGGCACAGGTGGCGGAAGTCGGTACTCAGATTTTCGGCGCACCTGTCAAACCTGAGCATGTGATCGGTGAGACCCTGCGCCGAGCAACACCAGGCAACACCGATCTGGAGGTACTCCGGCAAGCGGTGGTATTGGCTGATGATCTGGTCGCCCCCACCGGCTACGCTGAATTCGTCGCTCATCCACTCTCGGCGTGGATTGAAAGTACCTTCGGCTTGCAGGAAAAAGAAGGTCGATTAGCACGGCAGGAACCACGCAGTATCTGGGATGCCGCCCATGAACTCGCCGATCTCACAGGCGTGGACGAAGCATCGTGTGTTGCGGTGATCCAAAAGTGGCTGCTGGCAGGCTACCAGTGCGAATCCAACCCGGACACCGGCTTTGCCCCCTTCGCTTTCCGGCTGCACCAGTTCATCAGCCCCGGTGATACGGTCTACACGACCATTGAACCAGAAGCTGTGCGCTATATCACGCTGCATGGGCAGCGTTTCGTCCCCGGTGAACGCGATAAGGTGTTGTTCCCGCTGTGTTTCTGCCGCGAATGTGGACAGGAATATTACACAGTGCGGATCACGACGAATGAGGAGAATGAGCAGCGTCGCGTGATGCCGCGTGAATTCAGTGACCGGCTGCCGGACGACGGCAGTGAAGCAGGCTATCTGTACTTAACATCAGACCCAGCCAGAGCGTGGCCGGATAACGGTACCCTCATTGACAGTGAGCGCCTGCCGGATGACTGGCTCGAAGAGCGGAATGGGGTCCGGCGCATTCGTTCGCACCGCAAAGAAAAACTGCCGAAACAGGTGCGTGTTTTCCCATCTGGGGAAGAGGATGCTCAGGGGCAGGAATGCGTCTACCTGTCGTCGCCTTTCATGTTCTGCCTCAACTGCGGGGTGTCATATGCCGCTCGTCAGAGCGACTTTGGCAAGCTGGCAACGCTGAGTTCCGAGGGGCGCAGCAGCGCCACGACCCTGCTCAGCCTATCGGCGATTCGATCCCTGAAAACAAGCGACCTGCCCCAACAGGCGCAAAAGTTGTTGAGTTTCACTGACAATCGGCAGGATGCCTCCCTGCAAGCTGGACACTTCAATGATTTCATCGAAGTCAGTCTGCTGCGCGGGGCGATTTATCGGGCCGTCGAAGCGGCAGGCACGACTGGATTGACCCATGAGCTGATCGCCGAAAAAGTTTTTGAGGCACTCAATCTACCGCTCGCACTGTATGCCAGTGATCCGGGGGTGCGCTTTCAGGCGTTACAGGATACCCAAAAGGCACTGCGACAGGTACTGGGTTATCGCATTTACCGCGATTTGCGCCGGGGCTGGCGTATCGCACTGCCCAATCTGGAACAGTGTGGTCTGCTGGAGATTGGCTATGCCGATCTGGATGCGGTCAGCGCAGCAGAGGATGTCTGGGCGGGAGGTCATCCAGCACTGGTGACGGCATCCCCGCACGCACGCATGACCATCGCCAAAACGCTGCTGGATTACATGCGGCGTGAACTGGCAATCAAGGTCGATTATCTCGACAGCGGGTATCAGGAACGCATCCAACAGTTGAGCAGTCAACGCTTGGTCGATCCCTGGGCGATAGACGAAGACGAGCGTATGGAATATGCTTCAACCCTGATCCCGCGCTCATCGGGTGGGGATGATGGACGCGGCAATTACACCTATGTGTCGGCACGCGGTGGCTTTGGTATCTATTTACGCCGTCCGGGAACGTTGGTTGACTATGATGCCCGCACTCATGGGAAACTTGGATTGGATGAAACCGGCAGCATCATCCGCCAACTTCTGGAAGGATTGCGTGTCGCCGGGCTGGTTGAAATCACCCGTGAGCCGAAAGACGAGGACGATGTACCCGGTTATCAACTGGTAGCATCGGCGATGCGCTGGTATGCCGGGACGGGTGAACGTGCCTTTCATGACCCGATTCGCGTACCCAATGAATCGCAGGCAGGCGGGCGACCGAATGCCTTCTTCGTGGACTTCTATCAAAGCATCGCCCAATCGCTGGTCGGGCTGGAAGCGCATGAACACACGGCACAAGTCCCCTATGAGGAACGCGAAAAACGCGAACAGCAGTTCCGCAGTGGTCAATTACCCATTTTGTACTGCTCACCCACGATGGAACTGGGGGTGGATATTGCCGAACTCAATGTAGTCAACATGCGGAATGTGCCGCCGACACCTGCCAATTATGCTCAACGCAGTGGTCGTGCCGGACGCAGTGGACAACCCGCACTGGTCTTTACGTACTGTTCCGGGGGCAGCCCGCATGACCAGTATTTCTTCAAACGCCCGGAGCGTATGGTGGCCGGAGCCGTAACGCCCCCACGTCTGGACTTGAGCAACGAAGAACTCTTACGGGCGCATATTCATGCCATCTGGCTGGCCGAAACGGGCATTGACCTCAAAGACACCCTCAAAGAAATTCTGGATATGAATGGCGATCCACCACCGCTGGCATTACTACCTGAGATTCGTCAACAGGCCGAGTCAGTCACGGCGCGACAAACTGCCCGCCAGCGAGCGGAACGGGTGCTAAAAACCATCCCGGATGTCGCTGATCCTGATGGACTGCTGGAAGTCACCATGCAGAACATCGTTCGTGCCTTTGATGCCGCCTGCGAACGATGGCGCGGTTTGTACTGGTCAGCACTCAAACAGGTCAAGGTACAAGAGGACATCCGCCGTGACCCGACCCGCCAGCAGGCCGATAAACGTCAGGCAGAACGCTTGCGGCGGGAGGCACTCTCGCAGATTGACCTGCTGACCGAGGTGAGCAGTCTGGCGCAGTCAGATTTCTACAGCTATCGCTATTTCGCCACCGAGGGCTTTCTACCGGGATACAGCTTCCCGCGCCTACCCTTGTCGGCATTTATCCCCGCACGTCGCGCCAATCAGCGTGACAGCTTTCTGTCACGTCCGCGCTTCCTGGCGATTTCGGAGTTTGGACCCCGTGCCATCATCTACCATGAGGGATCGCGCTATCTAATCAATCAGGTCATCATGCCAGTGACGGAAGATGAGGACGGCCCGCTCACCACCCAAATCAAGCAGTGCAACCACTGTGGTTATGTGCATCCGGTGAAGTCCGGAATCAATTATGATCTATGCCAGCGCTGCGGGATGCCGCTCGACCCGCCGCTGCAAGCGCTGCTGCGCCTGCAAAATGTCGTCACGCGCCGTCGTGACCGCATCAACGCCGATGAAGAAGACCGCCTCCGCCTGGGTTATGAGATTCGCACAGGTGTCCGTTTTAGCGAGCGCGACGGTGTACCCGATATTCGCACGGCATTAGTCCGGCAGGGCGATCATGAGCTGGCGCGTTTGACCTATGCCCAGACCGCTACCTTATGGCGCATAAACCTCGGTTGGGCGCGGCGCAAGAACCAGCAGCAGTATGGCTTTGTATTGGACATTGAGCGCGGTTACTGGGGACGCAACGAACAAAATGAAGATGATCCCGATGATCCCATGTCGGAACGCACCCGGCGGGTTATCCCCTACGTTGAGGACAACCGCAATTGTCTGCTGATTGAGCCGTTGATCGGGCTGGAAGTTGAGCAGATGGCATCCTTACAGGCAGCACTCAAACGGGCCATTGAGACCGTATTCCAGCTTGAAGACAACGAACTGGCGGCGGAACCGCTGCCGGATCGGGACAACCGGCAGATGCTGTTGCTCTATGAGGCAGCCGAAGGGGGTGCCGGGGTACTGCGTCAGTTGGTGGACGACCCTTCAACATTCGCGCTCGTCGCCCGCGAAGCGCTGCGAATTTGCCACTTCGACCCCGATACAGGCGAGGATTTACGCCATGCGCCACGCGCACACGAGGATTGCGAAGCAGCCTGTTACGACTGCCTGCTGAGTTACGGTAATCAGCGTGAGCATCCCATCCTGGATCGGCAGGTCATCCGCGAGGTGTTGGGCATGTTCGCTAAGGCCGAGGTGCGGATCAGTCCCAGCAGCGCGACCCGGGATGCCCACCTGGAAACATTGCTCAGCCTGTGCGAGTCCGATCTGGAACGAGAATGGGTGTTGAGCCTGCACGAGCAAGGATTGCGCCTGCCTGATTCGTCCCAGGTTTATATAGAGGACTGCCAGACCCGTCCCGATTTCATCTATAACAGCGGTGGTGTGTATGCAGCCATCTATGTGGATGGTTCGCATCACGACTATCTCCAGCGTCAGGGACGTGACCAGCAGCAGACCAACTGTATGGAGGATTACGGTTATCGGGTCATTCGTTTTGGCTACCGCGATGATTGGTCAGATATTTTGCAGAAAAATAAACATATTTTTGGAGGTGGGGCTTGAGCGCGGATTTTCCGTTTACAGTCGGATCGCTGGTCAGAGTGCGCGGGCGCGAATGGGTGGTACTGCCCGAATCGACGGATGAGGTGGTGCGGGTACGTCCATTAGGCGGAACAGATGAGGAAGTCACGGGCATTTTTATCCTGCTGGAATCCATCGAACCGGCGCAGTTTGCCTTGCCTGATCCAGCCCATATTGGCGATTATCGTTCGGCACGGTTGCTACGGGCAGCAGTGCGTTTAGGCTTTCGTGCCAGCGCGGGGCCGTTTCGTTCGTTTGCCCGCATCAATGTTGAACCGCGCCCCTATCAGCTTGTGCCGTTGCTGATGGCGCTCAAGCAAGACCCGGTGCGCCTGTTGATCGCCGATGATGTCGGGATCGGTAAAACGGTTGAGGCATTGCTGGTTGCCCGCGAACTATTAGATCGTGGCGAGATTGACCGGCTGGCGATCTTGTGTCCGCCGCAGTTAGCCGGGCAGTGGCAAACTGAACTGCGGGAGAAATTCTATATCGAAGCTGAACTGGTGCTGTCTAGCACCGCTACCCGCCTGGAACGCCATCTGCGGATGGGCGAGTCGCTGTTTGAACGTCATCCTTTCGTGGTCGTTTCGACGGACTTCATCAAGTCGGAACGGCGGCGGGACGAGTTTTTACGTACTGCGCCCGATTTTATCATCATTGATGAAGCCCATACCGTTGCCCATACCACCGACAAGCGCGGGGGGAAGCATCAGCGCTATGAACTGGTGACGGCGCTGGCTGAAGATCCAAACCGCCATCTGGTGCTGGTCACAGCGACACCCCACAGTGGCAAGGAAGAAGCCTTCCGTTCACTGCTGGCGATGCTGAATCCCGACTTTGCGAATTTGCCGGATGACCTAGCGGGAGCGGAAAACGAGCATCTCCGCCGTGAGCTTGCTCGCTACTTCGTGCAACGGCGGCGCGGCGACATCCGCGCCTACATGGATGCTATCACGCCCTTCCCCGAACGCGATACCGCCGAAGAAACCTATAAACTCACTGACGAATACAAGCGCCTGTTTGACCGCGTGCTGAACTATGCCCGCGAAACCGTCTTACAACCCGGTGAAGGTTATCGCCAGCGGGTACGCTGGTGGTCGGCGCTGGCGCTCTTGCGTTCGTTGGCATCCAGTCCGGCAGCAGCAGCAGCGACACTCCGCAGCCGTGCCGCGACCACTGAAGCCGACAATGAAACCGACGTGGATGACATCGGACGGCGCACGGTGCTGGATCTGATGAACGATGAATCCGCCGAAGGCATGGATGTTATTCCCGGTAGCGACATCGGCGAACTGGCAGGGGATGCCAACAATCACCGCCGTCGCCTGCTCGATATGGCAAAGGCAGCCGACGCGCTTCAGGGCGAAGCCGATCACAAACTGCAAAAGCTCATCGTCATTGTAAAAGACCTGCTGCGCGAAGGCTATAATCCGATTGTTTTCTGCCGCTTTATCCCGACGGTTGATTATGTGACCGAAGCCTTGCGCGAGGCGACGCGAGGTGTGGAAGTTGCCGGAGTGACCGGTTTATTGCCGCCGTCCGAGCGCGAAGAACGGGTTACACAGTTGAGCAAGGCACCGAAACGCATCCTCGTCTGTACCGACTGCTTGAGCGAAGGTATCAACCTGCAAATGGGCTTTGATGCCGTCATCCACTATGATCTATCCTGGAATCCCACCCGGCATGAACAGCGCGAAGGGCGCGTAGATCGCTATGGACAACCCAGCCCGCGCATTAAAGTTGTGACGTACTACGGCATTGATAACCAGATTGATGGCATCGTTCTGGATGTGCTGCTGCGGAAACACAAAACCATCCGCAACTCGCTGGGGATTTCCGTACCCGTTCCCGGCAACAGCGAGGATGTTATCGAAGCGATCTTTGAGGGGCTGCTGCTGCGTGAGAATGCCAGCTTCAGCCAGACGACCCTGCCCGGTTTCGATGAATATATGAAGCCGCGTCAGGCAGAGCTTGATTTGCAGTGGGAAGCGGCGGCAGAACGGGAAAAACGTTCGCGCACCATGTTCGCTCAGCAGGCTATTCGCGTCGATGAAGTCGCTGCCGAACTGAACGCCGCCCGTGAAGCCGTTGGGTCAGGTATTGATGTTGCCGCGTTTATGAAAGACAGCGTGCGGATGCATCGTGGTGTGGTGTCCGAAAATGGTGCAATGGGCTTTGATTTGACGGAAACGCCGCGTGGACTGCGTGATATGCTGGGCAAAGAACAGTTCGCCGCCCGTTTTGAACTGCCTGTCAAAGAGGGACAGCTTTACCTGACACGGACTCACCCACTGGTGGAGTCACTGGCAGCGTATGTGATGAACACTGCGCTAGACGCTGCTGAAATCGAGGAGGATCAGCCGCGCGCCCGTCGTGCTGGCGCGATACGCACGACAGCGGTTCAGCATCGAACCACGCTACTGCTGGTGCGCTTCCGTTATCACCTTATCACCCGAACAGGCAGCGAGGAGCGCCAATTACTGGCAGAAGACAGCCTGACACTGGCATTTGAGAGTTCGCCGGACAACGCGGTGTGGCTGGATACAGATGCGGCTGAAGCACTCTTGCAGGCTGAACCTGATGAAAACATTCATCCGCAGCAGGCAGCGGAGTTTGTGGGGCGTGTGATCGAAGGTTTTGACCATCTTGCACCGACACTCAACGACATCGCGCAGCGGCGCGGCGATGAACTGCTGGCAGCGCATGTTCGGGTACGCGAGGCGGCGTACCGGCGCGGCGAACGTCGTCCACAGCATCGGGTCGAGGCGCAGCTTCCGCCAGATGTGCTGGGCATTTATGTGTTTTTACCTGCGATGGGGAGAAAGTAACCGATGGCAAGCCGTAACAACATCTTCACTACCATTCGCACGGAAGGCGCACTGCTGCCTGCCGATCTGCTGCAACGCATCAGCGAGGGCGCGACCCTCGATGGGCTGACACCGGAGAGCTACCATCGCCCCGGCGAAAAACTGAACGAAGCGATCAACCGTTCATGGAATGCCTTGCAAGGCGTATGGGCGAGCTTCCGCGCCGCGCAGGAACGCCTGCCGGAAAACGATCTCGGCACGACCATCACCCGTGAGCGCTGGCTGCTTCCGCTGTTCCGTGAACTGGACTACGGGCGTTTGCAGACGGCTACGGCTGTTGAGATTGACGGGCGCAGCTATCCAATTTCGCACGGCTGGGAGCATGTGCCTTTACATCTGGTGAGCTACAAGCTGGATCTCGATAAGCGCACCCCCGGCGCGGCAGGCGCATCCACCGCCAGCCCGCACAGCCTGCTGCAAGTTTTCCTCAATCGCAGTGAAGACAACCTGTGGGGCTTCCTCAGCAACGGCTATAAACTGCGAATTCTGCGCGACAACGTCAGTCTGACACGGCAAGCCTACGTCGAATTCGACCTGGAAGCCATGATGGAAGGCGAGGTCTACAGCGATTTTGTCTTGCTCTGGCTGCTGTGCCACCAATCTCGCGTGGAAGGCGAGCGCCTGTCCGACTGCTGGCTGGAAAAGTGGATGAAAGTCGCCGAGGATCAAGGCACACGCGCCCTCGACCAACTGCGCGACGGCGTGGAAGCCGCGATTACAGCGCTCGGTCTGGGCTTCCTCGAATATCCCGCCAACGCCGCCCTGCGCGACAAACTGACCAGCGGCGAACTCAACGCGCAGGACTACTATCGCCAACTGCTGCGGATGGTTTATCGCCTGCTGTTCCTGTTCGTGGCGGAAGATCGTGATTTGCTGTTGAATCCCGCTGCGGATATTGCCGTCCGCGAACGCTACATCCACTACTATTCCACGCAGCGACTGCGGCACATGGCGGAGACCTTCAAAGGCACGCGCCATCCTGACTTATTCGAGGGATTACGGCTGGTGATGCGTCTGCTCAGCGGCGAAAGCCCTCATCCTAAATCCTTCTCCCAAGGGGAGAAGGACTTGCTCCGGCGCGGCACTCAAGATGCTGAACGGTATGAGAACATTGCGTCACAGACGATGGTTCACATCAGCCGAGAATTACGCCAGCGACAAACATCTGCCGAAGAAATCGTCTGGGAAGCACTCCGCGACCACCGCTTGAACAACCTGAAGTTTCGCAGACAGCATCCAATTGCGAATACTCAATATGTCGCTGATTTTATGTGCTATGAGGCTAAACTTGTTGTTGAAATTGATGGCAGTATTCATCTTGAGCAGCAGGCCGAGGATACCAAACGCCAATCCGACATTGAGACGCTCGGCTATCGGGTGATTCGGTTTACCAACGAAGTCGTTCAAACCGATTTCAAATGGGTATTAGCCAGCATCGCCCACGCTGCCCAACTCCCTTCTCCCAAGGGGAGAAGGGCTGGGGATGAGGGCTATCAGGGCTTAGGACTTGTGCCGCTGGGCTCGTTCCTGTTCAGTGATCGCGCCGTTACGGATGTCATCGGCTGCCAGATTGCCAACAGCCACCTGCTGGATGCCATTCGTGCGCTCTCCCTCACCTATGACGGGCGCGCCCAGGTCTATCGCACGGTGGATTACAAAAATCTCGGCTCGGATGAGTTGGGCAGCATTTTCGAGAGCCTGCTGGAACTCCATCCGCAGATCAATGTTCCGGCGCGGCGGTTCGCTCTATCGACAGCGGCAGGCAATGAACGCAAAACCACCGGCAGCTACTACACGCCAGAATCGCTCGTCCATGCCCTGCTCGATTCGGCGCTCAATCCGGTATTGGCTGAAGCGATAAAAGGAACGAATAAGCCCCCATCCCCAACCCTTCCCCCTCATGGGGAAGGGAGCAAAGAGCGCGTGCGTGAGATGGCAACCAAAACCATGCGGAATATTGCTCGTGATCTACGACAACGACAAACACCCGCTGAAGAAATTTTGTGGGAAGCCTTAAGGAAAAATCGGCTTGGGGGTTTAGGTTTTCGTCGCCAACACCCTGTAGCGAATACGAGCTATGTCGTCGATTTTTTCTGTTACAGTGAAAAGTTAATTGTTGAACTTGATGGCAAAATCCACCAGTTCCAGCAAAAACAGGATGCACAACGTCAAACGGAACTTGAAGCACTCGGTTATCGCGTGCTGCGGTTCTCCAATGAAAGCATCATCAATGACCTTGAGAATGTTCTTGTCGAAATCCTAAGCACAACGCAGCTAAAAGTCCCTCCACCTGAGGGGGAGGGATTTAGGGTGGGGGCGACGGCTGAGGAAAGAATCTTAGCCCTCAAAGTCTGCGACCCCGCCTGCGGCAGCGGACACTTCCTGATCGCCGCCGCTAACCGTATGGCGAAGGCGCTGGCATTCGTCCGCACGGGCGAGGAAGAACCGCCGCCCGCCGCCATTCAAGAGGCCAAGCGCGACATCATCAGCCACTGCATTTACGGCGTGGACATCAACCCGATGGCGGTGGAACTGTGCAAGGTCAACCTGTGGATGGAGGCGATGGAACCGGGCAAGCCGCTCAACTTCCTCGACCATCGCATTCAGGTGGGCAACAGTCTGTTGGGGACGACACCGAAGCTAATGGCGGGCGGCATCCCCGACGATGCTTTCAATCCGATTGAAGGCGACGACAAACAATACGCCTCGACCATAAAGAAGCTCAACAAAAAAGAGCGTGAAAATCGCAAAGCCACAGACGGTGCGCGTCAAATGGATTTGTTTGGCGAAGCACCACGCACAGCCGATTACAGCCACCTGACCGAAGCCATGCACGCGCTGGACGACACGCCCGACGACACGCTGGACGGAATCCGCCGCAAGGAAGCGCAGTATGCGGCGCTGGCGAGTGACCCAGAATATATCAAGGCGCGGCTGCTGGCGGATGCCTGGTGCGCGGCATTTGTGTGGGAGAAAAGAAGCCCTCATCCTAAATCCTTCTCCCAGGGGGAGCAGGACTTGCAGTCCACTGACTCGCCCCCTTCGCCCCTTGGGAGAAGGGCTGGGGATGAGGGCGTTTCCCCGCTGCCCATGACCGACCTGCTTTACCGCCGCATGGAGGACAACCCCTTAGCCGACAACCTGCAAACCGTGCGCGAAACCGTCGTCGCGCTGACGGATCGTTACGCCTTCTTCCACTGGCATGTGGCGTTCCCTGATGTGTTTAGCGTGGAAGAAAGCCCTCATCCTAAATCCTTCTCCCAAGGGGCGAAGGACTTGCAAAGCGGCGACCAACTCCCCTCTACCCTTGGGAGAGGGGCGGGGGGTGAGGGCTATAACGAACAAACCGGCTGGCACGGCGGCTTCGACTGCGTACTCGGCAACCCGCCTTGGGAGCGCATCAAAATTCAGGAAAAAGAATGGTTCGCAGAACGTGCGCCGGAGATTGCCAACGCCTCCAATGCGTCTACCCGCCGCAAAGCCATTGCCGAACTTGCAGAAAGTAATCCGTATTTGCTGCAAGCCTTTGCCGACGACAAGCGCAAGGCAGAAGGCGAATCGCATTTTGTGCGCGTAAGTGAACGCTATCCCCTATGCGGACGCGGCGACGTGAACACCTACACGATTTTCGCGGAAACATCGCGCTACATCATCAACGGTTATGGACGCGTGGGCATGATTGTGCCAAGCGGAATCGCCACCGACGATACGACCAAATTCTTCTTTCAGGACTTGATGCAAACACGCTCACTTGCCAGCCTGTACGATTTTGAAAACCGC
>Ga0105049_10002782_pt1 | contig 20699 bp, 18 predicted proteins | sample MAT06_FD_78087 | JGI IMG/M metagenome (GOLD analysis project Ga0105049, IMG submission 78087) | Freshwater microbial communities from Lake Fryxell liftoff mats and glacier meltwater in Antarctica - MAT-06 | ecosystem: Environmental > Aquatic > Freshwater > Ice > Liftoff microbial mat | place...
AATATAAAAAAAGGAATTGTATTGGAAATTAAATGGTTCCAATCGCCGTGAATAAATGGAGAAAACAAAATTCCTTTTAATCCGCTAATATGTTTAGGATAAATACCGAAATTGCCTAAATCGATACCTGTTGTAACTTCAAAAAGTTTTACAATCCACATTAAGGCAATAAATACTAAAGGCATAAAGGCACTTAAATACAGCAAACGGTGTTCCTCATGCTTTTCAAGTGCAGGTCTATTATCGCCGGTATTTACGTTTTCGTATGAAAAAATGCCCATTTTACTTCAAACAATCATTTACGAACAAAAAAAGTTCGTTCTGCAAGCTAACAGTTTTATTTAAATTATACCAAAGTTGCAAATCGGTAACGAAATCATCGTGCGGAATGCCGTTTAACTTTGCCTCATCCACGAGTTTTATTGCCTCAGCTGGTCGTGGCCCCCAATTGCCTAGTTCTTGGTTGGTTGCTTTGTTAAAGCAAACGAGTATTGGTATCGACCTTGTTGCTTTATATAAGTATCTGTCTATCAACTCCAAATGTTCATCCCTCATTACTATACTTAGTTTGATATGCAATTTTTCGGCAATTTTGTTTATAACGGGAACAATTTGAGCTCCATCGCCGCACCAAGTTTCAGTTATAACTAGCCACGCTAAATTCGATGTTTGACTGAGTGGTAAATCATCCCATTGGGGCAGTAATTGGATAGTTTTATTTAGTCTGTTCAGTCGCTGCAAATTAAGCTTAGTAGCCTGTATTCTTGCTTCGTTTTTTACAGGACCTGTTGTATTATTGTCGGCAACCATTGCAGCAGTTAGGTTGTAGAATTCAAGATAGGAAAACGCCGAGTTGTGTGCATTCAGTAAAACTTGGTCAGTAACTATTATATTAGCTTCCATATAGTCAATTATTATATTGTTTAACGATGTAAAGTTTTAAAAAGTTCTTCGAATAGTTAGTGATAACTATCACAAATACACTATTTATCTATTTAAGTTGATGAATTTTGATTGTTTAATTCAAAAAACTCATTATTTTTGAGTGATGCGGACTATCAAAATACTTAAATATTTAGTAGGATATACTATTCCATTGGCTGCTGTTGCAGGTATTTATTTACAGGGTGCCTTTGTTTTCATCACCCCATTATATGCATTTGTTTTATTGCCATTTATCGAATTAATAATACCGGTAAATAATCGAAATTTTTCTGCATTAGAAGAAGAAGTTGCAAAAAAAGACCGTCTATACGATTGGTTTTTGTATCTCCATGTACCATTGCAATTTGCAGTAGTTTTTTATTTCCTTCATACCATTTTTGCAGCACAATTAGCAGGCTGGGAGATTTTAGGAATGATTATTAGCGTAGGTATTTGTTGCGGAGTAATCGGCATAAATGTGGCACATGAATTAGGCCATCGAAAATCGAAGGTTGAACAATTTTTGGCAAAGATGCTGTTGTTAACATCACTGTATATGCATTTTATTATTGAGCATAATAAGGGACATCATAAAAGAGTATCAACTTTAGACGACCCTTCAAGTGCAAGATTAAATGAACCAGTTTATACTTTTTATTTCAGGACAATTTTTGGGTCAATAAAATCTGCAGTTGATATTCAACAAAAAGAATTAAAAGTAAGCAAGCAATCAATATTTAGCTTAGGCAACGCGTTGGGTTGGTTTTTTGTAATAGAAATATTGTGGTTAGTTTTAATTGCATCTATATTCAGTTTTCAAACAATGTTAATTTATTTGCCAGCAGCGTTAATTGGTATGCTGTTGCTCGAATCAGTTAATTATATCGAACATTATGGATTGCGCCGAGAATTAATGGATAGCGGCCTCTACGAGCGTGTGCAACCATGGCATTCATGGAATTCAAATCATGTTATCGGGCGCCTTGTTTTATATGAACTTACACGACATTCTGACCATCATTATTTAGCATCTAGAAAATATCAAGTTTTGCGACATTTAGATACTGCTCCACAATTGCCTGCGGGATATCCTGCAATGATTATTATGGCATTAATTCCCCCATTGTATTTTCATGTTATGAATCCACTCGTAGCTAAAACAAAACAACATAAAATAAATAATACATGATAGTAATCGGTATAGGTGGTGGCTCTGGTTCGGGAAAAACTACTTTTGTGAATAAATTAGTGAATAGCTTGTCTGCAAATTCAGTTGCAATTTTGTCACAGGATGCATACTATCGTTCTAATCCTCAAATAATTGAAGCTGAAAGAAAAAAAATGAATTACGACCATCCTGATTCAATTGAGTGGGAATTAATGCATACACATATTACTCAGCTAAAATCAGGAAGTATTATTCAGCAGCCAGTTTACAGCATGATAACCTGTTCACGTGGCGATGCAGCTGTTGCCGTTTCACCTAATAAAGTGCTAATTGTAGAGGGCATACTTATTCTGACGCAACCTAATATAAGGGATTTGATGTCTATTAAGATATTCATCGATGCAGATGCTGACCATCGGCTCATGCGCGTACTTAAGCGCGATATGGAAGAACGTGGCAGAGGCGTGGAAGAAGTAATGAACAGATATTTAAAAACAGTTAGGCCAATGCATGAACAATTTATAGAGCCTTCAAAAAAGTTTGCAGATATTATTGTTCCCATCGGTGGCGATAATCATGTTGCAATCGATTTGTTAAGTCAATACATTGTGGCACAATTAATAGGCTCAATTTGAAACACGCCCAAATAAATATCATAAACATAAAACACCATGAAAAAAGTAGTTGCAAGCTGTTTTTTATTTATCCCAGTATTATTATTTGCACAACGTTATCCAACAGGTAAAGGCACCTTTAGAACCGGTGGGGGTGGGTCATACAGTCAGGCCAATAAAGGTGAATACACCACTTTTAAATTAACAGTAACGCCTCGTTTAGGTTATTTTATTACGGATGAAATTTTGTTGGGATTTCAAACAAATTTGGCTTTTACCATCGATACGAATTTTGTAACAGGGATAAAATTTACGCCACAAGTTAAGTATTATTATTCGCTCAACAAATCTTGGTTTTTGTTGGGAAATTTCGAATATGGTTTTGATAGAACTACTACTTATAGCGACCCTATAATAATTGATGATAATTCGAGCCTCACTTTTGGGCCAGGTGTTGCTTATTTTTATTCTCGAAGAATAGGTTTTGAAATTAATACCATGTACCAGGTTTATATCTCACCAAATGATACACATGTAAATAGAATTGTTGCAGAAGGTGGTGTAGTTTTTAATATCCTCAATAAAAAAGATAGAAAAAAGGAAGTCAGAGAAAAAACATTTGAACCTACAGAAGAAGATGATGAATAAAAGTTACATCACTTACGCTGTAGAAAATTGTTTAGCAAAGGCATATAATAATCGCACACCAACGCCACTTGCGCCTTTGAATTTATATGGTTCATCTTCTTTTAAAATTGCTGGTCCAGCTATGTCGATGTGCAGCCAAGGGTAATCGGTAAAATGCTCGAGAAATTTACCAGCAGTTGCGCTTCCACCAACGGCGCCGCCAATGTTTTTTAAATCGGCAACATCGCTTTTGAGCATTTCAGCATATTCTTTCCAATAAGGTATTTCCCATAATCGTTCAAATGTAGATTCACCACAACTAATTAAATTTTGGCGGTGAACAACATCAGTGCCCATTAAGGCACTACCCAACGAACCGGTTATTGCAGCTGCTGAGCCAGTTAAAGTTGCAAGGTCTATTACTAATTCCGGCTGGTATTTTTTAGCAAAGCTAAGGGCATCACCCAAAATTAAACGTCCTTCAGCATCAGTATTTAATACTTCAATTGTTGTTCCGTTATGCATGGTAATTACATCGTCGGGAACTAGTGCATCAGAATTTATTTTATTATCGGTTGAAGGAATTAATCCGATACAATAAACAGGAAGTTTATTTTTTACAATTGCGTAAAACGCACCAATAACAGCTGCTGCACCACACATGTCCATTTTCATTCCCGGCATACCTGTGCCTGTTTTTATGCTGTAACCACCTGTGTCGTAGGTAACGCCTTTACCAACAAATATGAGTGGTTTAATATTTTTAGCTGTTGCTGGTTTGTATTCTAATATCGAGAACGTAGGTGGCACCGAACTTCCTTTATTAACGCCTAATAAGCCACCCATGCGCAATGCTTCGAGTTGTGACTTATTTAACACTTCGGCGGTAAATCCAAGTTCCTTACTCAATTCAAGCACTTTTTCGCCTAATTGCACAGCATTTAACGCAATTACAGGCTCGTTACCTAAGTCGCGGGCGAGGGTATTTGCAGCCACTACATTGCCTAATTCTTCTAATTCTTCACTAGACAAAGCCTTATCTGAAATATTTATTGCTGATAACGTGTTTTGCTTTTTTTCTGACTTGTATTTTAAGAATTGATAATTTGCCAAAGCGATGCCTTCGCAAAAGGCCAATAACTCTGCTTTCTCAACCGATTGACTGGCTCTAACAATAGTTGTAGATTGGGCTTTTTCGTAGTTAATGCGCTTGCACATTGCACCTCCTTTAACACGTGCTTCTTCCGATATTTCGCCACTCGATTTCGAGGTGTTTTCTTTTAACAATACTGCTGCTATTGTTCTGTTTGGTTCATAAAACACGGTAATACCATTGTCTTTATCTGCCATTTTTTGTGATAGCAGTTTTTGATACGGCTGGAGCAGTTCATGGTTGATATCGCTACTATTTTTGATTAAAATAGTGATAAATGAAGTATCGATTTCCTTTGTAAATGCTAGTGTTATGCTCATCTTGATATTTTCAGGTATAGAATTAAAAAAGCAAATTTAACTATTTCAATTCTAAAAACCTGTAATTTATATAGCAATTTGTGACATGGTAAAGAGCTTAATCTCAGGGTATTGGGATAATTTTGTTGCCTAAATTACTGCCTTCACGCGTTAAGTATCCCGTTAAAATCCTTTGCACATCGGGTGTGTCGGGTCGCCATTTGATGATTTCTTTTAATGATTCAAACTCACCATTGAACCAAGAGCCATCAAAAAAACCAAATCCCAGATAGTGACCTTTATTTACATAAATTACACTTTGTTCATTTTCAACTCTACCCTTACCGAAAATGAAATAGGAATGGCCTTCATCACGAAATGAATCCAATGCCGTTTCCAATCGTGTGTTATAATCTGCAGTAGATTCTAATTCAATACAAGCACCTAAACAATTGCCTAAATCGTAATTATAACATTCTTTTTTAACCGTTTGGAGATGGCAGTATTTTGCGCATAGTTGAAATGCCTGCATTTTTTCATTCAAATAATCACGAGCACTTAGGTAATCGGGAAACACCTTTTGTACTTCCTTTTTTACATTATACCGTTCAATGGCAAGGTGAATATATCCCTTTTGATCGGTGTATTTAAATATACAAAAGTTTCTATCCCATTGCTTTTGCGCATTGTTAAATTTCGGAAATTTTCGTTTTATCTCTTCACTCTCAAGTAATAAGGCTATTAATTCGTTGCCAGTGAGCGTATAGGTGATATCAAAAACAGAATTACGTAAATCATTTTCTTTGCCATGGTAATCGGCATAGGTAAAATGACCGAAAACGCGGCTACGAATATTTTTCGCTTTGCCAACATAAATAATCTTGCCTGCAGCATCATGAAAATAGTAAACGCCGCAACCTGTTGGTATTTTTTCTAACGTTGCCTTATCCATGTTTGGGGGCAAATGCTGTTCCTTTGATGTCCGCTTTAAAGCAGTTTCAAAATGCTTTTCTCCATCATTTTTAAGCAATAGTGTAAAAATTTTAGCAGTAGCCAATGCATCACCTTGGGCTCTGTGTCTGTTTTCTAATGTAACCCCTAATGCATCACTTAATTTACCTAAGCTATAGCTCTTAAATCCAGGAAAAATTTTCCTGCTTAATCGAACAGTGCATAGCTTTTTTGTCTGCAGGTCGTAACCATTTTCCGATAAATGCGATTTTAAAAAACCATAATCGAATCCAGCGTTATGGGCAACAAATATTTTGTCGAACAACATGCTGTAAATTTCTGCAGCTACATCCGAGAACTCAGGCGAATTGGCAACCATATTGTTAGTAATACCAGTCATTTGAACAATAAACTGCGGTATTTCGCGCTTAGGGTTTATGAGCGAATGCCATTCGTCGACAACCTTTTCGCCATCATGAATATAAATAGCCACTTCGGTAATGCAATTATAACTTGCATTAGTGCCTGTGGTTTCTATATCAACAATAGCATACATGTGTCAAAATTATTGAATTAGCCCTAAATGCTCACCTAAACACAAAGTTAAATTTATGCACAATCAAAAATTAGACAAAATTTATGCATAAATAGTTTCATACTTGTAATTTTTGGTAGCTATAGTTATCTTGCAGCATGTTGAAGCCAGTAATTAATTTTTTTAAGCTGATTTACACGATTTACACTGCCATTATTTTTATTGCAATGGTAATTATCACACTACCTTTTTTCTTTATTTTTTCATCACTTTTTAAAGATAAGGCCTTAATTTGGGTAATGACTTTATGTAGAATTATTTCGTTTAGTTTGATGTTGTTTTGTGGAATTATTTATCGGTTTCACAGAGATAAACGAATCGACCGAAAACGCACTTATGTGTTGATAGCAAATCACAGGTCAAATTTAGATGCCCCTGTTGCAGCGTATTCGTGGCCTGGAAAAGTGCGTTACCTAGCCAAGAAGGAGCTTTTAAAAATACCATTATTGGCATCTATTTTTAAAGTTACTACGGTAAATGTTGACAGAAGTAGCAGAGAAGATAGGAGAAAAAGTGTGGATAGGTTGAAACGCTATTTAATGGACGGCGATAACATTTTTATTTTTCCTGAGGGTACAAGAAATAAAACTGCAACAGACCCATTAATCGAATTTAAAGATGGGGCTTTTTCAATTGCCATTCAAACACAAACACCCATTTTGCCGATGCTTTATTTTAATACGGAAACCATAATGCCAAATAAATTACCTTAAATGCGTCCGGGCATAATTGAAATATATCAGTTTCCACCTTTTGAAGTAGCAGGATTAACCGAAGCTGATGTGCCGGAACTTAAACGGAAAGTTAGGGCATTTATGGAAGAAAAATATCTTGAAATTACCAAGCAAAAAAATCATTAAAATTAATTTTATAAAGATTAGCATTACAACAATTAAATTTTCATCCACAACTATACAACATGAAACTAAAATTCTGCGGCGCAGCCGGCACAGTTACAGGAAGTTCCCATTTGCTTACACTTGAAAATGGCATAAAAATTTTATTGGATTGCGGCTTATACCAAGGTGCTGAACCTAAATACGAGCACTTTAATAGGCGATTTTTATTTAATCCTGCGGAGATAGATATTGTAGTATTATCGCATGCACATATAGACCATTGCGGGCGATTACCAAAATTGGTAAAAGATGGTTTTAGAGGACGCATTTATGCAACACCAGCTACGCGCGACCTTACAGCAATTTTATTATTAGATAGTGCACATATTCAAGAAAGGGAAAGTTCATTTACCAATAACCGCCGCAAAGATGATCATGAAGAGGAACCACTTTATACATCCGAAGATGTGGCTATGACGATGGATTTGTTTCGCACTGTTGGCTATAATCACTGGTTTGGCATCGATCCTGATGTTGATGTTGTATTTAAAGATTCGGGACATATTTTGGGTAGCGCAAGTGTTACACTCAAAATTCGTAGAACTGGAAAAAAAGATTTCATTTTCGGATTTACCGCAGATATTGGCCGTCCAAATCGACCAATTTTACGCGACCCTGACCCAATGCCAGCTTGCGACTTTTTAATTTGTGAGTCAACTTATGGTGATAGATTGCATGAAGAGAACCCTGCTGAAAAGGATCACTTTTTACAAGTAATTAAACAAACATGTGTCGACCAAAAGGGCAAATTAATTATTCCCGCATTTAGCGTAGGCCGCACACAAGAAATTGTATATATGCTCGACCAATTGGTAAAAGATAATTTATTGCCAAATGTGCCTGTTTATGTTGATTCACCATTGGCAGTTAATGCCACACGTATATTTGAAATGCATCCTGAATGTTTCGATAAAGATATTTTAGATTACATGCAACATGATGCTAATCCTTTTGGATTCGATAATTTGCATTACACACGTTCTGTTGAAGAATCGAAAAGCATCAACACGAAAAAGGGTTGTATTGTTATTAGCGCCGCTGGTATGATTAATGCCGGTCGTGTAAAACATCACGTTTTTAACGCGATCGAAAATCCCATAAATACAATTTTAATGGTTGGGTATTGCGCAGAAAACACGCCGGGCGGACAGCTATTAAGTGGGGCAGATACCATCCGTTTATTTGGAGAGTATAAACAAGTTAATGCCAAAATTGAAATAATGAGCTCGTTTTCTGCCCATGGCGATTATCGCGAAATGATTGATTATTTGCATACACAAGAGAAAAATAAATTGCGTAAGCTCATGTTAGTGCATGGTGATAAAAATGCCCTTAGCGGGTTCCAAGAAAAATTATTGGCCGAAGGATATCAAAATGTAGAAGTGTCAGAATTGGGTGATGAGGTTGATTTTTAACTAATTAATTAGCCGATACTGATGTAAATAAACATTAATTATCATCTTCATCTTCATCGTCCTCGTTCTCTTCTTGATTTAACCAATTGTTGATATAAATATCTAGCGATTGTAAAGTAGTATTTACATCATCAATATCAAATGCATCTTGTGTATAATAATCATCAAGCCACGCTAGCATTTGTTCATGTTCTGGATGCTGCACATCTTTAATAATATCAAACAATCGCTCAAATCCAATAGCACCGCCACAATTTTCTGGTGGGCAGCTTAAATTACCATCCAAGCATGCAGGTCCTGCAAAATCTGTTGCGTTCGAGTTAATATTTTCTACAACTATTTCATGCATCCAATTATCGCCGAAATCGTATATATACATTGCTGTGTCATTTACGTCGGTAAGCGCTTCGCCAACTGTTATCGAGTCTGCATCAATTATCGTCTCATCGCGCAATGCCTCGCCCTCAAAAGCTTCGGAGGGAATGCCAATAACGTAATCGTTAACGCTAAATTCAAATAGGTGCATATTCTGCCACCCCATGGCTATTTGGATTATATGATGCAATTCGAAAAAAGTAGTCTCGCTCGACACAATTAATCGCCTAATAATTGCCGGTTGCGTGTCTACAAGTGTTATTTTGAGTTGGAGTGTTGCTTGCATTGAAATAATGTTGTGACAAATGTAAAATGTTTTGAAATGAAATATATGCAAATAATCTAGTTTTTTTTTAGAAAAGGCACACTACCCATTGCCCAACTAAATTGTATATATTTACTAAGAATTGGATATTATATTAATAAGAGCATAATTCAGGTCTTATATTAAAAATATTTTGTATATATGTACATGCAAAAAACAAGGGGGAGTAAAGATGTACAAGAATCAACACGATTAAAGGTGTGTAGCTACTTAAAAAAGAAGTTAGGAACGCAAAATCAAGCTGCAGAAATATTTGAAATAAGCATAAGAAGTGTAAACAGGATTTGGGCTAATTATAAAGTAAAAGGTAGTAGAGGATTACAAAGCAGAAAGCGTGGTGTACAAGGCGGTAAAAAGATAAATGGGGTTCAATCAGCCGAGGTTCGTAGATTAATTAAGGAGAAAATGCCTGCTCAATTAAAAATGCCTTTTGGTTTGTGGACGAGAGAAGCAGTGGAACAATTGATACTAGATAAATACGGTATCAAATTATCACGTTGGCAGGTTGGAAGGTATTTAAAATCGTGGGGTTATACACCGCAGAAGCCTATTAGCAAAGCATACGAGCAAGATCCAAAGCGAGTGGCACAATGGTTAGAGAAAGAATATCCTGCAATAAAAAAGAAAGCTAAGAAACAAAATGCTGTAATCTATTTTGAAGATGAAGTAGGCATGCGAAGCGATCATCAAGCAGGTAAAAGCTATGCACCTAAAGGAGCTACGCCAGTGATTAAAAAGACAGGGCAACGCTTTTCATTAAACATGGTATCTGCAATAAGTAACAAAGGACATGTAGAATTTATGATATTGGATGGAACATTTAATGGGGCTGTATTTATTAGTTTTTTAGCCCAATTAATAAAGTATAAACAGTACAAAATATTTTTAGTAGTGGACGGCCATTCAGCACATAAAACAAAGTTGGTGAATGCTTGGTTAGAAGAGTATAAAAATAAAATAGAATTATTCTTTCTGCCGCCATATAGTCCTGAATTGAATCCACAAGAATATGTAAATCAAGATTTGAAAACAAACATAATAGGCAAGAAACCCCCTATCAATAAGGCTCAGACGAAAAACAACGTAGAGAATTTTATATACAATAGAAAAAGCGATAAAAAGCAAGTGCAAAAGTATTTCCACGCAAGTCATAACAAATATGCTGCGTAGCGATTTTGTAAGACCTAAATATCTAAACGATTAATAATGAAGATGAAGCAGCCTTAAGCGATTATTTCAGTTTGATAAATCAAATTAAATCTGAAGGTAATTTGGATAGTCTTACAATTGAAAAAAAGTCATCATTATTGTCCATTAGTAGTAAGGATAGCAGAGCCGGTATTGCAGCAATTAATTTGTTGGGTATGCAAGGCGAAACAATTATTGATGAAATAATTGATTCGATTTACGAAACACCTTATTTTAAACAATTATTGCAAAACACGACTACTGCTAATAAAAAATTTGAGGTATTTCCAAATCCTGGTCATCATGCATGTTAAATAACCATTTATAATGCATCCGAAGCCAGTGAATATATCATATCAATAACAAATGTGCTAGGAAATATTGTATTTTCAAACACCACAACAGCTTATAATAACAATATTGTATTACCACTTACCGCATTACTGCCTAGGATTTATTTTATAGACGTAAAATCAAATAATGTCACAATTGGCAGTGAGAAATTAGTAATTTATTAATTTATTTTTAAAGCTTATATTATGAAAGTATTAAGGATTTTATATCTGATGCTAGCTTATAGTAGCGCTATAGTTGCACAACCCACAATTTCGTGGCAAACTTGTTATAGTACATCGGGTTTGGATGATTTTTCTGATGTGGTATTTACTCAGAAAGGATATTTAGCCACTGTTGCCAAGTTTTATGGCTACGACGGATTTATGGAGGACCAGGATAGTATTTTAAACCCAGCTTCGCTCATGTTGTTCGACTCGAATGCAAATCTATTATGGATGAAAAATTATGGAGGTATTGATGGTGAAGGGTATACTAATACAACTGTATTTCATAAAATTAATGAAATTGCAGATTTCGGTTTCGCAATAGGTGGCATAACCACATCCAAAGATGCAGATTTTCCAGAGGGACATGGTTTAACCGACTTTGCAGTTTTGAAAACAGATTATGCGGGTAACAAAATGTGGAGTAGGTGCATTGGTGGAACTGGCAACGAAGAATTCGAAAGCATACTACCAACTATGGATGGAGGCATGTTGATTACAGGTAGAACCTATTCTTCGAATGGTGATATTCCATTTCATTATGGAAGTGGTTTTACTTCAGATGCTGTTGTATTTAAATTGGATAGTGTTAGCAATATAGTTTGGCTGAAAGTATTAGGTGGAACCGGCAATGAAGGCGGGCTGGCAAACATTGCAGAAATTAGCAGAGGTTTGTATTATTTTCACATAAGCACAAATTCAAATGATTTTGACCTCGCATCATCACCAATTATTGGAGAAAAACGTTGGTTCATTAAAATGGATAGTTTAGGTAATATTGTTGATGAAAATATTATGTCTGACGGAATTGATTTATATGCAGGAAATGAAGAGTCATTTATTACAGTTAATGACAAATTTGTTTATGTTGGAGCTGGGAATCCCGCATCACTTATTTATCCTGCTGATGAAGGGCACGCCAGTAATGAAGGCGCCATTGCCATATTTGATACACTTTTGCAAATGATCGATTTCAAACAATGGGGTGGCTCTGGTAGTGATTTGTTTTAAAAAATAATTGTTGATGAAAATGGTGATTATATTTTATTGGGTACAAGCAAGTCGTTAGATTATGATTTACTTGGTAATTATAACAACGGTGAAGCAAATGATTTTTGGTTAGCCAAAATAGATAAAAATTTGAATTTAATTTGGAGTAAAAATTTTGGAGGCAGTTATGCAAATGGCGATTTAGGTGGCGGCAACTTTGTTGGAAATATTGTTTTATGCAATAACAAATTATATTGCTTTTTAAGAGTGGTAGTGCCAGATATTTTACCAGATTATGATATTACTTGCGGGGTTTCAGATGGAACATTTGACTTCGATGCATGGATATTTGTATTCGATTTACCTACGTCAGTAGCTGATTTACCAATAACAAATGATATTCAAGTTTATCCGAACCCAAGTAAAGGGAGTTTTACAGTTGAGTCATCATTATTAAAGTCAGCCTGTTTTGTTACATTGTATGCGCCAGACGGTAAAATTGTTTATAAAGAAAAAATTGCTCCTGCTAATAATAAATATATTGTAAATACGCAACACCTAAATGCAGGTTTTTATTATTTGGTAGTTACTGATGGTGAACAGTTAATGCGAAGTTCAATTATAATTGAATAATTGTTTGAAGCCACCATAAGCACGTGAAATCGTAACATCTTGAGATGTGTTATAAAATTATTTGTTTCCTACCCAGAACATGCTTTTTTCAAATTGTTCACTATTCAGGTTTAACCCGAATTAATCAATTGCCTACTTGGTTTACTTCTTTCTATTGCTTAATTTGGCTTAAAACATTAATCAGGGGTTAACCTGATTAATGTCTGTATCTGCTTTATCGTATTGGCAAATATTTGTGTTGGATTGCTAATTGTAATCTATTCTATCTCAGCAACAAACATCACCTCAACATCAGTATCACCTGTAGTAATATTACCATCCTTAATATCTGGTTGGTGTTTTAAAATAACTGTAACAAAACCACTACTCACTCCTGTGGTCGAAGCCGAATTTATAATACCTATTGGGTTGCCATTTGCATCTATGTCGTTATAAGTTATAGTTATGTTTAGTCCGGCACTTATAGTGTAAAAAAATTGATGGTCAACACCTTCTGCTTCAACTTCAGCCGTGATGTCTTCTGCAGGACTTACACTCTCATTTAAAAGAGATGTTGTTAAATTATACTCGCTATCAGCCGCTAATCTGACAGTGTCAAATTGCCCAGGTAAGGCGCCTCCCGGTCCGTCAATATCTTTGAATATAAATGTGCTAACATCACCAGTTAAAGTATTTTCGAAAGCAAGCGAAACGGTTGTAATTAACTCTTCCTCATTCACAATATCAGGAACTTCTTCATCTTTGCAACCCGTAAAAGTTAACATTCCGGTTACGCCTATTACAAGGCTATAAATAATTAATTTAGAATTTTTCATAATAAAATTTGTTTTTAATTGTTAAATAATAATTGGAATTTTAATTCGTAGTGTAATATTTCTTCCCATATCATCTGCAAAATACCGGAACCTGTTTAAGTAATCGCGGTAAGCTACATTAAATAAATTTTCGGCTTCGATACTCCACGCCAATGTTGTTTTTTTAAATTGAATATCGCTGCCAATGCTTAATCCCATTAATGTATAGGCTTCAGGCGCGGCAACATAATCTTCGTCGGCATACGACCTTGTTTGTTTAAATACATGCGATACAGTTACACTTGTATTTAAGTCATAGAATTTGCCGAAATCCTTAAACTTGTAATTCACTTCTCCCGATATTTTATCAGCCGGCATCATTACAACCCACTTGTTATTAATTAAATCTCTTGCTCTTAATAAAGAGGTTTTTATTTCAATTAAAACAGGTGTTATAATTTGATAATGTAATGATGCATCAAACCCATAAATATTGGCATCAGTTTGTTTGTAATAAAATACTGGAAATGCACCACGAATTGTTAGTTCGGGTGGGAGAGCAGGTTGTAAATAAATAAAATTGCGCATGAAATTATTATAAATCCCAACCTCTAAGAATGTTTTTTCTGTTTCATAAGCTAATCCGAAAATGCCTTGCAGTGAGCGCTCTGTTTTTAATGTTGGGTCGCCATATTCAAGCGAAGCCGAACCGTGATGCAAGCCATCGCTATACAATTCGCTTATTGCAGGTGCACGCCATGCGGAGCTGAAATTCAAATTAAATGATGTATGTTTTTTGTTGAAATAAGTTGTCCCCAGATTCCAACTAACATTGCTGAAATTATGTTCCGGTGTTTGTAAAACATTATCATCATAATAAAAAGCTTGCATCCATTTATAATCATAGCGCAAACCTGCTTCTAAAGTCCATTTTTGCAATTCATATTTCTCTAATACAAATACACCACCAGCATAATTTTTAAAGTTTGGAATAAATGTGCTGTAACGCGTTACATTTTGCTGATTAATTCCGCTAACACCCACTGAACCACTAAAATTATTTACTTTGTGATGCTGCCATTCAACATCTGCTGTTATGGTGCCAATCTCGAAATATAATGATGGTAAGTTTAACGCAGCAATGCTATCGTCAATTATGAGACGATTGTCAAATTCACTTCTGAAATTATTTTGCCATGCTGCAGTTAATATAAAATTGCCAAGTTTATCGTCGTGATATGTCGATTTTGATTTAACGAGGTAATGGCTAATTAATTGGTATGGACGGCCTAAAGTATAAGCAAATCCTCCAGTAATTAATGGTGTGTCCGCAGCAAATGCCGTTTCCAAATCAGTTAAATTGCCAATATGGGAAGCTGCAAATATGCCAATCTTTGTATGGAAATAACTATAGTATAATTCAGAAGAAAAATTGTTTTTATGGTAGGCTGTGGTGAGCGAATAATTTGATTCGTTATAGGCCGTATTCACTAAGTAATAATTGGGCGATTTTACGAAACCTTCTTTTTTAAGTGAACCTTGTAATCGCCAACTAAACGGATTTAACGACTTCGGTTTTCCTTGAATCATTCCGGCTATTGCGCCACCTTGTGTATTGCTTATACCAACTGTTTGAAAAACTGCCGAAACTCCTGCTGTATCAGGCATGTCGGCTGCATCAACTATAATTACACCTCCCATTGCATCGCTGCCAAATTTCACAGCAGCAGCGCCTTTTATAACAGTAAATTTATTGGCAATAAATGGGTCTATTTCTGGGCCATGTTCATTTCCCCATTGCTGACCTTCTTGGCGGACACCATTATTAATAATGAGAATTCTATTGCTGTGCAAGCCATGAATTACAGGTTTTGAAATACTTGAACCAGTTTGTATACTATTTACACCTGTTACGCCTTTAAGTGCAGCACCTAACGATTTTCCAGAAATAGATTCGAGCGCTTTCCCTTCAATATAATCAACTGTTAATGTGCCCCTATAACTATTAAATTGCTCGTTTACAATTATTTCTGAAAGTGCTTCTTCTTGATGATTTAATCTAAATTCACGAAATTGCGAATTAGTAAATTCCAGAAAAACGGTATCCGTTTCACAACCAACATGCGATATGAGTAAAGTAAAATAACCTGCACATAAATTAGTGAAGTTAAATTTCCCATTGGCGTCACAAACAGTTGCTACTTGTGATTCTTTTATATAAATAGTTGCATACGCAAGAGGCTCTTCATCCAGCAAATCGGTAACTCTGCCCGATAACGATAAATTGCAATCCGTGCTTTGCGCCTTAATAGATATACCACTAAAAATGGCAATAATTACAAGGTAATAAAATTTCATTTTAATAAAATAACTGCAGATGCACACAATACAATAGTATGCAACAAAATAAAGTGTAATTATATTTTACACGATGGCAGGCGGGCCGCGCAACGAGAGGGTGCAAACTTGGCTGGGCAGATATATCTCTGCAACACCATAGAAAATGCTTGCGTAATAGTCAAATGAACTGCCGGCATTAGAAAAAGTAGCAGTCAAGAAATAAGAAGAAAATTCGAAATGACAAAACAAGCAGTATTTATAGCTATTTACTGCTGAAATTGGATGATGGGCTAATTCATCTTCGCCATCAACATGGTCAACGCAAGCTATCGGATTATGCTGCACAAAACTGTGCAACAAATCTTTGCTGTTTATGGTAAAAAGTACCATCAGTAAAGCTGCAGCAATTAAAAAACGTGCATTTCTGATTTTGCGAAACATCAAACGCAAAATTAATCAAAAAGAACATTATTGATTCAATACATCGCCATTATCAATTGATTCCTTATTAAAACAGCCTTTTCTTAACATCCTTTAACCTGTTTTAACCGGTTGAAATAAAGTTTAACTGCTGCGAAATGTATCTTTGTGCCGTTAAACCAAACCTAACAATGAAAAAAATCTTATTTGTATTAGTAATGCTTGCAACTTTGGTATTTGCCGGTTGTAAGAGCTCGGAATCATCGGATGAAAAGGCTTACAGCCCATTCGACAGCACCTCACTTGACAGCACAGTAAGCGCAGGTGACGACTTCTTTGCGTGGGTAAATAACAAATGGCTTGAATCGAACCCGATTCCTGCCGATAAAGCAAGTTTTGGAAGTTTCCACACTTTAGACGACAACAGCTTAAAAACATTGCGTGTTTCAATGGAAAAGGCTTCTAAAGAAAATGCAGCCAAAGGAACAAATACGCAAAAAGTTGGCGATTTATGGATAAGCGGCATGGACACATTGGCCATCGAAAAAGCAGGTATCGAACCTATCAAACCTTGGTTAGATAAAATTAATGCAATTGGTACATCCGACGATTTAATTAAAACAATTGCCCAAATGCATAGAACTTACAATTTTGCTATGTTTACAAATTGGGTAGGGCAAGATGACAAAAATTCTGCTGATGTAATTATGAATATGTGGCAAGGTGGTTTAGGTTTACCTGAGCGCGATTATTATTTGGCACAAGATGCCCAAAGCAAAAAAATAAGAACTGATTATATCAATCACGTAAAAAATGTATTTGTTTTAATGGGTGTTGATGAAGCAAAAGCCACCACTAACGCCAATACGATAATGACTATCGAAACAGCATTAGCAAAAGCTAGTATGGACCAAGTTACCATGCGCAATCCTAATGCTATCTATCATAAAATGAGCGTTGATGAATTGGCTAAAATGACGCCAAACATGAACTGGAAATTATACTACACCGAATTGCAAACACCTGAATTTAAAACCGGTGTTAACGTTGCTCAACCTGAATTTTATAAAGCCTTAAACGGTATGGTAAAATCGGTTAAAATGGACGATTGGAAAACATACCTTACTTATCATTGGGTTGATGGTGTTTCGCCATATCTCAGCAGCAGCTTTGTTAGCGAAAACTTCGATTTCCATAGCAAAAAATTAAATGGTATCGAACAAAATAAGCCACGTTGGAAGCGCGTAGTAGAATCTGCAGACTTTTGTTTAGGTGAAGCCTTAGGAGAGGAGTACGTAAAAACTGCATTTACACCTGAAAGCAAAGAGCGCATGCTAGTTATGGTAGATAATATTAAAACTGCCTTTGGTGAGCGTATTAAAACATTAGATTGGATGACAGATAGCACCAAAGAACAAGCATTAATCAAACTAAGCACCTTTACAGTTAAAATTGGTTATCCCGACAAATGGAGAGATTACAGCAAACTTGAAATAGATAACGGTCCGTTCGTTTTAAACGTAATTCGTGGTGCCGAATTTGAAGCAAATCGCAATTATGCAAAAATTGGTCAGCCAGTTGATAAAACCGAATGGGGAATGACTCCACAAACTGTGAATGCCTATTACAATCCTTCTAATAACGAGATTGTTTTTCCTGCAGCTATATTACAACCACCATTCTTCGACCCTAAGGCAGACGATGCCGTTAATTATGGTGGAATTGGTGCGGTAATTGGTCACGAAATCACCCACGGTTTCGATGATCAAGGGCGTATGTATGATGCAAAAGGTAATTTACAAATGTGGTGGAAAGATAAAGACAATACTAATTTTGTTGAACGTGCCAACAAAGTGGTTGAGCAATTTAACAACTATTGCCCTTTAGATAGCGTTTGCATAAACGGAAAATTAACCTTAGGCGAAAACATTGCCGATTTTGGTGGTATTACCATCGCCTACCAGGCATATACCATGACCGAAGAGTTTAAAGCAGGAAAAGCTATTGCTGGTTTTACACCTCAGCAACGATTCTTTATTGGTTTTGGTCGCATTTGGGCCGGTCAATATCGCGAAAGTGCTATGCGCACACAATTGTTAACTAACGTGCACAGTCCTGGAAAATGGCGCGTTAATGGAACTGTTGTAAATATACCAGAATGGTATCAAGCATTTGGAATTAAAGAAGGCGATAAAATGTATTTACCTGAAGCCGACAGAGCTAAGATTTGGTAAGTAATTTTGGTAGATATTATTTTAAGGAGCTCTATTTTGGGGCTCTTTTTTTTGAGGGAAAAACTGATTGCATTGAATCCGTAATACTTGCTTTTTTTTCACTGCAAATATTACCTTTATCCTTAAATAATTTTTAGTTATGACCAAAATAGTATCAATCAAGTCGCTTTTTATGGCTATGCTACTAACTGTGAGCACCACCGGGATTTTTGCTCAAGCTCCCTCTGCAACACCTGTTCTGGATGTACATTACACCATGAACGCTTTCGATGGCACCAACGCATCAGCAGTGGTATACGTGGCTGGTAATGAACTTTATGTTACTGTTATTGCGGGCAACAACGACTTTCCTATTGAAGGATTTCGAGCTGATGGCAAAAATGTATTCTCAACCTCAGCAGGGTTCGATTACCGTGGACTTTGGTACAATCCTAAAACTAAAAAAATGGAAGGAAATGGGGCAGGAGAGGCTGGATGGGTTACATTTGGTTTCGATTCAGGGACTGGCGTGCAAACTTCAACATCAATTTTATCGGGACAAAACCAGCCTGATTTTCAATCGGTAGGAACATTCGATTATAGGAAAAAAGCCGTAGTGTTTTTAAATGCTGATAAGGATAAAATAGTTGCTTATTCACGAAAAAAACCATCCAAATCGTCGTCAATTTCGTTAAGCTGGGGAAGTATTTCAAAGGAAAACATCAACCCTTATGTTTTAGGATATACAGGAGTTAATGGATATGAATTCGTTTGCCTCGATTATGTGAACGCTAAGCTCGTGTTTTTTAATAGAAGCGGCGACCAAACAGCTACCGTTAAAATGCCAGCATCTGCTCCAATGAACGATTCGTTCGCTTGCTCATTTACCAACAACCGTGCTTTCTTTTACAACAAGGATAACAGGACTTGGTACGGATATAGAATATTCTAATGTAACTTGGAATACCAATCCTAATCAAAAACCTCCATTTTTGCCGCAGGGCAGGGTGGTGGTTTTTTTTACGGCTACTCGCCAGATAATAATTGCTGTCTCGCGAACAATTGGTTTCTGCCAATATATTGGACTTTTACACTTAATCCGCTCACTTAGCTAGCCGATATTTATGGATTGTTCAAATGAATAAATTTATACTATTGTCGCTTAATGCATACAAATTATTATCTATATCATAATTATATATAAGTATCATAAATTACTGATAATGAATAAATTATGTAGTTAAAATTTTATTGTAAATATTGATAAAAAATGGCATGTCAAATTTAATGACACGCAGTTTTACTAGGTTTTTACTATGTTCCACGGTGGCTGCCATTCTGTCAACCCCAAATTTGCGCGACATTTTCGCCCAATAAAAAGCGGACATCCTATTACGAATATCCGCTCGATACTTGGCTTTTGTTTTTATACAATCAATTTGAACTATACTTTGAAGCACCCAGTTTTGCCTGAGCTGCAGCTAGTCTTGCAATTGGAACCCTCGGCCCAGAGCATGAAACATAATTTAAGCCCAAGTAGTTACAGAATGCTATCGAATCTGGTTGACCGCCATGTTCGCCGCATATTCCTATTTTGAGTCCAGGGTGGCTAGCACGACCATCGTTTGCAGCTAACTCCATTAACCTGCCTACACCTTTAACATCCAATACCTCAAACGGATTGTGATTTAAGATGCCATTTTGTGTGTAAAACGGCAGGAATTTGTTCTCAGCATCTTCCCTCGAAAATGAGAAAGTGGCTTGAGTGAGGTCGTTGGTACCAAATGAAAAAAACTCCACTTGTTTGGCAATCTCACCAGCTTGCATACAGGCTCTTACCACTTCTATCATGGTTCCAAACTTGAATGATAATTTTATATTTAATTCATTATCAATACTTTGTCTAATACTATCTACATAAACTTTTACATGTTCCAACTCTTTTTCATTGCAAACTTGTGGAACCATAATTTCTGGTCGAACGTCGATTCCTACTTTTTGGCATTCACCTGCTGCTTCCAAAATTGCTTGAATTTGCATTTTATAAATTTCTGGATATGTTAACCCTAATCGAACGCCTCTATGCCCAAGCATTGGATTAACCTCGTATAACTCATGCACTTTTCTAAGCATTTGCTGTTTTTTCGCTATTGCCTGATCTATAAGTTCCAAGCCTTTATCTGTAAAAGGATAGGCCGATGCTTTTGCAAGGTCAG
>Ga0105049_10002785_pt1 | contig 20683 bp, 19 predicted proteins | sample MAT06_FD_78087 | JGI IMG/M metagenome (GOLD analysis project Ga0105049, IMG submission 78087) | Freshwater microbial communities from Lake Fryxell liftoff mats and glacier meltwater in Antarctica - MAT-06 | ecosystem: Environmental > Aquatic > Freshwater > Ice > Liftoff microbial mat | place...
ATAACAATTAAATATATACAACTATTTATATATTATTATGTTAATTAATTTTATGAAGATTAATATTTTATAGTTTGGAGTAGAATTCCATAGAAAAGATACAATACTACCAACTACCACTTGCTCCGCCACCACCAAAACTACCGCCACCAAATCCGCCGAAGCCTCCGCCGCCGCCGCCGCCACCACCGCCAGACCAACCACCTCCGCCGCCTCCCGGCCAAAAGATAGGACCCGGCAAACCACGGGCGCCTCTGCGGCTCATGAAGGTACCGCCTTTGCCGCCGCCACCCGAAGAAAGTAGCAAGAAAAGTACAACGATGACGATGACAAATATGATGCGACCGGATGAGGTACCCCGACCTTTTTCGCGAGGCGTATTGTATTCGCCTTTAACGGCTGCAATGATGGCATCTGTGCCTTGGTCTATACCTCTGTAATAATCATTTCCTTTGAAGTTTGGAACAATGATGTTATCGATGATCGATTTTGCGGTAACATCCGCTAAAGCACCCTCTAAGCCATAGCCCGTAGCGATGTCTAATTTCCGATCATCTTTTGCAATGAGCAACACTACCCCACTGTTGTTCTTCTTGTTACCCACACCCCACGCTCTTCCCAATGCTTGGTTATAATCTGCAATGGTATTGCCTCCGATGGTTGGTACAATCACTACTGTGATCTGCGTAAACGTGCTATCATCCAATGCTACTAACTTTCTTTCTAGCGTAGCAATTTGCTCCGCAGTGAGGGTGTTGTTGGTATAATCGTTTACCAACTTGCCCGGCGCTGCCCCAGGCTTTAGCAATGCTTCAGGATCAAAATTTTGTTGTGCAAATGACATCAATGAAACCATCATGAACACAAACAGCAACCCTATCTTATTCCAACCTTTATGTTTTACTAAATATATCACGGAGTGTTGGGTTATAATTTTCCAAAAACGATATCGTCTGGTAATTCATTTCTATCTTCTGTTGGGGTGTAAGGAAAACTCTGGACCAGCGCTTCGCCTACATCCAACACACATTGTATGATACCTTCTACCAACTGATTTTCTTTGAAGTTGGCAATCATCGTACTCACTTCTTTGTCCCAGAAAGGTTTTCCAGTTACCTTATAAATGCCTTCATCACCAAACAATGCCAGTTCATGGTCTTTGTGAGCGATGTACAGTAAAACTCCATTCCGATGATCTGTTTGCTCCATTTTTAATTGGGCAAATACTTCTATGGCTCTATCCATCGGATTTACATAAGGATTGCTGGCTTCTATATACACCCGAATTTCGCCACTGGTAAGTTGCTCACTGGCACGAATAGCCGAGACTATTCTGCTGTTTTCTTCTTCAGTAAATATTGATTTTTTTTTATTGAATGAAAATAGTCCCATGTTAAAATTTTATTTCTATGGCTTTATCGGCTCCTGCATCTGATTGAAACCCTTCCTTGGCAGGGAAACCAAATATGCCTGCTACCAATTTTGTAGGGAAAGACCTCACCGACTGGTTATACGCAGCGATAGATTCATTAAAATCTTTTCTCGCCATTTTGATGCGCAGTTCCGTTCTTTCTAATTGGGTTTGCAAACCTAAAAATGCCTGTGCCCCTTTCAGTTCAGGATATTTTTCTACGGCTATGATGAGCCTGTTGGCTGCTGCTGCCAATCCATCCTGTGCTGCTGCCTGTTGCAAATATGCCTGCGCTTCCGGATTGGTGGATGACACCTGAATTGATCCTGCTTTAGCCCTTGCTTCGGTAACAGCCACCAGCGTGCTTTGCTCAAAATCAGTGGCGCCTTTCACTACGTTCACGAGGTTGGGAATCAAATCCATTCTGCGTTGGTAAACGTTTTGTACTTCATTCCATTGAAGTACCACTTTCTCCTCTTTCTTCACCAAGCCGTTGTAGCTGCTGACGATCCAAATAATCAGCAATAAAACGATTCCCCCGATGATGGCACCAGTGTATTTTTTTTTATCCATAACAAACAATGAAAATCTTTATTTAGTAAAGTCAACCTTAGGCGCTGTTTCAGCACCCGCGTCTGCCTTGAAACCTTCTTTTGATTTGAAACCAAAAATTCCACTTAAAATATTCATTGGGAAAGACCTCACTTTGGTATTGTACAAATTGATTTCTTCGTTGAATATTTTTCTTGAGTTTTTGATGTTGTTTTCGATGCCTTCCAATTGTCCCTGAAGTTTGGTGAAATTCTCCGTTGCTTTCAAGGTTGGGTAAGCTTCTACTGTAGCCAACAAACGGCTTAATGCACCACTCAATTGACCTTGTGCGGCTTGAAACTCAGCTATTTTTTCAGGTGTTAGGTTGTCTGCGTTGATATTTACGCTGGTTGCTTTAGCTCTTGCTTCCACTACGTCTGTCAAGGTTTTTTGCTCAAAATCTGCTGCACCTTTTACTGTATTTACCAAATTACCTACCAAATCTGAACGGTTTTGGTACTCAGTCTGAACATTGTTCCATGCTTTTTTTACACTCTCATCCTGTTTTACAAGGCCATTATAGCCATTACAACCCATGAATAACACTACTGCTAAAATGCCGAGGATGACTAAAGTGGTGATACTTTTCATATTATTTTTTTTAGGTTTTAGGCGTTAAAAATAATGATTTAAACATGAAATAAAATCATTTTCCGTTTAATTTTTTAATTTCAATCGAACATAAAAGCCACTCCTATTTAAGGAGTGGCTTTTATGTTTATTTTTATAAATGCATTTAATGAATGGCTGCGATCCCTGGCAATTCTTTTCCCTCAAAATATTCGAGTAAAGCTCCGCCGCCGGTACTTACATAACTCACTTTACTTGCCAAATCAAATTTATTGACAGCCGCCACACTGTCGCCACCGCCTACCAAACTAAAGGCACCGTTGGCCGTACTTTCTGCTATTGCCAACGCGATTGACTTGGTACCTTGTTGGAATTTTTCCATTTCAAAAACACCCATCGGACCATTCCACAAGATGGTTTTTGAATTACGGATGATCTCGCTGAAAATGCCAATGGCCTTTCCGCCAATGTCTAAACCCATCCAACCGTCAGGGATTTGGTCGCTTGGACAATCCTTAGTGTTGGCATCGGCTGCAAATTTGTCGGCAATGATGGAGGTCTCAGGTAAATGGATACTCACCTTTTTCTGTTTGGCTTTTTCTAAAATTTCCAAAGCCGTATCCAAGCGGTCGTCTTCACAAAGTGAATTTCCAATTTTACCGCCGCGGGCTTTGATAAAAGTGTAGGCCATTCCGCCTCCGATGATGATATCTGTTGCACGGTCTAACAAATTTTCGATGATGAGAATTTTATCAGAAACTTTGGCGCCGCCAATGAGGGCGGTGAATGGTTTTTGGGATTGGTGCAATACCTTTTCCGCATTCAACACTTCGGCTTCCATGAGCAGTCCGAACATTTTTTTATCAGCGGGAAAGTATTTTGCAATCACTGCGGTAGAGGCGTGGGCCCTGTGTGCGGTTCCAAAAGCGTCGTTTACATAAACGTCTCCGAGTTTCGATAATTTTTCAGCGAAGGCTTCATCGCCTTTTTCTTCTTCTTTGTGAAATCGAAGATTTTCAAGCAGCAGCACTTCGCCCGGACGGAGCATTTCTGCTGTTAACCCTGCTTGTGAACCAATACAATCATTTGCGAAAAATACCTTTGTACCGCCTCCTAATAATTTATGTAAATGATTCACCAGATGCTTCAATGAATACTTATCGGTAGGCCCGTCTTTGGGCCTTCCGAGATGGCTCATCAGGATAGCTGAACCACCATCCGCCAATATTTTTTTGATGGTAGGTATGGTGGCTGTCATCCTCGTATCATCTGTAATATTAAATTGATCATCTAAAGGCACATTAAAATCGACCCGTACCAATACTTTTTGTCCGGAGAAAGAATGATTACTGAATGTTGACATGTTGTAATAGTTTAAATAAAAACCGCAAAGACGTTGAAACGCAAAGTAAATCAAATTTTCTTAGCGTTACCAGTCTTTGCGGTAAATGATGAAGGTCGGTATACTGTACAAGTGAGTGACACAACGATGATGCCATGAAACTCAGCTGTTGGTGAACAATAATTTATTAAGAAATCAATCCGGCGAAATGTTTTACGGTACGAACCAGTTGGCTCACATAACTCATTTCATTGTCGTACCAGCTTACAGTTTTCACCAATTGTTTGTCGCCCACCTGCATTACTTTGGTTTGCGTGGCATCGAACAAGGAACCGAAGTTGATACCGATGATATCGCTGCTCACGATTTCATCTTCGTTGTATCCAAAGCTTTCGTTGCTGGCTGCTTTCATAGCGGCATTCACTTCTTCGATGGTTACTTTTTTACCAAGGATGCTGTACAGTTCGGTAACAGAACCGGTGATAACTGGTACGCGCTGAGCGCCTCCATCCAGTTTGCCTTTCAATTCTGGCAATACCAAACCAATGGCTTTTGCAGCACCGGTACTGTTGGGTACGATGTTAGCGGAAGCAGCTCTTGCCCTGCGCAAATCACCTTTGGGGTGCGGTGCATCGAGGGTATTTTGGTCGTTGGTATAGGCATGAATGGTACTCATGATGGCCGTTTCGATGGTAAATTGATCATTCAAAACTTTGGCCATTGGAGCCAGGCAGTTAGTGGTACAACTGGCGCAACTGATGATAGTTTCAGAACCATCTAGGATAGCGTGGTTCACGTTGAACACTACTGTTTTGAGATCGCCGGTGGCAGGTGCCGAAATCACTACTCTTTTAGCACCAGCGGTAAGGTGAGCTTCTGCTTTAACTTTGTCGGTAAAGAATCCCGTGCTTTCAATCACTACATCTACATCGTGTGCACCCCAAGGAATTTGGGCTGGATCTTTTTGCGCATATATTTTGATATCATCGCCGTTTACTACGATGGAGTTTTCAGTGTGAGTCACCTTTTGGCCAAATCTGCCTTGTGCACTGTCGTATTTTAACAGGTGTGCCAGTACTTCCGGACTGGTAAGGTCGTTGATGGCTACCACATCGATACCTTCCATATTGTAGATTTGACGGAACACCAGGCGACCGATGCGACCGAAACCGTTGATAGCAACTTTAACTGTACTCATAACTATAGATTTAAAATTTGAATCGTTTTTGCGTGGCAAAAGTACAGGATGTACAGATAAAAGCGGAGAATATTTTAATATTCTAAAGCAAGCAGAAACAAAAAAGCCTTTCATTTCTAAAAGGCTTTTGTGGTACCACGTACGGGAATCGAACCCGTGACTCCTCCGTGAAAGGGAGGCGTCTTAACCCCTTGACCAACGCGGCATTCGTTTTAAAGGACGGCAAAGATAATGAGCTTAGATTTTTCAACCAAATTTTTTACGACATGTTTCGAAGTTTTATTTGAGTGAAGAAAATAGACGGGTCATTTGCGCGGATATGGTTGTTCTCCAGAGTTCTTGTATCTTAAGCCCCGATTCGATTCTTTCACCAATAATAAAAAACAATGAGCCGTTATATTTTATCATTTGACCAAGGAACCACGAGCAGCCGGGCCATCATATTTGACCACGAGGGGCAGATTGCCGCCATAGCACAAAAAGAATTCAAGCAATATTTTCCACAACCGGGTTGGGTGGAGCATGATGCGAATGAAATATGGAGCACACAACTGGGTGTGGCTTCAGAAGCCATTGCCAAGGCTGGTTTGAGTGTAGAAGACATAGCTGCGATTGGCATCACCAACCAAAGAGAAACCACTGTAATATGGGACAGAAGTACTGGAAAACCTATATATCATGCTATTGTTTGGCAGGATCGCCGAACGGCATTTATTTGTGATGAATTGAAAGCAAAAGGTTTGGAAACGCTCATCAAACAAAAAACCGGGCTCATCGTGGATGCCTATTTTTCAGGTACTAAGATTAAATGGATACTCGACCATGTGGAAGGTGCCAGAGAAAGGGCCAACAGGGGAGAACTCGCTTTTGGCACGATGGATAGCTGGTTGCTCTGGAATTTGACCAAAGGAACCACACATGCCACAGATGTGAGCAATGCCAGCAGAACCATGTTGTGCAACATCCATACGTTGGAGTGGGATGAAGATTTACTACAAATGTTGGATATACCAGCATCATTGCTTCCCGCCATCAAAAGTAGCAGCGAAGTGTACGGACATACCCAACACATACTCACCAAAAAAAGCATTCCAATTGCAGGAATGGCCGGTGACCAGCAGGCCGCGCTGTTTGGACAAATGTGCACACAACCTGGTATGGTGAAAAACACTTACGGCACTGGATGTTTTATGTTGATGAACACCGGAGAAAAACCTGTTTATTCCAACAACAATCTGCTCACTACGGTTGCCTGGAAGATAAATGGGCAAACACAGTATGCGTTAGAAGGATCAGTTTTTATCGGAGGGGCAGTTGTACAATGGTTGAGGGATGGATTGGGCATTATTCGCAAATCGGGCGAAGTGGAAGCATTGGCAGAAACTGTACCGCACAGCGATGGGGTGTACATGGTACCCGCTTTTACCGGATTGGGCGCCCCTCATTGGATACCAGATGCAAGAGGAACTATTGTAGGAATTAGCAGAGGCAGTAGTGCTGCACACATTGCACGTGCAGCACTAGATAGCATTGCGTATCAAACGATGGATGTTCTTAAAGCGATGGAGGCGGATGCCGGCATTGCTATTCAAGAATTAAGGGTGGATGGCGGCGCTACTGCCAATAACCTGTTGATGCAATTTCAAAGTGATATTTTGAATACCAAAGTACTTAGACCGATGGTGACCGAAACTACTGCTTTAGGCGCTGCTTACCTTGCAGGATTGGCGGTGGGTTTTTGGGAAAGCATTGAAGCCATCCAGGCCCAATGGAAAATAGACCAAACTTTTGAACCATCGATGGATCAACCTACGAGAGATCAACTTACCAAAGGATGGGATATTGCAGTGAAGGCCACCATCGCTGCCGCAAACTTTTAAAATGAACCGGGAATGAAGAGGCATACAATGATAGCAGAGCTAGAAGCCGTTATGGATTGGGATATCGTAATCATTGGGGGTGGCGCCACAGGGCTTGGAGTAGCCGTAGACGCTGCCAGCAGAGGCTACAAAACCTTGTTGGTTGAAAAAGATGATTTTGCAAAAGGTACCAGTAGCCGCTCTACCAAACTCGTACACGGTGGCGTGAGGTATCTGGCGCAGGGTAATATTAAATTGGTGAGAGAAGCCCTGAAAGAAAGGGGGCTATTGCTCAAGAATGCAGCGCATGTTTGCAGTACCTGCTCCTTTGTGATTCCTGCCTACAAATGGTGGGAAAAATGGTATTACGGTGTTGGTTTAAAAATGTACGATTTCATGAGCGGACCGCTTAGCTTGGGCAACACCGCAATTTTGTCTAGTCAGCAAACCACAGAACAACTGCCGGGCATTCAACAAAACAAATTGAAGGGCGGCGTATTGTATACCGACGGCCAGTTCGATGATGCGCGACTGGCCATTAACCTGGCGCAAACAGCAGCAGAACAAGGAGCTACCCTGCTCAATTATTGTTGGGTAGAATCGTTGGAAAAAACAAGCGGAAAGTTAACATCAGTGGTACTAACGGATACCATTACCCGAAAAAAATACCAAATTAGAAGCAAAGTGTTTATCAACGCTACCGGTGTTTTTACAGACGCATTGATGCAATTAGACAACCATCAACACCGGGCTGTGGTAACTGCTTCCCAAGGAGTGCACCTCGTGGCAGCTTCCTCTTTTTTTCCTGGTAGTACCGCATTGATGATTCCGAAAACCACGGATGGCAGGGTGTTGTTTGCAGTGCCATGGCACAACAAGCTGGTTATAGGTACTACAGATATCCCGGTAAGTCGTATTGAAGCAGAGCCTACCGCAACAGATCAGGAAGTGCAGTTTATCCTGAACAATTTTAATCAATACAGCAATAAACAATTAGAACGAAAAGACGTGAAAGCGGTGTTTGCAGGTCTTCGTCCCTTAGTAAAAATTCCGGGCAAAACAAAAACATCGCTGATGCCCAGAGATCATACCCTGATCATATCAAACAGTGGATTGATCAGTATCACGGGAGGTAAATGGACGACTTATCGAAAGATGGCAAAAGACGTGGTAAACAAGGCCATTGGTATCGGACATCTGGAAACGAAAAATTGCCTAACCGAAACACTCCCGATTCATGGGCACCTAGACAATCCTGACACAAAAGATCCATCATCGTATTATGGAACTGACCTGCCTTTTATCAAAGCATTAGAAGAAAAGGAACCCGCACTAAAAGAAAAATTACACCCATCGTATCCTTACACAAAAGGGATGGTGGTTTGGGCTGTTCAACAAGAAATGGCGATGACCGTAGAAGATGTGCTATCCAGGAGGACCAGATTGTTGTTATTGGACGCAGGTGCTTCAATAGCCGCTGCGCCGATGATTGCTGAATTGATGGCGAAAGAATTAGACGAAAGCGACGAATGGAAACAACGACAAATAGCGGACTTTATAAACGTTGCTGCGCATTACCAGCTGGCTTCAGATTAGTATTTCGTATTCTTTTTTACCAACTAAAAAACAACAAGCCACATCTGGTAATATCAAACTTTTGCGATAGTAAAGTTGATTGACCATATTCTTACCCGAATAGATACGTGACGGGATACTTGGAGACTTTTGCATGCTTCATCAGATGAATCATTTAATAAAATGTGACAGGCTCACCAAACACGTTGAAATAATTAAGTAAGCAATACTCAGAAATGCTGGTAGATTTTTGTGAGCAACAAAATGGGTTCTTGTACAAATTTCTTTTCAATGAATAGTTTCATTATCTTTCTTCCCTATTAACCTTATGCCGAATTGCATAGCCGTTTAAATTGGATTACATGCATTTATTTATTTCAGAATTTTTAGGAACTGCCATCTTACTTTTATTGGGAAATGGCGTGGTGGCGAATGTAGTGCTTAAAAAAACTTATGGTCACCATGCGGGTATCATGGCTATTACCATTGGATGGGCGATGGCAGTATTTGTTGGCGTGTACATATCTGCTGCGGCGAGTGGTGCTCACCTCAACCCTGCCGTTACGATTAGCTTGGCTTTTAAAGACGGCCATTGGACCAATGTACCGTTATATTTAGCTGCACAATTTTTAGGTGCCATGTTTGGTTCACTGCTGATATGGTTTCATTACAAAACTCATTTCGATGCAACTGAGGATGCTGCGGCGAAGATGGCTTGTTTTTGTACCAGTCCAGCCATCCCAAACAAGTTGTTTAATTTATTAAGCGAAATCATTGGTGGCTTTGTTTTAGTACTCGGCATATTGTTTATTGCAAAGCCCCAGCAAGCACTGGGTGCGCTAGATGCCTTACCAGTAGCCCTTTTGGTGTTGGCCATCGGTTTATCGCTGGGTGGTACAACCGGATATGCGATTAATCCGGCTAGAGATTTAGGGCCTAGAATCGTTCATGCATTGCTCCCCATCAACAACAAAGCAAACAGCAATTGGGCATATAGTTGGATACCAGTGGCAGGCCCTATCTTGGGAGGTCTGTTGGCTGTTGTTATTTTTAAACTTGTTCAATAAAAAGAAACATATGATCTGGAAAGGAATATTCCCGGCACTCACTACCAAATTTACATCAACCGATGAACTGGATTTGGGTTTGTTTGCAAAAAATTTGTCGGCTCAAATGGATGCAGGTGTTCATGGAATTGTTTTGGGCGGTACCCTTGGAGAGGCCAGCGTGCTCAGCATTACAGAAAAAGAACAACTGGTAAAATTTGCAGTGGCAGCAACTGCCGGAAAAATTCCTGTCGTGTTAAATATTGCAGAAGGTTCTACCAAAGAAGCCTTACAACAGGCAGCTTATGCAAAAGAATGGGGTGCTGAAGGCTTGATGCTGCTGCCTCCTATGCGGTACAAACCCGATCATCGGGAAACCGTGACCTATTTTAAAACCATTGCAGATAGTACAGATCTTCCGATCATGATCTATAACAACCCTGTAGATTATAAAACAGAGGTTACGCTTGATATGTTTGAGGCATTATCTGTTTGCAAAAATATTAAAGCAGTAAAAGAAAGTACCAGAGATACCAGCAATGTAACGAGAATGCGTAATCGCTTTGCAGACAGGTTTTCTATTTTATGTGGAGTGGATACCCTTGCCTTTGAAGAAATAACTGCTGGTGCAGATGGATGGGTAGCTGGCCTCGTGTGTGCGTTTCCGAAGGAAACAGTAGCGATCTACGACCTGATCCGAGCAGGAAATATAACGGATGCTTTAAAAATCTACCGATGGTTTATGCCTTTACTCGAATTAGACATTCACCCAAAGTTGGTTCAATACATTAAACTGGCTGAAACAATGGTAGGTATAGGATCTGAATACGTAAGACCACCCAGACTTGTGTTGGAAGGAGAAGAAAGAAGTCGGATCACCGCTGTCATAAAATCAGGCATCGATACCCGGCCATTGCTGTAACTATTTTTTTAAGATAAAATAAAAACTATGTTTGAAGACAGTTCCATGGAAGCAATTGAGGAAATGATGGCCGCCTCGCAGGAAGCCTTTTCGTTATATAGAAAAATGTCCCTTCATCAGCGAGCTGATTTTATGCGGCAGATAGCTTATGAAATAGAAGCCCTGGGAGATCCCCTGATTCAAAAAGCCATGGAAGAAACAAACTTGCCAGAAGCAAGATTAAGAGGTGAAAGGACCCGTACGATTTTTCAATTAAACAGTTATGCGGAAGCATGTGAAAAAGGAGACTGGCTGGAAGCAAGTATAGATACTGCCGACATTAATAAAACACCGGGTAAACCAGACATTCGAAAAATGCTGGTACCACTTGGACCCGTATTGGTATTTGGTGCCAGTAATTTTCCCTTCGCTTACAGTACTGCTGGTGGAGATACCGCCTGCGCTTTTGCTGCTGGCTGTTCGGTAATTGTAAAAGCTCACCCCGCCCATGCTGCCACCAGCGAATTGGTGGCAAATGCTATTCAGAGCGCAGTAAAAAAAATGAAGATGCCTCCCGGCCTTTTTGCACATATACATGGCGCATCAGAGGTTGTGGGTGAAACGTTGGTGAAACATCCGTTGACCAAGGCTGTTGGATTCACCGGATCTTTTGCGGGCGGCAAACAATTGTTCGATTGGGGCAATCAACGAGCCATCCCCATTCCGGTATTTGCAGAAATGGGCAGTGTGAATCCTGTATTTATTTTACCCGAAAAAATGGAAAAAGACGCTGCGGCGTTGGGTGAACAAATGGCTGCTTCCATCACTTTAGGGGTTGGTCAGTTTTGTACCAATCCAGGCATCATGGTGGCCATCGAAAATGAAGCGTTGACGCTATTCAAAGAACACCTGTCGGCAGCCATACAAAAAACAATTCCTGCTAAAATGCTGCATCCGGGAATTGCAAAAAATTACCGCCTGAAAAAAGAGAAAGTATGCTCTCAAAAATTTATCAGCACATTGGCAGAAGTTGCCAGCGAAGATCAAAACGAGCTGGGCGAAGCACATATTGTTACAACAGACGCGCAAACCTTTCTGAAAAATCCATTGTTGCACGAAGAAGTATTTGGGCCTTACTCTATTTTGATCATTTGTAAAAACAGGGAGGAGATGATGAAGGCAGCAACCTCTTTGGAAGGGCAACTCACCGTAACCGTTATGGGAACAAATGATGAACTATCAGACGCCCCTTTATTGCTGGATATCCTACAGGACAAATGTGGACGCTTTATTTTAAATGGAGTACCAACGGGTGTAGAAGTTTGTGCCAGCATGCAACATGGGGGCCCCTTTCCGGCTACCACAGATAGCAGGTTTACTTCAGTAGGTGCAAATGGTATTAAAAGATTTGCACGACCGTTGGCTTTTCAAAACTGGCCCAACGAATTACTTCCGGATGTTTTAAAAAATGAGAATGTGTTCAGCATTAGAAGGATGGTGAACAATGAATGGCAGCATGCAAGTTTAGAAAGTTAACTCATCGCATATTCTTTTTTGGGATCACCCAACTGATGAATGCTGAACCAGATGGCAACGCCCATAGATATTAGGAAGTATGCCATTACCACATAGCTAAAACCAGAGAAACTTTTATCCAAACCAAACCAATCGCCGTAGTACAACAAAATCGTTACCCCAGCCATGGCTTTAATAGCTTCCCAAGCAAAAGCATATTTATGACCATCCATTAACTCTGTAAAGGCGTAAACAAATAAAAACAAGAAGCCTCCGTAAACAAAAATTTGTGGCATGCCAATGCTGGCTATATTTCCAAAAAGGTAACCTACAAAAAGCAACAGCATCCCTAATTGTATCCAGGTCCAAATTAAAAAGGGCTTGGAATAAAGCGGGTTGTATTTTTCGAAATCATACACGTCTTCGATTTTAAATATCGGGTACTTCTTCGTAACATCCGCCGGACGCCAACCGGTAGGCATAAACCAAATACGGAATTTATCTTTCCATTCAGAGGTGCGCCGTGCATCCTGCATCAGCAGCCACAAATGTTGAAAATTTATTTTGATGGGATTCCAGGTGCGTACTGGGCGGGTAATACCATACACAGCAGGCACGTTCGCTAGTTCTTCCTGAAAGGTGCCGAATACTTTGTCCCAAATGATAAAAATTTGCCCGTAATTTTTATCCATGTATTCAGCATTGATCGCATGATGAACCCGGTGGTGAGATGGTGTGACAATGATTTTTTCCAGCCATCCCATTTTGCCGATATGGCGGGTATGATACCAGAATTGTGCAAACAAATGAAGTGGGGCCACTACAGCAATCACTATGGCAGGAACCCCTAAAAGTGCTGCTGGCAGCAACAGTATGACAAATAATTTTACAAATACAGATACGCTTTGACGTAGCGCACAGGCCAGATTGTATTCTTCGCTGCTATGGTGCACAATGTGGGCATTCCAAAAAAAGTTGACTTTATGATTGAGGGCATGTACCAGATAGCCTGCAAAATCGAGTGCGATGAATGCAATTAAATAAGTAATGAAGGTTGATTGTACGGTCGTAACTGCAATGCGTTCTAACAACCACTGGTAGCTGATGATAGCGAAGCTGAGTCCCAGTACATCTTTGGTAGCGTTGGTAACGCCGCTGGCCAGGCTACTGATCATATCCATGCTCCGCACCGTTTCGAAACCTTTGCGCCAGCCGTACCATTTTTCGAACAACACCAAAAGTAAAAATACCGGCATTGCGATGAGTAAAATTTGTCCGTATTGAGCCATATAACAAGAATTAGTTCAAATTTAATTTAATATTACTCAAATTTGGTATGATTAATATCAAAATTTTATGCAACATCAGTTTTTTTGTATCGATGCACATACTTGTGGCAATCCGGTGAGATTGGTAATGGAAGGCGCTCCGCTACTAATAGGGAGCAATATGAGCGAAAAAAGACAACATTTTTTGAAGGAATTTGATTGGATTCGTACCGGTCTGATGTTTGAACCCCGCGGGCACGATATGATGAGTGGCAGTATTTTATATCCTCCCCACGACCCAGCCAATGATGTAGCGGTCCTTTTTATCGAAACCAGCGGTTGTTTGCCTATGTGCGGCCATGGCACCATTGGCACCATTACGATTGCGATAGAAAAAGGGCTCATCATTCCCAAAACGCCGGGCTCTGTAAAAATGGAAGCACCAGCAGGACTAGTCCACATTGAATACAAAGAACAACATGGAAAAGTAATTTCTGTAAAGCTCATCAATGTGGCTTCTTATTTGGCAGCTACCGGTATTAAAATAAGTATCCCCGCATTGGGTGAATTGGTAGTGGATGTGGCCTATGGAGGAAATTTTTATGCTATAGTAGATGAGCAAAAAAATTTTAAGGGGATACAACATTACACTGCCGGGGAGTTGATTGCATTTAGCGACCCACTCAGACAACGCATCAATGAACTGCATGAGTTCGTTCACCCAGAAAATGATACCATCAGAGGATGTAGTCATATTTTATGGGCGGGACAAACGCTCGATGCAACCTCTACGGCCAGAAACGCTGTATTCTATGGAAACAAGGCCATTGATAGAAGCCCATGCGGAACGGGCACCAGCGCAAGGATGGCTCAATGGTATGCAAAGGGTAAACTTAGGAAAGGGGATATTTTTATACATGAAAGCATTATTGGCAGCAAATTTGTTGGCACCATCGAGGAAGAAACGTTCATTAACGGACTACCAGCTATAAAACCAGGGATAGAGGGATGGGCCAAAATTTACGGTACCAATATCATTAGTATTGATGAGGAAGACGACCCCTTTGCAAAAGGCTTTCAAGTGGTTTAACAGCGGTGTTAATATTTAATGCGTATTAAAAACAGTATTTTACATTTGCAATAAAATAGAAATCTATGAAACAAATATTGGGCATTTTGGTGTTGGCAGCGACGGCTTTTTCTGCTAATTCTCAATCAGCGTTAACAACAGCAACTTTTAACAAACTTCCACATACCGCCGTGCAATACAATTTAGCCTATTCAGATGAAGCGGTTTCAAATGCGCTTGCCAAAAAATTGGATTCTTACGGGAAACCAAAAAAAATAAAAGAATACGTCGTGTATAGAAATTTAAACATTCCTGAAATTAGCAACAGCCCGCTAACCTTGTATTTTAATGTGGAGAAAAAAAGTAAAAGAGACAACAGCAACACTGTGCTCACCCTATTACTGTCTAATGAATTTGATCGTTTTTATTCCGTAGAAAATGATCCCGACCTTTTTAACAAAGCCATCGAATACCTGAATGGTTTTTCTGAACCAGTAGCAGCAGCTAGTTTAGAATTAGGGATACAGTCGCAAAATGAAACTACCCAAAAGGTGGATAAAAAACTTGAGAAATTAAGAGATGAAGCAATCGATCTGGAAAAACAGAAAAAGAGACTGGAAGAAAAAATAGAGCAAAATAAAAAAGATATTGAATCAGAAGAAGCAGCCCTGTCAAAACAAAAAGAATTATTGAACGAGTTGATCAGACAACGAAAAAATTAATAGATACCATGTCACTAAAAAGCTGCCTTATAACGGTGGCTTTTTTAATGAGTTATTTGATTTAAATTGCTGCTGCAATTCATGTTTCAGCAATATTTATTTATATGAGTAAAACAGTGATCGTTGGTGGTGGAATAATTGGTTTATCCAGTGCTTATTATCTCCAAAAAGCTGGGCATGAAGTAACGGTGATAGAAAGAGGTGATATAACTGATGGATGCTCTTTTGGAAACATGGGCTACATGAGTCCTAGTCATTTTATACCGCTGGCTTCTCCTGGTATTATTGCTGAAGGATTTAAATACATGCTCAGCAGTAGCAGCCCGTTTTACATCAAACCCAGACTAAATATGGATTTGATGCGGTGGGCCTGGCATTTTTACAAAAATAGTACTGCAGCAAAAGTAAAAAAATCGGTACCCCATCTCAACAATATTTTGCAACTCAGCCGGCAATTGATCGCTGACGTTAAACAAGATCTACCCCCGGTTTTTGATATGGAAGAAAAAGGTTGTTTGATGATGTGCAAGCAACCTAAAACCCTGGAGCATGAATTTCATCTGGCAGATGATGCGGAAAAACTTGGCTTGAAAGTAGAGCGATTGAACAGCGAACAAGCACAGTTATTGGAACCCGAAGTAGAACTTGCAGTGGCTGGCGCAGTATTGTTTAAAGATGATTGTCATTTTCATCCGGGTAAACTGATGATAGCCTTAAAAAATTACCTGGAACAAAAAGGCGTTCATTTTCAGCTACACAGTACCGTTAGTGGATTCGAAAAAACAAATAACACCGTACAGGCAGTAATTAGCAACAATGGGTCTGTTGCTTGCGATGAACTCATTATTGCAGCAGGTAGTTGGATACCGCATGTCAGCAAAATGCTGGATATAAAATTACTGTTACAACCTGGCAAAGGCTACAGTCATACTTATGAGTATGTAGAGAAGAATTTACATTACCCGGCCATTCTTGTAGATGGACGGTGTGCTATAACACCCTGGGGCCGGCGTTTGCGCATCGGTGGTACAATGGAACTAAGTGGCATCAATCAAAAAGTACTGGTGAAAAGAATGCAGGGCATTTATGAATCGGCTAAAAACTTTTATCCCGGATTACAGATCAACTTCCCGGCTACTGATCAAATATGGAGTGGTTTGCGACCAGTAACACCAGACGGATTACCCTACATCGGCAGAACAAAAGATTTTAGTAATGTGATCATTGCGGGAGGGCATGCCATGCTCGGTATTTCACAGGGTACGGGAACGGGGTTATTGGTGAGCCAATTGGCTGAGCATAAGAAAACCGAAATAGATATTTCGGCTTTTGTTCTCGATCGTTTTTAATACTATCCCAATCCAACTTCCTGGTGCCTTTCAGGTATTTGCACATCGGCATATCCTTTGCGCACTAACCGCTGGCGGAAATCTTGCTGCACATCGTATTCGCCGTGGACCAGAAATAATTTTTCGACCTGACTGATATCCTGACAACCTAAAAATTGCAGCAGATCGTCATAGTCGCCGTGCGCACTCATGCTACGCATCACCCCAATCTCGGCATTTACTTCGTGTGGTTGGCCGAAAATATTTACTTCGGTTGGCTTACGCATCAATCTTCCTCCCAATGAATTGGGCTCGCAATATCCCGTAAATAAAATTGTATTGCGGCTGTTTTCGATATTGTTGCTAATATGATGTTTGATTCTACCAGCATCAGCCATACCACTGGCACTGATGATCAAACATGGTTTTTTGTAGTAATTCAGCATTTTGGATTCTTCTACTGAATTAATAAATTTCAACCCATTGAAACCAAATGGATCCTGATCGCTCAGTAGTATTTTTTGAATGCGTGCATTAAAATACTGCGGGTATCTTTTAATTACCTGAGTGGCTTTGAGACTAAGTGGACTATCTACAAAATATTCCATATCGGGCAAACGACCTTCGAGTTCCAACTGGTTAAGTGCAAAAAGAATCTCTTGTGTTCTTCCAACGCTAAATGCGGGTAAAATTAATTTTCCTTTTTTTTTGATACAGGTATTTTCGATCCATTGCAACAAGGTATCTGGTGTTGGATGATGCTCATCGTGTAAGCTATTACCGTAGGTTGATTCCAGCAAAATCACATTCGCCTGCTCAAACACTGCCGGCGATTTTAGAATGATGTCACGATACCTTCCCACATCGCCACTAAAAGTAATTTGTTTTCGTTTACCCTTTTCCGTTATACGTACCTGAACACAGGCACTCCCGATGATATGCCCGGCATCTGTAAAGCAAAATTCTATGTCTTCGTCTATACGTGTCCAGGTTTCATATTCTACCGTCACAAAACGATCTGCAGCAATCAACGCATCTTCTTTTTTGTACAAGGGTTGTAGATAAGGCAACCCCTGCATAGCCCTGCGTTTATTGGCATATTTTATATCAGATTCCTGAATCCCGGCGCTGTCTTCCATCAGAATAGAAGCCAGGTCTTTAGTGGCTGGAGTTGCATATACTACTCCTTCATAGCCATCTTTAATGAGTTTTGGAATTAAGCCACAATGATCAATGTGTGCATGAGATAAAATCATGTAATCGATTTCTGAGGGTTCAAAACCCCATTCCTTATTGAGTTCTTCCGTTTCGGACCCCATACCCTGGAACAAACCACAATCGAGTAATATTTTTTTACCGTTGGCAAGGGTGATCAGGTGTTTAGATCCAGTAACGGTTCTGGCGGCACCGTGAAATGATATCTTCATGTGTGAAGGCTTTTACCCGAGGGTTGCTTGCTATTTAAACTAAAACGGTACAACGCCATAATTTTTTTAGCAAGCCGATGAATAAATATATTATAAGCAGGCATTCCTATTGGTTAAGCATTGATGGCCAACCAAGCCATCATCCCCATTCCTTGTTCAATGGCTCTTTCGTCAATGTCAAATGTAGGGGTGTGAACACCACTGGTGATGCCCTTTGCTTTGTTGCCAGCACCTAGTCGGAAAAAACAAGCGGGAATTTGCTGAGAGTAATATGCAAAATCCTCTGCTCCCATTCTTAATTCAGTTTCACTTACTTGTTGTTCGCCAACAAATGCTTCGGCAAGTTTTCTGGCTTCCAAACTGAGCGCTTCATTATTAAAAACAAAGGGATAACCTACATCAATGTGAATATTGGCATCTGCACCCATGGCAGCAACTAGTTCCGTAGTTTGTTTTTTGATGAGTTCGTGTGCCTTGAAGCGCCATTCTTCATCCATGGCCCTAAACGTTCCCATTAGTTTTACTTCCGATGGAATGACATTGGTGGTATTGCCTCCCTGAAAAGATGTGATCGATAATACAGAAGGATTGAAGGGATTGTTGTTTCTGCTCACAATCTGTTGCAAGCTCACGATCAAATGCGCTGCAATCAAAACGGTATCTGCGGTAAACTGTGGTGCTGCAGCATGGCCGCCTTTTGCTTTGATGCTAATGTAAATTTCATCGGCACTGGCCATCACCATTCCGCCCCTAAAACTAAATGTCCCTGCTTCCATTCCCGGGTGAACGTGCAGTGCAAATATTTTTTCGGGTACAGGGTTTTTTAATACCCCATCTCTGATCATATAACTGGCACCACCCGGATTTTTTTCTTCGCCTGGCTGGAAAATCAATTTCACCGTACCCTCCCATTCTGCCTTGGTTTCGTTTAATATTTTAGCAGCTCCTAACAAACAAGTGGAATGAACGTCATGGCCACATGCATGCATTTTACCGGGGATGGTAGATTTATATGGTACTTGATTTTCTTCTGTGATTGGCAAGGCGTCCATATCAGCCCTTAACGCCACTACCTTCGACGAAGGATTTCTTCCCTCAATGATACCTACCACACCAGTAGTAGCCATTGTAGTAAAAGGGATATCGTAAGCATGTAATTTTTGCTGAATAAAAGCCGACGTTTCAAATTCTTCGTAACTCAATTCCGGATGAGCGTGTAAATGCCTGCGAATTTCTATAAACTCCGCTGCGTAAGTTAAAGCCAGCGATTTAATTTTCTCCATCATACTCTGTGATCTTTTCTTCTGTGAAGTTAGCCATCTACCCAATAAAAAAGAGTTTCCTTTTGAGAAACTCTTTAAAATAATATAAAGGAATACTAATTGTTCGTTTCGGAGATCTCCGGCTTTATCTCCACTGTTTCTTGCAGAATGTAGATATTACCTGTTATAATTTTTTGATTGAGCAATTGTTTCTTCAATTTTTCTGCATCGGCCTTTTCTACAAAATTTCCCATTTTAAGTTTGATAAACGGGCTTTGGTAAATCATATAAATCTTGTGTTCAGGATATTGCTGCAATAACTTAGAACGCGTCTGCATCACCAGATTTCTATCGTTGCTGGTGAGCAACATTAAACGGAACCCTTTACCAGAGCGTATATTTTTAGCCAGACTGCTGTTGTATGCACTCATTTTTTCGCCCAACACGTCGATCCTGCTGTCTTTTTGTACAAAAACAGTTCCATTATTTAGTGTGTCTGTTGCTACAATCTGCGCATTTAAGTAAGTATTAGCGCATAAAAGGAGCAGGAATATAAACCCTTTCTTCATGTTTAATTTTAAGTTGATACAAAATTATGAGAAGTTCTTGTCAAAAACCGTACCCGTATCAGCATAAACAATTATTTAACGGGTGCTTTGCAAGCAAGCAAACCAATTCCTGCGTTTGACAGGCTTTTGGCGTCATAATTGGAGTTGGTGAAAATTCTCAGTTTTACAGCCTCGGCTAAATGCTGTCTAAAAAACTGTATTAACTCAATAGATAATAGATCTTCTGCATCGTTGGTATTTATCGTAAACGAGTCGATTCCGGCCACCCCATAAAGGTCGCAACACTTCACTATTTCATCTGTCGTAAGCAAGGCAGCATTTACTGCTATACTGAGTTTACGTTCTTTTGCTTTAACCACCTGCACCAACATACTGAGTTCCTTGGCAAGGTATTGCCAATCTCCATTTTTTAAAGCCGTCATGTTGAGGGCAACCAACATTTCTGCAGCGCCATCCACCATAGCTAAAATTATGTCAGACAATTTAGATTCGATGGCGTTGAAGCCAGAAGGGAAACCAATGATGGTGGCCACCCCTATTTGTTTGTCTGCAACCGCAGCCTTCGTTCTTTTAACCAGAAGTGGGGGTACCATAATGGTAGTTGGGTCGGCTGTATCCAAAGAACTGATCCAACTTTCAACTTCTACAACGGTAGTTGTTGGAGCAATAAAATGGTATTCTTTAAAAACATTTATTTCTGTAATCATGTTAAAATCCTGTTCAACTATTTTTTCTCAATAGAGCAAACACAATGTCTTTATATAAAATTGCTTTCGATTCAGATGAAGGCTACCTTTTTAATAACCGGCTTTTGCCCCCCCAATATTTTCGATGGGGTGCCAGGTTGTTTTTATCTCTTGTGTATCCATGATAAGATAGGGCGACTGTGCTGACTCGGATAACCAATTCATTGTAGGATAAAACTTCATCCGCTTCATATTCATCGCTGCTTTTTCTGTAATCATTTGTTGAGCTTCAGCATCGGCTTCGCAGTACAAAATTGCGTTAACGTCCATGTGATCTGCAAAAT
>Ga0105049_10002786_pt1 | contig 20679 bp, 15 predicted proteins | sample MAT06_FD_78087 | JGI IMG/M metagenome (GOLD analysis project Ga0105049, IMG submission 78087) | Freshwater microbial communities from Lake Fryxell liftoff mats and glacier meltwater in Antarctica - MAT-06 | ecosystem: Environmental > Aquatic > Freshwater > Ice > Liftoff microbial mat | place...
CGTCACGCCGCGAGGCCTCTGGAAGGATGGCGAAGCCTGGACTGAAGGCCTCCGCAAGGATGGCGAAGCCTGGACTGAAGACCTCCGCAAGGATGGCGAAGCCCAAGCGCGTCAGAACATCCGACCGCGGATAAAGTCGTGGTGCGCGGTCAGGAACCGCATCGTGCCGGTCGCAACCCGCATCACGACCGAGCTCGAGACGGCGCCGCCCTTGCTGAAGCGCACGCCGTCAAGGAAGTCGCCGTCGGTGACGCCGGTCGCCGCGAAAATCGCGTCGTCGCCGCCGACGAGGTCGGTCGTATGGAAGACCTGGTCCGGGTCAACGATCCCCATCGCCTTGGCGCGCTCGCGTTCACCATCGTTGCGGAACGCGAGCTTGCCCTGGATCTCACCACCCAGCGCGCGCAACGCCGCCGCCGCGAGCACGCCCTCTGGCGCGCCGCCGATCCCGATGAGCACATCGATCGGCGCGGTCGGGATAGCGGTCGCGATCGCCGCCGACACGTCGCCGTCCAGGATCAAGCGGATGCGGGCGCCAGACTTGCGGACCTCTTCGATGAGCTCCTTGTGGCGTGGGCGATCGAGGATGCAGACGGTCAGGCTCGAGACCGGCATGTCCTTACGGGCTGCGATTCGATAGAGGTTTTCGGTCGCCGAGCGGCGGATGTCGATCGCCCCGACCGAGTCCGGGCCGACCGCGATCTTCTGCATGTAGGTGTCGGGCGCATGCAGCATGCTGCCGCGCGACGCTATCGCCAGGCACGCGATCGCGTTGGGTCCGCCGTGGGCGCAGATGGTTGTGCCCTCGAGCGGGTCGACGGCGATGTCGACCGGGGGCGAGCCGGCCACACCCGAGCCGACCAACTCGCCGATGTAGAGCATCGGCGCTTCGTCGCGCTCGCCTTCGCCGATGACGATGCGACCCTCGATGTCGATGTGCGAGAACTCGGAGCGCATCGCCTCGACCGCGGCGGAGTCGGCGGCCTTCTCGTCGCCTCGACCCATGAAGCGCGCGGCCGCAACAGCGGCGGCTTCGGTGACACGAACCATCTCGAGCGACAGGTGACGGAGCATGGGCGGCGAGCCTCCGGACATAGAGAGAAGCAAATCACTCTCTAACCCGACATGGCCGTTTTCGCGACACCGACGTAGACGCTGGTGTGACCTCTCTCGTGACGAGCTCCGGTGTGGTCGTAAGGGCGAGACGGTGATGGAGCCGTTTGCCGTGCGGCTGCACCACCGTCTCAAAGACACATCAGGAGGAACTCATGTGGTCGGGCCGAGCCGTGAGGCTCAGGCGCCGAGCAGTCACCCGCAGAGCCTGTGCCAGATGTGTGCCACTGACTGACCGACGGTCGAATGCGGCCGACAGGGCTCTCGCTCGTGGCTGGCCGTGACATCCGTGTCGTGGAGGTGCCTCCGGCGAGCGCACCTCGACCTTGACATGCTCGTGTCCGGGGGCGAAGCAGCCGGGCGATGTGCCTTTCCACTCCCGGCTCCTTGCGCCGCCCTGGCCTCGCCGCGGTCGCGCTGACGTTCGTCGTCAGCGCCCTGATTGGGATGTTCGCCCTGACATCGCCGCCAGCCCGGGCCGACGACGCCCCACCGCGCCCGCTGGTGAGCCAGCAGATCGTCGTCAAGAAGGGCGACACGCTCGGCAGCATCGCGACCCGCAATGGCGTCAAGGTCGCCGACCTGCGCCGCTGGAATCGTGGCCGCATCGGCAAGGGCGACGCCATCCGCGCGGGCGGGAAGCTCATCGTCAAGGTGACTGCCGACAAGGCCGACCCGGCGCTGGTGCCGGGCGCCAAGGGGCCAGCGCAGACCCATGGTAAGTCCGTCGCTAACGGTGGAACGGCCCGCGGTCCAGGTTCCGCCCTCCATGCGGGCACCTCGAAGGCGGCCGAGCGTCCGCCCAACACCTGGGAAGATCAGGTCCGCGTGCGTCGCGGCGATTCGCTCTCACGTATCGCAACGCGCCTCGATGTGGCGGTCACCGACCTGCTGGCGTGGAACCGTCTGACCCCGAAGTCCAAGCTCCACGCGGGTCAGATGTTGACGGTCTACCGGCCGGGCGTGCGTCCAGCACCACAGTCGCTCGGCCGTCCGACCGCGGGCACGCTCGACTATGGCCTGCACCTTGGCGAGGGGCCTGGCTACCGGCTGCGCTTTCCGAAGAACGCCTATGGCGTCGAAGGGGTGCTGAAGTCCCTGCGCGCCTGCGCCAAGCGCGTGAAGGACGCGTTCCCCGGCACCCACGACATCCTGATAGGCGATCTCTCGCGCCCTGGCGGCGGCCGCTTCCCACCGCATGAGAGCCACCAGTCGGGCCGCGACGCCGACATCGGCTACTACCTCGCGTCGAACCTGCAAAACGACACGCTGCACCGGGTGAAGGCCGCCGAGGTCGACTACCCCAGGACCTGGGCCCACTTGAAGTGCCACATAACCACCGACCGCGTATCGCGCGTCTACATGGATCGGCGCCTCCAGGTCGCGATGATCGAGTGGCTGCGCAAGAAGAAGGTCGTCGACGACGGCCAGATCCAACGCCTGTTCCAGGTCGAGGGCGGCGACGAGGCGCTCATCCGCCACGCCAAGGAACACGACACCCACTTGCACGTGCGCTTCTCCTGCGACACCGGCCAGACCGGGTGTGTCGAGGAGGAGGGCGAAGAAGCCTTCGACTTTTGAGATATCTACAACGAGCATGCCTGGGGCGTCACAGGGCAGCGATGCTTGCGCTGTGCCTTGTCGGGTGTGGCGGCAGCGGCGACCTTCCAGTCGACACTGCCGCCGACACGACCGTGCCGCCCGACACGTCGCCCGCTCAAGACACGGACGACACCAGCGCGGCGGAGGTCGTGCCCGAGACGATCGACACGGCCGCCGGCCCGGACACGAGCGCGGAGGTGACCCCGGACACCGCGCACGAGGCGACCGTGTGCGGCAGTGTGGCGTGCGACGCCCCGCCATCCCCTGGTTGCAGCCCCGATCGACTGGCGGCCTGGACCTACGGCGACGATGCCGCATGCAACGTCGACGGCAACGGCTTTCCGCTCTGTAGCTACCCCGTGAGCGATACCCGTTGCGGTGAAGGTGAGGCATGCCGCGTCGACGGTGATGGCCCGCTGTGCGCTCCACCACGCACGACCTGCGAGGTCGCGCTCTCGCGCCTCGGCACCTGGATAAGCGCCGCCCACCTGCCCGCCAGCGACGGTGAGGCGTGCTGCTTCGACTTCGATGGCGACGGCGAGGTCGACAATGGCCTGGCCGATCTCGCCCAGGCGCTGGCGCCGTTGTTCGATGCGAACGCACAGGACTTCATCGACGCCTTCATCCAGCGTGGCCTCAATGCCTACCTCTTGCAGTACCGACGGCTCGACGGGATAGCGAGCGACGCCGATGTCGGGGTCGACCTGCTGCTCGGGTTCGACGAGGACGGGAACTACGCCGACAACCTCCTCGGGACCGAACGCTTCGCGGTGCGCACGGCCAGCTACGACGGCCCGTCGCCACGCAGCAGTTTCAACAGTGCGAGCTTCACGGCGTTCGTACTGCGGGCCCGCTCGTCGAGCCTCGCGTTCCCGTTGCCGCTGACCGACGCGCCATTGCACGCGGGGCTTGGCGACGTGCGCATCGATGCGCGTGCCACCATCGGCGACAATGGGCGCGGCCTGGCGCTCGGCGCGGTCGCTGACGACGTGCTCGGCGCTCGCTTCGGCGCTCTCTTCCCGCTGAGCGAGGTGTATCGCGCCATCAACGCGTTCGCCCGCGAGAGCTGCGCGTGCCTCGATCTCGCCGGCGGAGAGCTGGTCGTTTCGAACGGGGGAGGGTGGCAGTGCCGAACGGCAGGGTCGTCGGCGTGTAACCCGGGGGACCCCGACGAGGCGGCGTGTATCGACCTCGCGAGCTACTGCGGCGCGGTCCTTGTGTTGCTGAAGCCGGACGTCGCCGACTCGATCTCAATAGGTCTATGGATTCAAGGCGTTTCGGCAGGCTTTGGCGGCTTTGTCGACGCGGCTGGCGAGCAACCTCTATGCCCATGATTATAGGTTGGGGATCCGTTCACGTGTCTCATTCGTAGACGGCGTCGTCGTGATGCAGGACGCGCCTTGCACACACATGCGGAGCGCGACGAGAGCACGATGTTGACCCGGGCAGCGCGGCAACCCTATTATCACCGACGATATGTGCCCGGGTTTGTGTGCGGCCGCCATACGGCTCGAGGCACGCTCGGGCTCGGACACCTGAGGAAGCACCATGGAGAAGTTCTGTCCCGCATGCAGTCGCGTCTACGGTGAAGACGCGACCTCGTGTGAGGTCGACGGAGAACGCCTGGTCCTGCTCTCAGAAGAGCCAAGCCTGGTCGGCCATGTGCTCGACGGCAAGTACACCTTGATCTCCAAGCTCGGCGAAGGCGGCATGGGCTCGGTCTACCTGGCGGAGCAGGCGACGATGGGGCGCGAGGTCGCCATCAAGGTGCTGCGCCGCGAGTTCTCGCAGAACCGGATGGCCATCAAGCGCTTCCTGCGCGAGGCGCGCGCGGCTTCGAAGCTGGCGCATCCGAACACGATCACGGTCTACGACTTCGGCCAGTCGAACGATGGCCTCCTCTACCTCGTGATGGAGAAGCTGACGGGCCGGCCGTTGGCCGACATCCTCGACTCGGACGGCGCGCTGCCGGTGACGCGCGCCATCCACATCCTGTCGCAGATCTGCGACTCGCTCGCGGAGGCCCACAAGAACGGCATCACCCATCGCGACCTGAAGCCAGAGAACATCTTCATCGAGGAGAAGGTCGGCAACGAGGACTTCGTGAAGGTCCTCGACTTCGGCATCGCCAAGATGCAGGGCGACGAGACGACCACCCAGGCGACCGCGGCCGGCATGATCTGCGGCACGCCCGCGTACATGTCCCCCGAGCAAGCGATGGGCAAAGAGATCGACGGGCGCTCTGACATCTACGCGCTCGGCGTGCTGCTCTACGAGATGCTGACGAACGAGAAGCCGTTCGAAGGCGACACCCCGATGGAGGTGATGCTCAAGCACATCAACGAGCCCTCGCCCGACATCTATCAGCGCACCCAGATCCAGGTGCCGCAGGGCGTGCAGGACACGATCGACAAGCTGCTCGCGAAGAAGCCCGAGGGGCGCCCGAACGACTGCCAGATCGCCAAGAAGATGTTGATCGTTGGCATGGGAACGCCGCTCGTCGGGCCGGTGCTCTCGACGAACGACCCAGCGCTGCCGCGTAAGCGTCGCGACGAGACCAACGAACGCATCCAAGCCCTCGAGAAGACGGGGCTGTCGCCGGCCATCTCGACCCTGCGCAACGCGGAGCGCAACGACGTGCCGCCGCGCAAGCGCCCGCTATGGGCATGGGCCGCGGCCGCGGTCGTGCTCGTCGGCATCGGTACGGCGGTGGCGTTGCTCTCGACCCAATCGCGTGGCGAGGTCGCCAACGCCGGCACGTCGAAGGCCGAGGTCCCGCCGATCGTTACCGAGCCGAGCCAAGCCGGCCCGAAGGGCGCGGAAGCGAACGGCGTGAACGGGGCCGCGACCCATCCGGCGCCAAACGGGGCGAACAAGGCGACCGCGAACCCGCCTAGCAGCCCGACTGAAGCGACAGCACCGCCCGTGCTCGTGAAGCCTGGCACGGTCGCGGGTGAGATCATGACCGAAGCGGCGGCCCGCCTGACGGAGCGCGCGAAGCCCGAGGCGCCGCTCGTGTCCAAGGTGAAGCTGCAGATCCTGGCCGACCCCGAGAAGGCCGAGGTCTACGATGGCGAGGCGTTCCTTGGTACGACACCGTTCATCTTCGAGAAGCCGCGCGACTCGGGGCCGGTGAAGCTGACACTCAAGGCGAAGGGCTTCAGACCGCAAGAGGTCGTGCTCGGCACGGTGGCGGACGTATCGACCAGGGTCGAGATGAAGCGCGCGACGGCCGGTGGTCACGTCGGTGGCCTGCGCGATCCACGCAACCCGAAGGATCCGAAAGACCCGAAAGATCCGAAGGGCCCGGGGCTCGGTGGCACGTTCTGACCTGCCTGGCTCGTCTCACGCTCGTCCCGCTTGCGCATTCCGCTCTTCCATGAAGGATAGGGGCCGTGTGGAAGCGCCTCTCACGACTCTGGAAGAATGCCGACGCGGTCGAAGGCTCGACCCGTGACATGCGCCTTGCGCGAGCCTCGGTCGCGCCTGGCGAGTCGCGCGATGTATCTGAGTCAGCGGGCCGCGCGCCGGCCCAGACCGATCCGATGTTGCTCCCGCTCGAGCGCTACGATCAGGAGCTGCGCGAGTGCGGCGCCGATTCGGTCGTCGCTCTCGTGCGTGAGCTGGTGCACGCGGCGCCGACCGATCCACGGGTTCTGCGGCGGGCCGCGGCGCTGTCGCGTGAGCTCGGCGACGAGGGGCTGGCACAAGGGTTCGACCAGGCCGCGACCTCGTCCAGCGGTGAGCCACTTGCGGACCTCGGCCACGCGTTCCTCGGCATGGACGACTCGGAGCTGGCGCTGGCGCTGGGCGATGGTGCTATCGCGCGGGCCTCGGTTAAGGCAGCCGGAGGCGATACTGAGGCCCACGAGCGCTCACGCCGCGGCCGCGTGCGGCGGGGCGAGTCCACGGACGATGGGGGCGACGAGGGCCTCGCGGCCGGTCGGCTGGTGGGCGCGTTGGCGCTGTCGCGACTGGGTGAGCACGCGCAGGTGCTCGAGCGGCTGGCGGGTGCGCTGGACGATGGCATCGCAACGCGGGTCCGTTGGGCGCTGGCCGCGTTGGCGTTGGGCGACATCGCGGCCTGGCAACAAGTTGCGGGCCAGCTCGGCCCGGCCGAAGCCTGGATCGATGAGGTGCGCGCCCGGGTCGAGGCCTTCCCGAGCGCGGACGAGGGCTACTCGAGCGACCCGCAGCGCCTCCTGTTCGCGTTGTATGGCACGATCCTGCTGGACGACGCGAGCGAGGGTGAGCGCCTCGAGCCCAAGCGGCTCGCGCGTTGGATGGATGCGCTGGCGACGCTCGTGCGCGAGCTGCTGCCGCCTGGCACGCGGCCGGCGTGGGTGTCACCGCGTGGTGAGGTGCTCGCGCGCTGGCTCGGGAGCTGCCTCGAAGAGGAGGGTGCCATCCCGCTCTCGGCGCGCCTGCCAAAGCAGTCGGTGCTGGTCGTGCTGGCCGATGATGCCGACCTCGCGACGCTGGTCGAGACGCGCGCGTGGCTCGAAGGCGAGCTGCCAACGTTCCAGGCGATAAAAGATCCCGGTGAAGTCGGGAGCCCGATGGCGGACGTGATCGGCGTGTTCCGGGCCGACATAGCGTTGCCGCTGGAGGGCCTGGAAGCCGAGCGCGCGGTCGATCGGCTGCCGCCGCGGATGCTGCTCGGACGTCTCCAGGACGAGGCGAAGGAAAGCCGCGGCGATGCCTCAGAGCTCGACGGGTTCCTCGCCTGGGTCCGCGCGCGCGCCGAGCTGCTGACGCTGCCGCATCCACCAGGAGCGGACGCGCGCATTCCCCTGGATGTCGCACGCGAGTTCTGACGAATTCGCGTGGGCAAGGAGCCCCGACGAGGCAGGCTTCATGGGCCGCCGAGGAAGGGAGCTACGACGGACGACCCCGGCCGTCGTAGCGGCGAATTCAGCGGTCTAGGAACGCGATGGTGACACCGTCGCCGCCTTCGTGGCGCTTGCCACGGCGATAGCCCTGGACCTGGGGTGAGCGTGCGAGCAGCTCGCGGACCTCGTCGCGGATGGCGCCGGTGCCATGGCCGTGGATGATCCAGACCGCCTCGATGCCGTCGCGCCAGGCGCGGTCGAGGAGCGGCTCGACCTTCTCGTGCACCTCGTCGCGGCGGGCGCCGCGCAGATCCGCGGTGATGTTGTCGGTGCGGGGCGGGGGCACGCGCTCGTCTTCGTCGCCGAGCTCGGGCACGCGCTTGTGACCCTGGCTGGCGATCACCTGGACCGGGCGGGTGGGGGCCACGCCCTTGACGACCGGACGTCCCCCAATGCGGGCGAGGTCGTTGATGTGAGCGCTCGTGCGGATGGCGCCGACGGCGATCGACGCGCGCTCGTTCCTGAGCTCCGTCACGGTGCCGACCTTGGCGAGCGAACGCACCCAGACTTCGACACCGGCCTTGAGCTCGCCCGGGTCGAGGTCGCCGCCGTCGCGTGGGCCTTCCTGCGGAGCGCGGGCGTGACCCGTGTCGAGCTCGGGCTCGGGCGTGCCGGCGATGTCCTTCAGCTCGGTCTCGAAGCGGTGGGCGAAACGCTTGTCCTCGTCGAGGTTCGTGCGCGCTGCGCGTGCGTCGGCGACGCGCTCTTCGAGGGCCTCGCGGCGGGCGCGGATGTCGCTGAGGAGCGACCGAATCTGTTCTCGTGCCTTGGCCGCGAGCGCGTCGATCTCGGCGCGGGCATCGCGTTTTATGCGCTGGCGCTCGGCCTGCAGCTTGATCGTCTCGGTCGCCACGCCGTCACGTGCGGCGCGCGCTTCGGACTCGCGCGCGTTGGCGGTACGTTCGGCGGTCTCGAGCCGATCGAGCGCGTTCGACAGATGCGAGTGACCGCCCGCGACCTCGCGTGCGCGCTGCACGATGTGCGGCGGAAAGCCGAGGCGCAGCGCCACGTCGAACGGGTTCGAGGAGCCGGGGCTGCCGATGTGAAGGGCGAACGTCGGCGCGAAGGTGACCGGGTCGAAGCCGACAGACGCGTTGCCAAAGCGCGGGTCCTCGAAGGCGAGCGTCTTCAGACGTTCGTAGTGGGTCGTGACGAAGCCACGCGCGCCGCGGTTGGCGAGCGACTCGAGGACTGCAATCGCCAGGGCCGCACCTTGCTGCGGCTCGGTGCCCACGATGATCTCGTCGAGCAGAACGAGCGCGCCCGGCTGCGCGGCGTCGAGGATCGACTGGATAGCGAGCAGGTGCCCCGAGAACGTCGACAGGTCGCGCTCGATGTCCTGCGCGTCACCGATGAGCGCCCACAAGGACGAAAACGGCGAGAGCACGCTGCCTTCGGCGGCCGGGATGGGGCAGCCCGCCGAGGCGAGCATCACGAGCGTGCCGACCGTCGACAACGTGACCGTCTTGCCGCCCGTGTTCGGGCCCGTCACGACCAGGAACGCGTGACCCGGCGCGAGCTCGATGTCGTTGGGTACGACCTTCGTGCCCTTGAGCAACAGATGCGGATTGCGGGCGCGCACGAGCCGCAGCGAGCCATCGTCGGAGAACGTCGGCACGGTCGCATCGAGATCGCCCGCGAGGCGCGCCTTGCACTGCAGCACATCGAGCAGAACGAGGGCTGTGTACGCGCTGTCGAGGTCGTCCGCCTCGGCCTTGACCCATTCGGAGCGCACGCGCAGGACGCGCTCGATCTCCATGCGCACGGCTGCATCTGCGACCTTTATCGCATTGTTCTGCTCGATGAGTTCGGTCGGTTCGACGTAGACCGTCTCGCCCGAGTTCGAGGTGCCGTGGATGATGCCCGGCACCTCGCGCTGGAAGCTCGACACCACTGGCACCACGTAGCGGTCCTCGCGCAACGTATAGAAGTTGTCCTGGAGGATGCCGTCGAGCCCGGGCCGCGCGAGCAGGTTATCGAGCCGATCCTTCATGTTGCGGTGCAAGCCGATGAGACGCTGGCGCGCCGCGGCAAGCTCGGGCGAGGCGTCATCGCGCACCTGACCGGCGTCGTCGAAGGTCTGCGCCAGCTCGCTTGCAAGCAGGCCGAGGTCGGGCAGGCGCTGGCCATGGCCGCCGAGCAGCGGGTAGCTGAGCTGATGGTGGACGAGGTGACGCCGGAGCGCGTGCGCGGCTTCCGCGGTGCGCGCGATGTCGACCAGCTCATCGGCGGCCAGCGTCGAGCCGCGGCGCGCACGCATGAGCCCATGGCGGATGTCGCGGGTGCCAGCGAGCGGCAAATCGCCGCCTTTGACGAGCAACTGCATCAGCTCGGACACGGTCGTGAGCGTGAGCTCGATAGCGTCCTGGTCAGGCAGGAAGCCAAGCACCATCGCCGCGTCGCGGCCGGGCTCGGTGGCGGCGCGGTCGGCGAACGCCTGCTGCAGACGTGGCCAACCCAGCTCTCGGAGGTTCTCGTTGGAGATGCGTAGCGTCATGGCGCCGGGACTTATGCGGACCGCGTGCGCTCGGAGCAAGTCAAAGGTCGTGCACATCGCCTGTGACCGAGCGCCGATAATCGATATTATGTAAACTTTTGTCTGGCCTGGATGCGGGCTGAAGCCGCGTGATGGGATTGCCGGGCACCAAGGGTCGCGGTAGGTTGCGCGCCGGCTGTTTCAGCCAGCGGTCGCCGCACGTTCGAGAGGCGCACGCCGTATCAAGCACGGGTCGTTCAATGCCCTATCTGCGTTACACCACCGACGAAGGTGTGCCCTCCGAGGTCCCGATCGATGCCGAGAACAGCATCGTCAGGATCGGCCGGGCCACCGACTGCCACATCCAGACCCGCAACAGCACGGTCTCGCGCAAGCACTGCCAGATCGTGTTCACGGGCAGTGGCTTCAAGCTCACCGACCTGAAGAGCTCGAACGGGACCTTCTACAATCGCGAGCGCATCGACGAGCACGACCTGAACCTCGGCGAGACGTTCTTCTGCGGCAACTTCGAGGTGCAGTTCGTCGAGCAGACGATGGCCGAAGAGGCCGCCGGCCCCCCCGCCCCCGCCGAAGGCGAAGCGTTCGAATTCGACCCATCGGCGCTCGAAGGATTGCAAGCCGAGAACGCGGCGCTACAGGCGCAGCTGGCCGAGCTGGCGGCGAACGCGGAGGCGCTGGCCGCCGAGAAAGCCGCCATTGAGGTCCAGCTGGCTGAGCTGGCGGCAGGCGGAGGCGGTGATGACAGCGGCGCGCTGATGGAAGAACTCGAGGCGGCCACCGCGGCGCTGGCCGAGTCGGAAGCGTCGCGCCTGCAAGAAGCCGAGGCCTGGCAGACCACGGTCGCGGAGATGCAGGCAGCGCTTGAAGCGCACGTCGCGAACGCGGCCGAAATGAACGCATCGATTGAGGCCTGGCAGGCCCAGTCGAGCGAGCTGCAGACCGCTCTCGAAGAGGCCCAGGCGGGTGGCGGCGCGAACGCAGACCTCGAGACGGTGCAGGCGTCGCTGGCCGAAGCGACCGCGGCGATCGAGCAGTGGCAGGCCCACGCCGCCGAGCTCGAGGGCTTGCGCACCTCGGAGGCGGAGGCCTACCAGGCACAGATCGTCGACCTGGAGGGCCAGGTTCAGGCCGGCGGAGGCGCTGACCCGGCAGAGCTGGAACGGGTTCGGCAGGACCTGGCGGACACGGCGGCCGAGGTGCAGGCGCTCGAAGAGGTGCGTGCCCAGGAGAAGGCGACACTCGAGGCTGAGCTCGAGGCGCTGCGCGGCCAGATCGAAGGCGGCGCCGAAGGGGCGCAGGCCGAGATCGCCGAGCTGCGCAGTGCGCTCGACGCGTGGCGCGCCGATGCTGAGGCGTCGCGGGCCGATGTCGATGCGTTGCGGTCCGAGGTCGATGCAGCGCGGGCCGAGGCCGATGCGTCGCGGGTCGAGCTGGACGCGGCGCGCGGGGACGTCGAGACAGCGCGGGGCGAGCTCGACGGGGTCAAGACCGAGCACGAGCTTCTGAGGTCGGACCTCGAGGATGCTCAGGTCGACATCGAGGGCGCTCAAGCTCAAATCGCGGAACGGGACAACGAGGTCGCCACTTTGCGGGCTGACCTCGAAGCGGCTCTGGCCGCCCAGGGAAGCGGAGCCGAGGCGGGTGAGGCGAGCCGCGAGATCGAGGAGCGCCTGAACGACATGGCCGCGACGCTCGATGGTGAGCGGGCCAAGCTCGGGGTCGCCAATGACGAGCTGGAGCGCGCCGACGAGGCGCTAACGAAGCTGCGCGGTGAAAAGGACCAGGCCAAGACGCGCATCAAGGAGCTCGAGGCCGAGCTGGCGGCATCGGTGCCGGCGGACGACCACGACCAGCTGAGCGCCGAGCTGAAGGCGCTGCGCAAGGAGGCCGGCGATCTCGAAGGCGCGCTCGAGGCCGAGCAGGCCAAAGCGACGAGCCTCGCAGCGCAGGTCGCGGAGCTCGAGTCGAAGACGGTCGATCTGGAGGGCGCGGTCGCGACGCTGGAGGGCAAGCTCGCCGACCTCGAGGCAAGCTCGGGCGACGGCGCCAAAGCCAGCACAGAGGTACGCGACCTGGCAGCCCGGCTGCAGGGCGACCTCGACGTCGCGCTCGACAAGTTGACGCAACTCGAAGAAGAGTTCGTCTCGGCACAGGCCGAGGCGACCAAGCGCGACAAGGAGCTTGCGCGGGTCGAGGTCGAGCTCGAGGAAGCGATCGCCAAGCAGGAGGCGAGCGGCAAGGCGCTGGTAGAGGCCGAGAGCGCGCTCGACGATGCGCTCGACAAGCTCGAGGCGGCGAGCAAGGCGAAGAAGAAGCTCGAAACCGAGGTCGATGCAGCGGCGGACGAACGCGAGACGCTCGAGAAGAAGCTCGCGGATGCGCGGGCGGCGGGCGACGAGCAGGGCGCCGAGGTGCGCGGCGCGTTCGAGGCGGAGCTGGCGACGGCAGCGGCGGCGAAACGTGAACTCGAAGATCGGCTGGCGGAAGTCGAGGATGCAAAGCAGGCGGTCGAGGCCGAGGTCGTGGCTGCGAGCGCGGCGCGAGCGGCGTTGGAAGGGCAGCTGAGCGAGGCGACGGAGGCTCACAAGGCGCTGGAAGGCCAGCTGGCGGCGGCGCAGAAGGCGCAGAAAGGCGAGCTGGCGGCGGCGCAGAAGGTGCAGAAAGGCGAGTTGGCGGCGGCGCAGAAGGCGCACAAGGCGCTCGAAGACGAGCTGATGGCGGCGCAGAAGGCGCATCGGGAGATCGAACGCGAGCTCTCCGACGAGGTCGAGACGCGCAAGTCGATCGAGGCGCAGGTCGCCAGTGGCGATGCGCAGGCGGGTGCGGCGGTAGAGCGGCTCGAGAAGAAGGTCGCTGAGGCCGCTGCTCATCGCGAGGTCCTGGAAGACGACCTGGCCGCGGCGCAGAAGGCGCAGACGGCGTTGGCGGTTGAGCTGTCCGAGGCCGCGAAGGCGCGGTCGGCGCTGGCATCGGAGCTGGTAGAGGACCGCAAGGCACGGGCGACGCTCGAGGCCGAGCTGGCGGCTGCGCAGAGCGAACTCGATGCGGCGACGGCGGCTGTCGAGCGCGACGAGAAGCGACATCGGGCAAAGATCGAGGAGCTGGAAGCGGATCTCGTCACAGCGCGCAGCTCGGGCAGCGAAGCCGGCGCCGAGATGGGGGCGACGATCGAACGGCTGCGTGGTGAGATCGAAGCACTCGAGCGCAAGCACGAGGGCGCCAGCGCGGGGAGCGCCGAAAAGGTGGGCACGCTCGAGAGCGAGGTCGCGCGGTTGGCGGCATCGGCGCGCGACGCCGAAGGGCAGCGGGCGTCGTTGATGGCGGAGCTCGAGACCGCGCAGGTGGCGGTCGATCAGGCCAAGGCCCAGGCCGATCAGGCTGGAGCGGAGCTGGCCTCGACGCAGGCCCTGGTCGAGCGCGCGAACGCGAAGGTCGAACAGGTCGGAGACGAGCTCGCGACCGCGAAGGCGGAGCTCGCGCGCGTGCAGGGCGAGCTGGACGAGGCGCGCTCAGGTGCGGGTGATGCGGAAGCGACGGCCCGCGAGTTCGAGCGGAGCGCAGCGACGTTGGCGGCGGCGAAGGCGCGGGTCGAGTCGTTGACGGACGAGCTGGCGGAGGCGCGTGCGAGCGCGGGCGCAGGCTCGCAAGAAGCCGAGCGTGCGGCGAAGCTGGCGGACGAAGTGGCCGAGCTCAAGGGCAACGTGACGATGCTCGAGCGTGGCATCGCGCGCGCGGAGGCGTCAGCGGAGGAGCTGACGGCCGACAACGAGCGGCTCCGGGATCGCGTGAAAGAGATCGAGAAGTCTGCTTCGTCGGGGGTCTCCGACGAGGACGTCGCGGCGCTCAAGGAGGATCTCGAGCGCACGACCCAGAAGCTCGATCGGGTGCGCGAGCAGCTCGACGAAGAACGCGAGAAGGTGCGCACGCTGAGCGCCGAGGTGGAGGCCGGAAAGAGTGCCAAGCCGGCCAGCGGTGGCGGTGGCGGCGATGGGCTCAAGGACGAACTCGATCTCGTCTACCAGGACATCAACGCGATCACCCGGGACTGGCGCACCAACGTCGAATCGTTGGGAGATCTGGTCGGCGAGGTGCAAGGTGCTGCCAGCAGTGGAAGCGCTGGGTCGACGTTCGACCAGATCGGTGAGATTCTTACGAGCATGAACGATGCCTCCAGCGGTATGAAGCAGGCGCTCAAGCAGATGCGCAGCCTCCTGTCCGGCGAGGATGGTTGAGCATGAGCCAATCGACTCCAGGTCCGCTTTCCACCTCGTTACCTCTCGAGGACCAGCAGGTCACGATCGTCTCGGTACGGGACGGGCACATCTCGGTGCTGCCGGCGCGGGTGCTCGTCGTCAGGCCGCACAAGATCGCGCTGTCGCTCGACGCGCCATCGGCTGAGGCGCAGCGCTGGACCGACGGCCAGTCGCTCACGCTCCTCTACACGCTGGGCGAGCACATCATGCGCCTGCGGGCGGAGCTGCGTGAGCGGGTGGCGGACGACCGGGTCACGGTCGAGCCCATCGGCGACGCCAAGGAAGGCGACCGACGTGACTTCAGGCGGGCGGACGTCGACGCGCGCATCCGTGTTCGCAAGTGCCCGACCAACGACACCGCGACCGCGCGCGAGCAGCAGCTCGCGACGCCGATCGCCGAAGACTCACCGGAGTTCGAGCTGCATAGCGTCAACCTGTCCGGCTCGGGCGTGAGCTTCACGGCGCGCGACGGGCTCGCGCTGGACGACCTCGTCGATATTCGGCTCGTCCTCGAAATGCGGCCGCGGCGCATCGTGGCGATCATCGGCCGCATCGTGCGGCAGGTAACTCCCGAGGGTTCTGGCCCGCAGCTCGCCGCGCGCTTCGCCGAGCTCTCGGAAGCCGACCAGGACGCGGTGATCTACAGCGTCTTCGCCGCCCACTTCGCGAACGTCGGGCTCTCGGAGCTAGACGAGGACGACATCGATCCTCCCTGAAACGAAATCGGCCGCGCAAGCTCGGCCGATTTGGTAGGATTATCGGTCTCTTAGAGGTCGTCTTTCTGCGGCGGCGGGGGGGCGACGGGGTCCGGCTTGGGAGCCTCGGGCGCGGGCGGCACATCGGTTGAGGCCTTGTCGAAGCCGATCGTCTTGGCGGCGACGAGGTAGACCTCGCGGCCTTTCCGCTTCTTCTTGAAGTCCTTCGGGACCACCTCGAGCTCGGCCTGCTTGAGGGCCGGGTCGGTCGGCTGGAGCACGATCGCGTTGTGCTCGAGCGTGAGCGAGAGGCCCTTGATCAGGACGACCTTGCCGTTCTTCTCGAACTCGATGTTCTCGTAGTCGAGGCCGTTGACCTGGACCTTCACGTACTCGGCGTTCTTCATCGTCACGTGCAGCTCGCCATCGACGATGGGCGCTGGCTCGGCCGCGTTCGCAACGCCGGCCGTGAGTGCGACGAGCGTCATGAGGAGTGATGCGAGAGGACCTTTCATGCTGATGCTCCTTGGGGGATCGGCGGCCGCGCATCGCGGCGGACGTGCGCGGGCGCATCCTAGAGATGGGAAGCGACCTCGTAAAGCCTTTGGCTCCATCGGTGAGGCCGTAACGCCAAGTTCGCCCGGGCTATGCCCCTGCCCCATCGTCACGGCCCCCGCGGCGGTAACCGGCGATCCAGGTCGCGGCGATCGGCCGGTGGCCAAGGCCGTAGAGGAGCTCCTGCCAGCGGCTCACGCGCGCGACCGCGAAGTCGGCTGGCGCACCGACGGCGAGCGTGCCCGTGCCGTTCTCGAGGCCCAGCGCGCGCGCGGCGTTGACGGTGACACCGCGCAAGGCTTCGGCCGGTGTGAGGCCATACCAGGTGCACGCGAGCGTGGCTGCGAGCCAGGGGTCGAACGTCGGGCTCGATCCAGGGTTGAGATCGGTCGCGACCGCGAGTGCGACACCGGCCTCACGCATTGCTGCCACCGGCGGGCGCTGGGCATCGCCGAGGAACAGCGAGGCCGTCGGCAGCAGCACGGCGACCGTGCCATGAGCGGCCATCGCGGCGATCGTCGGGGCATCGGCGTGCTCTAAGTGCTCGAGCGACAGCGCCCCGAGCTCCGCCGCGACGCGCCCGAAGCCGGTCGCCGAGAGCTGCTCGACATGGGCCTTGCACGCGAGCCCATGGGCACGCGCGGCCGCGAGGATCTGGTGCGCCTCGCTGGGGGTGAACGCGCCCACGTCGCAGAAGACATCCACCGCGGTGGCGAGTTGGCGCTTCGCCACCTCAGGGATGAGCGCTTCGCAGGCGAGCGTGACCCAGCTCGCGCGAGCGTCGCGGAACTCGTCGGGCACGATGTGCAGGAGCAAGGTCGGTGCGATCCGCTGCGGCCCTTCCGAGGCGAGTAGCGCAGCGACCTCGAGCTGGCGGAGCTCGCTTTCGATCGAGAGACCATAGCCCGACTTCACTTCGACCGTCGTCACACCCGCCGCGAGGAGGGCGTCGAGGCGCGGACGCGCGAGCATGCGCAGCGTCTCGGTCGACGCCAGGCGGGTGGCTGCAACGGTCGTGCGGATACCTCCACCCCGTGCAGCGATCGCCTGGTAAGACTCGCCCCGGCAGCGTGCTTCGAAGTCGGCGGCGCGGTCGCCCGCATAGACGAGGTGGGTGTGGCAATCGACGAGGCCCGGGAGGACCAACCGCGCCCCGCCAGCTGGGTCACTCAGGTCGATTACTTCGGTCACTTCAGGTACTTCGGGCACTGCGGCCGCGGTGGCTTGAAGCGCCGGACATGACGCGCGTGGGCCCGACCACTGCACCCGCCCGTGCTCGACCACCAGTGCCGCGTCGGCGATAAGCCCGAGACGATCCTTCAGAAGGGTATCGTCGCCGGCCATCGTCAGGAGCTCGGAGATCCCGATGAAGACCCGCCGCCCCGAGGGCTTCAGGGCAGGCCTTCGATCGCCGGACCGAGGCGCTTGGCAGCCGCCACCCAGGCGGCCACCTGCCCCTCCTGGGGCACGACGTTGGCGATCTTCTGGGCGAGGTTCACCGACTTCATGCGCTCGAGCAATGCGCCGGCCGCCTCGCCCGCGAGCGCCTGCGAGTGCTTGACGCCGGCCGCGTTGAGGAGCCGCACCATCGTCGGCCCGACCCCATCGATGCGCAGTAGATCGGCCTGGCACGCGAGGACCTCGATGCGCGCGGCGGCTATCCCGGTGAGTGCCGCAACCCGCTTTCGCTGCGCAGCCGTCTTCACCTCGTCGAGCAGGGCGAGCGTCGTCTTGATCCCCGCCTTCGAGAGGAGGTCGGTCTCGGTCTGGGAGATGAAGTTCTCGACCGGCAACCGGTAGTGCCCTGCGTGCGCCTGGGCGCTGGCGAGCAGGGCTGCGACGATCACGACCATGGAGCGGAGGGATGAGCGGTTCATGTTGCTGACCTTTGCCTTCACGTTCACGTGGGGAGGCGATACGAGACCCCTCTAGCTAGGACGTTCGTTCAGCGGTCCGCCTGAATACCTGGGTTGGTCGGGAACGAAAATCCCACTGAGAGTCCGAAGAGCCAGTTGTGAGCGAACTCGGCTGCCGGCACCGAGCTATCGCGGCGCGAGGCCAGCGCACGCTCGACGAGGTAGTCCTTGATGTCGATCCCGATCGAGAGCCAATCGCTCGGGAAGATGCGGACACCGATGCCGAACACCGGTGCGAGCGACACTGAGTCGTCGATGCGCTCACTGCCGGAGACCATCGCGATGCCGACCCCGAGGTCGAGATGTACGTCAAAGCGCACGAGCGCATCCGAGAAGAGGAGCGCCTTGCCGGCGAACGGCACCACTTCGAGCGTGAGATTCGCGAGCAGGCGCAACGACGTCGTCGACAACTCGAACGGCCGGCCTTCGGTCGAGAGTTCGCGATTGATGTCGTCGGTGAGGGTCGTGTTCACGCCGCCGCCGGCCCAAACGTCGGCGCCTATGCCGAGCCACGGATTGAAGTGATAGCGCCACAGGACGCCGGCCATCAGGTTCTGGACATACGGGTCGCCGAACGTGAGACCGAACTGCGGCGCGACGATGTGGCGGCCGTCATGCAGCGGAATGACCCGCATCTTCGGCGGGGCCTTGTCGAGCAGCGGATTCTCGGCGCGCGCGGGCGCTCCGCCGGCGGCTGCTGCGGCGATGACGAGTGCGACGAGGCTGACCCTCGGGAGCGAAACCACCATCGACCTCACTTCGCGTACTCGTAGTCGAAGCCGAACGGGATGAAGAGCGTGAGGCCGGCTTGCCCGACCACGTTGTTCACGAACTCGTTGCCCGCGTTGAACTTCTCGATGAACATGTGGTCCCTGAGCTCGAACGTGAGCGTCAGCCAATCGGTCAGGAAGATGCGCATGCCGACGCCGATCATGCCGGTCGGCTTGGGGTCGTCCGAGCGACTCGTCACCGTCACGCCGCCGCCGATCGAGGCGTAGAGGTCCCAGTAGACGATCGAGTCGTCGAAGAAGATGAACTTGCCATCCATCGCTACGAACGTGACGTCGCCGCCTGCGTACCAGCGCATCGCCGACAGCTCGGGGAAGACCTCGAAGTCGTTCATCACCGTCGACTGCAGGTCCGACGGGTCCGAGAAGTATTTCGCGTAGGTCGCGCCAATCGAGATCCACTCGCTCACGTGCACGCGCCCAGTCGTCGTCGCGAGCCAGTGGTCGTACATCTGATCGTTTGCGACGAGACCCGCGCCGACGAGCAGCTCGAAGCGGCCCGACTTCAGGACCGAGCGCTGCTGCACGACGCGCACGAGCGCATCGAGGTCCGACTTGGGCGCCTCGGGCTCGGGAGCATCGGTGTTGCTGTCGCTGTCCGTCCCCTCGAGCTCATTCTCGTCCGGGTCGGCCGCGTGTGCGGGCGCCCCGGCGAGCGCCAGCACGGCGGCCGAGATGAACGTGACAAGCGCGCACAGCCTGCGCAGGAGGATGGTTTGTATTTCGGACAGTCGCGTCGTCATGGCCTTCGGTCTCTGGCGCAGAAGCGTCCTCTACCCCGCGAATCGCTCGGCACACTAGCCCGGGGTCGGGAGGTGGTCAAGGCGACCTCGGCGGGTGCCGACCTGCGGGAGCCGCGCGAGATCTGGCTCGCGGACGAGGTTGCGCTGCCGCAATTGCATGGCTTAGGGTCCGCCGCATGCGCGTGCTCATCACCAATGACGACGGTATCCACGCTCGCGGCCTCGCGGTGCTCGCCGAGTGTGCGCGCGAGGTCTTCGATGAGGTCGTCGTTGTCGCCCCCGACAACGAGCAGAGCGGCGTGTCGCAGGCCCTCTCGCTGCATCGACCGCTGCGGCTGCAGACCTACGACGACGACCGCTATAGCGTCGATGGCACGCCGGTCGACTCGGTGTTCGTCGCCCTCGCGCACGTGCTGAAGGACCGCCGCCCCGACCTCGTATTGTCGGGCATCAATCACGGGCCCAACGTGGGCTACGACATCTACTATTCAGGCACCGTCGGGGCCGCGCGCGAGGCGCTGATCCACGGCATCCCGTCGGTCGCGCTGTCGTTGTCGGCGCGGCCGCCATTTCCGTTCGACGCGTTGCGGCCGGTCGTGGTCGAAGTGCTGCGACGGGTGCGCGCGATGGAGCCACGACCGCAGGCGCTCTTGAATGTGAACCTGCCGCCGCCACGCGACAACGGCGAGCCTGGCTGGCTTGGCTTGAAGGGCGTCAAGGGCCTCAAGACGACGACCCTCGGCAAGCGCTACTACGGCAACGAGATCGTGTTCCGCGAGGACCCGCGCGGGCGCGCCTACTTCTGGATCGGCGGGGCCTGGCCGCGCATCGACAACATCGAAGGCACCGACTGCGAGGCAGTGCGCCAGGGTTGGGTGTCCGTGACGCCACTCGGGCTCGACGCGACCGACCACGCGCTCGTCGCGGCGACCACACTTCACTTCACGAGCGATGAGCGCGCGGCGGACGCTGCTGGCGACATTGCGGCAGCAGAATAAAGGAACGACCGATGGCCGAGCCCACCGTACCGCCTCCGCCTGCCGTTGCTGGCAAGCCCGACTGGTTCCTGCAGATAAAGGACGTGCCCGACTATCCAAAGCCGGGGATCCTGTTCAAGGACATCACGCCCTTGCTCGCGCACGGGCCGGCCTTCAAGGCGGTCATCGACGAGTTCGTGACCGCGCTGCGGCCGCTGGCGCCAAGCCAGGTCGTCGGCGTCGAGTCACGCGGCTTCATTTTTGGCGCGGCCATCGCCTACGCGCTCGGCATCGGGCTGACTATCGTCAGGAAACCCGGCAAGTTACCGCGCGGGACGCGGCGTGTGTCGTACGCGCTCGAGTATGGGACCGACACGCTCGAGATGCATGCCGACGCGCTTGGACCCAATGATCGCGCGGTGATCGTCGACGACGTGCTCGCGACCGGCGGCACCGCAGGCGCCGTGAGCGAGCTTGTGCAGGCATCGGGTGCGGGCCTCGTCGGGATCGCGTTCCTGATGGAACTCGGCTTCCTCGACGGTCGCAAGAAGCTACCCGAGGGAGTGCCGGTGCTCTCGCTCCAAACGATCTAGCGACGAGTCGTTCAGGTCACGCGCGTGCCGGGGGTGACGCCCTTGGACGGCTGGA
>Ga0105049_10002787_pt1 | contig 20678 bp, 12 predicted proteins | sample MAT06_FD_78087 | JGI IMG/M metagenome (GOLD analysis project Ga0105049, IMG submission 78087) | Freshwater microbial communities from Lake Fryxell liftoff mats and glacier meltwater in Antarctica - MAT-06 | ecosystem: Environmental > Aquatic > Freshwater > Ice > Liftoff microbial mat | place...
GACATGATTGAAAACCTCTCTAAGAAGTCACAGCTTATTGTTATTTCTCACAATCGAGAAACGATGAGCAGAGCAGACAGTCTTTACGGCGTTACTATGGGGGGTGATGGTGACTCGAAGCTACTCTCTATTAAATTTGGCGAAGCACTGGCGGTAGCTAAGTAGATTTGGTGGCGTTGTAGAGAAGGGCAATGGTGCCCTGGGAGATTGAACGTGGGAAGTTTAGTTAAGTTTACCGTCGCTCACCCAGCAATAACAATTCTGGAGCGCTTTTCGCACTTGTGATGGATGAAGATCCACACAGGTGGGGCGAACCTCCGCCAGAAGAATGATCGAGTGCCTCGGCGCACACAGCGCCGCGGTACTCTCTTAGAATATTTTTGTACTTTACCCAATACTCCTAATTAGGACATCGGATGTCCTAATTAGGAGAGGGAGTAGTAACAGCTACGGCCTCAGGAATTCCAAAGTCAAGCTCTCGTTCGGAAACGCGCGCTGCAAGAAGTTTAACTTTTATAGGATCTCCAAGCGCGTAGGTCTTATTTGTCCGCTCACCAATAAGTCGATATCTCTTTTCGTCATAAACGTAAGAGTCTGTCCCAATATTTCTAGTATTTACCATTCCCTCAGCGCGGGTCTCACCAAGCTCTACATAGAGACCACGCTCAGACACACCAGAAATGACAGCTTCAAATTCTTCTCCAATGCGTGGGAGCAAAAATTCAACCTGCTTCATTTTTATAGAGTCGCGCTCAGCTTCAGTTGCGGATACTTCGCGTTCACTGCTGTGACGGGCAAGTTCCTCAAATTCGTCCATCTCGGTACTCGTAAGACGCTCATTATCAGCAAAATGCTTCACCATGCGGTGTGTGAGAAGATCAGGATAGCGTCTGATGGGGGAAGTGAAGTGCGTGTAAAATGTAAAACCAAGTCCGTAGTGTCCGATATTTTTTGTAGTATAGACAGCCTTGCTCATAGAACGAAGAGCCGCCATTTTAATTAAATACTCCTCAGGCTTACCAGAGACCTCTGCAAGAAGTTTATTTATGTCTTGCCCTTTGACGGTTGTTCCCGTTACTTCAAGGTGGTACCCAAATATCCTCAAAAATTCAGAGAGGTTTAAAATTCTGTCAGCATCTGGCACGTCGTGAATACGATATATCGGACGCTGTTTTATTTGCGCTTTTTTACACTCTTCGGTCAGGTATGTCGCTACCTCCTCATTTGCCAAAAGCATGAAGTCCTCAATCAAAAGGTTTGTTGCCTTTCTCTCTTTGAGGTGAACTGCCACAGGCTTTCCCGTTTCATCAAGTTCAATTTTGACCTCAGGAGTATCAAAAGCGATCGATCCATTTTTTACGCGTCGTTCGCGTATAATATCCGCTAAATTTTTAAGAGTAGTAAGCTCTTCTAAAAAATCTCCCGAGCTTTTGTCTAAAACTTCTTGCGCGTTTTCATACGTGAAGCGTTTATCAGAGTGAATTATCGTCTCTCCAAACCAACGCGAAACGATACCCGCCTGCGCGTCGAGCTCAAATACAGCAGAAACAGCAAGCCTGTCTTCGTTTGGGTTTAGGGAGCAGAGGTTTGTGGAGAGTACTTCTGGAAGCATGGGAATCGTGCGGTCAACAAGGTAGACAGACGTTGCCCGCGCGCGTCCCTCCGTATCAATAGAAGTTCCCGGGCGTACAAAATAGGAAACGTCAGCAATATGTACGCCGACTTCAATGTTTCCGTTTGGAAGCTTTTTTATAGAAAGCGCGTCATCAAAGTCTTTCGCGTCAAAGGGATCGATGGTGAACGTCGTGGTATCTCGAAAGTCTTTGCGCGTGCCGGCAGATACTGACTGTTCCGTAGCTTTAGCAATTATGCTCGCACCTTCTTTTTCAAGTGCGTCTGCTTCGTGTACGACACCAGGTGGAAAATCGCTACGAAAACCACTACCAAGCGCAAGAGCTCGCATTTCTGTCTCGTGATTTCCCGCAGGCCCAATTATTTCTTCAAGCGTTCCTGTTGGATATTTTTGCCCATCCATCCAGTCAGTCAATCGAATGACTACTTTTTGATCAAGGGGAAGGGACTCTCCGCGAACAAGTATTTGTGTGTGCATTTTTTTCCAATCCGGAAGTAAGTACACGTCGGCTTTGTTTTCATAAATCTTATCTCCGGAAACGAGCTTTCCCACAAACGTCTCGCGACCACGCCTCACAATTTCAAGCACTTTTCCCGTGGGCTTATTTTTCCCAGACTTCGCGTCATAGCTTTCTCCTGTTTTTACTACCTTTACCGTGTCGCCATGAAAAGCGTGGAGAGTATCCTCGCTAGATATAAATAAATCTTCTTGCACAGGGTTTACAGTAAAAAAACCTTTTCCGGTTTTTGTCATGGTTATTGGACCTATAAGAGTCTCGTGGGATGTAGTGTTCATTCCTAGTACTTTACCAGAAGAATAGTCTATGCTATAGAGTATATGTCGCGCACCCCCTAGCGGCGGACTTTGTTCCGCCGTCTTTTTTTTATAGTATCTACCTGCAGAGTATTTTTTTCTTAGTATTTGTAGATACATTGACCTTAAGTACTCTTTCTGGTACGCTAGCCTTTATTATGTTGATGATCAGGTTTCAGCGCATTGGCCGGAAAAATGACCCGGCTTTTCGTATGGTGGTACTTCCTAAGGCAAGCGGCCCCAAGGCAGGCTCATATGTTGACCTCGTGGGTACGTACAATCCAAAAACAAAGGCAATGACGGTGCAAGGAGAGCGTATTAAAGAATGGATGACTAAGGGAGCGCAAGTTTCTCCAAGCCTCATGAACCTTCTTATTTCTAAAGGAATTCTAGAAGGTACAAAATTCGCCTCAGTATCTAAGAAAAATCTTGAGAAGAATAAACCGGCGGAAGTTATCGTAGAAAAAGCAGTCGCAGTAGAGGCTGTTGAAGCTATTACTCCTGAGGCTGTAGCTATTACGGAAGAGGTAGCAGAGTCTTTAGAAGTTCCGACAGAAGTTGAGGCGGCACCCGAAGAGGCGCCTGTAGCGGAAGCAATGAAAGACGCAGAAGTAGTCGAAGAAGAAGCTACGCCTACTGCGTAAGCTAAGTAAGGTAGAGCGCGTGCGAAAAATCAGTTTATTCCGCTAATTCAGAAACTCCATGGAACCAGAAGTAGAATTTCTAGACTACGTTGTAAAAGCAATTGTTGATCATCCGGAAAGCGTAAAAATTGTACGCACGGTAGATAATTTTGGCGTACTATTAACCCTCACCGTTCACAAAGATGATATGGGGAAGGTTATCGGGAAAGGAGGAAAAATTGCAACGCTTGCAATACGACCACTCCTTCACATTGTGGGTCTCAAAAATAACTCACGCGTTTCGCTTAAAATCCCAGAGCCTGCAATTTTAAGGAACGTCCCTGGCGACAAATCTCTTGAAGAGGTTCTTGGCGAGGTTGCTCCGTAAGTTTCTGTATTTTTAAAGTAATATTAGCAATGCTACGTTTCCACATCATTACGTTATTTAAAGAGGCATGTGAGGTGTATTTAAGTGCATCAATTTTAGGGCGCGCCCGGGAAAATAAAAAAATCCACGTAGGCTATACGTCACCTCGTGATTTTGTAGATAACAAGTGGGGGAAAGTTGATGAGCGTCCGTACGGAGGAGGTCCAGGTATGGTGATGACTGCACTTCCTATATCGAAGGCAATTAAAAAAAGTCTGTCGCGCCGTAAGGGGAAGAAAATAGCGCTTGTTTGGTTTCTTCCAGCGGGGCAAGAATTCACCAATGTAGAAGCGGACAAGTTAAGTAAATTTGACGACGTCGTCCTTGTTTGCGGACGGTACGAGGGAATTGATGAGAGGGCGCTAAAGATAATGAAGACTTTTGGTACCGTTAAAAAGTATGCAGTTGGACAGGCAACATACACGGGAGGTGAAATTCCTGCCATGGCAATTGTGGACGCCGTTACGCGCCGGTTGCCCGGAGTACTTGGAAAAGACGAATCAGTGGAAGAGCGCCGTACGGCAAGCAGTGAAGTCTACACACGTCCCGATACTCTTTTGTGGGAGAAGAAAAAGTATAGCGTTCCAGCTGTACTTAAAAAAGGCAATCATGCAGACATTCTAGACTGGAAGCAGAAAAAACTAAGCAAGTCCTAAAATCTGCAGCTTCTTCGTTACGGGTCCCTGATAGTATCTCCGCCGTGCAATTGCATGTCTGCAAAAATATCATTCCCGAGCCTTGAATCTGAAAATTTTGGGACTTGTTTGTTGGATAATAATTAAGACATCCGGAGTCCTAATTATTAGATTTTTTTATGTAGTGAGCACAGAAACGCAAAGCCTTGCAATTTAAGAGAAAAGATGATATAATTACGTAGAAAATTTATAATAATTTTCAAAAAAAAGGAGTTATCGATGTGCAGTCAAAGGATTTGGTCGGGAGACCCTGGTGTCGTTTCGAAAGTCAGGGCGAGGTACAAGGCTGACGCAAAAACGGGACTTGTTCCGTATGCCTGTGCCCTGTACTCTTTTCGCCTCCACAAGCCATTTGCCCGCGAGCTTGTGGGACTCGGAGACGAGCTTGTCTCATACGCGGTAGAGTCGTGCGCTCCCAAGCGCATTTCAAATCCCCAAGAGGTTGTGGATAAGGCTGACTGCCTATCCACATACCTTGAATGGATTGCTCGCCAGCAAGACGTGGAAGCAGCTCTGCGTCTACAGTTGCTGAGAACTTCTTTCACCACCACCACCTTCGGTTTATTTGTGGGAGAAGAATTTCATGCAAGTGTGAGCGCACACAGCAGAATTTTTATCCGCATGACGCTGGCAAAGCTTTGCATGGTCACAGGAGAGACCATTCATGCGGAGCAGATGCTCTGCGAGATTGCAAAGAACATAGTAGTAAAAGACCCTAACCAGAGGGCGAGATGCTATGCCAAGCTCGGCATGCTCTACCGTGAGGTAGGGAAAAGGAGAAAGGGATTTTTTTGGGGCGTGCGCGCTCTGCGCACCCCAGACATAACCCACTTCGTGCGGCTGAAATGTCTAGCCGCACTCTTCTTTGAGGGCTAGGTACCTGACCCCACTCCAAATGTCCCGCTGCGAGGAAACGAGCAGCGGGCATTTTTTATACACAAATAAAAGTCTTGACGCACAGCTTCCGGTAGAGTATGCTCTTAGTATCCAGATACAACGAATGAGTCAATGGGGAGACTCTGGCGTGCGATTTTAAAGGCTAAAAATAAGGTTTACATTTTTAACAGCGTCTTCTAAACGATGGACGCGGCTCGTATGCATGTACGGGTCCCTTTTCGTGTTTAGGGGCATTATACCAACAATCACATGCGCACACCAAAAACGCTTGTTCAAAAGACGTTCGGCGCCTATCGGGCGCCACGTGTTGAATTTCCGGATCTTGTCGGACACCAAAGAGACTCGTTCAAATGGTTACTCCGCGAAGGGCTTGGAGAACTCTTTAAAGAATTTTCTCCTATCACTGATTATTCAAACAAGAAGTTTGAACTTCGCATTGATGGATTTGACGTGGGTGAACCAAAAATTGATGAGGAAACAGCGCGTGAGAATATGCGCACCTACGAAGCACCTGTAAAAGTTTCTATAACTCTTATCAACAAAACATTTGGTAGCGAGAAAACACAAGAAATTTTCCTTGCTGACATTCCAATGATGACGCCTCACGGTAGCTTTATCGTTTCTGGTGTTGAGCGAGTAATTGTCCCCCAGCTAGCCCGTTCCTTCGGGGCATTCTTCATATCAGAAGAAGTAAAAGGGAAACAATTGTTCGGAGCAAAAATAATTCCTTCTCGCGGAGTTTGGATTGAGATTGAATCAGACGCTGATGGAGCAATCTACGTAAAAATTGACCGAAAGCGAAAGTTTCCTGTTACTAACCTCCTTACCATCTTTGGAGCCGGAATTGGGGAAAGTATTCTTTCTCATTTCAAAAATGATGAAATCGCACTTAAGGCCCTCACCACAACACTTGCAGCCGACACCGTAAAAACTCCAGAGGCTGCCTACGTTGAAGTCCACCGCAGAATGCGTGACGGTGATCTTGCGACCCCAGACAATGCAAAACAGTACGTTGAGTCTCTCTTTACTCCAGAGCGATATGATCTTAATAAGGTTGGACGACATCGCCTCAACCAGCGCTTCGGACTCCCAACAGACAAAAAAGCACTTGACCACCGCGTACTTACCCTCAAAGACCTCGTAAACATCGTGGGAGAAATTGCGCGCCTTAATAGCGACCCTAACGCTCTTCCGGACGATATTGATCACCTAGGATTCCGACGTGTCCGTTTCGTTGGCGAACTCCTCCAAGCTCGCATGCGCGTTGGAATGAGTCGCATGAAGCGCAACATTCAAGACAGAATGTCTACGATTGAAAGCGAGACAATGCTTCCTATGGCATTCATTAACCCGAGACCATTTCAGGCATCGGTTCGCGAATTCTTTACTGCCAACCAGTTGTCACAGTTTATGGAACAGCAGAATATCCTCGCTGAACTTGAAAGCATGCGAACACTCTCAGCGCTTGGGCCGGGAGGACTTACCCGTGAGCGTGCAGGTTTTGAGGTGCGCGATGTGCATCCTTCTCACTACGGACGCCTCTGTCCAATTCATACACCGGAAGGACAGAACATCGGACTCATCCTTCGCTTGTCCCTACACGCACGCACTAACGAGTTTGGTGTAATTGAAACACCCTACGCAGTTGTTAAAAAAGGAAAAGTTACAGAAGAGGTTCAGTACCTAAACGCGCTTGAAGAAGAGGACTACGTTATCGCTCACGGGGCAACTCCGGTTGACACGAAGTCCTACATTGTTCCAGACACTATTGAAGCACGTCGTGGGGGAGAGCCAGCAGTTGTCACTCGTGATGAGATACAGTTTATTGATGTATCCACATTCCAAATGTTTTCTGCAGCTACAGCTATGATTCCTTTCGTTGATCACGACGACGCCAACCGTGCACTTATGGGTTCAAACATGCAAAAGCAGGCAACTCCGTGTCTTATTCCAGAAGCACCACTTGTTTCAACAGGAATTGAGTCTCACGCAGCGCAAAACACAGGAAGACTCGTTATGTGTGAAGAGAACGGAACGGTAACGTACGCTGACGCAAGAAAGATTGTTGTCGAAGCAAAAGCAGGAAAAAGCAAGGAGTACAAGCTTCAAGGCCTAACTCAAACAAACCAGAATTCTGCATTTAATCAGCGCCCATCTGTTTCAACCGGCGACAAAGTCGTAGTGGGACAAGTCCTTGCCGACGCTTCCTCAAGCGATAAGGGACAAATGGCACTCGGGCAAAACGTTCGTGTTGCCTTTATGTCTTGGAACGGCGCTAACTACGAGGACGCCATCATAATCAGCGAGAGACTTGTGCAGGACTCAAAGTTCACCACCGTACACATTGAAGATTTTGAATGTGCAGTTCGTGATACTAAACTGGGCTCTGAGGTAACAACCCACGATATTCCAAACGTCGGAGAAATGCGTCTCAAAAATCTTGATGAGGAAGGCGTTATACGTATTGGAGCAGAAGTGCGTCCGGGCGATATCCTCGTTGGTAAAGTAACACCAAAGGGTGAGACACAACTCACTCCAGAAGAGCGACTCCTGCGTTCTATTTTTGGAGACAAGGCAAAAGATGTTAAGGACACTTCTCTTCGCATGGACGGAGGTAAACGCGGTCGTGTGATTGGTGTTCGCGTATTTTCTCGCGAGCGCGGAGACCAACTTGAGACCGGTATTATAAAGAAAATTGTGGTTACGGTAGCCCAAGTTCGAAACGTGTCGGTTGGAGACAAGCTTGCAGGACGTCACGGAAACAAGGGTGTAATCTCACGAGTACTTCCCGTTGAAGACATGCCGTACGACAAAGATGGAAATCCTATCGACCTTATCTTGACCCCTCTTGGTGTTCCAAGTCGCATGAACCTCGGGCAAATTCTTGAGCTTCACCTGGGTCTTGCCGCAAATGCGCTCGGATATCAGGCAGTGGTACCTCCTTTCGCAGGAGCTACCGCGGACGAGATACGTGATGAGCTTGAAGCAGCAGGTTTCGACAGGTCAGGAAAATTAAAACTCTTTGATGGACGAAGTGGCGAAGAGTTCGCGCAAGCGGTTTCCGTTGGATACATGTACATTCTTAAACTTCATCACATGGTGGAAGACAAGATTCATATGCGCTCAATCGGTCCGTACTCGCTCATTACCCAGCAACCTCTCGGAGGAAAGGCACAAAACGGAGGACAGCGCTTTGGAGAGATGGAGGTGTGGGCACTCCTTGGATACGGAGCTGCATATACGCTTCGAGAAATGCTCACCATAAAATCAGATGATATTACTGGACGCTCTGCTACGTTTGACGCTATCGTTAAAAACGAAGCGGTAAGTCACAGCGGCACCCCAGCATCCTTTGCAGTACTTACTAACCAGATACGTGGACTCGCTCTTGATATTGAGCCTATGGATCGCGATAACGAGGCAACTGCCTAACCCTACCTATGGCTACAACACCAAAATCAGAAGGAAAGAAAACGTACACGCCAAGGGTCTCTGGACGTGGAAATGACTGGAATGCACTACGCCTCTCGGTTGCTTCTCCAGAAAGAATTCTTGAATGGTCTCGTGGAGAAATAACGAAGCCTGAAACTATTAACTACCGTACCCAGCGCTCAGAAAAGCATGGCCTCTTTGATGAAAAAATCTTTGGGCCGGAGCGCGATTACGAATGTTACTGCGGTAAGTATAAAGGAATTCGCTACAAGGGAATTATCTGTGATAAGTGTGGTGTTGAAATAACACGATCTATCGTTCGTCGTGAGCGCATGGGACACATAGAACTTGTTTCTCCTGTAGCGCACATTTGGTTCCTTCGCTCAATGCCTTCACGCATGGCGCTTCTTCTTGGAATTCCTTCGGCGGATCTTGAGAAAGTGGTATATTTTGCCGGTTACATCGTAACGAAAGTAAACGAAGAAATGAAGAAACGCGTTATTGCAGAGCTTGAGAGCGAATACAAAAGCAAACACAAAGATACAGCGACAGCCGAGGCAAATGAAGCGCTTAAAGAGCGAATGGTTTTGGCTCGTCAAGAAATTGACAGTGTCCTTGTTGGGCGTGTGTTTGACGAAATTGCGTATCACCGATTTTCCGTTAAGTACGGAACACTCTTTGAGGCACGCATTGGTGCTGAAGCAATTTACGAAATTTTCCGCGGGCTTGATATGGAGAAACTTCGTACAACGCTCGAAGAACGATATCCAAAAGCAGGCGCAGCTGAAAAAGAAAAGCTTGCAAAACGTATCTCGCTACTATCCTCCATGCTTGCAGCAAAGACTCGTCCCGAGTGGATGTTTTTGACAAAAATTCCTGTCATTCCTCCGGCACTTCGCCCGATGGTTGCTCTTGAAGGGGGACGACACGCAACGAGTGATCTTAATGATCTCTATCGCCGTGTAATTAACCGAAACAATCGCTTGAAGAAACTTCTCGACATCAAGGCTCCAGAAGTAATTCTTCGAAACGAAAAACGAATTCTTCAAGAAGCTGTTGACGCTCTTATGGATAACTCTATTCGAAAGAGTGGAGCCTCAGGAGGAGCATTAACGCCAGCTCAGCGCCGACCTCTAAAGTCGCTTGCAGATTACCTCAAGGGTAAGCAGGGCTACTTTAGACAAAACTTGCTAGGAAAGCGCGTTGACTACTCCGGCCGTTCCGTAATTGTCGTTGGACCTGATCTTGAACTTGATGAATGTGGTATTCCAAAACACATGGCGCTTGAGCTATTCCGACCATTCGTTATTGCAGGACTTCTTTCCCGCGAGCTTGCTTTTAACATTCGTGGAGCAGGAAGATTGATTGAGGATGCAGTTCCAGAAGTATGGGAAATCCTTGAAGAGGCAATTGCTGGAAAGCATGTACTTTTAAACCGCGCGCCAACACTTCACCGTCAAGGTATTCAAGCATTCCGTCCAAGACTTATTGAGGGAGATGCTATTCAACTGCACCCTCTGGTGTGTCCCGCATTTAACGCGGACTTCGACGGCGATCAGATGGCAATTCACGTACCACTTTCAGAAGAGGCACAGTGGGAGGCAAGAAACATCATGTCTGCCAATAAAAACATCATTAAGCCGGGAGATGGAAAAATGATCGTTATGGTGCACAAGCCACTTGATATTGTACTTGGAACATACTGGCTAACGAAGGACGTTGTGGGTGCTAAAGGCGAGGGACAATACTTCCAGTCTCCAAACGCGGCAATCTTGGCGCGTGAATATGGCGCAATTGACCTACGTGCAAAAGTTCACGTTCTACCAAAAAGTAGGAAAGGTAAGTATGAAGCGTTTGATGGAAAAATCTTTGAGACAACAGTTGGACGACTTCTGTTTAACACCGTTCTTCCAAATGATTACCCATTCGTAAATGATGCTATTACCAAAAAAGTACTTTCTTCTATCATGGAGGACTGTATCATTCGCTACAGTATTGACGCTCTCCCTGAAATTCTTAACAAGATTAAGCGTTTCGGATTTGAATATGCTACAAAGTCTGGCTCTACATGGAGTCTCGACGACGTGGCAGTACCAGCTGGCAAAGAAGCAGTAATTCAAGGAGCGCGTGAGAAAGTGCAAAACATTGAAGCTGACTATCGCGAAGGACTTCTAAACGAAGAAGAAAAGCGCCGTATGGTTATCGAGATTTGGCACGGCACGAAAACTGAAGTTGAGAAACTTGTTGAAAACGACCTTGATCCTACCGGATCAGTGCATGACATGCTTCGTTCCGGCGCTCGCGGATCTCTTGGAAATCTAACCCAGATGGCGGGTATGAAGGGGCTTATCCAAAACACAGCAGGAGAAACTATCGAGGTGCCTATTGTCTCTTCGATGACTGAAGGGCTTAACCCTGTCGAGTACTTCATGTCTACTCACGGAGCACGTAAAGGTCTTACGGATACAGCCCTTGGTACAGCTCGCGCAGGATACCTCACTCGCCGTTTATTTGACGTTGCACAAGACTCAATAATTACTGAAGAGGATTGCAAAACTAAAAAGGGAATCAGTATCAATCGCGTAAGCGCTTCGGGTATTAAAATTGATTTCGCTGATGCCATCAAGGGACGTACGCTCTCGGGCGAAGTGGTGACGGAGGGTAAGACTTTTAAGAAGAATCACTACCTGCTTGCAGACGATGCCCGCGCTATAAACCAAGAGGAGAGTATTGTGGCAGTGAGCGTTCGCTCCCCTATGTCATGCGAAACTCGTTACGGAATTTGCGCAACGTGTTACGGAATGGATCTCACAACGCAATCGGTAGTCGACCTTGGAGAGTCTGTAGGAACTATTGCAGCGCAAGCTATTGGAGAACCGGGAACTCAGCTCACTATGCGTACCTTCCACGCAGGAGGAACAGCATCTGTTGGGGGAGATATCACTCAAGGTCTTCCTCGTATTGAAGAAATCTTTGAGAAGCGTTCACCTAAAAACCCTGCGGTAGTGTCCAAGACTGACGGAATGGTTGTTGAAATTCGAGAACAATCACGCGAAAAGATTCTCGTGGTAGCTCCTCTTTCCGGTCAAGGAAAGAAAGATGGCTCTTCGTTTGAGTATGTCGCAAACTATCCTCGCCAGGCGCTCGTTAAAGCAGGGGATGCGGTTACTCGCGGACAGGTACTAACCGACGGATCCGTGGATCTAGACGAGCTGTTTGAGTTTGCTGGGGTAGCTGCTGTGCAGGAGTACATCATTGCTGAGACCAGTAAGATTTACGAACTGCAAGGAGCGTCAGTTGCAAGAAAGCACTTGGAGGTAATTGTAAAGCAAATGTTCTCACGCTTTAAAGTACAAGACGCAGGAGATTCAGATCTTTCTGTTGGAGACGTGCTTGAGCAATGGGAGTTCGCTCAACTAACTCGTGAGCTTGAGAGCGAAGGAAAGATTCCACCGAAAGGACGAGACATGGTGCTTGGTATCAAGGAGTCAGCACTTTCTCGTCGCTCATTCCTTTCTGCAGCGTCTTTCGAGCAGACCACGAAGATTCTCATTAACGCAGCATTGAAGGGAAGTGTGGATACACTTCGCGGATTAAAGGAGAACGTTATCCTCGGACGCCTTATTCCGTCCGGAACTGGATTTAATGGAAGCAAGAAGCACGCAGCAATCACACAACTCCAAAGCGCACGCGCTAAAAGGCAGATGGACGCGAGTGACGCTCTTTTGCTTGCAGAGGAAGCTCGCGCAGGGCTCGTGCTAGACGTGTCTGTGTAAAAAAAATAAAAAAGAAAAACCGCACCAAAGAAAAACGGTGCGGTTTTTCTTTGGTGCGCCGACCCTTGAGTGTGCCAATTATACATACATTATAGCATTTTAAAACTAAACTGTCAAACAATTACAAAAGAGAGTGTGAGAGCAAATTCGCGGTAGAATACAATAAATGCCAACTGATACCGTAAAGCAAATTAAAGACAAGATCTCAATTTTGGAAGTTGTTACCCCATACGTAAAGCTCACTCGAGCGGGGAAATACTATCGCGGTCTCTCGCCCTTTGGAAAAGAAAAAACTCCTTCTTTTTATGTTAACCCCGAACGCGGAAGCTACTACTGTTTCTCAACTACTCAAGGTGGAGACCAGTTTACTTTCATTGAGAAAATGGAAGGAGTTGATTTCAAAGGGGCTCTTAAAATCCTTGCTGAAAAGGCAGGAGTAGAGATTATAGCTTCCCGACCAGAAGAAATCGGTGTACGCGATAAAATTGAGAAACTCCGACAAGCAACGGCAAAGGCAGAGTTTTTTTACGTGGAAAACCTTAGCAAAGAAAGCGAAGCCTATCGTTACGCGCTAAGCCGTGGACTCACGCAAGAATCTATAACGTCGTGGAATTTAGGATATGCGCCAGACGGATGGCGAATCCTCTTAGAGAAACTTGCAACGGAAGGATTATCCCCGAAAGAACTCGCTGAAGCGGGGCTTATAAAAGAAGCAGACGAAAAACCCGGAACCTACTACGATCGTTTTCGTAATCGCCTCATGTTTCCGATTGCTGACACTGCCGGACGCACCGTTGCATTCACCGGCCGCGCACTTGATCCTGCTGACGGAGCAAAGTATCTAAACAGCCCTGAGACTGACCTCTTCAAAAAATCTGAAATACTTTTTGGAATGAATAGGGCAAAAGATGCAATACGCGCTCGAGGATTTGCAATTCTCGTTGAAGGGCAGTTTGATCTCCTCCTTCTTCATCAGGCAGGGTTTCAAAACACGATAGCTCTCTCTGGCACAGCACTCTCAGGCAAGCATATAGAACTGATTAAACGATACGCCGATAATCTCATGCTTTGCCTTGACGGCGACAGGGCAGGACTCAGAGCAAGTGCCAAAACTGCGCACGCCGCTTTACTTTCCGGAATGAAGGTAAAAGCTGTAGAGTTACCACACGGGAAAGACCCAGCAGATGTTGTAAGTGAAGACCCAAAAGTATTTACGTCCCTCGTGGGTAGTGCAAAATCTATTGTTGAATTTTTTATCTCAATACTTTCGCGCGAGGATGGTAATGAGCAGAAATTATTAGAACGAGTTGAAGCAATAGTGCTCCCCTTAGTCGTTGCTGTACAAAGTCCTCTTGAGCAAAATCGACTCGTTGAAAGTATTGCGCGCACGCTCGGTAGTACTCCGGAAGCGGTACGAGCATCCCTGCCAGCTACAACTGAACTTAGAAAAGAGACCGTGTACGATGAAAAAAATGAATCGGTAAGCAGAGGTAGCGGAACACTCTCAAGTTTACAAACGCGTCGCGAACTCGTACTCTCCACAATAAAAAGTTACGAGGGAACAGAGCTTGCAAAACGTCTCATAAGCGAGTATTCTCGTATTATAAGCCTTACCCATGAGGAGGCCATGGCTCACATAAACGAAGAGCCAGTTTCAGAGCGTGCCTTATTTGAATCAGGACTAGCGCTTGGGGAAAATCCTGAGGCCTCCTCGGGCGACGATATTCTCCGCATGTTTGAAATAGCATTTCTTGTTGAGGAGCATAAAAAAGTAACGCAAGATCTGCGACGCGCAGAGGCTGTAAATGACACGGAGGGAATACTCCAAGCGACGAAAGTGCTTAGTGAGCTATCTGTCCGCCGTGCAAAACTCTCATAACTTTTTAATAACCGTATCTTTTCTAAGACCACATACACCATGGCAACTCCAAAGAAAAAACTCGCACCTAAAAAAGCAGTAAAAAAAATTACTAAAAAACATACCATAAAAAAATCAACCGCTAAAAAAGTAGTTGCTAAAACCGTTGCTAAAAAACCACAGGCACGTGCAAAAAAAGTAGTCAAAAAAGTTTTAGCAAAAAAACCACTTGTGCGCAGTGGCGCCAAAAAGGTATCAAAGGTGAATCTCATAAAAAAAATAGTTCGTAAAGGTGCAATGAGTGCTCGCGCAAAGGCCGCCAACGAGCGCCTCGACAAAGCTGACCGTCTTGTTTTAAAAGGAAAAGAGCGCGGCTACATAACCTACAATGAAATTTTAAAAGAGTTTCCAAGCATCGAAGACGACGTTAATTTTCTTGACGAGTTGTATGAGCGCTTTACCGTAAGTGGAATTGATATCCTCGAAGGAGGAATGCTTGAAGATAATGCCGATGAATATTTAGCAACCCGAAATATAAAGGGACGTGATGGGGGAGGTTATGACTCTATTCAAATTTATCTTCGTGAGATAGGACAGTATCCACTCTTAACTGGACAAGAAGAGAAAGATTTAGCAAAAAGAATTGACGCGGGAGATGATGAGGCAAGAAATATTTTAGCCCGTAGTAATCTCCGTCTGGTTGTGTCCATTGCAAAAAAGTACGTAGGACGCAGTCCAGATCTAACGTTACTAGATCTCATACAAGAAGGAAATCTCGGACTCTTTAAGGCCGTAGATAAATTTGATTGGAAAAAAGGATACAAGTTTTCAACGTATGCAACCTGGTGGATTCGTCAGGCGATAACGCGCGCTCTTGCTGATCAGTCTCGCACCATTCGCATTCCTGTTCACATGGTTGAAACGATTGCTAAGTACAAACAAATTTCGCGCCGACTTGCTCAAGCTCTCGGGCGCGATCCGCAACCTGAAGAAGTTGCTGTAGAAATGGGAGTCGAGGTGGAGAAGATTTATCAAATTGAAAAAATAAATCAAGAAACGCTATCTCTTGAAAACCCAATCGGATCAGATGATGATGAAAAATCAACACTTGGGGACTTTATTGCAGATGATAAAATCCCATCAGCAGTGCAGGAATCGTCAGAAAGAATTTTGAGCGAACAGGTTAAAGATATTTTGGATGACCTATCTGCTAAAGAGCGAAAAATTCTAGAAATGCGCCACGGACTACTTGATGGGGTATATCACACGCTAGAGGAAGTTGGAAAAGAATTTGGGGTTACGCGCGAACGCATTCGACAAATTGAAGCTAAAGCGCTCGAGAAAATTAGAACTCACGATAAGAGCCGCAGGCTGAAAAGCTACTAACCAAAAGACCGTCTCAACAGAGAGGGTCTTTTGGTTAGTATTGCCAGGGGTGAATGTGGGGGCAAGACATATAGTGATTATGCGTTGTACCCTATAGGGGTAGTCGTGGGTATAATGTGTGGTGATATACTTTGTTAATGTTACTAGAACAATATAGGAAAGACGCTGAACGCGGAAACACGGGCCCATTAAGTGGAAAGCCAATTTCAAGTATGCGACTTTTTATACTCACCTTTCTTGCGTGCACTTTAAGTATGGGGATTTTGGTTTTTTATATAACAAACGAGGACGAGAGCTACTATGGCGAGGAGAGTAACGCATATGAATTTGATGAGGGCTGTAATGTAGCCAGCATTGATATCCATGGAGACATCTATACCTATCAAACAGAGCCAGACGACGTACTTTTATACACAGAAGTATACTCAAGAGACGTAGTGAACGCTCTGGAGGAAGCCAACGAAAACGAAAACATTAAGGCAATTTTGCTCGACATTGACTCATACGGAGGGATTCCACAAGCAGCACTTGAAATTGAAGAAGCAATACAAGCAACTGAAAAGCCATCCGTTGCCTGGATTCGCGCTGCGGGCACGTCAGCGGCGTATTGGGCAGCAACAGGGGCTACGACCATTGTTGCCTCGCCAGTTTCTGATGTTGGAAGTATTGGCGTTACTCAGTCCTACATTGACTACGCACAGCAAAACGAAGATAGTGGCATTACATTTAACTCTCTCACGACAGGAGTTTTAAAAGATGTGGGTAGTAGAGAAAAAGCTCTTACGCAAGAAGAGAAAGACTATTTGCAGAAAGGGATTGAAGAAGTTCTTTCAGTATTTGTAGGAGTAGTTGCAGAAAATCGAAAACTAAGTAAAGAACTGGTGCGAGAGCTTGCTGACGGATCTTCTATCACTGGGGCAGTTGCAAAAGAGAAAGGGCTTGTAGACATAGTGGGTTCCAAAAAAGAAGTTACCGCAGAGCTTAAGAGAATGATAGGAGAGGAGCCAGTTGTCTGTAATGCAGGGTAGGTAATTTTTGGAAGTATTGACAGTAAGCTTCACACGTGCTAATATATATGTAGTAGTTTAATAGAAGAGAGAAAAAAGATGATCTGGGCGAACATAAAGGAAGGACTCGCTGCAGTCCTAAATTTCTTATTTGGCACAGCCGGAAAAGTTAGTCGTATTCCAGTTTTTTCTGGCAACTCAGTTGATGAGTGCTTGAGAAAAATTGAGCGACACTTCGGGATTCCCTCTGGAAATTTGATGGTTGAAAGAGAGGAAACCGTCAAAGTTGCTGGGAGACTAATTATGGTTGGTCTTGAACAAAAAATTAAACCATATCCTTTCGGCAGTAACCTCATCACGGGAGAGGTTATGCAAATCTTCTTGAGTCCAAGTGACTCAGCGAACAGGCTTCCGGCTAGCGTAACAGCAACGGTGCGTGTTCTGCAGACAACCAGTTGAGTGTACGAAGGCATTCAAAAAGAGGAATCAAAACCCGCGGAGAGGACTCCGCGGGCAAAATTTTACATAAAGGAAATAGTTAGCCCCCAGCATCAGCCGGGGGCGTTTTCGTCTTGCGCTCGCGTCTACGAGCACGTCGCTTCCCTTTGTGAGCCGTTCCCCGGCTACTTTTTTCTGGGTTTGGATTACCTCCAAGCCCTCGCATCCTCGCACGGAGCGAGGAGTATTCAGGTTTGTTTACTTTTTCGTCCATACCTAACTCCTTTTTTTGTGGGCGGGGTTTTAACTCGTGCACATAATTCCAACCCCTCCCAAAGAAAAACGGCCTGATGGCCGAGGGACACAAATACTGTGCCCCATACGAAGATACCACTAACGTACAGCCTTATCAAGCTGCCTCCTAGGGAGTACACTAATGATACATGCCAACAGCCGATGCCTATCGAAAAGCCTACAAGGCGCTTAATAAAGAGCAAAAAAAAGCAGTAGATACCATATACGGCCCAGTCATGGTTATTGCAGGTCCGGGAACAGGTAAAACTCAAATTCTCGCAGTGCGTATTGCAAATATTCTACAAAGTAGCAAAGGCGCACAGCCAGATGAAATTCTAGCGCTCACGTTTACGGAAAGCGCGACCGCGTCGCTTCAGATGCGCCTGGCAGGCCTCATTGGCGCAAGCGCATATCGTGTCCGAATAAAAACTTTTCATGGCTTTGCCCGCTACGTTATAGAGAAGCGTCCCGATTTATTTGCGCGTGTGGCAGATGGTACACAGCTTACCGACGTAAGTGGTATTGCTCTCATGGAGCGCCTTTTGGACGCTCATCCCTATACAAAAATAAAAAAACCTAAAAATCCTTATCGGAATGGCAAGGATTTACTAAGCTTCATGAGCGAGCTCAAAAGCGAAAACTACACACCAGAAAAATATCTTGAAGAACTTACAAGCATCCTCAAAAGCCACCTAGAAAGTGAAGATAGATTTCATGTAAAGGGAAAGTACGAAGGAAAAGAAAAAGGTGAAAGTATAAAAATTAGAGAGAAGCTTGAAAAGCACATTGAAGTTGCTCACCTTTTTAATTCCTACCAAAACGCACTAGAGAAAGAGCGCTCCTATGACTATCAAGACTTAATATCCGAGGCTGTACGAGGACTTGAGAGCGACGAGGGGCTTCGTTTTGACGTTGCTGAGGAATGTCAGTTTGTACTAGCAGATGAACATCAAGACGCAAACCCTGCCCAAAACCGTCTTCTTGAACTTGTAACTGATTTTGACGGTGCCCCGAACCTTTTTATTGTAGGAGACGAGAAACAGGCAATCTACCGTTTCCAAGGTGCTTCACTGCAATCTTTTTTCTATTTCAAAGAAAAGTATCCAGAAGCAAGCGTCATATGTCTCACGCAAAACTATCGTTCAACAGATGAAATACTTAAAGCAGCACACGCGCTCATTGCGCCGAGCCCTATCCCTGATCCAGAACTCCGCAAAGAGCTGGAATCGGTAACAGGAAAAGGTGTGAGTATACGGGTAGCTTCCCGTGGAACTCCAAGAGAAGAGCATATGGCTATCGTTTCCTACATACAAGAACTTCGGAAAAAGAGAGTCCAGTATGAAGACATTGCAATTCTTACGAGAAAGAACGCAGACGTATTGGCGCTCGGGAGCCTTCTTCAAAGTGTGGGAATACCAGAGGATCACGCAAGTGCTGATTTAGACGCTCTCACACACCCTGCTGTGCAAGTTTTCATTTCTCTCATCCGCTACTGCGCAGATCAAAATAGAGATAATGATCTAGCTCGCGCACTTTTCATCCCAGGGTTTCCAATTGATCCGCTTTCAAGAATGAAGATTCTTGCACACGAAAGAGAGGGACGAAGGCTCGGAGAGGTTATAGATGAGCATGGAACAACGGGTACAAAAGAATGGTTAAGTAACGTTAGGAATATAGCGACAGAAATAGGAACAACTCCCGCAGTTGTGTGGCTTGGAAGACTTGCAAGTGAGAGTGGTTTTCTGGCAGGGATTTTAGGACAGAGTGAAAGTGAAGAAGCATACGAAGCGTATGTAGGATTTATGGATGAAATGGCGCTCATGACAAAAACAAATCCACGCGTCACTGGACTTGACGTACCAAAACACCTAGCGCTTATTGAAGACCACGAGCTCTCAATTACGCGTGCTCGAACGAAAAGAAAAGGAGTACAGGTAATGACTGCGCATAAGGCCAAGGGTATGGAATTTGAATACGTTATTATTGCGCACGCAACAGACGAGCGATGGACGCGCGGCCGCTCTGCACAGTTCTCGCTCCTTATAGAAAAAGAAGAAGACGAGCACGAAATACGTCGTCTATTTTATGTAGCTCTCACCCGCGCAAAACAGGAACTCTTGATAACGTACGCAGGGGAAACAGAGGAAGCGAGAACACAAACACCTCTTCGTTTTCTTGCGGATATACGTGAACACTTGCAGGAAGATTCTGAAGTAAATGCTCCTTTACAAATAGCCAAGCACACAATCCAGCCAATTTTTGACATCGAGTTTCTTAAAGAGCGACTCCTTTCGCAAGGATTTTCTCCAACAGGATACAACAATTTTGTCGCCTCCCCTTGGCAGTACTTTTTTCGCACGTTACTTCGTATTCCGGACGCCCCAGCCTCCCCTATGCTCTTTGGAACTGCGGTTCATGTAGGACTCAAAGCATACGCGGATGTGGTTAAGGCGTGTAGTCAAACGGGAGAAGGCAAGGCAAGTACTGAGACGGCGGTTACTGCTTTTGTGAAAGAGTTGTCCAAACTTCCGATAGCGCATACGCAACGAGAAGCACTGATGTCACTTGGAAAAGATACCCTAGAAGCGTACCTTGCAGAAAAAGCAGAAGGATTTATACATCTTCGTGAGGCAGAAATGTCGGTGCGCATACCGCTATCTATTCCCGGTGTTGGAGAAATTATTCTCTCCGGAAAGCTAGACAGGCTTGATGTTTTGCCTAACGGATCCGTTGTTGTTATTGATTACAAAACAGGAAAGTCTAAAACCGAAAATGAAATTAAAGGGCTCACGCAAAATGGAAACTCTGATTACTATCGCCAGCTTGTGTTCTATAAACTTCTGCTAGAAAAAGATGGTCGCTATAAAATGACCCATGGCGCACTTCACTTTGTGGAGCCAGACCAAACCGGCAAAATTATTACTCGAGAATTTTCAATAACAGACGAGGAGGTTAGAGAGCTTGAGGCACAAATAATCCTCGCAGCGAAGCATATTTCCGACGGGTCTGCCTTTAAGGATCTTGTGTGCGACCCGGAAGTTTGCGACTACTGTGATTTGGTGGCGCTGCTCGCGGGAAATAAGTGAATGCTTGCAGTTTTTTAAATACATACTATAACTAAAAAGTTGTTAGGAGATGTTCAATGCCTTACAAAGGTAATTGGGGAATCTTCTGCAAAGAGTTCCCCGAAGAAGCAAAAAAGATCACCCGTCTGGGGATCATTATGTAGCAAGCGGAAGTAGAGAATCGCGTTTGCTTCCTGAATATAAAGAAATAGTTGTAACGTTCGGAAAGCTGAACCCGAACGGCAAAGCTCTTGTCGGAGTTTCCACCTCACCCACTGCGGAAGAGGTGTTGAAAATAATTTTTACTCTCGGGACGGCGATGTTGATCAATCTC
>Ga0105049_10002788_pt1 | contig 20674 bp, 15 predicted proteins | sample MAT06_FD_78087 | JGI IMG/M metagenome (GOLD analysis project Ga0105049, IMG submission 78087) | Freshwater microbial communities from Lake Fryxell liftoff mats and glacier meltwater in Antarctica - MAT-06 | ecosystem: Environmental > Aquatic > Freshwater > Ice > Liftoff microbial mat | place...
ACCGTGAGCATTCCCGCGCGCACCTCCGCGGTTGTATAGACATCCGGAGCGGAATAGAACGCCACGTCGCGCGTGGTGTCGAACGGATCGGCCACCTCGAGCGTCTCCACCGGCGCCCAACCCATGCCCTCCGCCCCGTCATAGACGTATTGTATATCCAGATACTTGCGATGCGCCTCGAACCGGCAGTCGGCGATGGCGCGCGTGTCGTACCCCTGGATCAGCGCGAACACATCGTCGCCAAGGACGTCCACGCGGCCATCGGGCGTGCCGGGCTTGAAGCCGTGGCGCAGGTAATTCATCGCCGCCGCCAGCCGCGAGCCAGCGGCGCAGTAGAGGTGGAGGTTGTCGAGCGTGTCGAGAATCATTGTGGAAGGGATGAGGGAGGAGGGATGAGGGATGAAAAAGGGAGCGGTGGACGGGGGTTAGGCGGAGCCGATCTGATGGAGTGCGGGGGCCACCTCGTCGTCGGAAAGCCGGACGGCGACCACTTCGCCGATGCGCGTGGGGAGCATGTAGCGCACGGCGCCCTGGCGCGCCTTCTTGTCGGAGCGCGCGGCGTCGAGCAACTGGGCGGTGGAGAGCGCGAGGCCCGCGGGCATGCGCGTGGGGAGACCGGCGACCTCGATCAGCGCGACCAGCCGGTTGTGCTCCGCGCGAGTCCATGCGGTGCCGCGATCCAGGCCAAGGATCGACTCCGCCACCATGCCGATGGCGATGGCCTCTCCGTGGCGGAGCGTGCCGTATCCCGCGGCGTTCTCGATCGCATGGCCGACGGTGTGGCCAAAGTTGAGGATCTCGCGCAGGCCGCTCTCCCGCTCGTCGGCGCCGACCACGGCGGCCTTGATTTCGCAGCTCCTCCGCACGGCGTGGGCCGTGGCGGCGGCGTCGCGATTCTTCAGGCCTCCGATGTTCTTTTCCTGCCAGGCGAAAAACTCGGCGTCGTAGATAACGCCGTACTTGATGATCTCGGCGAGGGCGCTTACCAGTTCCCCATCGGGGAGGGTCGCCAGCACGCCCAAGTCGGCCAGCACCACGCGCGGTTGCCAGAACGCGCCCAGCAGGTTCTTGCCGAAGTCGTTGTTGATTCCCGTCTTGCCGCCCACGCTGGAATCCACCATCGCCAGCAGCGTCGTGGGTACCTGCACGAAATCCACGCCGCGCAGATAGGACGCCGCCGCGAAGCCCACCAGATCGCCGGCCACTCCCCCGCCGAGCGCGAGCACCGCGCAGTCGCGGCCAAATCGCAGATCCGAGAGGCGGTCCCACAGCACAACCAATTCCTCCGCGCACTTGGTCCCTTCGCCCGCGGGGATCTCATGGTGGCGGGCGTTGAACCCGGCTGCCTGGAGCACCGCAAGCAGCGCCTCCCCATGGGGACTCGCCACGCCGGAATCCCACACCACCAGCAGGTCGCGGCTCTTGAGCAGCGGCTTCAGAATCTCTCCCGCGCGCGCCAGCAAGCCCTCGCCAATATGGATGTCATAGGAGCGGTCGGCGAGGGGTACGGAGACCGTATCGAATGCGCTCATCGGGGGCCTTTGCGTGGTCTGTTTGTGGCCAAACTGCGCCCACCGCGCCCCGTGGCGCAAGCCCCCTCCCGCGAATCGCGTTGACCGGGGCCGGTTTGCGGCGCACAGGTGACTCGATATCAGGAGGAGGCCACATCGATGCGCAATGACCCGCCGGGCTATCCGCCGTCTCTGGAGGAGCGCGGCCTTTCCAGCATTCAGGGGAAGGCAAAGCTGGGGGAGATGGACGCCGCCTCCCAAGAGGCCCTGCGGCAGGAGGCCGAGCACCGGGTCCGCCAGGAGCTGCGCGGCTGGATCGCCGAGAACGACCGCCGCGTGGATGCCGAAACCGCCCGCATCGCCCGGTCTGCCCGCCGGATGATCGTGTTTGGATTCCTGGGCGCGGCGGTGGTGGCCGTGGTGATGTCGCTCGCGCTGACCAAGTACCTGACGCGGGAGCTTCGCGATCAGGCGCTCGCAGAGCGTGCCCAAGCATCCGACGAAATGGAACTACTCCGGGGAATTCGCAACGACTCGAAAGTGCAAAATGACCGGGTGAAGGAACTCGGCGCCGAGCTCGGGGGTATCGACCGGCGGCTTGGAGTCCTCGCCGCCAGCAATGAAAACCCGCGTGGCATCGCCGCCGCCCAGGCCATGCAAATCGCCCGCATCGAAGGTCTGGTTCAAGGCACATTGCGTGAAACGAAGCTAAAGCTTGAGCAGGCTGCCATAGACGAAAAGGAATTCAACAAGCGGATGGACTCCTTCGAGGATTCCATCCGCGTGGATATTCAGGCGATCAGGGCGCGGCTCGATCTCATGAGCGCCGAGGCGTCCGCAAAGTAGAGACACAGGGCCGCGATTGGGCTACTTGTTTCCCGACTTCGGCTTGCGGTGCGGCAGGGGATTCAGCGGCTTCTTGTCGCCGTGGTTTTCCTTCGTCGGCGGCGTGGGAAGCTGCTTGCCGGGGTCAACGGGGTGACGAGGCTTATTGGGCATATCCATGATCGCTTCTCCATCGGTGGGATGAACCGTCACGCGATTGATGAGCCGATACCGTGCCCGATCGCATCACCCCCAACGCCGGTCGTTCGTTTCCTCCGCGCGTCCCCCGCTGCTTGCGCGGCGGACGCTGCCATAGCCGTGCTTCTCCCTCAACGCATCGATCGCATCGTGGAGTCGCTCCTTGCGCTCGTCGGTGGCGGAGTCCAGCAGGTCCAGTTGGTTCCCCTCGTGCCGCAGGTTGCCGCCCGCGATGCCCAGCAGTCGGATGGGCCGCGCACGGTCCCACCTCGACATCAGCAGGTCGCGCGCGATGCGCAGCATGTCGGCCTCGTCGTCCACCGGGGCGTGGGGAGTGATCGAGGCGGTGATCGTCTCGAAGTCGGAGAAGCGCAGCTTCAGAGTGATCGTGGCGGCGCGGCACTCTGCCCGGCGCAGGCGATAGGCGACCTTCTCGCACAGGTTGCTGAGCACGCCGCCCAGGAACTCCACGTCGGCGCTGTCGCGGTCGAAAGTCTCCTCCGCGCTGATCGACTTGGCGGCCTCGCCGGTGGTGACGGCGGATTCCGAAATCCCCGCCGCGCGCCGGGCCAGGTCGGCGCCGTGCCGGCCGAAGTGCGACTCCAGCCGCCGTGCATCCATCGCCGTCAGGTCGCCCATCGTGCGGATGCCGATTTCGCGGAGCCGCTCCAGCGATTTCGGCCCGACGCCGGGGAGGTACTCCACCGGGAGCGGCGCGAAGAAGCGCGCCTCGCTTCCCGCCGGTATATACAGCAGCCCCCGCGGCTTGGCCATGCCGCTCGCCACCTTCGCCACCAGCTTGTTCGTCGAAACCCCAAGCGAGCACGGCAGTTTCGTCTCGCCCTCGATGCGGTCGTGGATCGCCCGCGCCGCGCGCAGCGGCGGACCCCACAGCTTCTCCGTCCCCGTCAGGTCCAGGTACGCCTCGTCCTGGCTCGCCATCTGCACCAGCGGCGTGAACGCCTCCATGATCGCGCGGACGTGGCCGGTGAACTCGCCATAGCGCGAATGCGTCCCCCGCACCACCACCAGCGCCGGGCACAGCCGCACCGCCTGGGCCATTGGCATCGCGGAGCGCACGCCGAACTTGCGCGCCTCGTAGCTCGCCGAAGACACCACGCCCCGTCCCTCCGCCGCGCCCCCCACCGCCACCGGCTTCCCCTCCAGCGACGGATCCAGCAACCGCTCCACCGACACATAGAAGCAGTCCATGTCCACGTGGACAACGGAAGGGGGTTGGGCGGAGTCTGAAAGCTGGTTGCCCATCGCCGCGCTCGTCCTGCCGGGGGTTGTCAGTCCGTATTCGGGTCGCGACCTATGCACCACCCCCGGCGGCGCCTTGCCAAGGCCCAATTGTCGCCACCGTGATCGCCTTCGCTTGCCATCATCAACGCGCCTGCCCTTTCCTACCCCCGGGCACCTGTCAACTCAGGCTAGGACAAGACACTGCCGTTGCATCCCTAATCCCTTAGCCCTCATCCCTCCCCTTCATGCTTTCCTACATCGTCAAGCGCCTCCTCCTCCTCCTCGTCACGCTCTTCGGCATCACCGCGCTCACGTTCGCCGTCACGCGGCTGACGCCGGGGGATCCGGCGGCGCTCAAGATCCAGGGCGGGGTGGGCGGCGCGGCGACGGCGGTGGGTGGCTACAACGATCTGGTCGAGCTGAACCGCCGCAACCTGGGCCTGGACAAGCCGATGCTGCTCAACCTCGATTTCGAGGACGGCGAGCTCCTCGCGCGCCGCGCGCTCGACGACTACCTGCGCCAGCCCGAATTCTGGTCTGGCGACGGACGCAAGCGCCTGATGCGCGTCTCCACCATCGCCCTGGGTCCCGCGCTGGAGCGCTTTGCCCTTGTCGGCACCGCGGGCGAGCTTGAGGTCGAATCGCGCGGAGACACAAAGCGCGACATGGCGAGCCCCGAGGTCCAGAAGGGACGCCTGGCCGAGATCCTCCCCAGCCTTGCCGCGGAGGCTACCCTCCGCCCGCCGGGCACGGATCCCGACGTTGTCTATACGTTCTGGAAGGAGTGGCATGACGCCAACAAGGAGCGCTATGGCGCCGCCCGCGTGCGACAGTTGGTCGCCGACTACTTCTCGGCCAGCGATCCCGCGCGCGTTTCGGAATTGCAGCAGGATGTCTATCGCGCGGGCGGATTCGCCGTGCCGTTCCTGATCGCCCGGGTCGGCGACCGCGATCGCGAGACACGCCTGCGCGCGACGCGCGCCCTGCAGGCGCAGACCGGCTTCACCTTCCTCGGCAACGAGGCGGAATTCGACGCCCGCGCCGACGACATCCGCCTCCGGTGGGGGAGCTGGTGGCGCCGCGAGCGCATCGCCTACTCCAGCTTTGGCCCCGTTCGCCACGCATGGCACGTCATCGCGAATACCCAGTTTGGCCTGTGGTGCGGGCAGGCGGCGTCCTTCGACTTCGGCGAGTCCTACGCCAAGCGGCGCCCCGTCTCCACGATGATGTGGGAGGCGCTCCCCATCAGCATCCTCGTCGCCGGCACGTCGATCCTGATCAGCTATCTCATTGCGATTCCGCTGGGGATTCTCTCCGCGGTGGGGCGCCACACGTTTTCCGATTCGATGATCACGCTGCTGCTTTTCATCCTCTATTCGCTGCCGAGTTTCTGGGTCGCGGGAATCCTGCTGCTGACCACCACGGGGCCGCCCTATTTCGACTGGTTTCCCACGCGCGGCCTCAACAGCGACGGCATCCAGTATGGCGCCGATGGCGTCGCGTTTTGGACGTGGCTGCTCGACCGCGCGTGGCATCTGGTGCTGCCGATCCTGTGCCTCACCTATGGCAGCCTTGCGTTCATCTCGCGCCAGATGCGCAGCGCGATGCTGGAGGCCATCGACCAGGACTTCATCCGGACCGCCAAGGCCAAGGGCCTTCCCGCGCGGACGGTGATCCTCAAGCACGCGCTGCGCAATTCGCTCATTCCGATCCTCACGATCTCCGCAGGCTTGCTGCCGGAGCTGATCGGCGGCGCCATCATCATCGAGTCGATCTTCACGATTCCCGGCATGGGATCGCTGACCTTCGAGGCGATCCTCAAACGCGACTATCCCGTGATCAACGCCGTGCTCTTCTTCAGCGCATTCCTCACGCTGCTCGGCATCCTGCTCGCCGATCTATCCTACGCGGTGGCGGACCCGCGGATCACCTATGACTGAGGCACCGCCAACCGACGCACCCGCGCGGTCCTACTGGCAGCAGGTGGGCGTGGGCCTGCGCAGGAACCGCATCGCGATGCTGGCGGCGGCGATGCTCGTGTTGGTGGCGCTGGTCGCCGTGTTCTGCCCCCTGATCGCGAACAATCGCCCGCTGTATCTGCGCGCGGTGCTGGAGGCCGACTACTTCAACTCGCTCCAGATCGTGATCGAGCAGACTTCCTTCCTCACTCCAGAAATACCTGCCGAAACCCGCGCCAACGCGCGAACCCTCGCCCTCGCAAACTTCGAGGAAGTCCGCACGCACCTCCAACCCAGGGAGGCCGGCGACCTGGCGCTGATCCGCGATGATCTGCTGCGGCAACTCGATGCCGGGGGCACCCTCTCCACCGAGGCATCGGCCGCGCTCGCCGCGCGGCTCGATCCGTTCTTCGAGGTCACGCTTACCCCCGTTCCCCGCTACCCCGCCATCCGCGCGCTCACCGCGCCGGAGGTTTACGCGCTGCTCGCCTTCGCCGCGATGATTCCCGCGATGCTGATCCGCGGGCGGCGCGTTGGGTTCGCCGCGCGGCTCCTGGCGGCGCTCGCCATCGCGGGCATCTGCACCGCGATGTGGAAATCCGCGTGGCCCACCATCCAGGACAACCGGCCCTATCGCGCCATCGTGGAGGCACAGGACTTTCCAGCCAGCGGAGGCGCCGTCGTCCGCACGCCGGTGTCCTACGGAGAGAACGAGAACATCATCCGCGAATCCCGCCAGCCACCCACCTGGCGCATCCCCGCCGCGCAGCGCGCCGCCGACGCCCACTGGCACTGGCTGGGCACCGACACCAACGGGCGCGACGTGCTGGCGCGGATGATCTATGGCGCGCGCGTCTCCATGCTCGTCGGCGTCATCGCCGTCTCCGTATATACGGCCATCGGAATCGTGCTCGGCGCGCTGGCGGGATTCTATGGCGGGTGGACGGATATCGCCATCTCCCGCGTGATCGAGGTGGTGATCTGCTTCCCCCCGCTGATGCTGATCCTCGCGGTCCAGGCCTTCCTCGCGCCCTCGATCTTCAACATCATCCTCACCCTGGCCGCGCTGTGGTGGACGGGCGTCGCGCGGCTCCAGCGCGCCGAGTTCCTGCGCCTCGTCGGCATGGACTTCGTCCAATCCGTCCGCGCGCTCGGCGGCTCCAGCCTGCGCATCATCTTCCTGCACATCCTCCCCAACGGCCTCGGCCCGATCCTCGTGATGACCAGCTTCGGCATCGCCGGCTCGATCCTCATCGAGAGCGGCCTCAGCTTCCTCGGCTTCGGCGTCCCCCAACCCATGGCAAGCTGGGGCGACCTCCTCAACAACGGCCGCAACGACATCAAGGGCACCTGGTGGCTCACCGTCTTCCCCGGCCTCGCCATCTTCGCCACCGTCACCTGCTTCAACCTCCTCGGCGAAGCCGTCCGCGACGCGCTGGATCCACGACGGGGGAAGTAGGGTTGGGACGACATGGACTTGATGGACGTCCATCGTGTCCATCTCGTCCATCTCGTCAGTAGGGTCGGCTACGAAAATGTCAAATTGCCCTAATCGTCGAAGAGCCGCAGATAGCGATCCAGAATGAAGCGCCGGTTTCGGGAGTGGCCGGTGATCTCCTTCAGGATGCCAGCCTCTGTGAACCGCGAAACGAGCTGGTTTGCCGCCGGATACGTTACTCCGACAATTCCCGCGACATCGGCAACGGAGAGGATTGGCCGTTCCCACAGGTGATCGAGAACGCGATGCCCGTTCCCGCCCACATGGCCAAAGCGGTCGGAGATCGTGGCGCGGAACTCCTCGCGAAGTTTCAGTATTCTGCGAGCCGTCTCCGTTGCTTCGATGCTCACCTTGGCAACGCCCCTCAGGAAGAAGGCCAGCCACTCCTCCCAAGCGCCGTTGTCCCTTACCGCCTGGAGCCGCTCGTAGTACTCGGTGCGGTTTTCCTTGAAGAAGTGGGAGAGGTAAAGAACGGGCTTGGCCAGCACCCCCTGCTCGCGGAGCAGGAAGGTGATCAACAGTCGCCCCATGCGCCCGTTGCCGTCGAGGAACGGATGGATTGTCTCGAACTGCGCATGGGCCAGACCGACCTTTAAGAGGATGGGCAGGCTCGACTCCGTCTCGTGGAGGAAGTTCTCAAGCTGGCCCAGCACGCGCGGCACCTCTTCGGGCGGAGGCGGCACAAAAGAGGCGTTCGCCAGCGTCGCGCCGCCGGGCCCGATCCAGTTCTGGCTGCGACGGAGTTCACCCGGCGTCAGGTGCGACCCGCGGACTCCCTCCATCAGGATCCCGTGGATATCCCGGATGAGGCGGATCGAGACCGGCAGTTCCGCCAGTCGAGCCAGCCCTTGGTTCATCGCGCTCACATAGTTGACGACTTCGGCGACATCCCGCGGGCGCTCCACGGAAAGAACCTCGGCCTCCGCGGAAAGCAGGTCTTGCAGCGAACTCTGCGTCCCCTCGATCTGGCTGGAGAGGACTGCCTCCTTGCGCACATACATGAACACAAAGAGGTCGGGATTCGGCAGCGTCTGGATCGACCCATCCAGCCGCCCGAGGGCCCGGTCTGCCTCCGAAAGCAGCGCCTGAAGCCCTCCTTCCAGCCTGACTGGCGGATCCGGGGGCAAATCGCTCGGCATGAACGCCCGATACCCGGAAAGCTGTCGCACATAGTGGCCAGCCCGCACCGTAAACGGGGTCACATCGATATCGTTCGTGGTCACGTCCCCCTGCCTTTCATATGGAGCAGCCCCTGCCTCCTTACAAAAGGTAGCCTATAATATGGACCCCATCCCCCTCCTTATTCAAGGCTGCCTTACATAAGGAACCCTCACCCCTCCTCCGCGAATACCAACTCCCCGTCCTTGTCCACGCGAATGGTGATGCGGCCCTTGAGGAGGTCGGTGAGGCGTTGGCCGACGACCTGGCGGCGCCAGCCGGAGAGGAGGGGGATGTCCAGCGCCGGGTCGTCGAGTTGGCGGCGGCTGGAGATGAGGCGGGAGAGGTCGGAGGTGGTGGCGACGACGGAGGAGGCGACCTCGGCCCGGTCGCATTCGATGCGGAGCATCGCCTGGCAGATTTCGAGGAGGCCCGCCGGGATGTCGGGCCGGTCGGAGACAGGCTTCTCCGGCCATTGGTCGCGGGGGATCTTTTTGCCGCGTTCGATGGCGGCTAGGACTTCGTCGAAAAAGCGGGCCACCTGACTCTGGTTCACGCGGCGCAGCGTCTTGGCCTTGTCGCGGTTGGCCGGCTGGAAGCGGGCCATCTCGATCAGGCCATCGTCGGTGAAGATCGACCGGCGCGGCTGGTTCTTCTGGCGGGCGGTGTTCTCCCGCCACAGCGTAAGCTCGCGCAGCACCGCCAGTTCCTTCGGGCTGAGCGACATCCAGTCCTTCACGCGGCGGTAGAGCAGCATCGGGTCGGGCGTGGGCGCGTCGAGGATGTCCAGCGCGCACGCCGCCTGCTCGTCCACATACCACGCGAATCGGCCCCGCGCCACCAGCGCGTCGCGCAGCAGGCGATACAGCTCGTGGAGATGCAGCACGTCGGACGCGGCATAGGCGAGCTGCTCCTCGTTGAGGGGGCGCGCGCTCCAGTCGCTGGTGGTCTGCTTGCCGCTCAGGGCGATGTCCAGCAGCGCCGACGTCAGATTCACGAGGGAAATCTGGGCTCCATAGCCCAGCAGCGAGGCCGCCACCTGGGTGTCGAACATCGGCAGCGCGCGGCAGCCGAGTTCGCGCTGGAGGAGTTCCAGGTCCTGATCCGCCGCGTGAAAGAGCTTCAGTTTCGATTCGTCGCCAAGGACCTTGCCGAGGGGAGAGAGATCGTCGATCGCCTCCGCGTCGACGAGCCAGATGCGCTCTCCGTCGCCGATCTGCATCAGTTCAAGGCGCGGAGAGTAGTATTTCTCGCCCACGAACTCCGTGTCCACCGCGAGGGTCTCCGCGCGGGCGAGGGCCTCCACGGCGGACTGGAGTTCCGCGGCGCTGGAGACCAGCGTGTACTCGATCTTCTGGAATTCTTTCTTCATGGGGTCCCCGGCTCGGTGGGTGTTTCCAGCTCGATCAATTCAACCTCCGCGGTCACCGCCGTCGGTTCGGCGGGCGCCTCTCCCTCGCGCGGCATGCCGAAGGACTGGGCGGCGGGGATCTCGATGCGGCGCTTCTCCCCCGGCATCATTCCGCGAATGCCGCGATCGAGCCCGGGAAAGCCCTGGCCGCTGCCGACGAGGAAGGAAAACTCGCCCTTCCACACCGTCGCGCCCGCAGCATCGCGGATGTCTATACGCAGATAGGGCCTGAGCCCCTCCGCCACGGCGGGGCCGCGTCCGGCCACCAGGGTCCACGCGGTCACGCCCTCGCCCATGTCCTCGGCCACGGGGTTTGCAATGGCGGCGGGCGATGGCTCTGGCGTGGATGCCACGGTGGGCGTGGCGACGGGCGCGGGGGGTGGCGCCTCGCTGGCGGGCTTCTGCTCGCAGCCGGACAGGAGCGCCGCCATCGCCATCGCTGCGATTATCTTCCTCACGCGGACGGCCCCCCGGGGAGAATCTCGACCTGAATTCGCATCGCGGCCTCGCGTGGTGTCTTCAGCAAGGCGAGAGCGTATCCCTCGCTCCCCGAAGAGACGCAAACTCCGTCTGCATGGATTCGCGTCAGCCTTGGGAGCACAAACGGCCACGGCCACACCCGGATCGACCACGGGCCATCGCGCCATGCCTCGTGAGGGACGGCGTTGCCGCCGGCATCGTCGAGGTCGAAGGCGAGGCGCTTGCTCCAACCGTCGAGGGCCATGAGCGACAGCGCGTCGGCAAACCGCAGCGCCCGAAACCCGCGGGAAACCCGCGCCGCGCGGTCGGCGGCATTCAGCCCCGGCCACGCCCGCGCTGCCAGCGCGTCCACCGTGTCGCGGTTGTCAGACTCCATCAGTTCGTCGGCATGGCGCGCGATCCATGCGGCGGCGGCGGGGCCGTGCCGGAACAGCGCGCCATAGATCGTCCGCCGCCAGTTCTCCGCGTGGTCGCGCTTGTCGATGTCGGGAAAGTCGAGGGGAAGGCCCGACGGCGCGGTGTGGGGATTCGTTTCCCACTCGGCCCAGCCGTCGTCGTGGTCGCGGACGGCCAGCAGGAATTCGCGCTGCTCCTGGGGCGGAGGCAGGAACGCGGGGTCCAGATGCGCGGCGATCACGGCGCTCTGGCGGGCGTGTTCCGGCTGGCGCACGATGGCGTGCATCCCCTTGATCGCGCGGACGATCATGGCGGCGGGTATTCCGCGCCCGCGAGGCGATACAGCGTCGCCAGGTTGCGCCGGTCGTCCTCCAGGTCCGCGTCCTTCTCCGTCTCCAGCGACATGGGGATCTTTGCGAATCGCGGGTCGGTCAGCAGCAGGCGGAACGGCTCCTCGCCGAGGTGCCCCTGGCCGATGTGCTCGTGGCGGTCCTTGCGCGTGCCAAGGCCGTGCTTGGAATCGTTGAGGTGTGCCGCGCGCAGGTTCTTGAATCCCACCACGCGCGCGAATTCCTTCATCGTGGCCTCATAGGTCTCCGCCGTGCGGATGTCGTACCCCGCCGCGAAGATGTGGCACGTGTCCATGCAGATACCCGTGCGATCTGGCCGGTCGGTCAGTACCAGCAAGTCGTGCAAATCCTGAAAGGTGGCGCCCAGATGGCTCCCCGCGCCGACCGTCGTCTCGAAGAGGATCCGCGTCGTCACCCCCGGCGTTCGATCAATGACGGCGGCACACTCCGCCGCCACTTGGCGCAGCCCTGTGTCGCGATCCCCGCCCGTGGGCGAGCCCGGGTGCATCACCACGCCCGGGATGTCGAGCTGGCCGCAGCGGAGAAGTTCGTCCTCGATGGCGATGCGGCTCTTTCCCAGAACGTCGGGCTTGGGAGAGGCGAGGTTGATCAGGTAGCCGGTGTGCGCAAAGACGTGGTTCAATGCGATCCCCGCCCCGGCGAGTTCCGAGTGAAAGCGGGTGACCTGGGCAGGGGTGATCGGGGGCCCATCCCACCGGTTGTTATTCTTCACAAAGACCTGCATCGCGCGGCACCCGACCGACGCGCCGCGCGCCGGGGCCATGTCCACGCCACCGGCGATGCTCATGTGCGATCCAAGGGGAGGTATCATGCGCGCCACCATCAACGGCGGCGGCGCGCCGGGGAAGGGAAAAGTACGGTGCCACGGGGCGGCCTCACCCCCACGGCATATTGCCTTTTTCGCAACCGATCCCCTGAACTCGATGGACGTCCATCGTGTCCATTTGGTCCATCGGGTCCCAGTGGCTTCAAAAGGGCCCCAAGCAAACCGGGCGGGGCCAAGTGGCCCCGCCCGGTGGGATTGCTGCGTTGTGGTGCGGCGATCAGGGAACCAGCGCGTCTTCCAGAGGGCGCTGATAGGAATCCAGACGGATCTGCTGGAGGGCGATGGACTGGCCACCATCCTTGCCGATGCCGGGGACGTAGAGGTAATCGAGCGCGCCGTTGACGGTCTGGCCTACGAGTTCTTCCGGCGCCACGAAGAACACCGAGTAGTCGAGGCCTTCTCCGCCGGTCGGGATCGTTGCCGTGGTCGTCGTCGCGTTGATGTCCGCGTAAACCGAGAGCTGGTTGTTGGCGGAATTGGCGCGCAGGCGGAACGCTGGGAGCGACGTCTTGAGTGCGGTCGGAATGTCGGACTTCACGCGGAAGATGAGGCGGTACAGGCGGTCGCGCTCGAACGTCGCCAGCGGCGTGGCCGAGGAGGAGTCCCAGAAGCCGAAGGACGTGACGCCCGCGTTGGAGACCGGCCCGAGGTAGATGCCGTCGGAACCGACGCTGGAGTGGACGGTGCCCAGGGGCGATGCGTCGCGCTTGGTCCAGCCGCCGTTGGTGTTGCTGAAGAAACGGAGCGCTTCGAGGCGCGCGCCCGTCAGGGTGTTGGTACCGCTGGGGAAGCCGATCAGGATTACTTCGTCCACGCGGAGCGTTGTGCCAGCGGGGCTCTCGCCGTCGAAGCCAAGCAGGTCAACGAAAAGGCGGAAGCGCGTGGTGCTTTGCGGAATGGGGAAGTAGTGACGATAGATCTTGCTGGCGGGACCGCCCGGCGAGAACCCGCCGCCGCCGAGCGACGTGGCCACCAGCACATCGGAACGCTCCGAGTTGCCGGTGGTGGAGCGGATGCGGAACGTGGGCGCGAGAGCGGGGTTGTTGCTGCTGTTGGAGATGCGGACCTGCGCCTCCATCAGCGAGCCAGCGCCCGTGCGCCCGTTCACCGTGAGGGCACCGTCGGGCGTGGTTACGACGCGCGGCGAGACTAGGAACTCCGGAGAGCGGAGCCAGCCAAAGGTGTTGAAGCTATTGGTGGCCGTGATGTCCAGCGTGTCGGGGCCAAGGCGGAAGCCCGGGGCCGTGAACTGCGGGATGGAGTTGGCTGTCCAGCCCTCTGCGCCGCCGGAGAACGTGAACTGCTTGCTGCTGGGCGATCCGGCGCCGGTGGTGATTCCATAGGCGCTGGCGACCAGATCCGCCGCCGCGAGGGCGTCGATCAGGCCGGCGCCGGAGACGGCGTCGAAGCCCACTCCCGCGCGCACACCCGTCACATCGACGGCGGTGGCGGCGAAGATCGTCTTGATGTCGTCGGCGCGAAGGTCGGGATTCAGGCTGATGAGCAGGGCCGCGACGGCGGCGGCGTTGGGAGCCGAGGCCGACGTGCCGAAGAAGTTCGGGAACTCGTCGGCGTCGAAGTTTTCCAGCGGCTTGCTGGGATCGTTGTTCTCGAAGCCGGGGAAGAACGTGGTGTTGTTGCCGTCCACCGCCGCGATTTCCGGCTTGGCGATGGTGCTCGGAACCGGAAGCGTAAAACCGTCCTTGTCGAAGTACTGGGTGAGCGCATCGCCGGTGGAGCTGAAGACCTGCGGATCGATGGCCCTGGAGGGGCCGAAGTTCGTATCGAAGGTCGGCGTATCGACCCAGTTCACCGCGCCCACGGCGATCACGTCGGGCGATCCCATGTGGCCCCAGATCGTCGGGCCGCCGGTTGCGATATTCTCCGGCTGGATGTTGTTGATGAAGACCTCGCCATCCTGAGCGGCGACATCGGGGAAGATCACCCGGATTTCGATGGGCTGGTTGATCTGGGGGATCGTGGTCTTGCTGCCGCGGCGGTGGTTCAGGGCCAGGTAGACCGTCTGGCGGCTGGGCTGATCGTTGGTATAGCTGACCTGCTCGATGGGATCGCCGAAGGGGATGCCCGTCGTGCCCTGGGCATCGATGCCGATGCGCTCGATCTTGTCGGAGAAGAGCGCGTTGGAGAACCCATTGGTCCCCTTGCTCGTCACCACATAGGCGTCGAAGTCGATCTGGGAGCCGCGTCCGTCGTTGAGGCTGTCCCACGGCTGGTTCCACTGGATCACGGCGGTAAAGGTGGCGCCCGGCTCCACGGTGATCGGCAGATAGCCGTCTCCGCCGGGCCAGCGGGCGAGATCGTTCCCGTTGGGGATCGCGTTGTTGTCGTCGGCGCCGGAGACATCCTGATAGTTCAGGCGATAGCCATAGTTGGCGCTGTTTCCAGCCGCCGAGAAGTACGTGACGCCGGATGCCACCACGTCGGAGATTGCCTGCTCCACGATGCCGGGCTGGAAGACCGGCTCCTGAAAGTAGATGATATCGTCAACGATCACATCGGCCAGGAAGGGCTCGTCGGTGGGCTGGAATACGAAGTTGGCCAAGCGGAGGATGCCTTCGGCGAAGACGGCCTGACCGCCGAGGGCCGTGTGGAATCCAATGTCGGCGCCGGGGGCGATGTCGTGGACCAATTCGCCCATGGCCGCGCCTTCGTTGGAGACCTGGCCGAAGCCAGTCGCCTCCCCGTCCCTAATGATCGTCACGAAAGAGGGGAGATCGCCGCTGAGCTGGTTGACCATGCCGGAGACGCCCCGGCGCTGCTGGCTTTCGACACAGTCCACCTCGGTGGAGGCGTCATTGGCGCAACCGGAACGTATCGAAAGGGACACTTCGGAATTGCCGGAGGAAGTCGCTCTCACGCCGAAGTTGCTGGCCGCGCTGGCAAGGGTGAATCCCAGAAGCACATAGTTATTGCCCGCTCCGCAGCTCGGGTTGGCGAAGTTCTGGTCAATGGGGGGAGTGACGACCTGAGTGTTGAACTGACGTGTCCCCGTGAGCCCGAGAAGCGATACGCGAAGATTGCAAGGGAATGACGGGGTCGGTGTGGGAGCTGTGAGCACCACGTCCGAAGTGAAGGCAATCGTGATCTCTCCCTGATCGGAGGTCCGCACGAGAAGCGTGTATTCTCCGGCGGGGAGGCTCGCCCCCTGGGCGCCAACCGAGCCGCCATAGGAGAGCTCCGCCACACTGCCGGATTGCGCGACGCCATCCTCAATCAGCGTGGGTTGCGTAAAGCGGGAGGCAAAGCTGTCGGACAGGATGCCGACGCGCGTCCCGGTGCCGTCGGTGTTGTACTTGGTGCTGAGAAGGTCGGACCGCAGCGCGCGGTCGCCCTGCCCTTGGGAGATTCCAGTGCCGCCGCCCGCAAGCCCAAGAACCTGGGGCTTGGCGATTGGGCGGATCATGCGGACGCCGTCGATGGCCGCGAGGGCCTCGATGGCGGCGGCGGAATCGACGGAGACGCTGATGCGGTCAAAGCGCTCCGAAGAGTGAACCACGGTGGCGCCGGTCTTGGCGATGCTGGCCAGAAGGGCCGGTGTCACGTCGCTGGCGACGAGTTCGATCAGGATGGCGCCGGTGGCCGACGCGGCGGCCTTGGTGCCAAGGCCGTCGGCCAGCGACTTGCCGCCCTTGGCGGCTTCCGCCGCCCTTAGGAGGCTGATGCTGACCTTCTCGGCGCCCTTGATGTGGCTAAAGGGCTCCAGCTTGGGATCGTCGGGGATCTGGGCGTTGACGGGGTGCGCAATGGCGGCTCCCACCAGCAGGGATGCCGCAAAAAACACGACGCGGGAAGAATGCAGGCTGCTCCTCTTCTTCATCGGTTCGTGACCTTTTCCAGGAGGCTGAAAGACTTACTCTTGTATCCAATTGTCATTCCGAACTTCATCGACCCGAGATTGCAGGCACAAGGAAAACTTCCGCCTCGCCCGCGTTTTCGGCTCGCCTAAACGAAGCTGTTTGAGACCCTTGGCCCGCCGGAGCGGGTAATCCCAAGGGTACTTCCACAGCGATGTCCAATACGCCCACAGAGAACACGCCCCGCCCCAGCCGGTCAAGGCCGTCTTGGCCCCCCGACCACCCGAAAGTCGAATCCCGACGATTCCCACGGCAATCTCCGGGAAAACGGAAGGGGTTGAAGGCGGGGAACGGCGGGAAAGGCGGGAACAACGGGAACAGCGTGAACGGCGGGAAACCGGGCGGGGGCGGGAGGATCGGCGGCTGATCATCGGCGCCATTGCTCCCATAAGGCCCACCCGACGGCTCATAGGAGTGATGGGGGGAGTGGGATCAAGGGGTTGGGCCACGCCGTTCCCGTTGCTTTCGCTGTTCCCGCCGCTTCCGCCTTTCCGCGCCTTCTCATTCCTGCTCTTCAAACCTCAGCCTCAACACCTCACCCTCGATGCCCTTGTCCCCGGAGACGTGAACGATCCAAGCGGGTTTGCAGAGGGCGATGCGGATGCGGCCGCCCTCCTGGGGGCCGAGGCCCGCGACGGGGTCGAAGCCGGCGACCAGGCGTAGCGCGCACAGGAACCGCTCGCGCAGTGGGACGGGCGGGGGCGGCAGTTCGGCGATCTGTTCCCCGCCGCGTTCCGCCACGATGGTCATGGCGTGGGGGGTGGAGTGGATCGTGGCGAGGCCGACCCTTAGGAAGCAGCACGTTGAAAGGAAGAACTGCACGGCCTCCGCGGCGTCGTGGGATTCGGAGAGCGGCGAGGATGGCTCCTGGGGCCGCACGCCGGAGAGCACGCGCTCCACCACCTCGTCCCGCGCCATCGGGGTCAGGCCCGCGTGGAACGTGCAGAAGTCGTCGTCGCCAAGGGTATAGAGTTCGTCGATGGCCTTTTGGATGCGGTCATTGGTCCAGTTGTGGAGCTCGATATGGAGGCCCGTCAGGTCGGCCAGCGCGGCGATCAGATAGCGCTCTCCCCCGCCGCGGACCGCCAAGTGCAGTTTGTCGCCGGGGGAGATATGCAGCGGCACCGCCCGGTACTTGAGTGCCAGCAACCGTGGCAGCGCCGCCATCAGGCGAAGCCGCTGGGCCTCGTCGGGCGCCCCGGTGGGAACCTCGTCGTGCTCGCCGGCGATTCGGGCTCCGGGCTCGTTGGTGGCCTTGTGATGCACCAGCGTCTCGCGTTGCTTGGGAAAAAGGCGCAGCACCTCCTCGATGGCGGCGCGGGCCTCCTGGCGGACGCGAGCGTCGCCGTCGTTGGCCTCCAGCCAGTCCAGCGCCTCCAGCGCCTGCACGGCGTGATTCCACCCAAGGCCATTGGCCGCCGCGCGGCGTATCTCCGGCACGTCGGAATTCAACAGGTCCACCAGCGCGGTGATCGTCTGGCGGTCCATCGTCTTGCCCAATAGCTCAACCAGAACGGCCAACCTGGGTTCATCGGGCTGGCGGTCGATGAAGCGGCAAAGCGGCTCGATGATGGCGGAGCCCTGCTTCAGCAAGTCGGCAAACACCTCGGAGCCCGAGGCGGCGTCCTGCTGCTCAATCAGGCGGTGGAAGTGGGGATCGAAGGGCGATTGCCACTGGCTCATGGCTGGGGCTTTCCCATGGGTTCAAGGCTGCGCAGAAGGACGCCGATGTGATCCCGCTGGGCCTTGACGGTTTCGATGGGGCCGGTGAAGCGCAGGTACAGAGGCCCCTCTGCGCCGCCCTCCACGATGATGCCCATCAGGGCGAATCCATCGCGGGCGACCGGGGCGGGGGCCATGGGGCCCATCGCGGTGGGGGCATAGGTGCCCTCGGCATAGATCGAGGCGAGGGAAAAGCTCCCGATGGTGGTGCGCTCGATGTCGGCCTTATCGTAGGTACTGGAGCCATCGGCGCGCGTGATCTGGCCGGCCCATCGACGCAGGTTGTCGTCCACCGTGCCACCGCCGCCGGGCCCGAAGTAGAACACCACGAACTCGCCCGTGGCGCCGGGATTGTCGGCGGGGCCGGGAATCGCGAACTGCAATGCGCGCATGGCGCTGGGCGAGGCGGATTCGCTCCACGTCGCGGGAACGGCAAAGGCAACGCCCGGGGCCTCGACCCGCGACAGCTTCAGATCGCCCCCCGCGGTAGCTTTTGCATCCTGCCCACGTTCCTCCACCCCCGGAGGCGGAGTTTCCGCCGCCGCCGCAACGGCCGCACCCTCCGCCCGAATCCCGCCCGCGATCCCCTCGATCGCCGCCTTCTCTCGCGCGATCAGGGCGCTCGGCCCGGTCCAGCGCAGGAACAGCGGCCCCTCCGGACCGCCCTCCACAACCAGCGCGATCATCGCCCACGGCGCGTCTGCCGGCGGGGGCGGACCCGCCGCCATCGCGCCCGGATTGTAGAATCCTTCCAGCTCTCCCGTCGTGATGCGCAGCCCGTTGGACTCGAATTCGTCCATCGCGACCATGGGATCCTTGCCGGCGGCGAGGGGCTTGAACTGGCCTTGCCACCGCGCGAAGTTATCCGCCGCGCTGCCGCCCTGGCCCTTGCCGAAATAGAAGACGGTCCACTCGCCATCGGACTCCCCCGCAGCGCCGGGAACGCGGAACTCGGCGATGCGCATCGCCGACGAGGGATCGCGCGACTCGTAACGGGTCGGCACCGGGATCGAGTGCCCCGCCAGCGTGATCGGCTCCGCGGCCTCGGCCAGCGATGCCCCCTTGGCAAAGCTCCCGCTCTTGGCGGGCGCCGCCGGGATCGGAATCGACCCCCCGGCTCCATGCGGCGAAATCGCCTGACCAGCGGGCGGCATCCCAAGCTGAACAGGCACCGGCGGAATCGGCTCGGTGGCCTTGGTCTTGTACAGAATCTGCTCCTCGTTGCAGGCAGCCAACAGAAGGGAACAGACAATAGCGGAGAGGTAGGAAATTGATCGTTTCATTGTCCGGCGATGCTATGCGACAGCCGCCGGTCCCTGCAAGGGGCTTCGCCCGGGAATGGGGAAAGACGGGAACAAAGGGAAAGGCGGAAACGACGGGAAAGGCGGCAAAGTTGGGAAGGACTAAATCGTTGAGTACGCCATCTGTTTTTCCCTGTTACCGTCGTTCCCGCCGTTCCCGTCTTTCCCGCCGTTCCCTACTTCCACTCCTTCGCTACCCTATAATCCACCCCATGCTTGCTCATCCCGTAATCGACGAGGCGCGCCGCGATGGCGTTGGCCTCGGCGACGAGGGGTTTTTCGGCGAGGCCGGCGATGCGGCCGCGCTCCACGACGACGCGGCCGTTGATGATGGACCACGCGACATGGCCGGAGGTGCCGCAGAAGATCAGCCCCGCCACGGGATCGATGCTGGGCCCGCCGGCAAAGGCCACCTGATCGAGATCGAACAGCACCACGTCCGCCGCGGCGCCGGCTTCGAGCCGCCCGATATCGTCGCGCCCCAGAACCGCCGCGCCGCCGCGCGTCAGCATCCACAGGCAGTCGCGTGCCGAGATCGAATCGGCCCCCCAGCGCGCGCGATGGATTAGGAACGCAAGGCGCGCCTCGCCCAGCAGGTCGCCGCTGTCGTTGCTGGCGCTGCCATCGACGCCGAATCCGACGGCGACTCCCGCGCGGAGCATTGCGGGGACCGGGGCGATGCCGCTGCCAAGGCGCGCGTTGGCGGAGGGACAGTGGGCCACGCCGATGCCGCTGTCGGCGAAGCGGCGAATCTCCTCGTCGTTGATCTTCACGCAGTGGGCAAACCAGATGTCGTCGCCCTCCCAGCCCTGCTTGGCCACGAAGTCAAAGGGGCGCGTGCCGAAGCGCTCGGCGACATAGCGATCCTCGTCGTCGGTTTCGGCAAGGTGGGTGTGCAGCCGCACGCGATGGTGCCGCGCAAGGCGCACGGTCTCCTGAAACAGGAACGGCGTCACGTTGAACGGGGCGCAAGGCGCGAGGGCGATGCGCGTCATCGAGAGCGGCGCGGTATCGTGATAGGTCGAGATCAGGCGCTCGTAGTCCGCCAGCACGCGCTCGTCCTTCTCCACCACCGACATCGGCGGGAGCCCGCCATCGGCCTCGCCCAGCGTCATGCTGCCGCGCGTGGCGTGGAAGCGGATGCCCAGCTCCCGCGCCACGGCGATGTCGCCATCGATCAGGTCCACCGGCTGGCTTGCGGGGAAGAGGTAGTGATGGTCGCTCGTGGTGGTGCAGCCCGTCTGGAGCAGTTCCGCTAAGGCGACGCGCGCGCCGACCTTGAAATCGGAGGGTGTCAGCGACTCCCAAAGTTTGTACTGCTCGACGAGCCAGGGGAAAAGCTCCGCCGATTGCACCCGCGGGATCGTCCGCGTCAGCACCTGCCAGAAATGGTGATGCACGTTTACGAATCCCGGCAGCGCCAGATGCCCGCGCCCGTCGATGGTCGGCGTGTCGGGCGGAAGGTTGTGCAAGGCCCGCAGCCCCGGGCCCACGGCCTTGATCGCGCGCCCCTCGATCAGGATGTCGGCGTCGCGGTACTCCGTCCGCGCGTCGTCTTGGCAGGCAACGGCGCGGCAGTTCTCGATGAGGAGCAGTGAATGTGGGCTCATGGCGAAGTTATTCCGGCGGGATTCGGGGTCGGGAGCATGGCAGACCGCACAATCCAGCAATGTCCCCTGCCGGTGTCAAAACAGAAAGCGGGAAGCGGCAAATACTATCAGGATATCCTGGAGATCCGCCGCACGCATCAGGACGAGTTGTCGGATCGGGAACACAACCGTCCCGGCAGGGACGCAACAATCGTAGCCCCGGACTTCAGTCCGGGGAGGACGAACAAAACGACGCCGGACCCCGGGAGGGGTCCCACACCGGCGCCGAGTTGAGTCCTGTGGAACCCCT
>Ga0105049_10002791_pt1 | contig 20653 bp, 11 predicted proteins | sample MAT06_FD_78087 | JGI IMG/M metagenome (GOLD analysis project Ga0105049, IMG submission 78087) | Freshwater microbial communities from Lake Fryxell liftoff mats and glacier meltwater in Antarctica - MAT-06 | ecosystem: Environmental > Aquatic > Freshwater > Ice > Liftoff microbial mat | place...
ACCAAAGGTAGTCGCACTGCCGGCATTCAGGAAGCGATCGACAGCGGCGCGGAAATCGTCTACCTGCCCAACGGTAACTACACCGTGTCCGACACCATCATTTTGCGCGGCAATCTGCGCAAGCTGATGGGCTGTGAGGCGATCATCAACGCGGGCGCGGGCGTCGATCCGCTCATCCGCTTCAGCGGCGTGAAGGCCACCACGGTGATCCTCGAACACCTTGGCATCCGTGGTGATGTCGAGCACGACTGCGACCAGACCCTGGTCATGCGCAAGTGCGATGGGGGTTACCGCAATACTCCGCGCGGCACCGGCGACGTCTTTCTGGAGGACGGGATGTTCGATCATCCGCGGGTGCTCTACCCGCAGCATCTGTGGGCTCGACAGATGAATTCAGAATTCGGCGACCGTCCGAACTTCACCAACCGCGGCGGCACAGTGTGGATCCTCGGCATGAAGGTCGAAGGGTGGGTGCCGGCCATCCGCAATATCGGCGGGGTGATGGAATGTTACGCGCTTTACGCCATGACTGGAAACGAATGGGAAGGTCTGAAAGGTAGCCCCTTTGTCGACAACCGCGAAGGTTGGATCGCAGTGTCGATGCGTGAAGGCGGCCAAGGTAATCACGAGATCAAACTCAAAGACACCTGGGACGGCACCACCAAGATGATCACCAATTGGCAGCGTGAATATTGCCTGCTAGTCGCCGGCCGGCGTTGCACGGCCACCTCCAGCAAGGCCAACAGCCCAGGCGCAGTGGAGGGCAAGGCCGTCTCCAACAGCCGCGTCACGCTGACCTGGGGTGCTGCTGATTCCGCTGGAGCAGCCGGAGCCGCAGGTCCCGCTGTCAGCTACTACCGCATCAGCCGCAATGGCGTGGTGCTGACCGGCGTGCCCGCCGAACAGCGCACCTTCACCGATCAGGACCTGACGGAAAAGACCGCATACACCTATGAGGTCTGCACGGTCAACGAACGCGGCGCGATCTCCACGCCGGTGAAAACCGTCGTCACCACGCCCGCCGATGCGGTGGCGCCGAATCTGACCCAGGCACAGGTCGCGCCCGACGACCTGACGTGCATCACGCTTTCGTTCGATGAACCGATGGACGCCAAGTCGGCGACGATGACTGGCAATTTCACCCTGGCTCCGTCGGTGCCGATCACCAAGGCCGTGCTGAATGCGAGCGGCACGCGCCTGGTGCTGGTGACGGCCAAGGCGCTGACTGATGGCCAGGCCTACACCCTGACCTGCAACGGGCTCAAGGATCGCGGTGCAGCGGGTAATCCCCTGGCCAAGCCCAGTGCGACCTTCACCGCCTGGGAACAGGGCACCGGCCTGCGCTTGGAGTTTTGGAACGCCAAGGATTCCTTCGCCGGCAAGCCGTCACACGTCACCAGCGAAACCCGCGTCGATCATTGGTGGGGCGACAACCCGCCCGCTGAGGGCGTCACTGCCGGCGCGTTCTGCGCGCGTTGGAGCGGCGTGCTGCGACCGCGCGTCAGCGGCGACTACGTCTTCAACCTGGGCGTGGTCAGCGGCTGTCGCGTCATCCTCGACGGCATGGTCGTGCATGACGTCTGGGGCGGTGGCAATGAATGGACCTGGAGCCGGAACATCCCACTCGAAGCCGGCCGGCGCTACACCTTGGTCTTCGAAACCCACGCCGTCGCCGGTCACGGCGGCGCGCGGCTGAAGTGGAAGGGTCCGGGCATGAAGGACGCGGAGTTCATGACTGGCGACGTGCTCTTCCTGCCCACGCCCTGATCCCACCAGCGCAATTCGTCGGGAGCGTTGCTGGTCGTGACGGATCAGGGACTTAGCTCTGCTTGCTGAGCGGCTGAGCGGCTGAGCGGCTGGCGTTGCGGAACTTCCGTAGTGCGTGCCATACAGAGCCCATCTTCCCTGGCTTACAAGCATGGCGTCACGCATGTGGATTAATTACGTTTAATACAGCCATGACTTCGAAGTCTCGAACGCCAACCGCCCTGTCAGCATTGGCCGGCCTGGGCTCGTCTTCGTGTTGCCATACACGCGCCCTAGCACCGATACCTCATCGCACGCTCGTCCAAGGAACCACCATGAAACTGCTCCTGTTCGCGCTGCTGCTGACGTCGCCAACCGCAATCCATCTCGCTGCCGCAGAGAACATGGTCTTCCCCGCCGATGCGGGGATGGCGAACGTGAAAACTGACTTCGGCGCCAAAGGTGATGGCATCACCGACGACACCGCCGCCATCCAGAAGGCCATCGACACGGTGAAGGGCATTCCCGACACGCTGTATTTTCCCAACGGCACCTACCTGGTGAGCGACAGCGTCGGCATCTTCAACGGTAAGGCGCACAGCCGCGATCGCTTCCTGACCTATCAGGGCCAGAGCGAAGCGGGCACCATCATCAGGCTAAAGGACAGCAGCGCTGGCTTCGGCGACAACGCCAAACCAAAGACGGTGTTCTCGGTCTACCAGGGCCAAGGTACCGGCGACGTGATGCACAGTTATGTGCGCAACTTGAGCATCGATGTCGGCGCGGGAAACCCAGGCGCCATCGGGCTGCGCTTCATGACCAACAACACTGGCGCGATGTACCACGTCACCATCCGCAGCAGCGACCCGAAGAAGGCCGGCAAGATCGGCCTGGACATGTCGCAAGGCCAGAACGGTCCGTGCCTGATCAAATACGTGACGGTGGACGGCTTCGACACCGGCATCGAGACCGGCAGCGCGTTCTCGCTGGTGTTCGAACATATCACGCTGAAAAACCAGAACGTCCTGGGGTTTCTCAATAAATCCGCCACCACCATCCGCCGACTCACCAGTACCAACCGCGTACCAGCGCTTACCAACGATCACCGGCTGACGTTGATCGAAGCCAGTTTCACCGGCGGCGACCCCGCCAACACCGCCATCAGCAACAGCAGCAAGCGGTTCTTTGTCCGCGACCTGAAGCAGAGCGGCTACGGCCATCTGCTGAAGGATTCTTCTGAGCAGAACCATGACGGAGCGACGCTCGACGAATGGTATGAAGGCAAGGTGCAGTCGCTGTTCCCAGGCGCTGCCGGCACCGAAGCAAAATCCCTCCGCCTGCCGATCAAAGAGACGCCGGAGGTGCCGTGGGAGACCGACCTGACCAAATGGGTGAAGGCCGACTGGGTGAAACCCGGCGACGATATGAGCGACATTTTGCAGGCCGCCATCGATCAGGCGGCGAAAACCGGCAAGACCACCATCTACATCCCGCGCCGCCGCGGCACCTATGAATATCCCAAGCTCGGCAAACCGATCCGCGTGCATGGCAGCGTCAACCGCATCATCGGCATGTGCAACATCGTCGGCCTGGGCGAGGACACCACCGGTGAGCTGAAGGCCGGCAAGGCGCTGTTCACCATCGAGAACCTCACCAGCGATGCGGTGGTGTTCGAGCGCTTCTTCTCGCTCGCCCAGCGCAAGAAGCTCGACGCGGTGTTCATGTTCGAAAACAAATCCGGTAAGGCGGTCGTCATCCAGAACATGAGCCTGGACGGCATGATGAAGAAACCCGGCACCAGCGGCGCATGGTTCATCGAGGACGTCGCCCCCGATCGCAACAACACGCTGTTCATTGGCAAAGGTGAAACGTGCTGGGCGCGCCAGTTCAATCCGGAGTCGTACAAAGCCAACATCCTGGAGGTCGATGGCGGCCGGTTCTGGGTGCTGGGCCTGAAAACCGAAGGCCGCGCCACCCACATCATCGCCCGCAACAACGCGCAGGTGGAACTGCTGGGCGGCATCAGCTACCAATCGTGGGGCAAACAGGAACTCGACCCGCCGATGTTCACCGTGATCGACTCCGACGCATCCTTCACCTTCGGCTTCCACCACCACAAGGATCCGTTCACCACCATCGTGTCAGAAACGCGCGGAGCGGAGACCAAGACCTTGCCGCGCGCGGACCTGCTGAACTACCACCTGCCGTTGTTCCGGGCCTACAGCGGAAAACCGGCGTCGCGCTGACGCACTAGCCCAACAGAAAAAGGATTGGACAGGAGCCGCGGAGACGCGGAGATCAGATGAGGGAGAAATCCCACCTTTTCTGCTTCTTTCTCCTCCTTCTTTCTCCTCCTTCTTTCTCCTCCCTTTCTTTCTCCTCCTTCTTTCTCCTCCCTTTCTTTCTCCTCCTTCTTTCTCCTCCTCCGATCTCCGCGCCTCCGCGCCTCCTGTGGATGTCTGCCAGTGTGTGGATGTCTGCCTGAGATTTTCAGACCGCTTCCCAGCGCCGGACTGACGAGCCATTACTTCAAGGACCATCAAGGACCACTCCATGCGAATCTCCCCGCTCATCCTGCTCAGCGCCTGCATCGGTCTGACGCCAGCCGCTGATGTCGTCGTGGCTGTACAGGCCATCGGTTCCAGCCTCCGCGGTCTGGTCAATCCGACGTTGCAGCCGTTCGACCACTTTGAGCGCTATCTGGCCGTGCTGTGGTTGGAGGTCGTCACCGTCGATGCCGACAAACGCACGGTCACGCTGGCCGTGCGCCACGTGCTCAAAGGCGACTTCGTTCCTCGCACGATCACGCTCAGCGCAACTGCCGAAGCGGTAGCCGGCGCGTTTCAGCAGCTGCCCGAACCCGGGCTCACGGTCGTGGCCTTTGTCGGCAAAGGCCGGCGCGGCGCGAACGAGGTACTGTTTTATGCCGGCGGCGAAGGCCAATGGCAAACCGGCAAGGTGAGCGCCGTCGGCGATGCGACGACAGCCGCGATGTGGGAATGGACCGAGGTGATCAAGGAGGCGATGTACGGCACCTTCAATGGTCATCCGGAGCAGTTGGCGGCGATGATGCGCGACCACGCCGCTGGGCGCGGTTTCTTTCCCGCCCAGGTGTTTACGCACTTCCGCGATGACCTGGTGCTGGGCACGCTGGCCGGGCCGATCGGCGGCGTGGCGCTGTACGATGTCGATGGCGATGGCCGACCGGATGCCGTGGCCACCAGCCCCGCTGGCTGCGCGCTGTTCCTGCAACGTGCGGCGCTGCGCTTCGACGATGCGACCGCAGCGGCTGGACTATCCGGCGTGAAAGGACGCAGCGTCAACGTCGCCGACGTCGACGGGGACGGACGCGCGGACCTGCTCATCGATGGCCGCATCTTCCGTCAGGATGCCGTCGGGCATTTTGCGCTGACGACCCTGCTGCCGGCCGAGGTCAATCGTGCGGTGGTGATGTCCATCTTTGCCGATCTTGATCACGATGGCTTCCCCGATGTGCTGGTCAGCCAGGACGGCAGCGGCCTGCACGCTTGGCGGCATCCGGGCGCGGCGGGCGGACCCTACGTCGATGCGACCGCCGCCCTGGGATTGAACCAACCGGAACACGGCGCCGGCCAGAGCGGATTGTTCAGCTTCGGTGATCTGCGTGGTGATGGCCGCGACAGTCTGTTCATCGCGGTGGGCGGCGGCGTACTGCTGGAGCGAAAGGCGCCGGATGCCTTCGTTCCCGCCGCGATGCCGTCCTACGACTTCACGGTTCCCGCCGGCACGCGCACCGGCGGCGGCACGTTGGCGGCGGTGTTCGACTCCGCCAAGCCCACGCTGTGTTTCGCCAACGATCGCGGCGTCAATCTGGTCGACACCGCCACGGGCAGCCCGCGCGACGTCGGACGCTACGGCAACGAAACGGTGGTCATCACTGCGGACTGCCACGCCGTTATCGCCGAGGATCTGCACGCCGCCGGCAATCTGGATATCTACGCCATCAGCCGCTCGCCCACCGCCAGCAACAATCTTTACGTCAATCGCGGTTACGGCTCGTTCATGGTCAGTACGCGCTACCGCGCCGAGGTCATCCCTGGGAAAGCGCATCTCCACGGCGCTGGCGGAGTCGCCGCCGGTGACGCTGACGGCGATGGCGCGAACGATCTGCTGCTGGGCGGAGTCGACGGGCGCTTGGTGCTGCTGGTCAACGCGGTGTTGGCCGAGCGCGGCAAGACAGAAAATCCCACCCGTCAGGACGCCGTGCTGGCGCAAACCGCCCTGCTGTCCGTCGCGGTCACCGGTCCCCGTGGGGTGGTCGGCGCACAGGTCAGCGTGATCGACCCGCACGAGCGCGTGATGGCCACCCGCATCATCGGCGGCAACGTCGCCACCGGCTGCCGCGGACCCGACACCGTCACGCTGGCGATCCGCGAAGCGGGCGAGTACCGGGTCGTGGTGCGTTGGAGTGATGGTGCGACCAAGACCATGCCGGTGACGCTCACGCCGAACCAACTGACCAGCCTGCGCGTCGCACGGGACGCACGTTAGTCCAGGCGTTCAGCGGCGCAGACGCAGCAGAAACAGCAGCATAAGGATGGCGGAAAACGCCGCTGCTCCACCGAGGCCGCAGCCGCCGCCACCGCCGCCACTACTCGCGGCGCCGCTACTGCCTGCACCGCCGCCAACAGTCAGCACTAGATCGGCCAAGCTCGTGCCGCTCGCGTTGCTCGCGCCGATGGTGACATGATAGGTGCCGGCATTGCGTGCGCTGCCGGTGATCACCGCGCCGCTGCGGCTGAAGCCCGGTGGCAAATTCTGCGCCAGGAATCCCGTTGGCGAATTACTGGCGGTAATGGTGTAGGTGAACGATGCGTTGAACGCGACGGCCTGCGACAAGGCGCTGCTGATGACCGGCGCTCCGGCGGCAGCGACGGTAAGGTCCGCGGTGCCGGTGGTGCCACTGGCGCTGGCGCTCACCAGCACCGGACCGCCGGTGGTGCCGTTCGAGGTGAAAGTACCGGTAACGATCGTGCCGAGACCTCCGACGCTCCAGGTAAAACTGGTGGGAACGCTGGTCAGGGCCTGCCCAAACTGATCGGTGGTGGAGGCACTGGCGGTGAAGAGTTGGGTTCCGCCAGATGCTACCGTGACGGCAAACGGTGTAACCGAGATCGCAGACGGCACAGCGATGACGGTGACGCTGGTGCTGCTGCTCACCGCACCCTCGCGTTGATCGCGCATCACCACCGTAATCGCATAGGTGCCCGCCGCATGAAAGGTCGCAGTGGTCGCCTTCGCGGTGTTGCTGCCATTTGGCGTGAAGGACACCGCGCCGGGACCGCTGCCGCTCGCCACCCAGGTATACGTCAGGTTCGCCTCGCCGCCGTCATCGGCGCCGAGCGCGTTCAAACTCGTGGTCGTGCCGGTGGTGGTGGACGGAGATGCCGCCGCCGGTGTTGCTACCGTCGGTACGGCGTTGGCAGGCGCCGCAGTGATGAAGCCCGCGAACAAGGGAATAAAGTCGCGGCCAGAGAAGGACGTGCCGAGTCGATTCAGAGTGACGCCACCCCGCGTTTCGCGCACGTTGACCGGGAAGAAGCCATTGGCGACGAAGCTGCTGAAGCTGCACACGATCGATTGGCTCGACTCGATGTTCTCGAAGGCCGGCAGTTCGTTGCCGGAAAAGCTCTCGGTGTTGTAGATCAGCGTGCCGAGGAACTCGCTCTGGCCGCCGCCACGCGTGCGCATGATCTGACCACGGCGCTCGGTCTTAAGTCCCATCACCACTAATTTTCCGCCGTTGTTGTCGAGGTGCGGTCGATTCTGTTCGATATTGAGCTGCCGTGCCCACACGCGTTGACCAGGGGAAACGGTGAGATGGGCGGGATACGAATACGGATCCGACGGCGTGGTGGCGGTGACCTCGTTGACGCCCGCGTCTTCAAAGAAGACATCGCCCGGCGCCACACCAGGGGCGCCTTCCCAGCGGTAGCCGTAATAGCCGTTCTTGAGCACCACCGTCCGCGAGCATTTGTGCACGATGGTGACGCCATAGCCGTAGCCTTCGACGATCAGCGGCTCGGAGCTGTTCGCGGAAACTTCCAAGGTCAGACCGTACTGGTCATAGCTATTTACCGCCGTGTCGAAGCCGACCACTTGGCGGACGCCGGCGGGCACCGTCACCACGCCACCGCCTAGCAGGTAGATTCCCGCACGGGTGTAGACCGTGGGTTTGCCCGCATCGAAGGCCTGCTGCCACAACGTGCGGTTATTGCCGTCGCTGTAGTTGACGATCTGCACCCGTTGCCAGTTGGCCGGATTATTGTCGATGCGAGACGGCGTTTCGGCGATCGGCAGATTCAAGCTGGCATCCGGACTCGCAAACAACTCGTCCTTCGTGCCGGTGTGGTATTCGGCCACGACCGGTCCGGCGACGGTGACCGAACCACCGATGGCATTGCCGTAGCCCGCGCTGCTGAGACCACGCACGTAACATTGGCCGGCAGCGAGCTGGATCGCGTTGTTCGTTCCGCTACCGCCCAGGCAGGTGGCTCCGAGCAGGATCAGATGGCTCGATCCACCGCTGACCGCCACCGCGGGAACGCTGTTGTTGCTGACCAGATTGTGCACCGTGATGACGTTGCCGCCCAGACGGATGCCAGCGACGCGCTGGCCGGACAACATCAGGTTCTCAAACGTCGGCCCGTATTCGCCGTGCGCGATGTCGATGCCGGTGTCGAAGCCATGCACGTGGAGGTTTTTTACCAGACACGGTCCCGGCCACTGGCGCGTCATGTCGATGCCAGCGACACCCTGCCCATCACCAGAGCGTATCGCCACGTCGCGAATGGAGCCGACGTTGTTGGCGATGTAGTCGATGCCGGTCGCACCTGGATTACCCCGGCCGGTGTCGATGCCGAGATCGAAGAAATTGATGCGGAAGGAAAAATTGCCGCCCTGGGTGGTGAACACTGGCTTTCGCGTGGCAGCATTGCCGAACCCAGAGGCGTTATCCGCCAGCTTGAATATTGTTGAGGTCGCGCCCTGACCGATGAGCGTCATGGCGATACCGGTCCAACTGATCGTCCCACTGACGAGGTACGTGCCGCTGGGGAAATACACCGTCCGCGGACGCGGCGCGTAATAGTCGGGCTGTGGATTGTAGCCGTTGCGGCCATCGTCGAGCGCGGCGCGGATGGCCGCGGTGTCGTCGTGCAGGCCATCGCCATAGGCGCCGTAATCCTTGACGTTCACCGCGAAGCCGTCGGGCCAGATCCGCTCGGCCGCCCACCCGGTGGTCAGCAGCGTCATCACCAGCAAAAGGAAGGTACGCATCGTGGTGTCCCCGGTCGGATCACGAGGCTAGCCGGACGCTGTGGCCATCACCGCTGCCCGTGCGGTTGCGTGCAGCGGTGTGTGGTCAGGCGGCATGTCGCGCAGGTCGCACGACCGCTCCCGGATTCGCTTGGCATGGCCATCATGCCGGTCGTCAGTTCCGGCGTCGCCAATAGGACAATGACAACGCCAGACCCAGCATCAGCGCAGCGATCCCGGACCCACTGCCACATTTCCCTGAGCTGTCGTTCGAGCCCGTCGCCGGCGCGGGGCCCGGCCCCGATCCTGCCGCCACCGTGACGGTGACCGGATCCGAGGCGACGCTGACGTTGCCGGCCGCATCGGTGGCGGTCACCGTCAGCGTATGGCTGCCGGCCGACAGGGTCGGCGTCAGCGTCCAAGTGCCGCCCGTGGCCACCGTAGTAGTGACGACCGTACTGCCTTCCCGCAATGTGATGGTCGCGCCGGCTTCCGCCGTTCCCGACAACGTCGGATTGGCGGTGCCGTTGCCTGACATGCTCGGCATCGACGGCTTTGGTGGCGGAGTGGTATCAGGCGTCGTCGTCACCGTCAGCGTCCCCGCATTCGACGTTGCGGTGCCCGCGCTGTTGGTCACCACGCAGCGGTAGGTCGCACCGTTGTCGCCGATCACCGTCGCTGGCGTCGTATAGCTGGCGTTGGTCGCACCGCTGATGTTGGTGGTGTTCTTCTGCCACTGAAACGTCGGCGTCGGCGCGCCGCTGGCAGCGATAATGAAGGTGGCGGTCTGCCCCACGATCACCGCCTGGTTGCCCGGCTGCGTGGTGAGGGCGGGGGCCGTCGCTGCACCCGAGAGCGTGCGGAACAGGGCACTCGCCGGGATCAGCGCCTTGGCGATACCGGTGCCCTGCCAACGTACCTCCAGGCCAAGGCCTCCGGCGCCTTGCGAGAACCGCACCAGGATGGCGTGCAGACCGGCCTTCAAGGCGATGCTGCCGCTCGCTTCCTGCATCCCGTGTTGGCCGTTGTTCTCGACCACGATGGTGGAGCCGATGAACAGCCGGGAACCGTCATCAGAAGTGGTGAACAAGGTGTAGGAACCATCGGTCGGCACCGCCAGGTAGCCCTGGAACTGGAACGAGAAATTACTGTCCTGAGCGCGCGGAGTGAGGTCGAAGTTCGTCACCGTGCCCGTGGTAGTAGGCGTCAGCGCCGGGAAGTTGGGCAGGTTGCCGTCTCCCGCGAGGTAGAAGCGGAAATCCAATCCGGCGGCACCTCCGGCCGCGCCATCGGCGGGGCGCGGGATCAGCAGCCGCGCGCTGCTGGAGAGCGCCGACGACGCGCCGTTGCTCACCACTGTGCAGCGGTACTGGGTGCCGTTCATGCCCGCCGTGATGGTCGGCGTGGTGTAGCTGGCGGAGGTCGCGCCGGCGATGGTGGCGAACGTCGCCGAAGCGGACGGTGCTGATTCCCACTGGTAGGTCAGCGGCGGAGCGTCGACCGCCGTGATGGCGAACGTCGCCGTCAGCCCGACATCCGAAGCCTGGTCGATTGGCTGTGCGGTGATGGTCGCCGGGATGGCGCCACCGTTGGAGCTGACCACCACCAGCGTCGCGGTGGTGGCATGGTTGGCGGCGTCGAAGGCAGTGACGCGGATGGTGTTGGTGCCGGTGCGAAGCGGCACGCCAGCGATGCTCCACGCAGTGGTGCTGCTGGCGATACCGGTGCCGCCGCGGTCATTGCTCCACACCACGATCCCTCACCGAGCCATATCCCGCTGGCTGGACACCTAACGCCAAGATCTGGTGTTGTGGCCGGTCGTCCTCGGCAGCGTCTGATGCACTGTTTGGCCGTCAGCTAACGCTACGCGGTGCTGACGTGCACGAGACCTGATCGCGGGCGTTATTGGATCCGGGTCGCAACTCGCAGGCCGTCATCAGTTGGAGTTGGCCGCTGACGCGGTCTTTACTGTTTTGGTCGGCTTGAGCGGCTTGAGCGGCTTGAGCGGCTTGAGCGGCAGCGGGCGTTTGCTGCACACCACGACCAGTTCCTGCGTCGCGACGTGGCTGGCATCGTCATAGGCCGCCACGGTGATGCGGTTGTCGCCGTAACGCAGCGGGATGTCGGTCGCAGTCCAAGTGTCGGTACCGCTGGCGACGCCACTGGCGCCACGGCTGCTCCACCACGCGACCTAGATCACCGTGGCGGTTCCACTCACGGCGCTGGTGCCCGACAGCGTCGTCGTCGCCTGCGGCGTGGTGACGGCAGCGTTCTTGCCGGGTTTGGGTGTAATGATGACCAGGGATGGCGCGGCGGTCGCATCGCCGCCGCCGCCGCCACCGATCGTCAGCGGAATCGGCACGCTCTTTGGGCCTTCGACGCTGTCGCCATTGACCGTAGCGATGCGATAGGTGTGCGCGCCAGCCGCGACTCCGCGATCATTCCAGATGGCGGGGAAGGGCCAGCCGGCGGGCGTGTTCGGGAACGGCGGTGATGGCATCACCTCGTCACCGAAGCCGCCCCATTGAAAGAATCCTCCGCCGACGTTGTTGGTGCCGGCCGAGCCGCCGAGGGTTCCGACCTCCTGCTCGTCACGGTAGATGACGAAGTGTTTGATGCCGCTTTCCAGATCAGCGCGTGCGTGGCGAAGGTTCCGGCGTCGCCGAGCCAGCCCTTGGCAGGATCGAGCGGCAACAGGCCGCATTTCTCCGCGTCGCCAGTGAGTTTCTCGGGTAGGCGCAGCGCCAGCGCAGCGTCGAAGAACGGAATCGCGAGCACCCGCAGGTCGGCGCAGTCGTGCCAAGTGTCGATGTCTTTGGCAAAGGCCCACAACGCGCCGCTGGTGCGACCGCTGGTCCATACTTTGAGCATGTCGGATCCGATGTCGTTGGTGCCGTGCACCAGCAACATCGGGATGCCGTGAATCTGCGCGCCATGATCGCGTCCACCGGAGCGTGCCACCACCGCGATGGTGCGGCTGGGATGTTGGGCGCTTATCGCCATCACCCAGTCACCGCCGCCGATAACCCGTATTCTTCCCGACCTAACGGCCTTTACGCGAAATCCCGGTTAGGTCGCCCCGACTTCGGGGTAGTTTCCTATAACCATGTCGGAAGATCCTTGGAGCGCAGCGCTGATCGAGCAGAACCGTCGCTGGTTGACTGCCTACTTCCATGTCGGCACCGGCAATCGCACGGTGGCCGAGGACTTGGTGCAGGACACTTTTCACGCGGCGTTGGCCAATCATGCCAGTTTCGACCCCAGCCGTCCACTCGGCGCTTGGCTGCGCGGCATCGCCCGTCATCGGCTGCTAAAATACTACCGCACCACCTCGCGCCAGCCGCTATTCGTCGATGCGGACATGCTCGACGAACTCGACAACGAAGGCGCTGTGGTGGAGAAACAACAAGTCGACCCCGGACGAAATCCACCACGCTTGCGCGCGCTGCGCGATTGCATTGCCAGCATGACTGAACGCGTTCGCCAGATGTTGGAATGGCGCTACCAGGAAGCCGTGTCGTCGAAGGACATTGCCGAGCGCTTGACGATGAAGGCGACAGCCGTCGACATGGCGCTGAGCCGCGCACGCCGAGCGTTGGAGAGCTGCATGCAGCGACGCCTGGGTGGAGTGATCGATGAGTGACGATCGCCTTGCCGACCTTGGCGATCGCTGGCTGAACGGCACTGCCACCGATGATGAGATCGCCGAGCTACGCACCGCCCTGCGTGACGATCCGCGGCGGCTGCGCCGGTTGTTCGCGACGTTGGAATTCGAAGATCTCTTGCAGGAAGCACTGCACCCGGATGCCGCCGCACCGGCCGGCTGTGAGCGCCCGTCAGCGCGGCTGCGACCGTCGCGACGACGGCGCGCCATCCGCGCCCGCGTGCCGTCCCCCTTCGTCTGGATCGCGCTCTCGGCCGCGGCCCTGCTGATGGTCGTGGTGCTGCTGCGCGTTGGCGGCGGCACTGCATCGCCCAGTCAAACCGTGCCAGCGATCGCCAAGGAACCGCCGGCGATTCCGCGAGGTCTGGAAAAACCTGCTCCCACATCGCCGGTGGCAGCACCAACGTCGCCGCTGGGCGATCACGTACCCGCTGCGGAGGTGATCGCAAAAACCACACCGGCGCCGACACCGTCGACCGCGCCGATCGTGGCAGTGGCTCCCGACACGCCTTCCGCTGCGCAACAAATTCCACCACCAACCAAGGAACCGCTGGTTGCTGAAACCCCGGCACTCACGCCACCAGTGGCGGTGGCGGTGGCGATGCGCGCGCCGAGGCGCCATCAGGAAGAAACCGGCACCCTCAGCGACGGCGCGGCAGCCGGGCTCGCCTACCTGCTGCTGGTGCCCAAGCCATTGCCCGAACGACGCGAACTCGGACTGATCTTGTCCTTCCATGGCAACACTGGCAATCAAAGCCACATCTCGCCGCCCATTCTGTCCAGCCTGGAGAAACACGGCTGGTCTGGTGAGTGGTTGGTGGCGAGCGTCAAATCACGCGGCGACTATTGGGGCGATGCCGACGACCAGGCGGCGCTCGACACCATGAGTTGGTTGCTGCGCACGTATCCCATCGATCCCAGGCGGGTGGTGACCATGGGCGTATCGCAAGGCGGCTGGATGGCGGGCTGGTTCGCTCTGCGTCATCCCGAGCGCATCGCCGGCGCGGCGGTCCTGTGCGCCAGCACGCTCCCGGTGCAAAAGTTGCCGGCGGGCGTCCCGTGGCCGGCGCTGTTCATCGCGCATGGTGGCGCCGATGTCGCCGAGCCGGTGAAGGGCTCGCGTGCTACTGTCGAACTCCTGCGCCAAGCCGGTGCGGTGTTCGCCTACCGTGAGCCCGCGGCTGATGATCACCTGGGACTGGTCTACGACGGTGCAATCGGTGAACAGGCCGCCGCCTGGTTGCATGGTCTGCGCCACCTGGCGGTGCCGGCGGAACCTGACGATGAACGATTCGCCGCGCGCTTCCTTCGACGTGACGAGGACGCCCTGTGGCGCAACGCCACGGCGCTCGACGAACTGGTGCGCATCGGCGGCACGCCTGCCGCACGCGCGATGGTTGCTGCTCTGCGTTCACGGACTCCATCCGTGCGCATCGGCGCAGCGACGGTCGCTGGTCGTCTCGGTGGACTCGACGCCGCCCTGGTCGGACCGCTGAGTGGACTGCTGGAGGATACTGACGCCCAAGTTCGCACGGCGGCGATCACCGCCCTGGGGCAGGCCGCGTTCCGCCAGCATGACGCGGCGCTCATCGCCCTGGGACGCTACGCGCTGACGCGCGCCCATCCGCTCGACGAACGCGTCCTGGCCGTCCGCGCCCTGGGCATTCCACGCCTGCTCGACGGCTTCCCCGGCGACCGCGCGCTGGTCGACCTGCTGGTGACGCTGCTCGACGACGCCCAGCCGCCAATGCGCAGCGCGGCCATCGGTGTGCTGGCCGGCATCACCGGCGACGCCAAGGGCTACGACCCGCAACTCGCGCCCAAGGAACAAGCGGACGCGCTGATGCGCTGGCGCCGCTGGTGGACCGAGCGCTGGCCGGCGACGAAATAGGCGAACCGGTGGTCGCCACCGCATACTTGTGCGCGGCGGCAGTGGATGCACGTAAGCATTCGGGAAAGGATTCCGGTCGCTTGGCCATCCAGTGGCATGCTCATATCGCAAGACGCCGACAGTGATCAGTGGTCAGGAAAGCAGATCACTGAGCGGTCCTTGCTGGAATTCCTTGCCCAGGGCCTTGTCGAATTGACCAAAGCTGTCGCGTGGTGCACCGGCGGCGTGCAGCAGCGTGGCGTAGAGGCAACCCATGGTGCGGTGGCCGGTGCGGCCATAGCGCGGGTATTCCAGGTAACGCCCTTTGGTTTTCAGCCGACCACCCAGGTCACCAAGGATCAGCGTCGGCCATTCCCAGCACGTTGCGTGATGGGCATTGGCCGAGTCACTGAGGTAGATGATCGCTGTGTTGTCGAGCATCGTGCCGTTGCCTTCGGGAACCACCTGGAGCTTGGCGGCGAGCTTGGCCATCAGCTCGATATGAAAACGGCGGATGGTCTGCGCCAATTCGTCGCCGCTCTTGCCGTTCTCACCACCGCCGTGGCCGATCTGGTGCTTGTCGATAGAGATGCCGAGGCCCTTGAAGGTGACTTCGAAATAGCGTCCACCGCAGCCGCTGGCGATGGTCAGGACGTTGGTCAGGCCGGCGATCAGCGCGGCGGCGCCGATCTCGACATGGGCATCGAGACGCTCGGTCTCCACCAGCGAGGTATAGCTGGGTCCCGGTTGTGGTGCGTAGCGCTTCAGCAGATCGCTACGTTTGGTGATCTGGTCATGGCGAGCACGCATGACGGCCAGGGAGTTCTCGTAGTTCTCCAGCTTGGCGCGTTCGGGTCCTGCCAGGTGGTGCGACAGCCGTTTCAAGTCGCCGCGCAGAAAATCGAGCACGTTGGCATTCGCGGCGAAGTCGTCCTTGGCGCCATCGGCGATGCTGCCGAACAACGCGTACATGGCCGCGTCCGGCTGGCACATAGTCGGCAGCGCGCGACCGGCATCCCACGCCGAAACGTTCTGCACCAACACTTCGTTCGGATTGTGGGTGATACCCAGGCCAACGTGCGGGAACGGCGCGGGCAGGGCCTTGGCCAACGCCGCGTCGATGGTCTCGCCGGCCGGCCCACGTTGCCCGCCGTATTGGCCGAGCGCGCCGAAATTGACCGAGTGGCCGCCTTCGCACACCCGACCGGACAGGCCCTGCACGATGGCGAGGCGGTCCCTAAAGGGCGCGAGCGGTTCCAGACAGAACGGCAGTTCGTGTCCAGCGAGCGTGACCTCGCGAAAGGTCTGGGCGTCGGTGACGTTGTGGGCGGTCGAGTTGAACGACGATTGCGGGCGCACAACTCCGCGCGGGACCAGATGCTCCGCGCTGACGCCGTTGCCTTCGACCAGGAACACCACGCGGCGCGGTGGCTTTGCCGTGGCACCGGAGTCCTCGGCGGCGAGTCGGCTGAGAAACGGCGCCAGCAGGCTGGCGCCGGCGCCCAGCGTCAGATTGCCCAGTAGGCGCCGACGGCTGAGCGCCGTGCTGGCCTGGAAAAATCGGGGAGTCGACATGGCGAAAGTTCCTCAGGTCACTTGGCGATTGGTTCGCTGGGCGTGGGCGTGGGCGTGTCGGTTTTGCTGGCCTCGGCGGCGGCCTTGCGGGCGGCGAGATCCGCCTGTTTTTCCAGGTACGCGCGGGAGAGATCCCATTTCATCCGCTGCTCTGGCGTCATCCGCGTGGCCTTGATGACAACCTGCGGCAGATCGGCCTGTACCCGCGCGAGGTCGTCAACGCTGATGTCCACCACGTCGAGGGTGAGCGCCGTCAGCAGCGGAAGTTCCTTCAGTCGGTGCAGGCTGCCGGCGTAGGTGACCACGGTGTTGCTGAACGATAGCGACTTCAATCCGCTGAGCGTGGTCAGGCTCAACACGCCGGTCTCGGACAACACCGGCGCGCCGGTAGCCCAGAGATTTACCCCTTCAAGCGTGCGGTTTCCCTCCAGTGATTTGGCCGCGCGGTCGCTGGCGGCCCCGTGTCCCAAGCGGATGCGCCGCAGCAGCGGTGCGCTGGCGATGATCCCGATGCCTTCACCCACCAGCCGGTGGTCACTGCTGAAATCTTCCAACGCCGGACTACGCGCGAGAGCTGCGGCGATGCCAGGTCCAAGACGACAATGACTGAATGCCAGCCGACGCAGCGCGGTCATGCGGGCAAAGGACTCAACTGCGTCGCCGTCGGCATGGCAGCCTTCCAGGACCAGGGATTCAACTCGCAGGTTGGCTAACTGCGCAAGACCATCCGCGTCGATGAAGGCTCCAACACAGTGAAAACTGGTCACCGGCACGCTGCCCACCGCAGCCCATTGGGTTTCGTTCAGCGGTTGGCCGCTGCGGATGGACAACCCCCAGGCGCCGATCACCCCAGGAAACTTCCGCACCTGCGCATCGACACCGGACAAGGCCTCGGGGACGGTCGGTGGCACGTCGCCAGCCAGAAGCCAGCCCTGGGCGATGAGCACCAGAATCAGCAGGGCTGAACGCAGCACGGTGGGAAAGCATGCGAGGAAGTGGGTCATGGGCTGGTCGATACGGTGCGGTAGAGGAACGAATCGGAACTCAGCAGCGCGACGATCAACGCCTTCATGCTGCCACCGCTAGCGACATACGCCGCGTCGGCCTCGCGCAGCGAGGTGGCATCGCCGATATTTTCCGGCCGGCCCATCCAGTAGCGGAAGGCGTGGCGGACGAACACCTGGCGCACGCGCGTCGACGCCGCCAAGCGGTGGAGCAGCTCATGGACATTGGCCACCGGACCATCGATGGTCGGATCGCTGGTGAAATCCAACGCGCCGGTGGTACCGAGGGCAACCTCGTGTTTCGCTGCGATCGGAGGATCAAGTTTGGGATTTCGCCCTGGGATCGGCGGCTTGCTCGGATCTTCGACGGTTTCACTGGTGCGGTAGCGACCGAAATGATCGTACTGTTCAAACGCTAGGCCGAGCGGATTCATCGACTGATGGCAGGTCCAACAATACTCCTGTCGCGTCACCTCCATGCGCGTGCGCAGGGTCTGGCTGAGATCATCGGGCAATTTCGCGCAGACGGTGATCGGCACATCCAGGATGGACTGACCCAGCAGGTGTTCGCGAATCCATTTGCCGCGACGGATGGCGTCGTTGTTGAAGTTCTGACTGCGTGCGACCAGCCAACTCGGTTGGGTCAGGATGCCACTGCGTTGGTCGACCGGCAATTGCACCGGCTGCATGCCTTCCGGCCAGGCGTCGAGGTTGTAGGTGCGGAAGTTGTTGGTCTTCGGATAGACCGGTCCGCCGGTGTTCTTCACCAGATCCCAGCGGCTGCCGATGAAGGATTCGCGCGTGGTCAGCAGTTCCTTCACCACGTCCTTATCGCGCATCAGGATCACCTGGATCAGCTGGTCGGTATCGCCCACCAACGCCGGGGCATAGAAGTCGGGATTGAGCGCCTTGTCCTTGAAGACGTCGGGGGCGGAGGTGTAGGCAAAGTATTCCTGGAAAAAACGCAGGATGCGCGGGTTGGAAATGAGTGGCGCCGCGAGCATGGCGCGCACCTCGGTGGCGACGCCCTCGCTGGTATCGAGCGCACCTTTGCGTGCGCGGTCGAGCTGCGCGCGGTCGAGCGGCTGGTCGCGCAGCGCTCCGCCCAGGGCAAAGACGATCTCGGCGGGCGATAGCCGGCGACGGCCCTGCGGGTCGGCCGGACCCAGGCCGAGTTCCAGTCGAAACATCGATTCCGGCTGCAGGAACACCGCGGTCAACACGGCGCGCGCGGCCACTGCGGCCGTGCTCTCGCGCCGGGTCTTCAGGTACAGCGCATACAGCGCGGCGTATTCCTCAGTTCCAGGTAGCTGCGTGCGGCGGTAGACCAGCAGGGAATTCAGCGCCGCATCCAGGGCCTTGCGCTCGGGCACCACCTGCGGATCGAGCAGCGCAGCGAATGACCCCAGGCCGCCGCGATCCATCACCACCTTGTCGCCTTCCAGGTGGTGCACGGTGGCCGAGGCCGCCATACGTGCCGCATTGCGCATCAGCGTCGACAACGTGCCGACATCGATGCTGCGGCCAGCGGCCATGTCAAAGAAGCCGTCGACGCGTTCGCTGCTCATCGGTTGGGTCAGCGGATTGCGCTCGCCCGACGACGCCTTGAGCAGACCGAAGTAGAGCTGCGGGCTGAAGCGCCACAGCCGTGGAGGATTGTCCAGCGGGGCGCCGAGCGGATCACTGAACAGGCGCGTATGATCAAGACGGTTGCCGGTTGGCTGGATCTTTAGTTCGTGGGTATCCGCTCCCACGCGCTTCAGTTCCGCCCGCAACCAGGCGACCACCTGTGCGCTGGCGGCGGCTGCCGGCCGTGGCCGCGAGGCCGGTGGCATCTCGCCCATGATCAGCATCCGAGCGGTCTCAATCCACTCGCTGGCGGTGGTTGCGGTCAGCGTCCTGGGATCCAAACGGGTGAGCGCGAAATCGCCCTTCGGCTTGGCCCCGCTGTGGCACTTCGCGCAATGCTGATCAAGAAACGCGACGACGTCACGCGGTGGTGTTTCTTGCGCGCTGGTCACCTGCACCAGCAGGCTGAGCAGCAGCGCTGCTGCCGCGCGTCGACCGACATTGCACGCTGACGATCGCACGCCGTTCACTTCCATTGGAACAACTCGCTCTGCACCACCGCGTGGACCAGCGAACGCAGGCCGTAGTCCTTGCCGGCGGTCTTGACCAGCGCGTCGATCGCCGGCTGATCGACGGCGGTGGCTGGCGCGCCGGTGGCGTAGGTCACCAAGTGACGGGCGACGCCGCGCGCGAGCAGCTCGGGTTTGTCCGCCAGCACGGTGCGCAACTGCGCCACACCGTTGAACGTCCCACCGTTCGGCATCTTCCCGCTGGGATCGACCGGCAGACCGTCTTTCCAGGTCTTCTTGTCAGGCTCGCGGTAGCGCGTGCGGAAGCCGCCAGTGACATCGAAACTTTCAAGCGCGAAGCCGTAGGGATCGAACTTCGCATGACAGGCGGTACAGGAACCCTTGCTGCTGTGCAGGGCAAGTTGTTCGCGCAGGGTCTTGGCCCCGCGGATGTCGGGTTCCACTGACGCGATATCGGCTGGCGGCGGTGGAATCGGCGTGCCCAGCAGGCGTTCGGCGACCCATACGCCGCGTTTCACCGGCGAAGTGTTGGTGCCGTTGGCGGTCACCTTCATCACCGCCGACTGCGTCCACACGCCGCCATAGGGCGAGTCCTTCGGCAGCTCGACCTGACGCAGGTGCGAACCAGTGACGCCGGAGAGTCCGTAGTGTTTGGCGAGTTGATCATTGACCAGCACCCACGGCGAGGCGACCAGCAGGCGCACGCTGAGATCCTCATCGAGCATGCGACGAATGACGCCGCGGGTCTCCTGCACGCTGGAGAATTTCAGGAACTCACCGTAGCCAGGATACAGGTGGGCATCCGGCGAGGTGTCGTTGATTGCGCGCAGGCCCAGCCACTGGTCGACGAAATCACGGCTGAAGCGCTGCGACCGCGGATCGTTCAGCAGGCGCTCGGTCTGTTCGCGCAGCACCGCGGCGTCAGTGAGGCGTCCGCTGCGTGCCAGCTTCAGCAGTTCCTCGTCCGGCGTCGAGTTCCACAAAAAGTACGTCAGTCGTGAGGCGAGCGCGAAGCCGGAAAGTTTTCCCGGCGGTTCGATGACGCAGAGGAAATCCGGCGCGGTCATCAGCTCAGTCACCTGATCGAGGAAAGCCTCTGCCAGCGGTTCTCCGGCATCGATCTGCTGGGCGAGGGCGCTGACGTGGCGGGAGATTTCAGCGCTGGTCAGATCGCGGCGGTACAGCCGCGCGCCGACGCGCGTGATGGTGGTCTGCATCAGCGCGAGGAACTCAGTACGGGTCGTGGACTTGGTTTGGTTTTTCTTGCCGCCAATGCTGACGGCGACGTGTGGCGGCTTGCGCAGTTCCGCTTGCAGCGCCGGCGGCAGGTCGCCAGTCAGCCAGCGATCGCCGGCGATGGGCAGCTCCGGGCCTTCGATCTCCATCCATTGCAAGGCCA
>Ga0105049_10002795_pt1 | contig 20644 bp, 15 predicted proteins | sample MAT06_FD_78087 | JGI IMG/M metagenome (GOLD analysis project Ga0105049, IMG submission 78087) | Freshwater microbial communities from Lake Fryxell liftoff mats and glacier meltwater in Antarctica - MAT-06 | ecosystem: Environmental > Aquatic > Freshwater > Ice > Liftoff microbial mat | place...
GATGGGTGACGCATGGCTCGCCGGGCGCCCCACCGGTAACGAAGAGAACCGCCGCGGCGGCAAGAGCGCGGCCAGCCTACGAGCCTCGCCGTGGGTCGTGTTCACTCTGATTGCGTGCGTGCACTCCAGAGCGAGGGAAGGATGGTCAAGCTCTTCGCGGAGCGAAGAGGTACCCAGAACGCCAGAGTTTCAGCGGCGATTCGCACCACTCAGTCGTAGGTGCCGATCCAACCACCCACGTGATGGCCGTGCTCCCCGGGGCCGCGCTACTTCCCGCCCGCTTCGAGCTCATCGGCCAGGTGTGGAGCGTCGTAGATGGTTCGTAGGACGTGCGTGATGGCTCTCGAGTCCACGGCGAGGGCGCGGCCGTTGCCTCCGGGGTAGACGACGTCGGTGGCCATGAACTCAAGATTGCCGTCGAAGATGAGTCCGACGAGGCGGCCCTCGCGGTCGACGAGCGGCGAGCCGGAGTTGCCTCCGATGATGTCCGCATCGCAGACGAGGTTCAGCGGCGTGGTGGGGTCGATCTTGTCGCGCCGCTCGAGCCATCGTGGTGGCAGGTCGAAGGGCGGGCGAGCGCCCTTTTCTTCGCTGCGTGCGAAAAGGCCGCCGAGCGTGGTGAAGGCGGGGGCCGCGGGCTCGCCGGGATTCTGGTAGCCGCGGATGGTGCCGAAGGAGAGGCGAAGCGTGCCGGTGGCGTCGGGATAGACCCACTCGCCCAGGACATCGAAGCGGGCGTCGGCGATGGCGGCGTAGGCGGCGCGCTGCGGGGCCTCAACCCTGGCGTCGAAGCGATCACGGAGCGGGCGCCACGCGGCGTTGAGGTGGCGTGCGAGCACGATAGCCGGGTCGTCCGAGGCTGCGACGGCGGCGGGCCCACCCTCCAGCAGCGCTTCTCGCGCGGCCACCGTCATGAGACGCGTGCCCGCGACGACCTCACGGGCGCGATCGCGCGGAGGCTTACCCGCGAGCATTCGCCGAACGGTGGGATCATCGCCGCCAAGACGCTCGGCAAGGAGGGAGAGTTGCAGCTCGATGAGGTGTGACTCGACGCCCGCATCGAGGGGCGCGGGGGAGAGGAGGCGGAGGCGCGCGGAGGGGAGGACCGCGTCGCGATACTCGCGCAACCGCTCGCCGGAGGGCTTGGCGAGTTCGATGGTCATGCGATCGATTCCCAAGGCGATCGCGAAGAGGTCCGAACGTGGGTTCATCGCGCTCCAGGCGGGGTAGATCTCGCGGAACTCCTTGAGCGAGGCATCGACTTGGGCGTTCGCGGCGTGGAGGGCCGCACGCGTGGCCTCGGAGGCCCCGGCCTCGAGCGACGCGGCGTCGGCCCGCTTGCGCTCCATGAGAACGGGGTCCTGCAGGTTGCCGAGGAGGTGCATCATGAACTTGCGCCCGTTCTGCACGCCGGAGAGCTCGCCCTGTATCAGGCGCTCGTTCTCCTCCGAGCGGCCGGCGAAGATGAGGTCGCGCACCTCGGAGCGGTAGGTGCCAGCGAGGCGTCCGGGCAGCTCGACATCGCGCAGGAACGCCACGTGCGAGGGGGTGAAGAGGCGGGACGTGCGGCCCGGGTGGCCGACGACGAAGACCAGGTCGCCTTCCTTGGAACCCTGCGTGTTCCACTTCAGGAAGTGCTCGGGTTTGTAGGGCTGGCCGTTCTCGTAGAGCCGGACGAGGGAGGCGTCAATGGCGAAGCGTGGATACTCGAAGTTGTCGTGGTCGCCGCCGAAGGAGCCGATCTGGTCCTCCGGGGCCCACACGAGTCGGACGTCGGTGAATCGCTTGCTGGCGTAGAGGTGGAAGCGTGCACCACCGTAGAGCGTGACGACTTCGCAGCGCGCGAGGCCCAGTCGCTCGCGGGCCTCGGCCTCGATGGCAGAGATCTCGGCGCGCCGGGCGGCCTCCGCCGCCGCGGGATCGAGTCCGGACTTCGCGGCGCCGCGGACGCGGTCGGTGACGTCCTCGATCTGCCAGAGGATCGAGCACTCGGCGCCGGGGATGGCGAGCTCCTCCTCGCGCGTCTTGGCGACGAAGCCGTCGCGCACGAGGTTGCGCTCGCCGGTAGAGAGCTTCTCGATGCCGTCGAGGGCGACATGGTGGTTGGTAAGGACCAGGCCGTCGGCGGAGACGAGCGAGGCCGAGCCGCCGCCGCCATACCGAACCGCAGACCGCTGAACGTGCGTGAGCCACTCGGGGCTGGGCTCGAAGGCGTGCCGCTGCGTGAGGGCCGCGGCGGGAGCCTGGTTGAGGAGCCACATGCCTTCGTCCGCTCCGGCGGCGGACCCGCACGCGCCGCTCGCGGCGATCACCAGCGCAGCGGCCGAAGCATTCCAAACCGCGGACGAGACCAAAGCGCGAAACTGATCCGAGAGGGACACGACGCTGCGATGCTGCTTCACGGGCACGCTCCTTGCACCAGTCCGAACACCTCGACCCACTAGCGTACCGCCCGGGCGGGGGGACGAATTGTGGCCCGGGTTCAGGTGCGTGGGGACTCAAGGACCGCCTCGTGGCGAGCCTCGACATCGTCCACGTACTCGGCGCTCGGCACGAATGGGGTCGATGCGTGCACACGCCGGACGGGCGGCAGCGCGACGCGCCCTTCGACCACTCCAGCGATGGCGTGGGCGAGCGCGGCGCAGTCGCCGGCAGGAACCAGCGTTCCGTTCTCGCCGGGCTTCACCCATTCGCGCGAGGCGCCAAGATCAGAGGCGATGACCCACGCGCCCGCCGCAAGATACTCCAGGAGGACCAGCGGCGAGTTCTCAAGGCCCATGTTTGGGAGCAGGCCCACCTCGTACGTGCCGACGCTCGCGGCGAGGTCTCGGGGCTCGTACGAACCGAACCATCGGACCTGCGCGTGAGTGTGCAACTCGATCTTGGCTCGCATCGCGCCGACTTCCGCCGCATCGCCGGGAGCGAAGAGATCAAAGTGGCAGCGCGACAGGACAGCCGCGGGAAGCGATGTGATGGCGCGAACGAGCGTGCCCAGGCCCTTGTTCGGCTTGGTGCTCCCGTAGTAGTTCATTCGAAGCGGTCGCGAGGCCTGATCGTGGCTCCAAGGGAGGCGGTCTACGAACGCGGAATTCTCCGCAGCCCGGCGCATCGCGTCGATGTGCGGCAGGCCGAGCGGCACATGCACAAGGCGATCACGCGAGACGCCCATCGATGCATGGATCTCTAGCAGCACGCGGCTCGGACACAGAACAAGCGAGGCGGCGTTGAGTGCCGCGACGCCCGCGGCGCGACGCTGGCCATACTCATTCACACACGCGAGATGCACGTCGCGATTGGCGATGAGGCGGTCGGTGGTGGCGGGATCGGAGATGGGCATCGCGGCTGGCTCATAGGCTGGCGCTTGCGGCGATGTGTCTTCCGGTGCGCTGCGAAGCCCTGCGCGCGCGCCGATGCGGAGCATCGCGGTCTTCATCGTCATGCCGAACTTTGGACCCAGCGTGCGATCAACGCTGTGGCGCGAGCGGCGACGCGCGATCTCATCGCTTGCCGGTGGGCGATCGATGCACCCTTCGCAGCGAAGGCCGCCCTCATAGTCCAGGCACGTCTCTCGCTCGCGAGACATGAGGTCCACCTGTGGACAGAGCGCGTAGTAGTTGTGAGGCGTGACGACGACGGCGATGCTCGCGGCGCGAAGGGCCGCGACGACCTCAAGAGCGAAGCCCTCGAGCGAGTGGATGTGGACGATCTCGGCGCTCGCTCGTTTGACGAAGGCGACGACCATCGCTGTGTGCTCGGTGTGCGAGCATTGCACGCCCGGCGCGCGAAAGCCAAAGTGAGCGGGCGCGACGATGGGCGCGTTGATGAGATCGTGGCATGGAACGCCGCGCCAGACCTCGCCGCGCTCGATGCGCATGCTGCGGCGGAGGGAGTACGTGTGGCCCGAGCGCAAGTACGTGACCTCATGGCCGCGCGACGCGAGCGCGGCACAGAGTTCCGATGCGACCAGGTTGTAACCCGTCCCTTCCATGTGCTGGAAGGGGAGCCAGGCCCAACCGAGTACCACGATGCGACGCTTGGGCATGATCGGGCGCGATGCCTCCGCGTGCTAGGCTCGGACCGCCCGTGCCCGCACGGCACCAGCGTACACAGACTCGATCTCGACCGCGTGCGACCGCATGGTCTTGACGCTTGCGATCCCTGCGCGGAGGGTCGCAACGCGCGCGAGATCAGAGGCGAGCTCGGCCAATTGCGACGCGAGCTGCGCTCGGTCGTTGCCCCGGTGCAGCAGGCCGTTGATACCGTGCTCCACAAGGTCGGGCACGCCTCCGAGGGCAGCACCAAGGACGGGCACGCGCATCGCGAGCATCTCCATGACGGTCTGCGGGCCGTTGTCCCACCAGACGCTGGGCACAACGCCGACATCCACTCCAGACAGGAGGCTCGGCACATCGCAATACTCGTACCCGCGCGTGATGATGAGGCCCGCGAGGCGTCCCCGGAGGCGCTCAAGGCGCCACTCGAAGGACTCCACGGCCTTGGCGTGCACACGCAGCTCGATCCGCGCGAGCGATGAGGCATCCATCAGTTCCAGCGCGTCGGCCAGCACGTGCAGGCCCTTGTAGTAGTTGTGATAGCCGAGGAAGACGACGCGAAGCGGCCGCGGGCGAGCGGCGTCAAACACCGGCGGCCCCAGCGTCAGTTCGGGCGCTGCCGCCGCGAGTTCGGCCATGCGCGTCCCGATCGTGAGCGTCGCGATTGCCTCCGGCTTCACGCCGAGCGCCGCGAACTTCGCGCTGACGAACTTTGAGACGCCGAGCACCACGTCGCACGAGGAGAGCATCGCGACCATCGCGGCGCGGCGCGTGCCGAAGTCGTTCACGCTTCCCGAGTCGTCGCGTGTTGGCTCGTTGTCGAGCGGTGCCCACTCGGGCTGGTGCTGATCGAGCGAGACGACGCGACCAAGCGGCTCTTGCGGCGATCCGTTGCCGCTCTCGCGCACGACATCGCAATCAACCGCGATGCCGCGCCCGAGCAGGTGCGACACAACCGGCGTCTGCACCACCACCGGCGGCGGCACGCTGCGCAGCCCGACGCGCTCGAGCAGCCCCTCGCGCGCGGGGGCCACGGACGCGCGACCCGCGGCGTCGGACGCCTCGCGAAACTCGCGCGCTGCAAGCACCGCGAGCGGATGTTCCTTGCCGCGCCGGATGGATTCGTCGCGCGGGTGCGGCTCTTTGATGCACCTCTCGCAGGCTCGCCCGCCCTCGAAGCTGCGGCACGCGACGCGGCCGTTTGGCGAGGGCTGCATCAGATACACCTGCGGGCAGATCGTGTGGTAGTTGTGGAGCGAGAAGACGACCGCCGCGCCAGACTCACGCATCACACGGACGCACCCGGCCGAGAGCCCCTCGATGTTCTGGAAGTGAACGACATCCGGACGGAGCAGGGCCGCGAGGCGCCCGATTTCGGCCTCGAGCGCGGGCGACTCCACCTCGGCGAGAGGAACCTTGTGCTGCACAGGCCCGGGGGCGATGACGGGGCTGTTGATGACGTCAAAGACCATGACGCCGCGCCAGTCGGGCATGCGCCGCGCTTGCACGGGGCCGAGCGCGCCGTCGGAGTCGGCAACGTACGTCCAGCCGGAAGAGAGCCACGCGACCTCGTGCCCGCGCGAGACAAGCTCGAGCGCGAGCTGCTGGCTGTAGCCGTTCACGCCGCCACCATCCAGCGTGCCGGGTGCGATCGGGGCCCAGTTGACCAACAAGATTCGCATGAGCGGCGAGGGTACACGAAGGGAAAGCGAAAAGCGAAAGGGGGAAGCGATGCAGCGAGGCAGCGAGGCAGTCAAGGCGAAGGCGCTCGGTGCCGCGTGCACGACTCTGATTTTCGCTTTTCGCTTTATCGCCTTCGTTGTCGCGGCGAGAGCCGCGAGAATGCCGGAGGAGGGACTTGAACCCACACACCTTTAAGGGGTAACGGATTTTGAATCCGTCGCGTCTGCCAATTCCGCCACTCCGGCTGGAGTCGGCGACTTTAGCCCGCGCTGGGCGCACACGCGAAACGAAAAAGCCCCCGACGATGTGTCGAGGGCCTTGGAAGTTGGTGATGCGGCGAAGCGTGGACTAGAGCGGGCAGATGCCGCTGACGACGTACGCCGCGAGGATCTGGGCGTCGGTCAGGTCGGCGTTCTCATCGAGGTTGAGGTCGCCATCGAGCCAGCCCGGCTGCGCGGCGATCAGCCCGACGAAGACCTGCGCCATCTGCTGGGCATCGAGCAGATCGACGTTCTCATCCTGGTTGAAGTCGTAGTCGCAGCTTGCGGCATTCGGCGGCGAGGCGGTCCAGAACCCGCCGGAGAGCTCGAACGTGCCGCCGGACATCACGCCCGCGTCGGGCTGGCCGATGGTGCCGGAGAGCTCGAACGTCCCGCCCGAGGAGGTACCACCACCGCCGTCGATCGTGTACCAGTCGATGGTCGGCTGGGCATACGCGGCCTGGGCGAGCAGTGCAACGCTAAGTGCAGCAAGAATCTTCTTCATGAGTCGCTCCTCTGGAACCTTTGGGACAATCCTTTGGGACCTTTGGTTCATCGGCCTTGGGCCGACTCCCCAGCCTTTCCCTGCAAGGGCATCCAAGCCCTTCAAGACTACCACGACCATCGCTTCTCCGCCAGTGGAATTCCACCGGCCGCGTTCCGTTTGCGCGGCGTGCGAGACAAGCCCCCCTCCTCTCACCAAGCGTGATCTGCACCCGCGACGGCTCACAATTTCCGATTTGGGCTCAAATTGCACGCTCTGATCCAGATAGTCCGCGGCGTCCGACGCTCTCCGGGCTCTGAGAAAGGCGAATTCTTACTGGTCGGCTTCATATTCGAATAGGATGCCAACGATCGCCGTTTGTCCGTCGTTTGGGTCATCGGCGGACGCTCCGCGGCGGACCAGGCTCAGCGCGATCACGTCCCCCGCCGCCCATGTCGGATTTCCGATCCAGAGATCACCCGGCTCAGGAACCACTTGAGCCACCACTGCCCCTTGAAGCGGGTCCAGCGATTCGCTGGCGTCCGCCGCTGGTGCCCCGCCGAAGCGGAAGGTGTAGCGGAGCGTCGCGTTGGCGTTGCCCGCGGCGAAGTTCGTGATGTTGTCGAACGTCACCTCGGTGTCGATCTTGTTCGAACCGTCCGCACTGTCGGTGGCCCAGAAGATCGTGAGCCGCGGCGCGTTGAGGCCGGAGATTCCCGAGCCGACATAGTCGGCGGGGACTGTGAGGTAGGTCGAGGCGTACTCAGTCGCGCCCTCGTTGCCGAAGCGCGTCGCGCGGATGTGCCTTCCCGCGGCCGCGCCGGAGTTGGCATCGAAGGTTGGTGCGGTCGATGGCGTAAAAGATGAGCTCGGCACGAACAGCCGCCGCGTGCGGTTCGGAACCTTGCTCGCCGTAACCTGATCGTTGCCGATCATCTCGCCGGTGATGCCGCTGCTGGGGATTGAGAACTGATCGCCGCTCAGCGCAAGGCCCGAACCCGCGGCGTAGAACGTGTCATTGTCCACGTTGTCCGCAAAGCCCGCGGGAACCGAAGTCAGACCGGCCCAATCTGTCGTGCCGGGCAATCCGGCCGGGCCAGTTGGACCCACCGGACCCTCGATTCCTTGCGGCCCGATTGGACCCACTGGTCCCGCTACGCCATCAGCCCCGTTCACTCCTGCTAGGCCTTGCGGTCCCGCGGGACCCGTGGCACCAGACGCACCGTTCGCACCCGCAGAACCTGCCGGACCCTGCGGCCCAGCGAGACCGGTGAGGTTCGCGGTGTACTGGATTGTGCCGTCGGGAAAGCGCAGGCCGATTTCTCCGGGCGTGCCCTCGATCGCGACGTTGCCGAGGAACTGGGCCGCGAGTGCGGTAGGGCTGAAGGCCTGGCCGAGGATTCCCACGCCCGTGCCGCTGGCTGCGGAGGCAAGGCCATAGACGCCCGCACCCGTCTGGCTCAGGCTCTCGCCGAAGATGCCCACACCATCGCCCGTCGCCGCCAGCGAGCGGCCCTGAATGCCGACGCCATCAATCGTTTCCGCGCTGGTGACGGAGCTGATGCCCACAAGCTGCGTGCTGACCACCGTCACAAGCTCGAGTGAGCCGGCAACACTGGTACCGATGCTCACCTTGCCCGCAGTGTAAAAGAGATCCGAGCCGCTCTTGCCCCATTGGACAGGACCCGCGGGCCCCATTGGCCCGGTCGCGCCAGCGGGGCCGGTCGGACCTGTCGCGCCCGTGGGCCCAGTCGCGCCGGCAGGCCCGGTTGGGCCCGTGGCACCTGGCGCACCTGTGGCACCCGTGGCACCCGCGCTTCCATTCAAACCGTTGGTGCCGGCGAGGCCGGTTGGTCCCGCGGGGCCTGGCGGCCCTTGCACGCCTCCATTGAGGGCGTAGAGCGCGTAGGGCGTGGCTCGGGTCTCCTGCCGCGGCAGCATCGCGACGAATGGACCCGCGCCAGCGGGCTCGCGCACCGAGATCTCGAGGTAACGCCGCTGGCCACCAAACGCCGCGGCACCAAAGTCAAGCTGCGCGTTCACCAGACCATCGGCGATCGCGTAGGCGGGAAGCTCGAGCGTCGGCCCGATCTGCGTTCCCGCCGAACCCTCGTCAAAGAGGCGGAACTCAAGATCAACGACGCCGCTGAGCAGCACGCCGCCGGATTTGAGCTGGCCCTGGTAGGTAAATGAGGTGGTCACAGGTGCGGGCTGGGCCATGGCTGAATTCGCCAGACCCATCGCCAAAACCATCGCCAGCGATAGTACACAAACGCGGCCCGCACCAAGCAGCGCCTTTGGCAGACGTCGAGAACTCATTCGCCGCCGAACCTGATCCTGTAACTGCACGCTCGCTCCCCTTCTATATCGACACGACGGACACGCTGGTCTGCCGGCGCGGGCTTCCGAACGGGCGTTCTCGGAAGCTCCACTCAATCCCCCTCGCGGCACGGGTGAAACACACCCCCGGAGCCATGGCCCCGCCTCGCCCCGCCTCCACGGACTGCTTGTAAACAACATACAGCGCCACCACGCAGATACGAGCGCAGACAATCACTTTCACGCAAAAATCACGCGTGAAGGGGCAGAATCTCGGACCAGAGCGTCTTGGACGTCCCTATTGGTGGACCCACCCTGAGGAGTATCGGAACACCCGGGACGGCCCGGCGCTCTCGCGAGCGGCCCGCGGGGCGGAGCGGCCGCGGAACAGGGCTAGGGCAGTTCTTTGAAGTTTGTCGGGTTTGTCGAGACAAACGACGCGAACTCGGCAAGGCTCTCGGGGGTAGCGAGCGAGCCGCCGGCGAAACGGCTTCCGGACGGGACGAAGAAGTCGACGCGTCGGTAGCTCGTGTCCATGTCCATCGTGCGGACCGAGCCATCGAAGAACGCCGCGTTCATCTTCTTGGTGTGCCGATACGACAACATCGTGTTGAAGGGTGTTCCGGGACCATTGCGGCCGTGGGATGTTGAGATAGTCAGGAGTGGACCCGGGTCGGCGAAGGATCCATAGCGATTGGTATTGGGAGTGATATCGAAATCAAGCACGCGGGTGCCGTCGAGGTAGCGGGTTCCATCCATGTGCATGACCTTCAGGGATGGGTTGCGCTGCCACTTGTCGTCAAGGCTCGGCTCATAGCTCGCTGGGATTGCCACAGGGTCGCGGAAGCCGTAGATCATGCGGGCACGCGGCGTGGTCTGGCCGCGAGGGGTGTAGCGAGTCATCGATGGCAGCGGAGTGTTGCTCAGCACATGGGTCAAGGCCGGCGCGAGGTAGCTCACCTGTCGGTACTTCAGGATCGATTGGGCTTGATCAAAGTCGGCCCGGTCGGGGGCGCCGCCGCTCGCTGGAAAGAGCGTCTGGTTCGTTGCTCGGGCCGAAGGACACGCGTAGTTGTTGAAGATCTCCAGGGTCCGGCGGGCGCGATTGGGAGAAAAACTCGCCGCGTCTCCCATGGTGGGGCTGATCCAATCCCAAGCTGTCGTCGGAGTCGTCGAAGACTTGTCTCCGATCACGTAGCTGATGTCGTAGAAGGCGTCTGCGCCGGAGGTCGCTGCCGAAGCGATGAACCCGCGATTTCCGAGCGAGTAGGAGATCTGACCCTTTGCGAGCTGTGACTGCAAGCTCTGGCACACGATAGACCGCCCCGCCTCGCGGGCCTGACCAAGCGCGGGCAGAAGGATTCCGATGAGCAGCGCGATGATCGCGATCACCACAAGGAGCTCGATCAGCGTGAACGCACGTTTGGAAGTGATCAAACAAGTCATATGTCTTCGCTCCGGCGCGGCGTGACTCGGTCCCCTCACATCCACCTGCCCTTGACGAATCAAATCGGGAGACCGTGTTCGGACTACTGAACCCACTGAACTAGAAGACGTCGGCTCGAACGGGCCCGACCGCGTTCTTCACCTCAAATGTCGCAGCGTCCGAAGCGGCCGCCACGCCAGCCGAACTGGCAATGCCCTTCACAAACTCTCGGTAGCGAGAACCGACAAACCATTTGCCGTCGAGCTGGCTCGCGGGAAGCAGTGTTTCCTTTCCAGTCTTCGGGTTCTTGGCTGGGAAGCCCACCGTCCTGCCACGGGGCAATGGCGCCTCAAAGATCTCTCCAGTCGTCACATCCACCAGCAGGATCGAATCCGCCAACCTCACCTCATCGGAGGCGAATCCCTGCCACGCAATCAGCCCGCCCCCCACGAGGAGGCCGATCACGATCACCGCGAGTTGCCAGGGTTTCACGCCCTGCATGCGTTGGACTCCGTGTATCGCCGCGGCCTACGAACAGCCCGCGGCGCAATGACCTACCGAAAACGCACCCGCCAGACGCTCAACCCGACCAAGGGCCTTGAACCGACTTCCCCGAACTGGGACAGAGCGTCCCGCCAGCGAGCTGGATGGTATCTCCCTCGCGCGCCCCTCGCCGCGGCGCTCCTCTCCAAACCGACACCTCTGACCTTTACACAATCTGAACACCGCTGTCGGCTGCGCGCGACCGGGACCACTCGTCGAAGGCTTCGAGGTAGGTGCCAGCGCCGCACGCGGCGCCGACGCCGTGGTGCCCAGTTCGTTGGGTTCGCTCTGTCGGGCAAGGATTGGGGGACATGGTTTGTGGGGCGTGCCTCGAGGGGCGTCTTCGCGGGGCAAGCTTTCTTGGGCATTCTTCGTGGGCATTCTTCGCGGGCAATCTTCGTGGGGCGTGCTTCTTTGGGAGTGGTTTGTTGCGCTTGGGTCTTGCGACTCTAAACGTGGTGTCTGCTTCGTCGGCGTGCTTCGTGTGCGTGAACTTTCGCAAAGAACGTGCCGCGAATCCCGTACTCTCTCACGTTCGATCTCGAGGCCGAAGGCCTCTACGCCCGTAGCCGGGGTGTGGAGGAGCGAAGCGACGACACCCCCGGACACGATGCGACGGTGCCCTTTTATCCCCTTCTTCCCCGCAGCCCGACGGGCTGCTCGTCGGTATCTTCCGCTATGGCGTCCACCCTCACCAAGGTCCTCGTACATGTGACCTTCTCGACCAAGCTCCGCACTCCGGTGATCGCCGCGCCGATCGAGGCCGACTTATACTCGTACGTCGGCGGCATCTGCCGCCGCATGGAATCGCCTCTCCACGCGATGAATGGAACGGCGGACCACGTCCACATGGTGGTGAGCCTCGGAAAGACCGTGGCGCTCTCCGACCTGCTGCTCAACATCAAGCGCGACTCCTCGAAGTGGATCAAGGCCGCGGACGCCGCCATGACGGAGTTCGCCTGGCAGGAGGGGTACTTCGCCTTTTCGATCGGTCAGTCCGGGGAGCCTTCGCTACGGGCGTACATCGCGAACCAGAAGGAGCATCACGTGAAGGTGAGTTTCCAGAACGAGATGCGTGCCTTTCTCCGGAAGTATCACGTCGCGTGGGATGAGCGATACGTGTGGGAGTGAGCGGGCGTGACGAGCAGTCCTTGCGGACTGCTGATGAGAAGAAGCCGGGAGGAGATGGGCGACGGCTTTCCGGGGGTGTCGTCGCTTCGCTCCTCCACCGCCCGGCTACGGGCGATGAGGCCTTCGGCCTCTTTGAGCAGCAGAACAGCAGAGCAGCAGCGCGGCCGCAGAGGTGCCATTGCGGCGGCGGTTCGTGCACTGGGCGGGGGCGAAGGCACTTCGAGCCATTTCATCTGCTTCAGCCATGGCATTGTGTTCGGGGGTGTCGTTGCTTCGCTCCTCCATGGCCCGGCTAAGGGCGATAAGGCCTTCGGCTCTTTGAGCATCGTTGCAAGGCGGCGGACAACCTCGATCCCCGCGATCGAGATCAACCCAAGCCCGGATACGCTCTTAGCCGCAGGTTCCGCTCGAACGGCGTTCTTTCATCGCACCATCCATGCCGAGCCACCCATGACGACCATGAGCACAGCCAACTCCACTTCTTTCCCCGCCCCATCCTCCACCCCTGCCTCCACCCCTGCCTCCGCGTCGGACGCCAAGGCTGCGGCCCAGCGTGCCATCGCTTGGCTTGAAGCCAATGAGGAAGCGTCCATCGAGCGCTGGATTGATTGGCTCCGGATTCCCTCGATCTCGACGGACCCGGCCTTCAAGGGCCAGTGCCGCCGCGCGGCGGAGTGGGCCTCCGAGCAGCTCCGCGAGCTGGGCTTCGCATCCGAACTCTGCGAGACCGGCAAGGTCGCCGAGAACGGCACCGGCAGCGGCCACCCGATCGTGCTCGCGACCATCGAAGGTTCCAAGGACTACAAGGGTCCGCACGTGCTCTTCTACGGGCACTATGACGTGCAGCCCTGCGACCCCATGGAGCTCTGGGAGAGCCCACCCTTCGAGCCTGTCGTGCGCGAGGCGCGGAAGGGTGAAGAGGGCGGCAAGCGCATCATCGCGCGCGGCGCCGTGGACGACAAGGGCCAGGTGATGATGTTCCTCGAAGCGCTTCGCGCCTGGAAGGAGACCAGCGGCCACGCGACCAACGGCGCGCGCATCACGGTGCTGCTCGAAGGGGAAGAAGAGTCCGGCTCGGCCAACCTTGAGCCCTTCGTGATGTCACGCAAGAAGCAGCTCGAGGCCACCGACGTCTGCCTGATCTCCGACACCGGCATGCTGGGGCGCAAGAGCCCCGCCATCACGTATGGAGTGCGGGGCCTGGCATACACGGAGATCACGCTGCACGCCGCGAATCAGGACCTGCACTCTGGGCTCTGGGGCGGACGCTGCCCCAACCCGCTGACGGAGCTCGCGCGCGTGCTCGCGCAGCTCCACGACAAGAACCGCAAGGTCACGATCCAAAAGTTCTACGACGACGTGCTGCCACTCTCGAAGAAGGAGCGCGACAACTGGAAGCGGCTGAAGTTCAACGCCGCATCGGCGCTCAAGAAGATCGGCTTGAAGAAGGACGCCGACATCGGCGAGAAGGGCTTCACGGCGCTCGAGCGCGAGTGGGGCCGCCCGACGGCGGAGATCAACGGCATGTGGGGCGGCTACACCGGCGCGGGCGCCAAGACCGTGATCCCGGCGAAGGCCTCGGCCAAGGTGAGCTTCCGCCTGGTCGCGAACCAGGACCCCGCGAAGATCACCAAGATGTTCTTCAAGTGGCTGAAGGATCGCACGCCGCCGGGCTGCCGCTGGGAGCTTGCCGACCATCACGGTGGGCACGGCGTCACGGTGCCCATCGACTGCGAACACCTCGCGGCGGCGTCCCGTGCCGTCAAGCGCGCCACCGGCAGGACGCCCGACCTCATCAAGAGCGGCGGCTCCATCCCAGTCGCGGGAATGCTCAAAGCGCGCCTGGGACTCGACACCATCTTCATGGGCTTCGGTCTTGATGACGACCGAGTCCACTCCCCCAACGAGAAGTTCGAGCTTGAGTGCTTCAGGATGGGCGCGCGAAGCCACGCGTGGCTGCTCGCGGAGCTTGGCGAGGAGTGAGCTGGGCGTGAGCGGTGAAGAGAGGGCATCGAGTGCGTACAGACAAGAGTTCGCTCGAGAAACTTAAGGATGGCGACGGCCCCGCTGAGGAAGACGTGCCATCTTTGTTTGTCTCACATTGTCCAGACTGCGCATACGACCTCTCAACCCTACCCGATGGCCGATGTCCCGAGTGCGGGCTTGCTTTCACACATGCGCGGCTGCTGCGTGCTTGGATCGCACGACAAGCCAAGGTCAAGAGCCGACGCTCGGCGATGCGCACCGCATCGCTGGTCCCGTTTTCGGTGGCCGCGATCATTACACTTTTCTGGCTCGCGACTGCGACGGCTTCGACCTACTTCGGCTTCGGGATGAGCATCACGCTGCTGGCGGCACTCATCGGACTCTTCGTCTACGTTCGTGGTGACAGACTCCTCACACACTCTCACGAGCTGCTTTGTTTCGTTGTCCCTCTCTTCATGCTCTTCTTCGCCATCGCTGGCAATCCCGAACCCTATCCGGGCATGGCGGTGGCGGCCGCGGCGGCGGTAGTGATCTGCTACTTCGCGCTGCGTGATTCGCCGCTGATCTCGGGAGTACTTATCCTGGGTCTGGGTGCCCTGCCGCTGACGGTCTACGGCCTCAGCATGCTCTTGCATGGTCAGCTGCGTGTGAACGGCGGACATTACTGGAGCGACTTCGACTGGCCTTCCTTTCCCCGGCCCCGCGCGCTCAAGGCACCTGAGGCCGTCGTCGGCGGGCTCTGGATGCTCGCTCTCTCTGGCGTTCTCGCGGGCGTGACGATCTTCTTCATCGGCCGCGCATTCGTGAGAATTCGCCGGGCAGGCCGCCGACCCGCCGACACTCCCCGGGAGATACTGAAACAAGCTCGCGCGTTTCTGAACCGTCGTTACGACGCTTGAATCCAAATCCGCGCCTACGCCGCCTTGCTGTGGTGCTCGCCGCCGGACTTGTCGGAGTCGGTCTTCACTATTTTAACACGGCTCTCGGCGATCTCTTTCATACGCTCAAGCCGCTGGGCTCGCAGTTCCGCCACGCGCCGTCGCAGTTCGTGCAGCTGGGTCTCGCTGCCGATCCAGCTGGCCATCACGTGCAGGATCCCCAGCATCGTCGCAAGGGAGACAACCACGAGGATGGTCCAGAGTTGGGCGGACATGGTCGTGTCAGGTCGTCTCAGGTCATCTCAAGACGTGTCAGGTCATCTCAGGACAATTCCGGCGCTCTACGCCCCCCACCACTAAACATCGACTCCCGAAACCTTGCGGTTGATCTGCCTGTAGAATCATCCGGTGTACACAACGTCCGACAACTCGGCAGGAGGCGGCGCTATCGCTGCGTGCGGCATGGACGACACTCGTTTCGCCCCCGGACGCCACGCCTCCGGGTACCACGCCACTTCGTGGCGTGTTGCCTCTCTCCTCCTCAGCCTCGCCCTCTTGCTCTCCATCCCCTCCTGCGGCGATGGCACCAGCGTCAACACCAACGCCGCCGCATTCGTACAGCAAGATGAAGTCGCGATCACCGTCCAGCGCCTCGGCGTTGGCGATGTCATCCGGCGCGGCGAGTGGGCGGGCATCCGACTCGGCCTCACCGACAGCGGCAGCCGCGCCCGCGATGTGCTCGTCCGCCTCTCGGGCTTCGACCCAGACGGCGACACGCCCCTCTTCGAACGCCGCATCACGCTCACGCCCGGTCAGGCCGGTGGCCAGCCCGTCTGGATGTACGTTCGCGTCCCATTCAACTACGAGCCCGGCGACTCCAAGACGCTGGTCGCGACCGTCAGCGAAGCCCTCGAGAACGGCGCAGACTTTCGTTCCGGTCGCCTACTGGGACGCGTCTCTCTCAACCCCGTCGGCGGCAAGGTGCTGGGCAAGACCGTCGGCATGATCGGCGTGCTCGGGCGCGCGCTCGGCCTTCAAGCCTTCTCTCTGGCCGAAACGGGCAACACTCGCAACGAGTGGCACGAAGTTTCGCACGAGCGCGTCGACATCGCCACCGGCATCACGCCCGGCGATCTTCCTGATCGATGGGTCGGGCTCATGGGCCTCGACACGCTTGTCTGGGCCGATGGTGACATCGCCACACTCCGCGGCGAGAGCGCTCGCGCCCTTGAGGAGTGGGTCGGCCGCGGCGGGCACCTGGTCATCGTCCTCCCCCCCACCGCCCAGACCTGGATGAACCCGGCGAGCAACGAACTGCACGGAATGATGCCGGCCGTCGCCGTCACGCGCAACGAAGCGGCAGATCTCGTCCCCCTCATGCCGCTGCTCACCAACAAGGTGAACCCGACCTTCCCAAAGACCGGCATCGTGCATTCCTTCCGACCACAGACTGATGCGCAGCCCAACGAGGCGATCCCGATCCTGAGCACGGCCGATGGGCAGTGCGTCGTGGTGCGGCGGCTGGTCGGCGCGGGCATGGTCACCATGATCGGCATCGATCTCAACCAGACCGCCCTCTCTCAGGGCGACAACATCAAGGCCGAGGTGCTGTGGAATCGCGTGCTCGGCCGCCGCGGTACGCAGACCCCGCCGCGACTCACCAGCAACCGACCCGGCACGATCCCCACGGGCATCCTCAGTCGCCAGGGTTGGCTCCTGGACAGTGACATCCCCGCGCTCATCCGCAAGTCGGGCCAGGCCGCCGTTGGTCTGCTCGCTGGCTTTGCCGTCTTTGCAGCGTACTGGCTCATCGCTGGCCCGATCGGCTTTGCGATCCTGAAGCGCAAGGGACTCTCGCAGCACGCGTGGGTCGCCTTCGTCGCGGTCGGCGCGATCTTCACCGCCCTGGCGTGGGGTGGCGCTTCCATCCTGCGACCGCACACGGTTTCGGCCTCGCACGTCTCGTTCATCGACCACATCTTCGGCCAGCCCACGCAGCGCGCCCGGACGTGGCAGAGCATCCTGATCCCCTCGTACGGCGAGGCAACGCTCGAAGTCGCGGGGACAGATGGCCTTGTCATCCCCGGCGAGCGATCGCTCAACACGCTCGCGCCCTGGGACTCGCTCGATGGCTCCGGCAGCGGCACAACCTTTCCCGACGCGCGTGGCTACACGATCGACGCCGGCCGCCCCGACAAAATGCGCTTCCCGGTTCGCGCCACCGTCAAGCAGATCCAGGCCGACTGGGCCGGCGGACCCATCTGGGAAATGCCGATCCCAGCCGAGGGCGGCCTGAAGCTCGCATCAACCTCCGGTGTCGCGGGCCAGCCCCTCCTCTCCGGAGTCCTCACGCACAAGCTGCCCGGCACACTGAAGGATGTCGTCATCATCGTCGTCCGCGGCCAGCGCCCGCTCACTCCCGCGCGCAGCACCGTCGGCTTCGAGGGCTCTCTCCTCGCCAACGCCCTGGCATATCAGGTCAGCGAGTGGCGCCCAGGTGAGACGCTCGACCTCGCCGTCGCGACGCTCCCGCGCGCCCAGCAAGCCTCGCAGGAACTCGCCGAGACCTTCCTTCGCCGCCTCATTCCCGTCACGCAGACTTGGGAAGCGCTCGGAGCCGAGCCGCAAATCAGCGACGGCCGCACGGCCGAGCGCATGCTCGCGCTCGCCATGTTCACGCAGCTCGAGCCACCAAGCCCCGATGCCAGCAACTCCACCAACCAGTACGCCGCGCAGCGCTCCGCGACCCACACCTGGGACCTTGGCCGCTGGTTCACGCAGCCCTGCGTCATCATCGTGGGCCAGATGAGCGAGGCTCCATCGCCCATCCCGCTGCTGCTCAATGGCTCTCCATTCGCATCCAGCGGCACCGTTGTGGTGAGGTGGGTGTACCCTCTTGGTTCCAACCCGCCAACACACCCATCGGCGCCGTTCATCATCCCCCCGACCCGGACCGACGAACAGCAAGACGCCCCGGCGACTCCTTCTCCATCCGACCCATCCGATCCCAGCGGCGGCTAAAACCCCGCCCACACGATGACCTTCTGGAGGGCCCCAACCCGTGCCCATGATCGAAACGATCAATCTCACCAAGCGATACGGCGATCTCGTCGCGCTCAACAACCTCAACCTCACCATCAACGAGGGTGACTGCTTCGGCTTCATCGGCCCCAACGGCGCCGGCAAGACCACCACCATCAAGATCCTCGCCACGCTCCTCAAGCCCAGCAGCGGCCAGGCCAACGTCGCCGGCCTCACCGTCGGTTACCAGAATCGCCAGATCCGGCCCATGATCGGCTACGTCGCCGATGAGCTCGGCCAGTACGAGGACATGGTCGTCACCGAATACCTCGAGTTCTTCGCTGCGGCGTACAACATCCACGGCGCCCAGCGAAAGAAGGTCGTCCACGACGTCCTTGAGCTCACCGACCTCGGCTACAAGGCCACGGCCGAAGTGAACAGCCTTTCCCGCGGCATGCGCCAGCGCCTCGCCGTCGCGCGCGTCCTCCTCCACGACCCCAAGGTCCTGCTCATGGACGAGCCCGCGTCGGGCCTTGACCCGCGCGCCCGCATCGAGATGCGCGAGCTCCTCAAAGAGCTCCGCCGCATGGGCAAAACCATCCTCATCTCAAGCCACATCCTCCCCGAGCTCGCCGAGCTCTGCAACGTCGTCGGCATCATCGAGCGCGGTCAGCTCCTCTTCAGCGGTACCGTCGACGAGATCGTCCGGCGCGCCAAGATGGGCTTCGTCCTCCATGTCGGCGTCGCGGATCGCTGGGACGAAGCAGGCCGCATCCTCCAGAAGCTCCCCGGCGTCAAAAAGGTCGCGCTCGCGCCAGAAGACATGGCCGACGGCCGCACAGGACGCGTACTCCACGTCAGCTACGAAGAAGGCCAGGGCGCCAGCGCCAGCGACATCCCAAATGTCCTCATCAACGGCGGCTATCGCCTCACCAAGTTCGCCGAAGAACCCATCAACCTCGAAACCGCATTCATGCGCCTGACCAAGGGTCTGGTGCAATAGGAAAGCACAAGTTCCACGATCATCCTGCTTTGCGGATGATCGTGGAAACCAAGCCCGAAGCAGCGTGCGGCGTGGATACTCGCAACCACCGTAAGTCGCGCAACTTCTCCTATAGGCATGGTCGGAGGAGGGCTGCCCAGTTCACTTGCTGCGTCAAGCGCCGTCGTGGAGTTGTTACCTCATACTATGAAGTTGATGAGTTTTCGATTTTCACACTTGACGTTGCAAATCGCTTTGACTAGTTTGATGCTGCCAGTCCCGGGCGCGAGTCCCGGGCGCGAGTCCCGGGAAGTGGACTCGTCAGGAGCATCATCATGAGCATCAAGTGTCGGTGGTGGCGGGCGGTCGCTTGTGCAGCCGTGGCTCTCTCGGCGTCCGCCGTGAGTTCCTTCGCGCAATCTGTTTCGAGGCCAGCTGGAGTGCGGGTGACTCAGAAAGACTGGGTGTTCGTGCCGGTGGTCGTGCAGGGCAGTGGCACACTGGAAATCCCCGGTGTTCTGGCACTTCGGGATGAGTCGCTGATCGTGGGCCAGAACATCGTCTCGGTTTGGTACTCGAATCCCGGTGTTCCGGGAGCCGAGTGGCCGGCGATTGCGTGGGAGTCGCAGGATCAGTGGGAAGCGATCAAGTGGACAAAGGAAGCATTCGGGATCTCCGACGCATATGACTTCCTCTGGCCGACGAGCGATGCACCTTCCGCTGGCGGCTCGAGCGAAGCGCCGCAGAGCTACTTCAAGGGGCTGCTCATTAGCGATCCGTTCGCTGCCCTGGTCGCCCAGCCGGATGGGGAGCAGATCGTGATTCTGCTCGCTTCGATGGGGTACAAAGCGGCAAGCATCGCGGTTGATCAGAACGGCCCCTGCAGCACCCGGGTCATCCTATCCGCGCTTGCGGACACGACGGCGTTCGCAGTGCTTGCACAGCCACCGTTGCAACAAGTACAGGCTCGGTACTCTTCACTTGTACCGACGACGTGCGCGCAGGTTGTACCACCACCACCGCCGCCGCCGCCGCCAGTGATTCCCGTGATCCCCGGAACAACCACACCTCAGCCCGGGACACCGATCAGTCCAGGAGCACCATGGCAACGAGACAGTTCACCACCCTACAGGAAGCCCGCGTTGGACACGGCTACCACGTGTGCTTATGGCGCTCGAATCATCTGGCTCTATACCACAACCAACTGGCTCGGGCTGACGGTTATCGAATACTGTCAGTCTGAAATGTCGTGGACCTGTGCGGCGCCGCCGGGCGTCCCGCCAGCTCCGTGTCCAGCGAACCCGCCCTGCCCACCACCGGCGGGGCCTTACTTTCCGCCTGGGCCGCCCGGACCGCTTCCCGCAGGGTCTTGTGGTTATAGCTACTACTGATCTGATCCAAAGGGCAGACTCCATAGAGAGTTGACACTCTCTGTGGGGCGTATGGATTCGACATTTGGTCGAGGCCGCGTTTTCAGGTTGATCCCTCTCTGGGTCTCGTGTGCGCTGTTCGGACTGGGCGTTTCGTGGATTACCGCTTTCGCCCACTGGATCTTGGTCGAAACCGGGCACATCCCGCGTCTGACAAGTGTGCGCGCGATAGGCTCTGACATAAGTGGGCAAGGACTTGTTGTGGCAGTCCACACTCGATTCACAGGTCGAGTGCCTGGGGAGACACCACCATCCCCCGAAATGGACTGGGTAACGCATTACACGACGATCGCCTATGGCTGGCCAGTAGCCAACTGGGGAACCGTGTTTCGCCAGCGCGGCACATACTACTGGCAGGACGGCGTCGATCCGGTCCTCGCCCTGGATTTGCGGTGGCTTTGGCCCGGTGGCTCGCTGTCAGACCCGACTCGCCCGTACCTTACCCGTCC
>Ga0105049_10002797_pt1 | contig 20642 bp, 17 predicted proteins | sample MAT06_FD_78087 | JGI IMG/M metagenome (GOLD analysis project Ga0105049, IMG submission 78087) | Freshwater microbial communities from Lake Fryxell liftoff mats and glacier meltwater in Antarctica - MAT-06 | ecosystem: Environmental > Aquatic > Freshwater > Ice > Liftoff microbial mat | place...
ACGATTCCTGCGATGATCAGCATCCGGTTCGACCCGCCACGAGTCGGGCCGCGGTAGCGAGGGCCGCCCTCACCGGTCTCGGCGGCTTCCTCCGCTGCCTTCCGGCGGCGTTCTTTCTCCGCCTTCTCCGCCAGGGTTTCCGGAGCGAGCAGTTGTGTAATCGCAAAAGGATTGTCGGCTACGGAATCCGCTGATGGTTTGGCCTTCCCCGCCTTGGCGGTCTTGGCTGGCTTTTTCGCCTCCTTCCCGCCCGAGGAAACGCTGAAGTCAAAAGCAGTATCCGCCTCGGACATCGACGGCGGTTCCTCGTCTTCCAGCGGCAGCGGCTCGGCGTCAGGCTCTAAAGCAGGCGCGGCCTTCTTGCCCGGTGGTGCTTCCGGCGAGGCTTTCGCCGCGGCGGCCCTGGTGGGAGCAGGCTTGATGGAAGCAGGCTCCCCTGCGGGCTTGGCAGGAGCCTCAGCCGGCGGTGCGGCAGGCTTCGCAGGAGCCGTGGCTGCGGGCTTCGCCGGGGCCTCCGCCACCGGTGCGGCAGGCTTCGCAGGGGCCGCAGGCTTCGTGGGGGGGACTGCTGCGGCAGGCTTCGCTGTCACGGCTGGCGCTGCCGGCTTCGCGGGAGCGGCGGCCTTCGCAGGAGTGGCGGTTGCGGCTCGGGCCGGATCAGCTGGTGCCGAGAGGGCATCGAACGACGAGAGCATCATCGTCGAATCTTCTGAGGCCGCCGTGTCGGCACCTGGGATCACGAACGGGGTCGAGCACTTCTTGCAGCGAGCCTTACGGCCCGCCATCCCGTCGGGTGCGCGCAGCTTGGTCTGGCAATTCGGACAAGCGACTTCAACTGGCATGGGGTACGTCCCGCCGGAGGCTGTCTCGAGTCAGGTGGAAATGATCAACGATCCCTTCAACGTACACAACTCTTGCGGGTGAAGCAATGATGAAGCGAAGAGAAGCCCGTTTTCCTCAACTGCTGGCAGGCCCTGTTGTTGTGAGAGCAACCATCCGCGGATCCTCGTCAAGACCTGGACCATGGAACGGCCGTTCACGTACGCAGACGCGAAGCCTGAAGGTCGGCTCTCAGCGATTCGTGGGGTTACTATCGATCGATGCCACCCTCTCCAACGTCATCAGCGTGAAGTCCTCGGGTTCGCTGGATTCCAATTGCAGCTCTCGAACGAGTGCGTCGACGAATTCCTGGTCGCGTTGCAGGCGCTGCGGTTGGATCCTTTCTGCAAGCCTCTGCGCCGCCTGGACGGCGTCCGCGGGAAGGCTGCCATCGCTGCTGAGAAGGAGGCGGTCGCCGACTTCCAGATGGCCCTGGCCGGTGGTGTACTCGGCAGGAAAGCTGCCGAGATAGGGGCCTGGCGTCAGCCAGACGACCGGCGGCCCCGAGGTCGGCAGGTAGACCGGCGGCGGCAACCCTGCGCGGGCGAACGTGACCCCGCCCGTCCTCAGATTCATCTGGATGTAGCACATCGCCACGAAGGGCGGATCGTCCAGGCCGAGCGCCAGCAGATTCTGATGGACCTGGGCGAGTACGCGATCCGGTGACGGCAGGGGGTCCGTGGCGGCCCCGCGTGTGGGGACCGAGAGGCGTGCGTAAGTGCCGATCAGGCTCGCGATCCCCGAGGCGGGGCCCACCGTGTCCGCCAGGAAGACACCGAGATGATCCGCATCGAGCCTCGCGACATCGTAAAAATCGCCTCCCGATCGGCCTCGCGGATCATGGCCGACGGTGATGCGAACTCCCTCGAAAATCGGCAGGGTTCGCGGCAGCATCATCTGCTGAACCAGTCGCGCCAGGTTCTGAGCCAGTTCAAAGTCTCGCTGCGTCTTCTGCAACTGTTCGCCGAGAAAACGAGCCTCGCCACCGCGAGCGTATTGATGAGCAAACGCTGCCTGCTGACGCACTCCCGCTCGCACTTGGGCCGTCAGCACTGCGACTTCCAGCGGCAGGGCGAGGCAGACATCCGCCCCGGAGTCCAGCGCCAGCGTGTGCTGTTCCGCCGACGCCACCGGAAGCACCCAGATCACGGGCAGGTGCACGTCGCCCCGTTCGATCCGCCAGCGTCGAGTCTGAGCCGCGGCGGCGTCCGGCCGATCGCCGACCTCCACGATTGCGACTGTGACCTCCTCGAAATCGATCGCCGCCGGCGAACCGAGGATGTGATCAACGATCGTAAACCCCGCTACTTGAAGCGGCCAGCGAAGCGTCGGTGCCGAGTTCGTGCTGAGAAGGATCGCGGCCATGGGCATCATCCGTGACAAGGGAGAATTCGCGGGATTCCAGAGACTGCGTCCCCGTGCCAGCCTGCGGCTGTTAGAGATCCGTCATCGCTTCAACGCGAGCACCGCATCGGCGGGAACGGTTGTACGGCAGCCCAGCACTTCTGCGAAGCCCACTCGCTTGAGCAACCCCTCGTACTCCGCCAGGTTGCGTTCCCGCCCTTCCGTGCAGGTCAGCATGTTCAGGTCCTGCATCTGGGCCCATCGTGGGCCCGTCTTATCTTCAAAGATCATCTTTTCCACCACGAGCAGGGCTCCGCCCGTCGGCAGCGCGTCGTAGATCCGCTTCAGCAGCGTCACGCATTTCGCTTCCGTCCAGTCATGGAGAATCCGGCCCAGTGCGTAAAGATCGCCGTTGGGCAGCGGGTCCGCGAAGAAATCCCCCGCGGCGATGGTGATGCGATCGCTGACATTCGAGTCATCAATGATGTCTCGTGCGAGCGGCCCCGCGTCCGGCAGGTCGAACAGAACCGCCTGAAGTTGAGGATAACGCTGGCACGCCGCGATGCAGAGATGGCCCGTGGCGCCGCCCAGATCGACAAGTGTGCGGAAGCGGCTGAGATCGAAAGCTCCCACCACTTGCGGCGAGGTGATGCAGCCGAAGCCATGCATGCCCATCAGGAACTCGCGCTTGGCCTCGTCCGTCTTGAAGAAGTTCGAGAAGATTGGCCCATCCCAGCCGAAGGTTTCCTTCCAGCGGTGCGTTCCCTCGCGGATGGCCCCCTCGAGATTCGCCCAGAGTTTCCAGCCCACATCGTTCGAGTAGCGGATGTAGCCCGTCATGCGGTCGCGACTGTCCGAAGTGAGGTACGCCTTTGAGGCCGGCGTCAACGCATAGCCTTCGGCATCGCGTGTGAGGAGTTGCAGCCCCACGCAGGCGTTCAGCAGTCGGGCGAGCGAATCCTCATCGGCCTTCAGTTCAGGGGCCAATTCGGACGCGGACCGGGCCCCCGTTGCGAGAGCGTCGAAGACGCCTAGCGACACGGCTGCGAACATCACCTTGGAACGCCGAAAGGCTTCGATGAGGTCCAGCACGATGCCCGGGTCGGGGCGGGTGAGGTCTTGGGCCACGGCCACTCCTGATGTTCGAGGGATTCTCGCTCAGGCTGTTTTAGTGAACGGTATATCATGGGAGGATCACCGCGCCGCAGGATGTTGCCGATACCCGCCTGGCGAGCAGCCCAATCTCAGGTCGCCGTGCCTGTGGAATCGAGCGGCCGTGCAGCATCCGTGAAGCACTCAACGACGCCCGGAGGGTAAACTTGGACTCCTTCACGCTCACCGGTCGGATCGTCGATGTGCTCGCGGGCCGTATCTACCCGGGCCAAATTCGAGTCGCGGGAGGCCGCATCGCCGAGGTCCACGAGCTTTCGGACGCTCCACATGATCGCTTCATTCTGCCAGGCTTTGTCGATTCGCATGTGCACATCGAAAGTTCGATGATGGTCCCCTCCGAGTTCGCTCGCTTTGCCACGATTCACGGCACCGTCGCCACCGTCTCGGATCCGCACGAGATCGGCAATGTGCTCGGCGTCGCGGGCATCCGCCTCATGGTGGAGAACGGCAAGCGGGTGCCGTTCAAGTTCTGGTTCGGCGTGCCGGCCTGCGTCCCCGCGACGGAGTTTGAAACCGCCGGAGCACGTCTCGACGCCGCCGTGGTCCGCGATCTGCTTACGAATCATGGGCTGCATTACCTGGCGGAGGTGATGAACTTCCCTGGCGTGCTCGCGGGCGATCCGGACATGCTTGGCAAACTCGCCGCAGCACGTGATCTCGGCCTGCCGATCGACGGCCATGCTCCGGGCCTTCGCGGGGAAGACGCACGGCGCTACGCCGCCGCGGGCCCTTCCACCGACCACGAGTGCGTCACACTGCCCGAGGCGCTGGACAAACTCGCCGCCGGGATGAAGATCCTGATCCGCGAGGGCTCCGCCGCCAAGAACTTCGCCGCCTTGCATCCCTTGCTCGCGTCGCACCCGGAATCGTGCATGTTCTGTTCGGACGATCTGCACCCGGACAATCTTCAGGAAGGCCACATCAACCTGCTCGCCGCCCGGGCCGTGGCGGAAGGGCACGACCTGATGAACGTCCTCCGCGCTGCCACCTGCAACCCCGTGAAGCATTACGGACTGCCCGTCGGCCTGTTGAGGCCGGGAGATCCTGCCGATGCCATCGTGGTCAACAATCTCCGTGACTTCCGCGTTCGGCAGACTTACGTGGACGGAAGGCTCGTGGCCGAGGCGGGGGTGAGTCGAATCGAGCGAGTTCCGGTCGAGCCGCTCAACCGCTTCGGTGCGATCCCTCGCGAGGTGGCGGACTTCCACATTCCCGCACGCGGGAACCGTGTTCGCGTGATCGAAGCTCTCGATGGCCAGCTCATCACGGAGGAGTTGCATCTGAGCGTTCCCGAGGCGAACGGCCGATGGGAATGCGATCTCGGTCAGGATGTGCTAAAGATCGCCGTCGTGAATCGCTACGCACCCGCGACACCCGCGGTAGGGTTCGTGAAAGGCTTTGGTCTCAGGGAGGGGGCGATCGCTTCGAGTGTCGCCCACGATTCGCATAATATTGTCGCTGTGGGCACCTCGGACGAATCGCTCGCCCAGGCGGTGAACGCCCTCGTGGCCGGCCAGGGCGGGCTCTCGGTGGTCGACGGTCATGGTGTTCACGTCTTATCGCTCGAAGTGGCCGGTCTGATGAGTGTGGATGGCGAAGCGGTGGCCGCGGGTTATGCCCAACTGGATCGCCTGGCCCGCGAACTGGGGACCACGCTGAGAGCCCCTTTCATGACGCTCTCGTTCATGGCGTTGCTCGTCATCCCTTCCTTGAAACTGAGCGATCGCGGCCTCTTCGACGGCAGCAGCTTTCGTTTCACATCCCTCGATTGCGAATGAACCAACCTGAATTTCAAGCCGTGATCTGCAAGCTGTCACTGACGGTCAGAATGTTAGCACCACTCCTTCAAGGGAAGGGTAGCCGCTTGCGGCGAAGCGTTGCCCAGCGCGATCACCTGATACGGTGGAGCAGAACTGCGGTCTCGCGGTCATCACCAAGTGACCCCGCTCCGCAGAGCTAAGGGTCAAGGTATCAACAACTGTCCGGGCAATGAGAAAGCCGACTCGTCGCACACCGGTTGATTCCAGCGCCGACCCTCCCACCCCCTGGTGGAATCATGTCGAAAGCTGGAATCACTTCCTGCTCGAGTTTAACATCATTACCACACTCGATTTCCGAATCGAGCGGTGACTGGAATCACGCCCGGTCACCGACGCAAAAAGCGTCGATGATTCTGGTTCAATTGATGTGGGTTGAAACGGAAATCCCGACAATTGTTGATGCGCTTCGCCTAAGCCGCAACCGGCTGGAAAACCGTCGGTACTCTGAAATCCCCTTGCTCGCCCTTTCTCGCTCTTGAGACCGGTCTTGAAGGTTTCTCGCGGCGCGTCTATCTGAACAAGAACGCCCATCCGGAGGCTCCTCGTGTTGCGACTCACGCTGTTCCTGCTGCTCATCCTTCCCACCACGAGCCTTGCCCAGGCGGAGAAGTCCTTTCCCCCAGGCCGACATGGGAAGGGCGAACTCACGTACATCCACGGCGTTCCCGTGTTGACCGTGAAGGGCACGCCGACCGAGATGGGTGAGCAGTTCGGCAAGCTCGCCGTCGCGGGGGCTCCGGACCTGAACGGCCTGCTCGCACGATTCCTCCACGATTCCAAGCAGACGGAACGCTATCCGCTCATCGCGACGCTGGCCCGATCGCTGAAGTCGAACATCCCGCCGCACCTTGGCGAGGAACTCGCCTGCGCCGGGAAAGTCGGTGAGCGAGACGAGGCGTCCATGCTCTTCGCGAACATGGTGGCGGACCTTTCGAGCGGCCTGGGCTGCTCCACACTCGTGATCGAGAAGGAGCGAAGCAAGACAGGCGCGCCGCTCTTCGGCCGCAACTTCGACTGGCAGCCCACGAAAGGGCTGACGGAGCACACGCTTGTGGTGGTCTACAAGGGCGAAGGCAAGCGAGCCTTCGCCGCTGTCACCTTCACGCCGATCACGGGCGTCATCAGTGGCATGAACGATGCCGGTCTATGTGTCACCATCAACGAGATTCACCTTCGGCAGTCCCGCGACAAGAGCAAGTTCAACTGGAAGGGCACGCCGTTGCTTTACGTCTTCCGTCGGGTGCTCGAGGAGTGCGGCAGCATCGAGGAAGCGGAGAAGTTCCTGCGAAACCTGCCGCGAACCACGTCATGCTGCATGACGCTCTGCGATCGCAATGGCGGAGCCGTCTTCGAGATGACGCCGACGAATCTTGAGGTGCGGCCGGGCGTCAACGGCGTCGATTGCTGCACGAACCACTTCCGCACGGACAAGCTCTGCACGGAGAAGAAGTGCTGGCGTTACGACCTGCTGAGCCCCCTCCAGAGCAATGAGGCCAAGCTCGGGGTGGCGGAGGTGTTCTCGTATCTGGACAAGGTAAACCAGGGCAAGAGCACACTCCAGAGCATGGTTTTCGAGCCCGGCGACCGCATCCTGAACCTGGCGTATGGCGAGGGCCCGGCGACGAAACTCGCCGCGAAGCGTCTGGAGCTAGGGAAGCTCTTCGACGCGAAGTGACCGCGTGAGGCGAAGTGGCCTCACTGAGATCCAATTCTCTATCGAGACTGTAGCACAGGCACATGTTGAAACGGCGACCAACGCTCGCCTTTGGGGATCAGAAGAAAGAGACTTACCACAGAGGACACAGAGGACACAGAGGACACAGAGGACACAGAGTTCAGAGTGAGAGAAGGGAGGGTTTCAGAAAAAGGATCTGTGAGCGATCTGGCGCCGTTCGATGGCGTTGTCCCTGTCGAACACACCACCCTTCTTTGTCTTCCTCACTCCGACCTCTGTGATCTCAGTGACTCTGCGGTAAATCTCTTGCTGCCTGTTGGCTCATCGCATGACACGATCGACGATCTGCCCCTCGACCACCAACGCGAACTCGGGTTCGCTGACGGCACTCATGGCGTCGCCGAGCAGCCTTACGGCGCGAATGTCGTTCAGCCGACGCAAACCGTCCTGGTAGTCCGAGAGCTTCAAGGACGAGTGCTTCGCCGTGAGGGCCTGGAACAATTCCTGGAGAGTGCACTGTGTCGGCGAACCCGCGGAGGCCCGTCGATCCAGATATTCCAGGGCCTCCGCGGCCCAGGGCACCACCTCTGCGATCGCTTGCGGAACGCTTGGCGACGACATCTCCGCCCGGCGAAGGGCCGCCTCCACACGCTGCGTCAGGTCTTCCAGGCCCTTGAGGATCGTTGCTGTCCGACTTTCAAAGCGGGCCGACAGGGTGTCGAGATCCTTCCGCGCCTCGTCGAGCCAGGCCGGGATTCCGGACTTGGTGGCTGCCAGCACCGATCGCAGTTCACGCAGCACGGCCCGGGACGAATCGTTGTCGTGAACGTACTCCACGGCCTTTGGCGTCGCCTTCACCCACTCCGTGACGACCTTGCCGCGAACCTCCGTGCGAAGCGTTTCGAGCAGGCCTTGCTGAATGGCGAAGAGCGACGCATCCGCCGAGACGCCGACGCGAGTGGGGAAGAGGCCTGAGAGCTTCCCCGAGCGAAAGAGGCGGTGCTCGCCCGGGATCGCCAGCGCGGTCTTGAGGGCATCGAGCAGGGCCTCCGTTCGGGCAGCAAGCTGGCGAGCGTCTGGCGCATGGCCCGGCGGCGGGGCCGGCATGTCCGAGTGTGGCGGCGGGGCGGAGTCCATTCCTTACCCTTCATCAAGGTCCGTTGTTCCGGGAGCGAACCGGGCATACTCTACACCTGTCCGTGCTCCAAAGAAAAGCTGAGTTCCCGGTTCCCCGTTTCGGGCTTCGCCCTGAAGACGGATGTTCTCAAGTTGGTACCCTGAAACCGGGACCATGAAACCGGGGGAGTCCACCGTGCCTTTGCGTCCACGCATTCTCAGCGGCGTTCAGCCCTCTGGAAAGCTCCACATCGGCAACTACTTCGGTGCCATCCAACAGCACATCGAACGCCAGGAGACCGGCGACTGCTTCTATTTCATCGCGGATTACCACTCGCTGACGTCCGTGAAGGACGCCGAGGAACGCGAAGCCGGTGCCGCCGCCAAGACCAAAGGCGTGCCCCCCCGCAGCGCCCGACTGATCCTCGCGGACAACGTTCGCGACGTCGCCCTCGATTACCTCGCCCTCGGCCTCGACCCGTCGAAGGCCACGTTCTTCCGCCAGTCGGACGTGCCCGAGGTCTGCGAACTCGCCTGGATTCTGTCGACCGTCAGCGGCATGGGGCTGCTCGAACGCGCCCACTCTTACAAGGACAAGGTTTCCAAGGGAATCACCTCGAGCGTCGGCCTGTTCACGTATCCTATCCTGATGGCGGCGGACATCCTCATCTATCGCTCGCACCTCGTGCCGGTGGGCAAGGATCAGGAACAGCACGTGGAGATGACTCGCGACATCGCCGGTGCGTTCAACCATGCGTTCGGTGAAGTCTTTCCCCTGCCGGAAGCGGTTTTCAACGAGGCGGCGGTGGTGCCCGGAGTCGACGGGCAGAAGATGAGCAAGTCCTACGCGAACACGATCGAGATCTTCGCCGAGGGGAAGGCCCTGAAGTCGACCGTGATGAGCATCGTTACCGACTCGACTCCGGTGGAGGAGCCAAAGAACCCGGAGACTTGCAACGTCTTCAAGCTGTATCAGCTATTCGCGAGCCCGGAGGAGCAGGCGAACTTTGCGGAGATGTATCGCAACCCCATGGTGAACGCCGTGGCCCGCAACGGTCGACCGTTTGGCTATGGCGACGCGAAGGCGGCCTTGCTGAGCGCGATCGATGGCCACTTCGCCCCGGCCCGGGAACGGCGGAAGCAACTCGTCCGCGATCCGGGGTATGTGGAGGAAGTGCTGCAAGCCGGGGCGAAGCGAGCCCGCGAGGCCGCCCGTGTCACGATGCGCGTGATTCGCGACCGCGTGGGCCTGCATGTGGGGTGAGAGAGACTGTGAGGGATCAGGGAGACGCGGGCAAGGAAGGCGTGCGGAGTTGCAGTTCGCTCAACAGGCGAGGAGTTCGAGATCGTCGATGGGGCATCCGCAGTCACGTCGTTTCGCTTCCTCGCGGCACTCCGCCAGCAGTTCGGATCGCAGCTCGAAGTTGTGCACGCCGTCCTCGTCCCAGGCACGAATGACAGCGGATGTCGCCGGATTCAGCCCGGCCACTCGCGTCAGCCAGCGAACGCCCGCCTCGTGGTCATAGCACGCGGTTTTCGGATGGTTCCACGCAATGTGCGAAGCCAGGCAACCCATGGGCACGGCCCGGGTAAAAGCACCATGAATCAGCATGGGGCTGCCCTTGCCGAGAAGCTCGATGAGTCGTTGCAGACCGTGATCGGTCACATGGGGAAGCCAGTCTCGCTGGAATTCCGCACGGATCATGACAGACAACATGGCACACCCCGCGGCGCGGCCGCGACGGTCAAAGATCAAAGTCGGATGATTCGATAACGAGCAAACGAGAATCGCGTCGCGAACGGATGGCTCGGTCAACAGCACTCGTTCATCGGCACCTGGACCACTTCAAGTGATGCGAATTCCACCGTAAACAAGAAGGCTGACGGCGGGGGCTCCCAGGTGACCAGGGCATAATAGAAGCCCCCATTCAGAGGTGTCAAGAGCCCGTTGCAGCCCGCTTCGTCGTCCGAAATAGCACTAAAAACTCCTTCTTCCCGGACGAGGCATCCCATTAAGCTCTTAGGGCGGATGACCACCATCCGGACGACTTTTAAAAAAAATCTGGCACGGAACTCGCCCTGGCAAATACATACATGATTCAATTAGTAATTATAGTCTACGATTGAATGTATTCCCCGCAGGGAGGAAACCGAGGGGTTTCCGGGAAGCCCTGGAATTTCCAGAGGTTTGGAAGATCGAGAGGGGATTGACCTTCGCGACGAGAACGAATGGCCTGTGAGGTTGTTGAGCATGGGCGAGTGACAATGCGTTGTCACTGAGTCGACAACCAGCGTTCCTCGACGGCCCAGCCTCTCGTCGCCATCGCGAATAGAATACCGAAATGCCATACCTCACGGATCTCTTCCCGACAGTCGCTTCACGAGTGGTTCCACCCGTGTGCGTTGTGCTCGGCCCCCCTCGCCCGGTCACGCACCTCCTCGGCGCGATGGGCGGCCTCGAGACCATCTGCTTCCAGTTCGATCTGCACCAGGCCGGCCGGTTGCGCGAGTCTCTCGCGGAATCGAATCTTCAAGCGGAGGTTGTCGTCCATGCCGACCTGTGGGACCTGCCCCAAAGATTTCAGACGGTGCTCTTCCCCGCGTCCGCGCACAGCGATCGCGAACTCAAACTCGACATCATCGAGCAGGCGTATCACATCCTCGTTCCCGGCGGGCACTTCATCACGCTCTCGGAATACAAGAAGGATAGCCTCTTCGCCAAGGCTCAGAAGAAGGTCTTCGGCAAGTGTGGCGAGACGCCCTCGAGCGATCACGGCACTGCCTTCTGGAGCAAGAAAAGCAGCGGTAGCGAAGGTGAGCCTGGCAAGGCGGAGCGGCCCCGTCGTCGGCACGAGATCGAATATCACGCGAAGCTGGCGGACGGGCCGCCGTTGAATTTCGTGACTCGACCGGGAACGTTTAGTTATGGCCGCTTCGATGCGGGCTCACGCGCGATGATCGAGATCGCCGACATCCGCGAAGGGGACAGCGTCCTCGATCTCGGCTGCGGCAACGGCTCGGTCGGCTGCCTCGCCGCGGGCAAGGTGGGGCCGAAGGGGCACGTCACCTTCATTGACAGCAATCTGCGTTCGATGGCCCTGGCGGAACTGAACGCGAAGGCCAACGGCATCACGAACGCCACGTTCGTGTCTGCCACTCGCCTCGAAGGGCTGAACCCCGGCTCCTTCGACGTGATCATGGCGAACCCGCCTTATTACGCCAAGTCCGAGATCACCCGCCTGTTCATCGACGGCTCACGCGACTTGCTGCGGCCCGGCGGCCGATATTCGATCGTGACCAAGCTGCCCAGCGAAGTCGTCCCCATGATCTTTGAAACCTACGGCGAGTGCCACACCGTGGAGAACCGCGGGTACGTGGTGATCATGGCGGAAGTCTGATCATGCATCCAGAGGCTCCGTGTTGCCGCAATCTGTGACGTTCTCTTGCCAGCTTCGGCCCTGATCCTATAGTGATAGTTCCGATTACGGAAGTTCCTGGCGATTTGAAGAGGGTTGGCATCATGGGCATGCATTGCGCCATCTGTGAAAAGAAGCCCGTTCTCGGCAATCAGAAGACCTACCGCGGTAAGGCAAAGTACCTCGGCGGCGTCGGTAAGAAGATCACCGGCATGAGCCGACGAGCCTTCAAGCCCAACCTTCAGCGGGTTCAGCTCGTTCTCGAAGGCGAGACGACCCGTGCTCGCGTCTGCACGCAGTGCATCCGCAGCGGCAAGGTCCAGCGGCCGGTGAAGCGCAAGCCCTTCAGCATGCAGAGCGTCTGAAGTCTGTCTCGCGGATCTCACGCCAAGCTCACCTGTGCCACGGGTGGGCTTGCTCCATTTCCCTGACCATGCCGGACAGGAGCCTGACGATGAGCCTTTCCGTGGAGCAGGTTCGCAAGGTGGCCTCGCTGGCCCGGCTCGATATGTCGGACGCGGACCTCGTTCACCTTCAGCCACAGCTCAGCGCGATCCTGGATTACGTCGAACTGCTTCAGAAGCTGGAGACGACGGGAGTGGAGCCTTTGGCCCATCCACTGCCGGTGCAGAACGTGTTCCGTGAGGATGAGCCCGTTCCCTCGCTTTCCTTGGACGATGCACTTCGCAACGCTCCAAGCCGAAGCGGAGACTACTTCGGCGTTCCCGCCGTCTTCGATCGTGATTAAGCGTCGTCGGGCCTTGCCAGCTTTTGGTGGGAGGGCGGCTCCACTGTGCTGCCTCGGTCGCCCGCGGACCAGCCGAACACCTGGTTCGGCGTGCCATGAGTCCGGCTTCGCTTCTCCCATCGTTCGACCCAGCTCGCGTTTTCCTCGGTCACCACTCGCCGCTCGCGGTCCCAGAAATACGCACGACCCGTCCGGTAGCTTTTCTCCGCCATCGCACTGAACGCCACCACGGCCGCGGCCAGATCCGGCGGGCTGAAGGTGGACGTTTGCCTTTGGCGGATGCAGTCGAGGAAGTTCTCCCACAGCGACTCCGTCTCATTCTTCGGCGATTCGACCATCAGCACCTCGCTGGGCTCCATCGGCTTCTCGATTCGCGTGGGGAAGGCCGCGGACCGTGATGGATCGTCCCGGAAAAGCTGGTAGCCTCCCTTGACGAAGCGAATCGTTCCGAGCCGTCCGCGGATGACTTCTTCGACCGGGTACCCCGTGATCGTGGAGGCCGTGACGGAGAGTTGGCATCCTTCTTCGTAATCGGCGATCACGCTGGCCACGTCAGGCACGTCGCGGCCGTCGTATTCGAGGTAGAGCCCGCCGCCTGCGGTCACGCGAGCCGGATAGCGCACGCCCATCGCGGCCGTGAGCCTGGTGACAGGATGGGCGAGCAGATCCGTCAACGGCCCGCCGCTGAAGAGCCGATTGCAGCGCCACTGGGCGAAGGACGCTCGATCGAACGGCGCCTCGCGTGGCGTGGGGCCGATGCGTTCGCCGTTCACCTCGAATTGATGACCCAGGAAGAGATCCCAGTCGATCGTCTTGCGGTTCATCTCATTCGCAAGGCGATAGAAACGCCACTGACCGCGAATGTCGTTGCGGAAGATACCCGTCTGGGCGTGCGCGACATGGCCGATGGCGCCCGTGCGGATGGCGTCGAAGGCTCGCACCCACACGGGGTCCGCCATCGCCTGCACGCCGACAGTGACCACGCGGCCGGTTCGCATCCAGGTATCGAGGAACGCCGTGGCCTCCTCAGCCGTGCGCGTCATCGGTTTCTCGACGATCACGTCCTTGCCCGCGAGCATGGCGTCGATCGCCATCCGGGCGTGCCAGTGGTCCGGCGTGGCGATGCAGACCGCATCGACGTCCTTGTCTTCGAGGACGCGACGATAATCCTTGGTGACCCGCTCGCGGTCGCCCGGCTCGAAGCCGCACTTCTTCGCGGAGGGGAACAGGCCCTGAGAATATCGCCTGCGTGCGGTTGTGCCGCCGAAGGTCACGTCGTACTCGTCATCGAGTCCGTCCCACACATCGCAGACGGCGGCGGGAGCAACGGGTTTGCCATCCTTCGCGAAGCGATTGACGAGATCGATATGCGCCTGAGCCCGCCCGCCACAGCCGAGGAAGCCGATGCGAATTCGCTCGTTGCTGCCGGCGACATTGCCGTACGAAGCCGCGTTGAGCGACAAGGCCGACGCAGCCACCGCCGTGTGCCGGAAGAAGCGACGACGATCAACAGGAGGACGATTCTCAGCCATGGGAATCCACACGGGGAAGGAGCCAGCAGTTAAGACCTATTGTATCACAAGCCGTCAGGGCTGTGGGCCGTCGTCTCGCCAGGACTGTGGCAAGTGACGCGCTCCGCTGCGACCTCGCGATTGCGCCAGCGATTGAGAACAGGGACGTTTCGCACACGCGATGGCGTTTCTCCGCTAACCACGAACGCCTCTCGCGATACAATAGACTTCGCTTCCCCTTGTCCCTGCACCAGGATCATCACGATGAAAGTCGGCCTCGTCGGATATGCCGGGTCGGGCAAGAGCACCATATTCCAGTGGCTCACTGGCGAAACGCCCGACCCCTCCAAGGTCAATCAGGGCCAGCAGGCCATGACGGACGTGCCGGATGAGCGGCTCGCGAAGGTCGCCTCCGTTCTCAAGCCCAAGAAGATCACTTACACCAAGCTCGCGATCATGGACACGCCCGGCCTGATGGCGGACGAACGCAAGGACAACCCCCGTCGGCTTGGCATCCTCCGCGAGGCCAACGGCATGGTGATCGTCCTCGACGGCTTTAGCGGCAGCAACCTCGCGGATCAGCTTCGCCGCTTTCGCGAGGAGCTTCTCTTCGCGGATCTCGAAATCATCTCCAACCGTGTCACCAAGGTGCAGGCGTCGCTCAAGAAGCGAGCCCGCCCCGCCAAGGAAATCGAGGCCGACGAGGCTGAGCACGAGCTTCTCACCCGCATCGTCAACGCTCTCGAAGCGGGCCAGCCCGCTTCCACGCTCGGGCTTTTGCCGGAAGAAGAAAAGCTTCTTCGCAGCTTCCAACTCCTCACCCTGAAGCCGGAAGTCGCCTTCGTGAACCGTGGCGATACCGGCTTTAACGACCCGCTTCCCGCGGACCTCCTCGCCCTCGCCCCCACCGCAATTCAGGCCCCTGTGAAGCTCGAAATGGAACTCGTCGCCCTCGATGACGAGACGCGACAGATGTTCATGAGCGAGATGGCCATCACCGAGTTCAAAAAGGGTGAGATCACGAAATCGATCTTCTACGGCGTCGGCCGCAATGTCTTCATGACCGTGGGCGAGGACGAATGCCGAACGTGGTCGATCCCCGCGGGCTGCGATGCGGTCGAGGCATCCGGTTGCATTCACAGGGATCTCAGCGACAAGTTCGTCCGTGCCAACGTGATCGGCTTCGACGACTTCGTGGCCTGTGGCTATTCGGAAAAGGAGGCCAAGGTGAAAGGTCTCAACCGCATCGAAGGTAAGACCTACATCGTGAAAGATGCTGATATCGTGCATGTCCTCGCGAGTCATTGATCCCACGACAAGGACGCAGCACCCGCTCGTGAGGTGTATAATCGTCTGGCTCTTCGACCATCGACCCAGGAGATTGCATCATGGCCATCAAGTCAACGAATCCCCCGGCGGCCTCGACCGTTCACAACGGCAAGGCCGGCACGGAGACCCAGGCGTATGGCCTCGTCATCCCGCTGCCGAACGGGCTCTCCGCCGAGACCTGCAAGCAGAGCGTCGACAATCTCAATCAGCTTCTCGCGGACACAATGACCCTGCGGGATCTCTACAAGAAGGCCCACTGGCAGGTAAGCGGCCCAACCTTCTACCAGCTTCACCTGCTCTTCGACAAGCACTACGGCGAACAGGCAGAACTGGTCGACGAACTCGCCGAGCGCGTGCAGAAGCTCGGCGGTGTGACAGTCGCCATGGCTCCGGATGTGGCCGAGCTGACCAAGATTCCTCGCCCGCCGAGGGGGCGCGAGGAGCCCTCGGCTCAGATCGCCGGGCTCCTCAAAGGCCACGAGATCCTCCTGAAGCAGGCTCACGAATTCGCGAAGCAGGCGGCCGACTCCGGCGACGACGCCACCAACGACCTGATCGTGAGTGACGTGATCACGACGAACGAAACTCAGGTATGGTTCGTCGCGGAGCATGTGATCGAACGCTGAACGCCAACGCCACATTCGATACCAGTCTGATGCACAAGCTGCGGCATCAGACTGGTGTCTTTTTCCCTAACCTCTGTCTTCTGCCCTCTGTCCCCTGTCCGTTCGCCTAAGACGATCGCATGGCACTCATCGGCATCGATCTCGGCACCACGTTCTGCGCAGTCGCGACGCTCGATGACCGCGGCCGGCCGGCCACGATTCCCAACCGCGATGGGGAGATGCTGACGCCGTCTGCGGTTTATCTTGGGCCGGACGGATCTGCCGTGGTCGGGCAGCCGGCGCTGGATATTGGGCTCGAACAGCCCGACCGCGTGGCGACGTTCATCAAGCGTCGTATGGGGCTGCCGGACTTCGGCCGTCCGGTCGCGGGGCGAATCTTCCGACCCGAGACGCTGGCCGCTCTGATCCTGAAAAAGCTCGCTGCGGATGCTGCGATTCAAGTGGGAACTGTCGATTCCTGTGTCATCACGGTGCCGGCATACTTCGACGATACCCGCCGCAAGGCGACGATGGACGCTGGGCGAATCGCGGGGCTCGAAGTCCTCGATATTCTCGACGAACCCTCCGCCGCGGCCCTGGCGTATCTGGCGGGAGGTGCGGCCGAGTCCCCGGGTCAGACGGTGCTCGTTTACGATCTTGGCGGGGGGACCTTTGACGTCACCCTGGTGAAATTCTCCCGAAAGAAGTTCCAGGTGCTTGCCATCGAGGGCGACGTTCGCCTCGGAGGAAAAGACTGGGACGATCGCATCGTGGAGTACGTTTCCAGGCAGTTCCTGGAGAAGTTCGGCAGCGATCCACGAACCGATGCTCAGTCGCTCGCGATGCTGCTCTCAGCCGCCGAGCGAACGAAACGAACCCTGAGCAAGCTCGAGAACGGCAGCCTCACCTGCACGCACGATGGGCAGCGGCTTTCGCTGCCATTGACGAGGGCCGAGTTTGAAGCCCTGACACGCGACCTCGTGACGCGAACCCGCCTCACCACCCTGCAAGCCCTGTCGCAATCGAGGCTGACGTGGAAGGACGTGGATCGCGTGCTCATGGTCGGAGGTTCGACGCACATGCCCATCGTGGGCCGAATGCTGAAGGAACTCACTGGCCGGGAACCGGAGCGCAGCCTGGCTGTGAGCGAGGTCGTCGCTCGCGGCGCCGCCGCCCATGCGGGGATCGTTCGCCAGCGGTCGCCGATGCCACCGCCCCTCATGGATTTCCTTGATGGCATTGTCGAGATCACCGTGAACGCCCACAGCCTTGGCGTCGAGGTTCGACGCGGCGAGGATCGGCTCAACGATCGACTCATCGCGAAGAACACGCAGCTTCCAGCGATGGCCGAGCGGACGTATTTTACCGCGAAGGCGAGTCAAGAACGCGTTCGCGTCCGCATCCTTCAGGGCGAGGCGTCGCAGCCTGAGGCCTGCATGCCCGTGGGCGAGTGCTGGATCGAGGGTCTGCCCGGCCAGTTGCCGAAAGGCTCGCCGGTGGAGGTGTCGTGTGGAGTGGCGGAGAATGGCCGAATCGTGGTAACCGCTCGCGACACGACGACAGGCCGGGCCGTGCGGGCCGAGATTCACCGCCCTGGCGGCCTCACCGAGGAGCAAATCGCCGCCGAGACGGCCTGGGTCCGCCGCGTTTCTGTCTCCTGATATGAAGCCGGATGACCACAGGAGGCCGGATCGCCGAATGAGTGCTCCAGCGGCGGGGCCACGCGAACATGACCCCACCCGCTGAAATTGTCACTCCTTCACGCCGGCTTTCTCCAGGATCGCCTTCAGCTTCACCTTCTTCTCGTCGCTGAGTGGGCTGATCGGTGAGCGGTTCGGCCCCGCGTTGCGGCCGAGGATCGCCATCGCTTCCTTGATGGCGCCATTGCCGGTGCCGAGGGTCATGGCCATGCGGATGGGGTGCAGGCGGGATTGCAGGGCCTTGGCGGTTTCCATGTCGCCCTTGGTGAACGATTCGTAAATGCCGACGCACAGGTCCGGGGCGATGTTCGCGGAGGCGGGGATCGCTCCCTGGGCTCCGAAAGTGAGAGCGGCCAAGATGAGCGTGTCACGTCCGTTGAGCACGGCGAACTTGCCGCGAGGGGTGTTGCGGATGATCTCGATCGTATTCTGCAAGTCGCCGGACGAATCCTTGATGCCGATGATGTTCGGCACCTCGGCCAGCTTGGCCACCGTGTCGGGCTCGATGCTCAAGCCGCCGCAGGTTGCGGGGTTGTTGTAGAGCACCACGGGAAGTGATGTGCTCTCGGCGATTCGTTTGAAGTGGTCGATGAGTTCCGGCTGAGTCGGCTTGATGAAGTAAGGCGTGATGACGGAGACACCCTGGACCTTCTCCTTCTCGGCCATCTTGGTGAGGCGGATCACCTCACGAGTAGTCTCGGCCCCGGTTCCCGCGAACACCGGCATGCGACCGTTCACATGGGCCACAGCCGCGGCGACGACGGCCTGCTTCTCGGCGTCGTCCAGAGCGTAAAACTCGCCGGTGGTGCCGAGCACGAAGATGCCGTGAACCTTCTTGGCGATCTGGAAATCGATCGCCTTGCGAAGCCCGTCGAGGTCAATCGACTGGTCGGGGTTCATCGGCGTGACGATGGGTGGAATGATCCCTTTCAACTGCATGTCGGTTACCTCGTGCCATGTGGTGTTCAGTTCGATTAGTGTAGTAAAATCACCGTCCACTCCGCTCGGGGCTTGAATACGCCCGCAACTCTCCTCCGAGTCGTCGCTCTTTGGAGGAGATCCATCGAAAGACGTGTTTCAGGGTCGGGCCCGTTGCTTCCCCCTTCAGGCGAGTCATTCCAGGCAACCGTCAGCGTACGAAGACGTGAGTCGATCGATCCTCTTCCGGCATGCAAGCTGTCCCCATGAGATAGCGGGCTCACCATGCACAGGTCGCTGTTGCAGGGCTTTCCTTGGATCCTCGGAGGAAGATCGTTGCTCCGCCCGCCGCTTCATTTGGCCAGCAACTTCTTCATGACGTTCATCAAGATCGGCTCGACCTCCGGAGCCACGTTGCTGGCTCGCGGGCTCGTCTCGTAGCCCCCCTCGGCGTAGGCTTTCGTCGTGCCGATGTACGCGGGGCCGTAGTCACCGTACGCCGCCATTGCGACATGAAGGTCTGGCCGCATTGCCTTCGCGGCAAGCTGGTACTCGACGAACAGTTCCCCAGGCATGTGCAGTACGCGAACCTCACCGACCCGCAGACAGGCAATGTCGATCGCATGTCCGGACTCGCTGCGCACGACCCAGGCTAACTGGTCCGCTTTCGAGATGTACCCGCGAGCCGGTTCGGTCTTCAACGCCTTGATCAGGTCTTCGCGGTTGAGATGCGCGGCAAGTGGCAACTTCACGGGCACCGTCTCCCAGCCGATGTCCGTGCCTGCGAGTGGGAACTTCTTTGTGGCCTCGAACGCTCGTTTCATCCCGTCGGCGAGCCGCTGGGCGAGGAGCACGCGGTTCTCCTTGTTGCCGTCGTTGTATTTGCCCGCGCCGATGTTCCCGCCCGCCCCATTGAAGTGAACGTGCAGTGACTCCGGAACCGCCTGCCCGCGAATGAACCGGGCGATGCCCGGAAAGTCAGGGCTCGGCACGCCCGTACGGTAGTAGCTCTGCGGGTGGCAGGCGTAATAGCTTAGCATCGCAACGGGTTTCTCGCCGTTCCAGAACGAGAGCACATCCACATTCGGGTCAATCACGCCTTCGGGCTCGGCACGCAGCGCAGGGTCGCGGGTGGCGGTGTAGCGTACGGCCCGTACCTTGCCGTCCGGCCCGAGAATGCGGCGGTTGGAAGCGACCTCCTTCACTGCCGAGGTGCCCCAGCCGTAGTGCGTGACCGGCTGTGCCGAGCGAATCGCTGTGCTGATGGCTTTGGCCGCCCTCGCGATGACCTCGCGGTGGAAGCCGCTCTCGAGCCGGCCGAAATCCTTCAGGCCCAGATCGCGGATCAGCCACTCGGCGGTGAGGTCGCAACCCGGCGCGTCGTGCTGGTGCAGCGTGTGGACGGCAACACGGTCGCGTGTCGTCCCGGCTGCCTCGGCAAGCTTGTCCCGGAAGTGGTCCTGCCCCTCGTTCGCAATCCCAATCCAGTCGACCGCACACACGACGATCGGCTTCCCCTCTCCAAGGATCACAATGCCCCGGCAGCGAAGCGTCATTTCGTCCAGCCGCTGAACCGGATTGTACGCCATGAGCGATCCCAGAGGCGGGGTCGCATCCACATCGAACGTCGCAACCTTCACAGGAGACGATGTGACGCCCGCCGGAGGATCCGCGGCAAGCACGGGGCCCACGAAGGCAAGGCAAACCAGAGCGAGTGAAAGGTGATTCATCGTGTGTCCATCTCAGGAAAAGTCGAAGAGGCCAACCGTGTGTTCGAGTGACCAACCCCAGCGGCTCACCCGACCGTGGCCGAGAGATCGATCGGCACGTCTTTGGGGGGGGCGTTGTCGCGAAGTCCAGGCGAGGCTCGGCCACCAGCAGGTGGCAATGCAATGCGAGAGGAGGGACTTGAACCCACACACCTTTCGGTACCAGATCCTAAGTCTGGCGCGTCTGCCATTCCGCCACTCTCGCGATTATGGACGCCTTGATCTTAACCAATCATCGCCCGCTTGCCAACCTCTGACACCGAACCCGGTGCCTCCGGGTGCATCCCGATTCACAGGGTCTTCAATGTTGTCCACTCGCTCCGCGAGTGGTGGCATCATCAAGAGGACGCGGTGGATCTCCTGTGAATCAACCTGCTTCTCAAATCGAAACAGTCACTCGAGGAGCGAGTGACCCACTTCAAGGCGAGCGGATGAAAGAAACTTACCACAGAGTCATAGAGGACACAGAGTTCAGAGTGAGAAAATGAAGGGATTCCGGGAAAGGCTCTGTCAGCGTTTTGGCGTCATTCGATCGCGTTATCCTTGTCGAACTCACCACCCGTTATTTGTCTTCCTCCCTCCGATCTCTGTGACTCTGTGGTAAATCTCTTCCTGCTTACCGCCTGAGGAAGTGATTCC